>Ga0070717_10000518_pt1 | contig 24487 bp, 22 predicted proteins | sample LARL113metaG_FD_71366 | JGI IMG/M metagenome (GOLD analysis project Ga0070717, IMG submission 71366) | Corn, switchgrass and miscanthus rhizosphere microbial communities from Kellogg Biological Station, Michigan, USA - LAR L11-3 metaG | ecosystem: Host-associated > Plants > Roots > Rhizosphere ...
GTTGAAGAGTCTATTGGTGCATTGTCTCTAATCGCGGAGAGTGAGCTGATCCTCATGAGAACGTTCGAGGGCTGGAATAGATTTGGCAAACAAGTGCTGCAAGGAGTTGTGGTCGGGTTTCTGGTGTTGGGGCTGGCGCAAGGTATCGCTCGGAGCCAGAATCCTTCGGAGGAGCCGCAGGGTTATGGCGGGAACGCAGCCAGTGCAGGCGGTAATTGGACCAAACAGACCGCCGAGGACCGCATGACGGCAAAGCATCGAAGCCGCTTCGAGCTGGCGGCTGATAATGCACCAAACAGTGACTATCAGGCCAAGGTCGTCCTCTATTGCACCGACGGCAAACTAGATTTGGCTGATTTCCATCCCGGCACTAGGCTTTCACGGCCAAACTGGCCCGGGTTCTGGGGACAGCCACAAATGCGGGTCAGAGTGCGGGTGGACGACAGCCATAGTGAGCACAGCTGGAACTGGATCCGGGGGCACTTTCTTGCCATGGACAAAGGCACCACGCGAGAACTGATCGGCGCCCACTTGTTTCGAGTCGAGTTCCAGACACCCGACGGCCCAGAGGTCGCGGAATTCTCGCCATCTGGGTTGGATTTAAGGGATGCGGCAAACTCGTGCGGACTAAAGCCCAAGAAGCCATGAACACATCGGCCTCAAATCGTCTGTAGCAAGCCACTTCCATTCGCGAGATTTCCCCTTTGGGAAAGTGGAACTTCTAATTTTTCTTTTCACAATAATTTTATTTGCACGAACAAGACACCACCCGACCGAGTGGGTCATCATATTACTTCACGGCTATTTGAGGTGCTGTCATGACTACTCTCTCGCAGTCCCTTCCCGGCATTTCACATTCGCCTCTCTCGCAAGACGAAGTCGCGAAAATTAACGCGTACTGGCGCGCAGCCAACTATCTTTCCGTCGGACAGATTTACTTGTTCGCCAATCCCCTGCTGCGCGAGCCACTCAAAATGGAGCACGTCAAGCCACGGCTGCTGGGACATTTCGGCACCACGCCCGGGCTGAACTTCATTTACGCTCACTTCAATCGCGTGATCAAGAAGCATGACTTGAACGTGATCTATATCTGCGGCCCTGGACACGGCGGGCCGGGTATGGTGGCCAATGCTTATCTCGAAGGCACATACACCGAGCTGTATCCCAATATTCAGCAGACCGAAGCCGGAATCCGGAAGTTGTTCAAACAGTTCTCGTTCCCTGGCGGAATTCCGAGTCACGACGCGCCTGAGACTCCCGGCTCCATACACGAAGGGGGAGAGCTGGGCTATTCGCTGAGTCACGCGGCGGGCGCGGCGTTTGACAATCCTGACCTGCTCGTTTGCTGCGTAGTCGGCGATGGTGAGGCTGAGACCGGACCGCTGGCGACCAGTTGGCACATCAACAAATTTCTCAATCCTGTGCGTGACGGCGCCGTGCTGCCGATTCTTCATCTCAATGGCTACAAGATCGCGAACCCGACCATTATGGGCCGCATGTCTGATGATGAGCTGACGAAGCTATTCACCGGCTATGGCTGGAAGCCGTATTTCGTCGAGGGCCACGAGCCGGAGCAGATGCATCAGCTCATGGCGGCTTCGCTGGATCACATTGCGGAAGAAATTCGCGGGATTCAAAGTGAGGCGCGGACGTCTCGTACGGCGAAGAACACTGATTCGGCCGTACCTGAGTGGCCAATGATTGTGCTGCGAAGCCCGAAGGGGTGGACTGGACCAAAAACCGTCGATGGTAAACAAGTGGAAGGCACGTGGCGCTCCCATCAGGTGCCGGTGTCGGACATCCAACAGAAGCCGCAGCATTTGAAAGTCCTTGAAGACTGGATGCGCAGCTATCGCCCCGAGGAATTGTTCGATGAACACGGCAAGTTGATTCCTGAACTGGCCGAGCTTCCGCCTAAAAACCAGCGCCGAATGAGCGCCAACCCAAATGCAAACGGTGGACTACTGCTACGCGATTTGGTAATGCCGGATTTTCGCAAGTATGCAGTCGAAGTGAAAAGGCCAGGAGATGTCGTCGCCGAATCCACGCGCGTGTTAGGCGGCTTTTTACGCGACGTTATGAAACTGAATCTCGAAGCCAAGAACTTCCGTGTCTTCGGGCCGGATGAGACCGCGTCCAACCGTCTGGAAGCTCTCTACGAAGCCACGCCAAAGAATTGGATGGAGCCGATTCTTCCCGTCGACGAAAACCTGTCTCGCGACGGCCGCGTCCTCGAAATGCTGAGCGAGCACATGTGCCAGGGCTGGCTGGAAGGCTATCTGCTTACCGGCCGCCACGGACTGTTTTCCTGTTACGAAGCCTTCATTCACATTGTCGATTCCATGTTCAACCAGCACGCGAAATGGCTCAAGGTCACGCGCGACATCGAGTGGCGGCGGCCGATTGCGTCGCTGAATTACCTGCTGACCTCACATGTGTGGCGGCAGGATCACAACGGGTTCACCCACCAGGACCCCGGCTTCATCGACCATGTGGTGAACAAGAAAGCCGACGTGGTGCGTGTATATCTGCCTCCCGACGCGAACTGTTCGCTCTCGGTCGCCGATCATTGCCTGCGTAGCCGCAACTACGTCAACGTCATCGTCGCGGGCAAGCATCCCGAATTGCAGTGGCTCGATATGGAATCCGCTATCGAACATTGCACCAACGGAATTGGAATTTGGGATTGGGCGAGCAATGATAATGGCGCCGAACCTGATCTTGTTATGGCCTGCGCCGGCGATGTGCCTACGCTGGAAACACTGGCTGCGGTCGATCTATTGCGAAAGCATTTTCCCGAGCTGAAGATTCGGGTCATCAATGTGGTCGACCTGATGACAATTCAGCCGTCGAGCGAACATCCCCACGGCTTGACTGACGCTGACTTCGATTCCCTGTTTACCACCGACAAGCCGGTCATCTTTGCTTATCACGGATACCCGTGGCTGATTCACCGGCTGACGTATCGCCGTCACAATCACGACAATCTGCATGTGCGAGGCTACAAAGAAGAAGGCACAACTACTACGCCATTCGATATGACGGTGATGAACGACCTCGACCGCTTTCACCTCGCCGGAGACGCAGTCGATCGCGTGCCCAAGCTGCAGCGTGTCGGAGGGCATTTTAAACAAATCCTCCGCAATAAGCTCGTCGAGCACAAGCAGTACATCCACGAGCATGGAATCGACATGCCGGAGATTCTGAATTGGAAGTGGGAATATTGATGCTGCCAATCTAGTAAGTTCTGGCTGCCTTCGTGTACCTTCGTGACCTTAGTGGTCAAAGTCTTTGCTTAACCACGAAGGACACTAAGGATCACGAAGGAAATCCGATCTCGATTGATGAAGATCCTCGTTCTTAATTCCGGCTCCAGCAGTCAGAAGAGTGCACTGTTCGACCTTGGCCCAGGCACCTCCGATGACCCTGTCCCGCCGCTGTGGGAGGGCAGGCTGCAATGGGACGGCGACAAAGAAGAGCTTCACATCCGCAGTCGATCGGGCAACGAAATTCGACGCGAAGGTAAGACCGGTGTCCATCGGGCCGCACTCGAATCGATGCTCGAAAACCTATGGGACGGACCGACCGCGGTACTCAACTCGCCCACTGAAATACGAATCGTTGGCCATCGCATCGTTCACGGCGGCCCGAAGCTCACGGAACCGGTTCGCGTCACATCGCAGGTAAAGCGAGAGATCGAAAACGTTGCCTCCATCGCGCCGCTGCACAATCAGGCAGGATTGCAGGGTATAGAACTCGCCGAAAAGCTACTGCCCAATGCCCCTCAGATCGCCGTGTTCGACACCGGTTTTCATCGCACGCTGCCGCCCGAAGCTTTCATCTACCCAGTTCCGTACGACTGGTATGAAAAACGTGGCATTCGGCGTTTCGGATTTCACGGAATCAATCATGAATACTGCGCACATCGCGCCGCACGGATGCTGAAGCGCAATCTTTCTGAATTGAAGATCGTGACCTGTCATCTCGGCAACGGCTGTTCCCTGTGCGCGATTGACGGCGGCAAAAGTATCAACACGACGATGGGCTTCACGCCATTAGAAGGCCTGATGATGGGCACACGCTCAGGGTCGATTGATCCCGGAATCCTCACTCATTTGATCCGCACCGGAGAGGCAAAGCCAACTGAACTTGACCACATCCTCAATCATCAATCCGGATTGCTGGGAATTTCAGGGCTATCCAGTGATATCCGAGACATTCTCGATGCTATGCGAAAGGGCAACGAACATGCCAAACTTGCATTCGATATTTTCGTTCATCGGTTGGCATCCAGCATCGGGGCCATGACAGCTTCACTCGGTGGCATCGACGTTGTCGTTTTCACTGCGGGCATAGGAGAGAACTCCGCTGATGTACGCCGTGCCACCTGTGCCAAGCTCTCATTCCTGGGAATCCAATTGAACGAGTCTACGAATGCGAATTCCAAACCGGACATCGAGATTTCGCCTCCGGACTCCAAGGTTCGTGTTCTCGTCATCCAGGCGCAAGAAGACTGGTCGATAGCTCGCCAATGTGCCCGGTTTAGCTGACCTTATGGTTGATGGTCCATTCCTATGGTCATGTTATAATGACCATGGTCGATCAAAGGGAGATTATTGCAATGAAGACGTTGCCTGCCGGAGAGTTCAAAGCGCGCTGCCTCACGGTGATGGAGGACGTCCGCAAGACCCGCGAGCCGGTGCTGATCACAAAACGTGGTAAACCTGTGGCGAAATTAGTTCCTGCCGATAAAACCGGGACCGACCTGATCGGCAGGCTCGAAGGAATAGTGTCGATCCACGGCGATATCGAATCACCTATCGTTCCTGCCGATGCCTGGGAATCGGCACGTTGATCCTGCTCGACACGCACGTTCTGGTATGGATGGTCGCGGACTCTAAGCGGCTTTCGCGTGCGGCTCTGGTCGAAATACGCGCGGCACAGCGCGACGGAGGTATTGCGATTTCGTCAATTTCCCTGTGGGAATTGGCCTCTCTGGTAGCGCGCGGCCGCATTAAGGCTTACGGTACGGTGGAGACATCGGTTCGCCTGCTGACCGAAGGCATTGTTGTAAAGCCAATAACTCCTGACATTGCTGCTCTGGCTGCGCACTTCCCTGACGATTACCCTGGAGATCCAGCCGACCGACTAATCGGTGCAACCGCGCGGGCCGAGGGAATGCGGCTAGTAACGCACGACGCCGCAATTCGCAAAAGTTCGTTGATCCGCACGATCTGGTGAGACTTCAAGGCTGGCAACGTCATCCTAAGAAATTAAGGCCCAGCCTGACGACCGGACCTTCCTCTCTCTACCTTCCCGCGCACTTTCCTGTTGTGAGAATTTGCGGGTTTGGTTTGAGCTGATAAGTAAAGAACGGCGTCGCGGCGCGGAACGCTGCCGGATCATTATTTGCGCAATGCCCCGGGCTCTGCGTCGTACACAAAGGACTGGCGAGGTGGTCGTCAGCGAATGAAATATTGGCGCGGTGCTGATTGTCGAGAGCCAGTTGGAAGAAGTCTCCAAGATTGCGGTTGGCGCTCCCACCCAATCCGCCGGTGGAAACCGTCCCGTAGTGGATGACGTGATCGCTTGCGGTGTACTGGGCAAAGCTGGCGTTGGCGGCATTCGCGTTTACGCTCTCGGCTGCATAAACGTTCCATTGTGCCCAGCAACTGACAGTGCCGTCTGAGCAACTCTGTTCCATCACAGTCGCGTCGTTTGAATTGCCGGCCAGGTTCCCACCGATCCAACTGATGACTACGTGTCCGTTGGCGTCGGCAGCAATCCATGGGAACACATTAGCCTTGCCGATGGTTGAGCCTTGGTTAACCCGAATCGGAGTTGACCGCCAGGTGACGCCCAGGTCATTCGATGAGGAAAAGAAGATGTTGGAATTGTCTGACCAGACGGCGTAAAGATACCCTAATTTGTCGACTGCCATGGCCGGGAAAATATTGTCGAGGCCGTTAGTTGCACCAAGTGAGCCGGCTGGACTGGTATAGACTTTGTGATCGGTAAAAGTGAACGTCGGTCCGCCGAGCTTCGCGTCTGTCGAAACCCCAATGTACGCCGTACGTTGTGGTGCGCTGGTCACGTTTTCCGTAGCATTGTCTGGCCCCACGAAAACTTCGTACAGATTTCCGCGGCTTGCGCATTGGCTGAGGTCAAGATGTATCTGTCCGGCGGTATTTGCGCTGCCCACCGCGGTCGTGACGGCGGGCTTGGTGGCGGCGTCAATGGCCTCGCCGAGTCCGTTGACGTAAGTCAATCCTCCATCATTCGAGCGCTGCACGTCGATATTGAACGTGGCGGCATCGTGATAGCTCAGATAAACCGTAGAAGCCCCGATCGCATCCTGCCATTGGCGATCGTCTGCGGGAATAAGCGCCGCGACCACGTTCGGCGGCGTGAAGAAGCTGTTTCCGCGATTGCTGGAGTTGGTGGCGGTAACTCCCGGAGCCACACTTAGGCTGGTGGCAGCCAGATTGGGCACATTCGTCGCGGGATTAGGCGCATTGAGAGCGATATCAGCGTCGCCGCCGCCGGGCGCTAAGCCGAGATTTGTCGCGCTGCCGGTGTTATTCGCACACCCGCCATTCTGGAAAGAAAAGATGCCGCAGTTATCAGGCTGGCCTTCATAGCGGAACGGAATGGTTTTGTTTTTGTTTACGCTGCCATCGTCGGGAGCATACCAACGCCACAGATCAATGCCGCCGGGCACACCGCGAATTGAGACGACGTAAATTGATCCTTGCGAATCCACGCGATCTCCTGGCTCGCTGCCGCTGACGACAAAACCTTCGGGACTGAGTCCAGTCGGTGTCGGGGCCAGCTGAGGCAAGCAAAGGTTCTGGTTGGGGCTGAAGGTTTTTGTGCCGCTACCAACATAGGGTGGAATGGCCGTCGTGGCAGGGCAATTATGTTCGTTGGCTGGCGTCTGAGAGAAAGCCGGAATAGAGATCACAGCGAGGGCGAGAAATCGTATCAGCACTCTTCGCATATCACTCTCCTGAGAAATTGGCCCCATTTCCAGGAAAACGGCCTGAGATAGATGCTGGCGGGAGTTCTACCCGTTGTACTTCTCGGTAACGTACATTACACAAATCAATTGTGCTCTGGCTTCTGAAAACGGTATGATCCTGCCAATCCTGCTCGCATTGGGTTTTCAAACACAGGGAGGTTCGGGTGGATTCTTCTCAAGTGATGGCGTTCGTTTTTTATGGGGTCGTGGGGCTGTTCGTCGTAGGCACGATTCTGAGTGGCTTCTTTCAGGTTCAGACGGCCGAAGCCGTAGTTGTGCAACGCATGGGCAGGTTTTTGTGCGTGGCTACCGCCGGGATAAATTTCAAACTCCCATGGCTCGATCAGATTGCCGGCCGCATTGACCTGCGCGTTCAGCAACTCGCCCTCGATGTCGAAACTAAAACTAAAGACAACGTTTTCGTAAAAATTCCGGTGTCAGTGCAATATCACGTCATTCCCACGAAGGTGTACGAGGCCTTTTACAAACTCGCGAATCCCAAGCAGCAGATTTCCTCTTATGTCTTCAACGTCATTCTTGGCCATGTGCCGAAGATGAATCTCGATGATGCTTTCCTGCAGCAGTCCGATATCGCCATTGCGATCAAACAAGGCCTTGACGACGTCATGCAGACCTACGGCTATGCAATAGATCAGGCGCTGGTCACCGACATCCAGCCGGACGAAAAAGTGAAAGCGGCGATGAACGAGATCAACGCTGCGCAACGTGAGCAGGTCGCTGCCAGCGCGCGTGGTGAGGCTGAAAAAATCCTGAAGGTGAAACAAGCGGAAGCCGAAGCGGAAAGCAAGGCGCTGCAAGGCCAGGGCATAGCCAATCAACGGAAAGCCATTATCGAAGGATTGAAGCAGTCGATCGAAGCTTTTTCCGCCGCAGTAGAGGGCACCACTGCAAAAGACGTGATGATGCTGGTGCTAGTCACGCAATACCTGGATACGATTAAGGAAATCGGGTCGCAAGACAAAACCAATACTCTGTTCATTTCCCATTCCCCGTCTGCCATAGGCGATTTATTCAAGCAGATGCAGGACGCAGTGATGATCGGGCAAAAGGCGGCAGCCGCGGCGGGCTAGACCAATTACGTGGGCACAAACCGTGTGGGTCGGACATTCTTGTCCGAGCCACACGGACAACTACGAGGCCCCGGGACAATTAAGCCGCTTCCTTCGACGGCACCTTCGCACCTTTTTTCCGCGCCTCCGAAAGTCCAATCGCAATCGCCTGCTTGCGGCTCTTCACCTTGCCTCCCTTGCCGCCCTTCCCCGAACGCAGGGTTCCGCTATTCTTCCGGCGCATTGCGCTCTCTACGCTCTTACTCGCAGCCTCTCCGTATTTGCGACCGCGCGATCTTGATGAACTCTTTTTTCTTGCTGGCATGTTCCCTCCTGGACCTTAGACAGCAGTCTCAGGCCAGGAGGTTGCGTCCTATGAGGAGTACAACTGGGACTGCATCCGAGATCTCAGTGCATACGTCGTACGCGCGTGAATTTCATCCGGAGCTCCAGTTGCAGAAATCGTAACCAGTAAATCAAGGCTCCGATAGAAAGCAATCAGTGGCGTCGTGCTATGCTCGCATGCGTCTAGCCTAACTTTGATTGATTCCAGGCGATCATCCTCCCGCTGGTACAGACGTCCTCCGCAGTCATCGCATACGCCTTCCGCTCGAGGCAGCTTCGAGACAAGATGAAATATTGCTCGGCAGCGCTCACAGGTTCTCCGTCCACTGAGGCGCGCGAGAATCTCCTCCTGTGGCAGTTCGAAATTGACCACAGCACTCAGGGACAATTCTTTTCCATGCAAAAGCTGCTCTAGCAGCTTCGCCTGCGAGATAGTGCGGGGAAAACCGTCGAGAATGAAGCCGCCTCGACAGACAAGGCAGCCGATGCGCTCGCGAATGATATTGGAGACGATCAAGTCAGAGACCAGCGCGCCGCGCCGCATCGACTCGAGCGCCATGGCGATCGCCGACGTTTGCTCCTGGGCGACCCGTTCCTTTGCCGCTCGGAACACATCTCCAGTCGAGAGATGGCAAGCGCCTAGACGGCGAGCCAGAAACTGCGCTTGCGTTCCTTTTCCCACTCCCGGCGCGCCCAGCATAACCAGCCGCCAGGGGGAGTTTCCGTCATGAGCAACAGCGCACCCCGCCGGGGAACCCAGCAGCCATGCGGTGCGATCTTGGTTCAAGTCGGTTTCCATAATTTCCTCAGCAGGCGCGTACTGCCACTTGCTCAACTGTATAGAGCGTGGGGGCGCGTTTCTGTGATGGCAATCACACGGAGAACGCTCAAAGTAACGCGCAAAGGTAACGTTAAGATCTGATTTACTTCCGAGGTTTTTTTGGACGCCGAGGCTTGGCAGTCTTGGTCTTCCTGCTCTGTCGGACAAACAAACGAAAAGCCTGAGGGCTTGCCAGTTGCAGCAGCCGTTCCCTGCGCTTTTCAGGAGACATTTCGTGGCCGCGAATTTTGCGCCGCTCTCTGCCGACCTGCTTCACCCAGTCGGTCCACTCTGGCCCGAATTGCTCATCCAATTCTTTGCGAATCCGCGCGGCCAGAGCCGGCAGATTGCCGTTGGTCGAGATTGCAATCTGCAGAAGTCCGCGCCGCACCACCGCGGGGTAAAAGAAATCACAGTGCTCGGGATCGTCGACCGAATTGCAAAGCACTCGCTGCGCTCTGCAGGCGCGAAAAACGGAACCGTTGACTTCATGCGAATTCGTGGCGGCAATCACCAGAAACGCGCTTTCCACGTCTCGACGAGCAAACACACGCCGATGCCAGGTAAGCACTCCGGAGCGTGCTTTGGTTCGAATCGCGGCAACCGCGCGGGGACTCACGACGACAATTTCAGCGCCGCGACTCGATAACCCTGCAATCTTCCCCGCGGCCACTTTGCCTCCACCCACGACAAGGCATCTTCGTCCTTGCAGATTCAACATTATTGGAAAGAGAGGGAGATTTTGGCTCACGCGAATTGCCCACGAGTATCTTAGAATGGTGCGCCGCAGGACGCCACCAGCGCTGTTGACAGGCAGACGGGCTTAGCGAGGTTCCGCGAATAGTGCTCGACAACTCTCGAAAATCAGCTAAGAGCCAAGAGCATTGCTGCTTTTTTTACCATACTGCTTTAATATGCCGAACGTGAGGAATTGCCGGAGAGTGCTAATCCGATAGGAGCTAAACGCTAATGCGAAATCGTCTTCTCTTTGTACTCTTTTCAATCGCGCTGCTTGGTGGTGCGGTCCAGGGTCAGTCGGGCGAGTGGAAGCAACTGTTTGATGGGAAGGACCTGACTGGGTGGAAGCATGTGGGGCCTGGGTTTATGACGGTTGAAGACGGCCTGATCCACACTCACGGAGGCATGGGCCTGCTGTACTGGACGGGCGGGAAACTCAGCGATTGCGTGATCCGCGTGGTATTCAAGATGCGCGACCACAATGACAATTCCGGCGTGTTCATTCGAATTCCTATCGAGCCACGAGAGGAATGGATGCCGGTGCACTATGGCTACGAGGTTCAGATTGATAATCAGCCGGAAGATTCAAAGGAAGATGAATATCACGTAACCGCAGCGCTGTACTCGCTCACCAAACCCTTAGCGCGCCCCGGGAAACCGGGACCGGAGTGGAACACGATGGAAATCACCCTTGATGGCCCGCACACCATCGTGGTGTTGAACGGCGTGAAGGTCACCGACTACACCGAAGGCCAGCCAGTGCCTGAGAGAAAGTTTGACTTCGAACCGCAACGAGGGCCTCGTCCCATCGAGGGTTACATAGGGCTGCAGAACCACAGCGACAACGACATCGTTTTCTTCAAGGAAGTCGCAGTAAAAATGTTGAAGAAATAATGTTGAACAAGTCAAGTAAAGACTGCTCACAATCCACAGACGCAATCCGCGTCAGGTGTTTCGTACAGGAGAAGACATGAGTTTATCGCGAAGAGAATTCCTGCAAACCGGCGCCACCGCGGCGGGCGCACTTGCCGCCTCAAAAAGCATTCTTCTGGACGCGAGTGCGCCGGGGCCCCAGGGAAATGCCCCCAGTGACCGGGTTCGTTTCGGCATGATCGGCATCGGCATGCAGGGATCAGGCTTGCTGAGTGGCGCGATCACGCTGCCCGGCGTCGAATGCGTTGGCGCTGCAGACTTGTACGACGGCCGGCACACGCTGGCGAAAGAAATTACCGCGAATCCGTCTTTGCCCACCACTCGCCGTTATCAGGAACTGCTGGACCGAAAAGATATTGACTGCATTGTTGCCGCAGTCCCTGATCACTGGCATCGGCGAGTTGTGGTTGACGCGTGCAATGCCGGGAAAGACATCTATTGCGAAAAGCCAATGTCGCACACCATTGCCGACGGCTTTGCCATGGTTGAGGCAGAGAGAAAGAACAACCGCATCGTGCAAATCGGCTCGCAGCGGGTCAGTTCCAACCTTTGCGCCAAGGCGCGAGATATGTACCACGAAGAGGCGATCGGCGACGTAGAAATGGTCGAACTGACATTGGGCCGCAACGATCCCACGGGTGCGTGGGAATATCCTCCGCCCTTCGATCTATCTCCTGAAACGCTCGATTGGGACACATGGCTGAACGATGCGCCTAAGGTCCCGTTCAACAAATACCACTTCGCGCGCTGGCGCTGCTGGCGGAACTACGGCACGGGAGTGGCGGGCGATCTCATGGTCCATCTGATCAGCGGCATGTTGATTACGCTTGGCTGGAATGAGGCGCCACGCTCAGCTCAGTCCCTGGGCGGAATTTATCGCTGGAAGGACGGGCGCGACATGCCTGACCTGCATACGGTCCTGTTCGATTACCATGGCATTCCGGTTTATGTGCGCCTGGGACTTGGGGCGGAAACTCCGGAGCTGGCGCGCTTCATGGGGCCGAAGGGAATTCTCGATGCCGGCGAGTTTGAGTTGAAACACTCCCGGCAAGCAGGCGTCGACACTGATCCCAGCTATTACTCGGCCGGTTTCCCGGCAAAGATGCGTGAGGAGTACTTCAAACAATGGCATGCCGAGCATGATCCGCAACTCGGCAAGGAACCTCTCCACGAGGACACGCTTTACCGTGGACATGATTGGGACGACATCCGTCCACATCTGCAAGTGTTCTTTAATGCGGTAAGGTCGCGGAAGCAAGTGGTCGAAGACGCCGTGTTCGGAAACCATGCTGCAATTGCGTGCCACATGGCTAATGAGGCCTATTTCCGAAATAAACCGGTTTACTGGGACGACGCGAGCCGGACACTCAAGAGCTGAAGAACCCTCAGACATCATTGCGAGGGCTGAATCGCGATCCAAGCGGAGCGGTTGCGCGACGACTCCAGCACAGCGTTAATGAATTTCACGCCTTCAACACCGTCCGCTACACCCGGAACTAACAATGAGTCTGGGTTGGGCGCTCGCTTCTCGATTTTCGCGGTGATCTGTTCGGCGAGGTCGGTGTAAAGTTGTGCGAATGCCTCCAAATATCCTTCGGGATGGCCGCTCGGAGTGCGGGTTGCATGAGCAGCAGCGCGTCCGCTACCCGGGCCGCCGCGCGTAATTGTGCGACGTGTCTGTCCCAGAGGTGTGAAGCTGAGTAGGTTTGGATTTTCCTGACGCCACTCAAGTCCGGCTTTTTCTCCAAACACGCGCAAACTTAAGTTATTTTCGTTTCCCGGCGCAACCTGAGTCGCCCAGAGCCCTCCCTTGGCTCCCTTCGAGAAGCGAAGCATCACGTGAGCGTTATCATCCAGACGCCTCCCAGAGACGAAAGTAGTTACATCGGCCGCCACATGCTCACAAGATAATCCGGTTACAAAGCATGCCAGGTTGTAAGCGTGTGTCCCAATATCACCGAGCGATCCCGCAGGTCCGCTGCGAGCAGGATCTGTACGCCACTCCGCCTGCTTCTGCCCTGTTTTTTCCAGTGGCGTGGTCAGCCAATCCTGGACATATTCGACTTGGATCAGCCTGAGAGGTCCGAGTTCGCCGGCGCTAATCATCTCGCGCGCCTGCCGAACCATGGGATGTCCGGTGTAGTTGTGGGTCAAACCGAACACCAAACCGGTTCGCCTCACCGTCTCGGCTAAGTCCAATGCATCCCCGAGCGTTGTGGTTAGAGGCTTGTCACAGATCACATGGATTCCGGCTTCAAGAAACGCTTGCGCTGGGGCGTAGTGCAAATTGTTAGGCGTGACGATCGAGACTGCTTCAATTCCATCGGCTCGTCTTGATTCCGCCGTTGCCATTTCTTCGAAGCTGCGATATGCGCGGGAAATGCGTAATTCCTTCGCGCCTGCCATGCTTCGTTCGGCATCTGAGCTCAGAGCGGCGGCAACCAGTTCATAGCGATCATCAAGACGCGCAGCGATGCGATGCACGGCGCCGATGAAAGCTCCCGGCCCGCCGCCGACCATCCCCAGACGCAAGCGACGATTCATTGCGAACTCCTGAGCGCGAAAGCCACGTAAACTCCGCCCGAGGGTGACTTCAGATCTTTCCCCCCGCCCGCCGCAATTACCACATATTGGCGGCCATTGATTTGATAAGTAATGGGCGTGGCGTTGCCGGAGAAAGGAAGCATGGTCTCCCATAGCAACTCTCCGGTGGCCTTATCGAACACGCGAAACTTCTTGTCGTAATTCGTCGCTCCGATGAATAGAAGTCCGCCGGCGGTGACGATTGGTCCGCCGTAGTTTTCGCTCCCCGTATTCTTCATCCCTTTGGCGGCGAGCTCGGGATACTCGCCTAGTGGAACTTTCCACACGTATTCGCCGGTGTTGAGGTTGATCGCATTCAGCGTACCCCAGGGCGGAGTGACGGCCGGATAACCGTCCGGATCGTGAAACCGCGTATATCCGGAAAAACGGTATCGCATGAGCGGCGGAGCGGGCTGTCCGGACGACAACTCTTTGTTCTCCCCCTCGCTCACAAAACTAAGCAGCGCATTGATTTCATCCGCAGTGAGATTCGGAAAGCCCGGCATTCGCCTGCCACCCTTTTCAATGCGCTCTTTGATCTGCTCCTGCGTCATGCGATCGCTTATGCCTACCAGCGAGGGGAAGAGCGGCGGCGAACCCTTCATATCATCGCGGTGGCAAATGGTGCATTGACTCTGATAAACACCTTTGCCGCTCAAAGGGTTGTTAATATTCTCCGCGAGCTCGACCGCCCAGGCCATTTCATTGGAATTGACGTAGAGAACTCCCGAGTCGGGATCAAACGCGGGACCGCCCCACTCCGCGCCACCATCAAAACCCGGAAAGATAACGGTGTTCTTCCCAGCGCTCAACGGAACGAACTGCCCGTCGCTGCGGAAGGTCCGAAACTGCTCCAAAGCCCACTTGTGTGCTTCAGGCGTCCGGTTGGTGAGCATGTCTTCAGTCAAATGCTGGCGCGCATAAGGCGCTGGTTTCGTCGGCAGGGGCTGCTCGGGGGCCGCGACTTCTCCGGGCAGATCGCTAGGTGGATATTTGTGAGATTCGACTGGAAACAAAGGCTTGCCGCTGGCACGATCAAACAAAAAAAGAAACCCCTGCTTGGTGGTCTGCGCGACTGCATCTATTTTTTCCCCGTTGTTCGTGACCGTGACAAGTGCCGGAGGCGACGGGAAATCGCGGTCCCAAATATCGTGATGGACGCCTTGGAAGTGCCAGATACGTTCGCCGGTTTGCGCATTGAGTGCGAGCTCGCAATTGGCAAACAGGTTATCGCCTGGACGATCGCCGCCGTAAAAATCGAAAGCCGCCGACCCGGTGGGCGCATACAGGATGCCAGTCTTCTGATCGACTGTCATTCCCGCCCAGTTATTAGCAGCGCCACTCTTCTGCCACGCATCTTTCGGCCAGGTTTCATAACCGGCCTCGCCCGGATGCGGAATGGTGTGAAAACTCCAGCGCTGCTTTCCGGTGCGAACGTCATAGGCGCGGATATCGCCAGGCAGGGCGGGTAGAGTTTCGGGTAGGCGGCCGCCAACTACGAAAAGGTCTTTGTAGACTACGGCTGGACTGGTCAACGCAATGAAAGCGGCTGCAACGTCGCGGCCGAGCCCCTCGCGCAGATCGATACGGCCCTGATCGCCAAAGCTCGGAATTGGCTGTCCGGTTTCCGGATCGAGCGCGTAAACGAAATTCATGACGCCGACAATGATTCGGCGCTCTTTGTTATCCGAACCGGCGTTATCCGAACCGGGCCAATAGGCAAGTCCACGATTGGGTTGGGTGCCGCCAATCCCGGAATCAAATTTCCATTTCAGTTTGCCGCTGCCGGCATCGAGAGCAAATACCTTCTGGGAAGGCGAGATGCCGTAAAGAGTGCCGCCGATTTCGATGGGGCTGGTCTGCAGGCCTCCGGTTTCTTGCGTGTCATAGGACCAGGCAACTTCAAGCCGCTTCACGTTCGATCGGTTGATCTGGGTCAGCGGTGAGAAGTGTGTCTTCTCCGAATCGCCGCCATAGGCTCTCCAGTCCTGATCGGGCTTCGTTTGGTTACTTTGCGAAGCTCCCCGCAAGAGCACGGCCAAAATGAAAACGCAAAAAAAGCGTATCGGAGTCATCGGCCAATTAAAACATAAGCTTCAAACTGAACGGATCAGGTAGGCCGAAGGGAGTTAGGGAGGTGGCAGGCGCCGGATAAAGGGGAGGTACGACCAACGCCTGCCTTCCGTCTCCTTCGCGTTGGGGCTGAACTATATGTAAATGACCGAAAGAATGTAGCGCTATCGGGAAGATACTGTATTTTTTGGTAGGAAGCGGCCACGCGGGATTCCAAGGGGAATGCAAACGTTTTCCCTATTAGTATCATCTACTTACGCTCAGTGCGCTCCGTACAAGCTGGGCAGCGGCCACGGTTTTTCCACCTAATCTCGGTTTGCTTTACCACCTGCCATCTTAGCTGGCAGCTTGCGGTTCTCCTGAACTAAAATTCGATTTCGAAGCGGCGTTAACCATTTAAATCCACCGAGGACAACGCTCAATGAATTCCCTCCGCCAACTCACAGCCACTGGCCAATCGATCTGGCTTGACTACATCCGCAGAGACCTGATCACTAGCGGAAGACTTCAGCGGCTCATTAAAGAAGACGGCGTCACCGGCATCACTAGTAATCCGACAATTTTCGCCAAGGCGTTAGCTAGCGATAGCGAATACGATTCTGCAATTCGCTCTATTTTGCGCAGCTCGCCTGATGTGGATTCGAAGACTCTCTTCGAGAGGATCGAGATCCAGGATTTGCAAATGGCCGCCGACGTTCTTCGTCCGGTGTATGACCTCTCGGAGGGAAATGACGGTTATGTCAGCATTGAAGTTTCGCCTCATCTCGCTTATGACACCAAGGGGAGTATCGCCGAAGCCAAGCGCTTGTGGAAAGAAGTGGCGCGCAAGAACTTGATGATCAAAATTCCGGCGACTTCACAAGGACTGCCGGCGATCGAGCAGCTCATCGCCGAAGGCATCAACGTGAACATTACGCTGATGTTTTCTGTGAGCCAGTACGAAGATGTTGCTGAAGCATATCTGCGCGGCATTGCACGCAATTCCAGACCGCACGAAGTCGCCTCTGTTGCCTCGTTTTTCGTCAGCCGGGTAGATACAGCCGTCGACCGCGCTCTGGAAGAGGTTGGTACGCCAGTGGCGCTGGCGTTGCGCGGCAAAGCAGGAATTACGGGTGCAAGACTGGCCTATCGCAGGTTTCGCCAGATTTTCCTGTCACCCGAGTTCGAAGTCCTCAAAAAAGAGCGCGGTGTTAGGTTGCAGAAGCCTCTCTGGGCCAGTACCAGCACCAAGAACAAAGCCTATTCGGACGTCATGTATATCGAGTGCCTGATCGGACCATACACCATCAACTCCATGCCTCCCGAAACCCTCGATGCATTCCGTGATCACGGCAAAGTCGAAGTCGCTTTGGAGCGGAATCAAATTGAAGCCCAAGACGTGATAGGCCACCTGCGCACAATGGAAATCAACCCCCACTCTATTGGCCAAGAATTGACCGACGAGGGCGTCGAGAAATTCATCGCCTCGTACGATGAGCTTATTGAAGCATTGAGCCAAAAGCGGACGGCCCTGGCTCGGACTGAAGCCGCATGATCGCTTCAGTGGTGCCGTAATACCCGGCGGAGCGCGTCAATGAGTGCCTTAGGGGCATCGTCGGCTAGTGCAACAGCGTCTGGAGCAATCTTGCGGTCCGTCCGTGGTGTCTGTGCGATCACTACCAGAGGACAAGTCGGACAGTGCTCGCGAATTTCCTCAGCTAATTCTTCGACTGTATCGCTAGACAGCGTGTAACTCAAAATCACCGCATCAAAATCACTGCGCCGAATCAATTTCAACCCTTCCTCGCAGTCGGTTGACGTGCGCACATCGAATCCCCGGTCGCGCAAAACCTCGGCCCGGTATAACGCCAGCTCTTGCAATCGTCCCAGCAGCAGAATGCGTTTGCCTGGCGTGCTCTGGTTGAGTTGTTTTCGGCTGCTTGAGCTGCGTTCTCTTCTCGAAGGCAAAGCTTTCCTGGCGCCGGCCTGAATTAGGAAACTGTGCTGGAGAAACCTAACCGCAAAGATGCCATCTGGCTGACTGCACGTCATTGACATTGAGACAATTGCTCGCTTCCGTACCTGCCTGAACGGCGCCGAAGAGTTTCGGAAAAGAAGAATACCTTACCAAATGATTTCTTTGCAAGCTGAAGCTGAAGATAATGCGTTCACCAGGAGCATTCGACCTGCAAATAGTCACGCACGCCAGACCAGCAACCCCGCGCTCCGCATCCGATATCCCGTTTCAGGCTGCGAAGCCGACATTACCGTGGTAATACGCCAGTCCCGGTTACTCGTTGACCGCGGCCCCGAAACTCCTTAGATTCGCACATAGGGGGACGCATGAAGGACATTCACGAGGTCCTGCGCCGCAAGCAAGCCAAGTACGCGCAATTGGGCAAGCAGATTGAAATGCTGCAGCAGGCAGCCGAGAAGCTGCGCGAAGTAGCTCCCTTGCTCGCGGAAAATGACGACGACGACACCGCCATTTTGGCGGATGACGAACCAACCCCAACTGCTGCCAGAGCTGCGACCGCCGCAGCCGGCCAGACCGCTACTGCTAAGCCGGTCGCTCGTCCGGTGCCTCCTCGCTGGCCGTAGACCGGACGCTACGGCCTCAAAACTTCTTCAGTCTTCCAGTTTGAAGATCCTTTCCATGCGCAACCATTTTTCGCCTGCCTTTGCCTGCGATAGCGCCTGTTGAAAATTCCACATCAGTTTCTCCCACTCCTGCACCTTCGGATTCTGCTGGTCAGCTTTGGCCTTCCTCTCGAACGAAAAGCTATCGTTTACTTCCATGATCATGAACATGCGCGTACCGAGCAAATAGATTTCCATGTCTTCAATGCCGGCACTCCTAATGCTCTCTTAGATCTCTGGCCAAATCTTCTCGTGATATTTCTTGTACTCAGCTATGCCTGCGGGGTCGTCTTTCAGATCGAGAGCAAAGCAGAAGCGTCGATTCATTGGAAATCCTGCAGAAGTTGTCATGATTTACGTCAATGCATTTACGTCAACGCCCGGTCCAGATGCACGTACCCGCCATCCACGAAAATATGCTGGCCGGTGATGTGACTGGCGCGCGCAGAAACGAGGAATACTACCATCGCCGCAATCTCATCGGGCTTGGTCATTCGTCTTTCCAGTGGAATTTTCTCCAGAATCGTTTCCAGCTTCCGCTCGGGATCGGGAAATGAATCAAGCCACTGTCGATACAACGGTGTCATCACTTCAGCAGGCACAATCGCGTTCACACGAATCCCCTGCTCGAGCAATTCCGCCGCCCATTCGCGTGTTAGCGCCAGAATCGCACCTTTTGCCGACGCATATCCCGATGTCCCGCCCTGGCCCGTCAGTGCAACCTTTGACCCGACATTGACGATGCTGCCGCACGATCTCTTCAAATGCGGCAAGGCGTAGTGCGCCATATTGTAGTAATGCAGCAGATTGCGCTCGAGTGATTCGACATATCGTTCCGGACTTCCGTGTTCGAGCCCGACCTTGTCATTGATCCCGGCATTGTTTACCAGCGCATCCAGCCGTCCATGCTTCTCGATCGTCTTCTGCACAGCGGCGTAGCAGCCCTCCGCTTGTGAAAGCTCTGCAATGACTAAATCGCTTCCCGCGACCTGTTGATGCAGCCGGTTCCCGATCTCACCGTCGCGATCTGTGATCACAGGAATTGCGCCCTCTGCCGCAAGTGTCCGCACGATCGCCTCACCAATTCCTTTGGCGCCACCGGTGACCAGCACAATCTTGTTTTTGAGTTGGAGGTCCACTGTTCAGATCAGCCGTGCAGGTTCATGAATCCACCATCAATTGGATAATCGACACCCGTGATAAACGCCGCCGCGTCCGAGCACAGGAACAATGCCAGCGACGCCACTTCGTCCGGCTCTCCCATTCGCCCGATCGGCTGGGTCTTCGCCAGCTTGTCATACATCTCCTGCTCTCGTCCGGGATAGTTCTTTCGCAGATAGCCGTCCACAAACGGCGTGTGCACTCGCGCCGGAGAGATGCAGTTGCAGCGAATCTTATCCGCGATATAATCGCGCGCCACCGAATAAGTCATCGCGATCACTGCGCCTTTACTGGTCGAATACGCAAAGCGGTCTGCCAGACCAGCTGAACCCGCAATAGAAGCCATGTTGAGGATTACCCCGCCGCCGCTCGCCTTCAAATATCCAACCGCCGCGAAAATACAGTTGTAATAACCCTTCACATTTACTTTGAGGACGCGGTCGAATTCCGCTTCGGTCGTACTCTCTATGTTCCCAATATTCGACACACCGGCGTTGTTCACGAGAATGTCGAGCCGTCCTTGCTGTGTGATTTTCTCAAAGGCGGAAACCACCTCCGCTTGCGCCGTCACATCGCACCCGTAGCCAGTTGCCGAGCCGCCGCCGCGTACGATCTCGTCAGCCACAGCCTGCGCCTCGGTCTCATTCACATCGAGAATGCAAACTGCCGCGCCATTCTGCGCAAACTTCAGCGCAATAGCATGTCCAATGCCGCTGGCCGCGCCGGTGATCGCAGCAACTTTACCGTCGAGACGAAACTCGCTGGCTACCTTTTCAGTCAGAGCGAGAGCCCTCGCTTCCAGGGAATGAAGTCCTGTTGGTTCTTTTGCTCGGCCTTGGTCTGCAACTCGCCGCTTGCGACCTGCACAACCAGATCAAGTATTTTCTCGCCCATCTCATCAATGGTGGCTTCGCCGGAAAGGATGGGCCCGGTATCAATGTCGATGATGTCGGGCATTCGAAGGGCAAGCGCTGTATTAGTCGACAGCTTGATGACTGGCGCAATTGGATTCCCGGTCGGTGTTCCGAGCCCAGTGGTAAACAAAACCACGCTGGCGCCCGCGCCCACCTGTGCGGTCACGCACTCCACGTCATTGCCCGGAGTGCACTGCAGGTTGAGGCCTGGTGACTTCGAATACTCCGGATAATCGAGGACGGCGGTGACGGGAGATGTTCCGCCCTTTTTCGCCGCGCCCGCTGACTTCATCGCATCCGTAAGCAGTCCGTCGCGCATATTGCCCGGCGAAGGATTCATATCGAAGCTGGCGCGCACTGCCGTAGCCCGATTCGAATAATCCCGCATCAGCTCAATAAAACGATCTGCCACCTCCTTCGAAACCGCACGGTCAATAAGCCCCTGTTCGACGCCACACAGCTCGGGAAATTCCGAGAGGACGGTTCTCGCACCCAGCGCTACCAGCAAATCTGAGCTATGGCCAATCGCCGGATTCGCCGAAACTCCCGAGAATCCGTCCGACCCGCCGCATTTTAATCCGACGCACAATTTCGAAAGCTCTGCCTCAGTCCGCCGCGCCTTATTAGCTTCAACCAATTCTTCAAAGGTTCGCCGGATCGCATCTGAAATCATGCTGCTTTCCGTCCCGCTTTTCTGCTGTTCCAGAATGACCAGCGGCTTGTCCAAGTTCGGATTGCGACGCTTGATCTGTTCGCGAAGAATGCTGATCTGCGCGTTCTGGCAGCCCAGGCTCAGCACCGTCGCCCCGGCCACATTGGGATGGTGAATATAGCCTGCGATCAAACCGCAGAGATTATCAGAATCTTCTCTGGTGCCGCCGCAGCCACCCTCGTGCAGCAGGAAACGAATTCCGTCGATCTGCGAAAAGAGTTTCTTCGACTCACTGCGTTGTCCGTTCTGCTGGGGGCTATGCGTTCTGATCAGCTCCGTCTTTCCTTCCCGATATAGCTGAGCCAACTCGGCAACCTGCCTCCGATAATTCTGCTCGGGCGCAAAGCCCAGCTCCTCTTCGAAAGCCTGCTTCAAGTTAAGTATGTTGCGGTTTTCACAGAACACCAGCGGAACCACGATCCAGAAGTTTCGCGTCCCAACCTGTCCATCAGAGCGTTTGTACCCGAGAAATCGCCTTTGCTTCCAGGGAGCAACCTCGGGAGCTTTCCAACGAAACTCTACTGACTTGTCGTGAAACGGCAGTGCCTCATGCCGAATGTTTTCAAGCGTCAGCGCCTCGCCCCGCTGCACCCGCCGAACAGCCTTCCCTACCAGCACGCCGTACATGACAATGCTGGTTCCAACCGGCAGATCTTCGGTAGCAAACTTATGCTTCGCCGGGACTCGCGATACTAACGGATATGTCGATCCGTTGAACTCCACGGCATCTCCCTGCTTGAGATCGCTGAGCGCGATCAGCACGTTGTCACGAGCATCGAGTTGTAAGACTCTCCGCATACTGTGTGTGAAACTATGTTCTCACCTGAGCGCCTGCCGGTTTCCAACCTCCGTCGCAGCACCATCACGCCCGCGTGCCGCGATGTCACGTTCTCGAGCGCCCAATTTCCAAAATCGTTCTGCGTTCCCGCCAAAGACCGCATCGCGCACTTCGCTGGAGAACCTGCTCAAGTAATCCTGCACCAACTCCACCACCTGAGTATAAGAAGCCGCAACAGTGCACACCGGCCAGTCTGATCCAAATATAAGACGGTCAGCGCCGAAAGCTTCGAAAGCTACATTCAAATAAGGAATGATGTCCTCCGCTCTCCAGGAGTTCCACTCGGCTTCGGTCGCCAGTCCTGAAACTTTGCAAAACACATTTCTGAATTTCGCCAGCGCCCGCAAGTCCGATTCCCATGGCTGCAACTGACGGCTCCTGATAGGAGGCTTCGCCAGATGGTCCAGCACAAACCGCTGCTCGGGAAATCGCTCCACGAACTCGGCAGCGGCGGAGAGATGCCGCGGGTATATCAGGATGTCATAAGTCAGCCCAAACTCCGCCAGCGCACTCACTCCGCGAAGAAACTCTGGCTGCAGAAGGAATCGCTGGTCCGGCTCGCTTTGCACGATATGCCGAACTCCCAGCAGCTTCTGCTTCTCCGCAAACTCAGCTATTTCTGACCTCACGTTTGGTGAGCATAGGTCGACCCATCCAATCACACCAAGAATCGTTGGATCGTGGTCCGCCAGTTGTAGCAGCCACCGGGTTTCTTCGAGATTCTGGCGGGTCTGCACCGCAATCGACCCGTCGAACCCTGCACGTTCAAGCTCAGGCTTAAGATTTTCCGGGAAGAAATCGCGACGCAACGCCCGCATTGAATCGTCAAGCCAACCGTACTCCTCGTGGTTGTACCGCCAGAAATGCTGATGAGCATCAACGCGCATGTGTAGGCTCCCGGGTCTGGGCCGCTACCGTAAGCACGATGACCCGGTCGACCGCATTCTTGCTGGCTTCCGGCAGGGTCAAAACCACGCCTTGGCTGTTCTGGGTAAATTGGACCATCGCGCCACCGACCAGCTCATGTGCATTAGCAATTTCCTTCTGAATGGGCGGAAGCGCCAACAACGGCGCGTCCCAGTGCAGCACGTGTACGTAGACCTTGTCACCTTTCTGGGTTGTTACTCCCCAGTCTGCCGGCGGCACTGGGCCACCACGAGTGCCGTAGATCGAGTCGCCGAACCGCGACATCCATTCCCCGACTGCATGCAAGCGGGTTACGAATTCCTCCTGGATTTCCCCGTTCGGCATGGGACCGATATTCAGCAGCAGGTTCGAGTTGTAGCCGGCGCTGCGCACCAGCATTTCCTCTACTTGTTCAGGACTTTTGAAGTTGTGGTCGCCAATGTTGAAACCCCACGAATCGTTAAGCGTGTTGCTGCTTTCCAGCGGCAACTGATCGCTTACAACCTTGGTATTGAACCCCGCCGTGTTCTGGCCGGGGATGTCCCGCTCGAAAGTCTGCACATCCTCGCCCGGCTTCGGCGTCAGGTGGTGATTGGGAATAATCAGCGTGGCAGGCTGAAGCTGATGAATAAGCGCGTATGTCTTTTCAAGGTGCCAATCGGCATTGGGTTTGTCCCACATGCCGTCGAACCAGATTCCACCAATGGGACCGTAATTCGTCAGCAGCTCGCGCAGTTGCCCGACCATGTAGTCGTCAAGGTAAGCGTTCCAGTTTCCGCTATCCGGGCGCCCATTGTCCCAGGCGGTTTCGCCGCGCGGATAATAATCCGGATTATGCCAGTCGAGCTGCGAATAATAGAAGAACAGCTTGATCCCCTGCCGGTGGCACTCCTCCGCCAGCATCTTCAGAGGATCTTTCCCGTACGGCGTCCGCCGAACGATGTTCCAGTCTGAAATCTTCGAGTCGAACATGGCAAAGCCGTCGTGATGGCGAGAGGTGATGGTGATGTACTTCATCCCTGCAGATTTCGCCAGCGCGACCCAGCTCCTGGCATCGAATTTTTCGGGATCGAAAAACTTGGGCAGGTGCTCGTACTCGTGCACAGTTAGTTTGCGATCGTGAAAAATCCATTCGCCACCCCCGAGCACGCTGTATACGCCCCAATGGATGAACATCCCAAACTTCGCGTCCTGATACTCCTGGCGCGCCTTCAAGTTCTCGGGCGAAGGTTGATACGCCGCGTGCCCCTGGTGCGGCTGTTGTGCCGCGACAGGTTGCAAGAGCATTGTAGATTCAAGAAGAAGACAGCACAGCCAGGCCGACAGCTGCTTGAGCATGCGGAACTCCACAGTGCACAGCAGTCTACACCGGTGTGCGGTGGTTCTTCTCAAGGGAAGCTCTCAACCGGCGTACGGTTTGCAGCATTTCGCCCCGTTCTGATTGAGAACGCATAAACGTGGTTCTTTCACTCTGGCCATTCTCAGCGGGGCATGAGCCGGAAAAACAGGGCCTGCTTGGCAACAGGTTCCACTTTTGCTTCCAGAGCAGCCATCTGACTCTGATTTAGTGGCGTAAAGGCACGGGCGAGTTCCACACATTCCTCAACCTGCGCGACTGAGTCACACCCGATGATTGCCGTACTGATTGGCAATGAGAGAGTGTAGAAGAAGGTTTCCTGCTTAGTCAGCGTACCCGGAATTGTAGTGACTGCGCCTCTGCCTTCCCATGAGTGCTTCTGTTCTTCCACCGGCGG
>Ga0070717_10000519_pt1 | contig 24455 bp, 27 predicted proteins | sample LARL113metaG_FD_71366 | JGI IMG/M metagenome (GOLD analysis project Ga0070717, IMG submission 71366) | Corn, switchgrass and miscanthus rhizosphere microbial communities from Kellogg Biological Station, Michigan, USA - LAR L11-3 metaG | ecosystem: Host-associated > Plants > Roots > Rhizosphere ...
TTCTCGTAGTACACCTTGCGCAGAATCGGTTCCGGCAGATTGATCCCATATATGCGCCAGCGGCCCTGAGGCGCTATTTTCGCCGGTGCGTAATAGAACTCGTCGTTAGTTTCCAGAAACCGGTAGTAAATTTCGTACAACTTGTCGTTAAATACCTGTTGCGGAAACTCATCGCCATGCGGAGTCGCATCGGTGGCGAATAGGATTCGATCCTGATATTTATCGAAAAATTTACCTGCGGTTCGCGGTTGCCGTCCCAGCTCGCCGATGCGTGCAGCGATATCTACGCTCATATTTGGAAAGCGGTCGAGATTCATCGAAACATTCTCAAGATTTTCAGAAAAGTTGCCCACGTGCAACAGCACAAACTGAATCTTGGGATGCTTCGCTATGACACGATTGCGGGCTTCGAGCAGTTCTGCGTTGCTCGGAAAATCGCCCCCATAAAAAGACCAATCCGGGTGGTTGTTGAGTTCTTCGTAGCGTTCATTGAAACGGTCTGTCGGAGTGAAGAATGCAACCGGATCGGACACGTGAATTGCTACCGGGATGTGTAGTTCACCGCAAGTATCCCACATGGGATCGAATCTGGGATCATCGATCTTTACTAATGTGCCCGATGTAATGTTCTCTCGAAGATAAAGGCCCAGAGTTTTGAGAATCTTCAGGCCGCGGGCGCCACTGCGATGTGCCTGCTCGATTGCCTGAGCCTGAAGCTTGGGATAATCGGCCTCTTTGAATCGTGAGTATGAAGGCTCGGTAAAAGTATAGAAACGCCCGGGGAAGGCGAGATCATATCTCCCGACGGCGTCGGCTAAGCCTTGTTCGTAGCCTCCGGTAAGGTTGACCATCGCCCGGATGTTCTTCCGATCCATTACCGCGAGCAATTCTTGCGGAGTGCCCAGGTATCTGCGCTCAGGCGCCAGTTCCACGCCTTTCACGGACTTAGCGGAAAAGGAAATATGGGTATGGAAATCGATCGCTGCAAAGCGTGCACGCTCTATGTGCGATTCGCGCACATGCAGCATGCTTTTTGGCTCGTACTCCGATAGATCCAGCGGCTTGCGTTCTGTTTTGGCTACCTCTTCAGCCCCAGCGAAACTGGCGCTTCCCGATTGCGCGACGGTGCCAGCCATCAAGCCCACCCGGTAGAACCATTGCCGGCGGTTTATCAATTTAGTTTCTCCTGTTCTACGCCATCTCCAAACCCAAGTGTTGCCGCTCGAGCGGTGAGAACATGCGCAGCCATTCCGGTTCAGCGAAGGTGAAAATAACAGAAATGAAGAAAAAGTAAATGCAAACCACAGAAAGCCACTGCGCTCGGCGGCTTGCACTACTCGGCGGCTTGCACCACCAGGAATTTTACCTTTCTGCCCATTTCAATCCTCTATCCACAGGCATTTCAACTGAAAGCGCAGCAGGGCAGGAGCCACCCCTCTGACGCCGACAACTGGTCGTCAAGGATGGTTCGGCATGCTTCTCAGCGAAAACGAATAAAGTGAGCTGGGTTGAGCTGCTAGGCTCACTCCAAGGCTTTTGCGATCGATAATGATGCGTCTTCCAGTTTTTCAGCCGATACGGTCTGCCGGGACTCGATCCACTTCGGAGCGGCATCTCGTTCTTCATCCGGACGGTTCATTGTGAATGCAGCCACGACTGTCTTCTCGCGCAGCCACCACACGCTGAAACTCTTATTGGAAAAATCCCCGCGATGAATGATCTGGTCGGCGCCTGACGAATCGCCCCAATATTCATAGGAGAGATCGAAGACATCGGAAAAGAAATACGGCACATGCTTGAACGGAATTCGTTCACCCATGAGTGATCGAGCACAATATTGACCTTGCGAAACGGCATTGTCCCAGTGCTCGACACGTCTGCGTTTTCCAAAGAGCACGTCCTGGTAATTCGCGACATCGCCGGCTGCGAAGACGTCGGGTTGGCTGGTCTCCAGGTATTCGTTCACCATAATGCCGTCCTCGACATCGAGTCCACTGTTTGCGAGCATCTCGATTGCGGGCTGCACTCCAATCCCGGCAACCACCAGTTCGCAAGGGATGGTCTGACCATCGCCGAGCACGGCCGAACTCACAGCTCCATCACCTCGCAATTCCGTGACGGCAGTCGCCTTGATCAGCCTGACGCCCCGTGCCGCGTAATACGCCTCAAAGAAACTCGACATCTCCGGCGAGAAGAGCCGCTTCCAGATGCGGTCATCATTCAAGACCATCGTCACTCCGATTCCCTTCTGGGCAAGCACCGCAGCCACTTCCATGCCGATGAAGCCACCGCCGATGACAACTGCATGTTTCACCTTTTGAGATGCGCTCCGAATAACTTTGGAGTCATCTAACGTGCGGAGATAGCGGAGGTTGCGAAGTCTCGCGCCCGGTATGTTCAGCGTTCGCGGGCGGGCACCGGTGGCCACGAGCAGCTTGTTGAACCCGAACTCGCCGCCGCCCGACTTCAGGATCAGCCGCTTGCGTTTGGGATCGACAGCCGAGATTTCACACTCGAGCTTCAACTCGATTCCGTGCTTCTTGTAAAAGTCTTCAGGATTGATCCGTATAGCCTCTTCGGTATCCTTGCCGGCAAGGAAGCCTTTCGAGAGTGGCGGCCGCTCATAAGGAACGGAATTGTCGGCCGAGAGAATCGCTAACTCGCCAGGCGGCAATCCAAGCTCAACCAGCTGTTTAGCCGCGTAACCGGCGACCATCCCCCCGCCAAGAATAACGAACTTCGATCGGTTCATGTCTGCTCCGGTTATACAAGGATAAGCCGCTTAACAGATCGGATTGACATATTGAACTCCTGTAAACCACGCAAATTCCAACCTGATGCTAAAATTGCATTATTATTCCGCAGCTTTTGTCGCCAATGTTTCGACTGCTGCGATGTTTTGCAACAGCTCCTGCGGCAAACCGTGCCGCTTCTGCAGATACTCGGGACTGTTGTACGAGAGCCAAGTCTTGCCCCGAGCATCTCCCCAGATCAAAATCTTCAAAGGAAGGTCGATGGCACTGCTGGGCGCCGCCAGCATCAGGGGAGTGCCAGCTTTGGGGTTGCCGAAGATTAGCAACTTGGTGGGAGGCATTTTCATTCCCACCTTGTCCGCTTCTCCGCTATGGTCGATCAGGGTAAACAGGGTGACTCCCTTCGCTGCCAGAACCCCCTTGAGCTTTTCCACGGCCTGGCCTACCGAGTGATTACTGGGAGCGTCGATGATCCCGTTGTTTCTACTTTCCGTCATAGATATTTCCTCACTGTTTCTAAACGCGAACTAGTGGAACTTCGGGCCAAAACCAAATAAATCGCCACTGCGAGCCCAACCAATGCCAGAAACAAAGCAATCGTGACAGCCTGGATCGAAGGACGAGAGTGTGCCGTTTCGCCGCGATCCACCGCCCGGACCAACCGGACGTGGTGCCGTCCGTCAAAAATATTCACAATTACTCCAACTGCGATCAGCGCGGTGCCAAACCACAGCCATAATCCGTAAGACTGCTCCGCGGGGGCGCGCTGCATGGACTTGAAGTTGCTGCAGGAAGAGCCCGAATCGCGCCACAACAAAACCGAATCCCATCAAGGCCAAGCCAGTCCGAATCCATGCGAGGAGAGTCCGCTCGGCAGCCAGACAGTCACTGAGAGCAGCCCTCTGTCCTGTTCCTGCTGACGCGTCCATTTTTCTGTGTCCCCCAATCGCGGCGGCTGCGCGTCATGGGCCCATTTGCCGTGCGGCTCGGATAAGGCCCACTCCGAGGCTTAGAACAGCGGCAGCGAGAAACAGCGCGCCGATGTACGCGAGGTTCATCAAGCCATTCGGCTGCTTCGCCGTCGGAGAAGCCACGGACAGGAAGAACGCGGCGGGGATTAGAATTGCCGCGATTGGCGCACCGGTTCGGGCGAGCCACTTCCAAAAAGGCGAAAGCACCGCCTCGTCAACATATCGAAGCATGACCAGCGACAGGACGAGATAGACGCCGGCGTGCGCGTGTCCGGCGCGCCAGAGATCGTGTCGCAGCTGATTGTCGTGATACCCCGGCACGTCTCTCGTTAGAAAACTGAGAAGAGACAGGCCTCCGAACATCACTGTCGGAAGAACGACCAGGAGGATTCCTGCGAGCATTCGCGATTCTCGTGACATGATTTCCCTCCGTCACACGCCTGACTAGACGACTTCGCACTTAGCAGCTTCCTTCATGATGGCCTAACCCAACCTCACGGCTGGTCAGACTGCCGAATCGGTATCACCAGAAATAATTGGTCGCCGCCCTTCAAGGGTGCCGCGTACGACATGCCGTTGGATCCATCACGGTTGAAACCCTGCAGCTCATCCGGATGCGGCGAGACCACCATAATGTGTGGCCCCACGTGAAATTCCTTCTCAGACGTCTTGCCAGACCGGTTCGGAACCCACGCACCCACGTACATGTAGGCAAGGCCAACCTTGTCAATGTGCTGTGGCCGTCCGGCAAGCCCGTCCTTCAGCCACTGAAAGAAAACTTTGTCGAAGCATCCCGGCTCGTCATGTGTGTAGCCCGGCGGCGGACCGGGCAGGCAAGTCCACTCACTCGTTCCCTGGCGGAGAACACGGTATTCGCCGCCCTTCGTGGCCGGCCAATCAACGCGTCCGCAATCTTCTCCTGGTCCGTCGCGGGGGCGTCGTGCATCGCCATCTGAGCGGATGCGGCGGCCACCGCAGCGAATATCAACACCACAATCGTTTTCATAGGGGCTCCATGGGAATGAAATAAGGCGCGTACACCTGCGAGGACGTTAGCGACGCTTGCCCAGGGTGTGTCCTTGGGGACCACCGCTAACGTCTGGAACCTCTTCGCCGAGGGCGGTGGCTAAATCGATTTGATGGTCCTGCTCTTGCACGAGGATCTGGCGAATCTGTTCCGCCATCGCGAATTCTCCAAGAGTTTCGCATTGCCGGATGCGATCGCGGTAATTGCGAATGGTGTCGTTTTCATTCTCGAGATCGTACCTGAGCATGTCTTCCGGATTTTTCGATGTGCGTACCGGCTTGGGAGTGACCGCCGGCATTTTGCCAAGATAGTCGATCTGCCGCGAGATGATCAGGGCATGATCGAGTTCCTGCTTGGCATGGATTTCGAGCTGGGCGGCGATGTCCATGTATTGGGCGCCACTGAGCACCTGGGAATAGACTACGTAGCCGATGATGGCCTGATATTCGCGGGCAAGGTCTTCGTTCAACAGCTCCGCGAGGCGGTCGCGGGAAATTTCGTTTTCGTTTGCGACGGATTTGGTCTCAGCCATTTGATTTCTCCTTTGAATTGAAAGATAGACTATTTTTGGGGCGCGTCGGGCGTGCCGATAGTCTTGAGATCGCGTTGCTTCGGTTGCGCTTCGGGTAACGTTTCAGCTCCGCGAGTATTCGCACATTCTCCTTACGGAACTCCCACACGACCAAGGGCTCCGCCACCTTCAGTAGTCCGGGTATTTGGATCGCGAGATCGAGAGCGCGGATGACGCATGTCGCGCGTTCTACTGGCTCAAACGTGTAACGAATATGGGCGTCAATGTTTGCGGTAAGTGGGCCTTGCTTCAACAGCATGGTGTGATGAAAGGCGATGTGCTTCGGAGGATCATACTCCGTTACGGAGCCGGGTCTCTGGCCCGCCGGTCCCCCGTCGAGATAGGTTGTGCCGAGACGGACCGGATATGGCGATACCTTCGTTGTGCCGCCGAATGCTTCCGAACCGGGCAGCCACCGACCATAGTTTGGCATGTCCGCAATCAGGTTGAAAATGGTCTCTGGCGAGCCTTCGATTCGCGCCTTGAACTGCGGGTGGTGGACATTTCGCCTCCATTCACTGAAGAAATTTAATTGGCGCTTCGTTCCAAATCTGCTCAGCGCGATTCACAGCCATCATTTACGGGCTGCTCGAAGCGGCGGCCTGACGCAACACTACCTGCGACGGGTCCTTCATCTCAGTAACGATCAGAAATCTTCGCAATGATGCGGGAGCGGATGAGTCTCCTGCTGCCAGCGTCTTTAGTGGACCGATCGCCTGCACGATGCCTCCTCCGTCGGGATTCGTTTTCAAGACCGCCAGGGGTTCGAGTTTTCCAAAAGGCGCATGGTCGGATTCCGCCAGATACACCTGATATTGAGTTTTGGGTGCGAGTCCTGCCGCCGCAATCTGAACCAGGTCCAACAGACCGAGCGAGTTCACTGCCACCGACGCTTGTGCGTCGGGCAATGCGGTCCCTGCCGCTTGCAGATTCAAGCGCGCTGTGTTGCCTGCTTCTCCGAGAGGTGAGAGGTTCTCGGTGCCGTCTCCGTTCGGAACAGCATTCGGCACATACACCAAAGCTTGTGTGGTTTGTCCAATTGGAATGTTGGCCATCACCTTGTTGGCCAGCGTGTCGATCGCGACGGCTTGCTCACCGTTCTCCAGTGCCACATAGACCCTGGAACCATCGCCCGACGGCCAAATACCATGCGGAAGATTACCGACAGGAATGGTGGCAACCAACCCCGGCGTCGCGCCCCTGCGAAACGCGTTCACTTCGTTCGCGCCGCCGATAGTCACATAAGCAAACTTACCGTTGTGATTGTTTACGAAGTTCACGTGGTTTGTGATCGGTCCAGTATCGAGCAACGCCTTTGGTTCAAACGGTGGCTTGGCGCTGTAAACCTGCACCTTGCCGACGTCTTTCAAAGTGATCCACACTTCGTCATTTTCCGGACTCACCGCGATGTTTGGACAAACGGACTGGCTTGTGGCAAACGCTTGAGAATTTGATGTGACGCCGCATCAATGACGGCAAGTTCCGGCGTGAAGCTGGAACAGACAAATCCGTACTTGCCGTCGGGACCAAACATGGTCATCCCCGGACCGTTGGCCAACTCGATGCGGCGGATTTCCCTCATCTCTACCGGATCTATGACCGATACGTAGTTCTCCCCGCGCACCGTTACCCACAATTCGCGCCCGTCTGGCGTGAAGAATGCTTCGTGGGGAGACCGTCCCACGTACACCGAGCCTTTCACTTTGTTCGTCGCTGTGTCGATCAGCGTTACCGAATTCGAGCCAACCGACACCACGGCTAAGGTCTTTGAATCGGGCGAGTAGCCGAGACCATGCACCAGGAGCTGGCCTCTGTACAGCGGACTCAAAGCACCCGGCACCGGATCGCCAAGCCTGATCACGCCGAGCAGCTTGTTGCTCGAAGGATCAATGACAGAAACTGTGTTCGAAGTCTGGTCCGCCGCGTAAACCCGATCGTGGCTGGAGATTGGAATGTCTGGCCGCCCCCACGGCGCTTGTTGTGCGAGAGCGCAAGAGAGAAGGCAGAATATTGGCAACCACCGAGTGATCCTCATGCTCGTGCTCCTCGCTCGCGTGAAGGGCGGGCTGCTATCTGTGAGGCTCGTGCTGTTTCAGCCAAAGCTGCATGAGCTCAATTTCTGATTGCTGGTCGGTGATGATCTCTTGTGCGAGCCTGCGCATTTGCGGATCTTTGCCATGCAGCAATTCGGCCCTGGCCATGTCGAGTGCAGCTTCATGATGCGGAAGCATCAATTTGACAAAATCGAGATCGCTGTTGCCGGACGGCTCCATTGCTCCCATGGCGACATGCATTTTTTCCATGCCCGCCGTTAGTTCGGACCAATCATTTTCCTTTGCAACGTGATCGCTGTGTAGGCCTTGTTGCTGAGCCGACAATCCTATGGCAGTGATCATGGCCAACAGGATCGCAATAGATCGAGCATACTTTTTCATTGGCTTGCACACCTTCTCCGCAGAGCGCTTCCAGTTATCAAAGAAACTTCATCAGCGCGTCAATCGTCCCCTTTGGATTCTCCTCGAGCACCCAATGTCCGGTGTTCTTGAGGACGACCATCGTGGCATCGGTCGCTACCAGCTTCATTTGCTGTCCCAGCACCTCGCCATTTGCGCTCTCGCCGCCAATTGCAAGGACAGGCATGGTCAGCTTGGTCTGAGAAAGCTGCGCGAAATCTTGGGCCGCTTGCTGGAACGAAACGAAATAGGCCCAGCCCGCGCGCATGCGTCCCGGACGCGCGTAGGCCGCGGTATAGGCCGCACGATCAGCTGCAGGAATCGAATGTGTCTTGTCGGCAGCGAAGTTGTTCCAGAAGTGTTCGAAGTACGTTCGCTCACGTCCCCGCACTAATGCTTCCGGCGTGGGGCCGTTGAAGCGAAAATGCCAGATGCTCGGGTTGTTGTACACGGCTTCCCATCCCGCCACGCCCGGCAGAAAGGCATCCATGACTGCGAGCTTTTCCGTTTCGGCCGGAAATTGTGCTGCGTAGGCGTAAGCAACCATCAGCCCAATGTCATGGCCGACGACTCGCGCTTTCTCGACACCCAGTGATTTTGCAAGCGCGTGAATGCGGATCGCGGCCGTCTTCATGTCTAGTCCATCCGCCGGGATATCCGAGTCGCCAATTCCCGGCAGGTCGGGCGCGATCACAGTAAATTTCTCAGCCAGGAGCGGAATGATTGGTCTCCACATACGCGATGTCTGCGTGTAACCGTGGAGCAGGATGACTGTTGGGCCCCGACCCGCCGTCAAGTAATGCAGCTTTACGCCATCGAGCGTAGCCGTACGCGACGCGACGGCGCTTCCGCCGGTCGCGGTTTGCGCAAGGCATGGAACCGAAAGGCAGAAACACGCGAGGAGACCCGTACCAAAGCGGACATCCCACCTACTCTTCATAGCCACCTCCTATATTGCACGTTCTGCATCGCCCCCCTCGCGGCATGGTTTCAGCAGCGTTTTTCGCTCGGTTTGGGTTTCGGCTACACCGTTAAGCCGGCTGAAGATCCGACCCACTCCATGTTTCTATTATGGTCCACGCCCATCATAAGTCCGCGGCCCATGCGGATGATGGTCATCACGGGGGTGAGTGCGTCTAGCCAAATGTACATGATGCGTACCTCAGCCTTGGTGCCGCCGAAAGGTGTCTCGATCGCCGGCTCGAAATGCATTTTCTCCTGCAGGATGTATTGCGATCTCTTTTCCATGGGAATGGCGTCAAGGTCTTCCTTCTTGGGGTTGATGTTTACGCCCAGGCCGGCAAACGAGAACAACGGTTTGAGAATGTAGTGGTCGAGCTCGGCAGGCGCTTGTTCGATCCGGTCCAGGAACCAACTCTTCGGCACGCATTCGTGCTGAAGGTACGGCAGAGAAAACTTACTCATGCGAAAGTACCAGTTCGGATGGCCTGCCCATTCGACATCCATGTCATCGGTGAGGCGAAATCCTAACTTAAGATTTCTTCGCACCAACTCATCCACAATCGCACGATTGTAAATGCGCCGGATGGGAATTCGGCGGCCGTTGTTTTCGCACGAGAGTTGGTTATTGGTCTGCTTAATGTCGGTTATGGAAACGGTCTTGATCCCTAATAATTTCTCGGTGAGCAGAAAATCCGGCAATGTCTTCTGATGCAGCGGATCAATTTCCATGAGAATCACGTTTTCCGGATCGTGATCACCGACAATCGCGTGCCGTAGAAGAGCTGTGTAGGACTCCCAGTCCAGGTCGCTCATCAGATATCGCAAATTGCCATCTAGCCCGAAAACCTCCGCGTATGACTGTGCCAAAATCGGTTGATACGCGTAAAGGGAAGGGAAGCCCTGCAACTCGACCAGCTTGGGCTGAAGCTGGCCTGCCGCATCACGTACCAAGCCAAAGTCGACTTGAATAAACATGGGATGCGAGCTCTCGTTAGGAACGTTAAATTCAGACGGAATTGCAGCGGAGGAAGCCTGGCGATATTCGGGAGCCTCGAGCTGATGAATTAATTCTTTCCCGCACTGCGCCATTTGATCGAGCAGAGGCTTTGGAAAGAAGCATGGGGTCTCACATATGCGAAATTGCACCGGAGTTCCGCAACGCTCTGCCATAAGCTGCAAGAGCCGCTGGTATTTTTCTGGCGTGAAGTTTGCGTTGAACTGGTGACGAAGGGAGGGAATCATGATAGCGCCGGCGCCCAACCGGCTGTGGCGCGGGGGCCGCGCCCGCGCTAGGGCTCGATCAGAAATTTCCCGTGTTTCATAATCTGCTCATCATCTACCCAAATGTCGAACTTCCGGCCGACCACATCAATGTGCGTCGATGAATACCATTGCGCACCTGTGTGCGCCCCATAGGGATTACCGAACGCAATGTGCACACCGGGATATTTCTCATCCTGCAAAATCTGCCCAATCACGTCCTTCAATTCGATGTTGGTGCCAATGGCAAATTCGCCCACGCGATCGCTATTCTCATCCGTGTGCGTGTAACGCCAGAAATCATCTTCTAACTCCCGATTGGGGGAATGCGCTTCGGTTAGACGATTGTTCTTGATCACAATCGTGAGCGGATTCGGAGCCAGGTCCCCAAACTTCGCGCAAAGCCAATCGCCGACCACGCCGTCGATCACAAACGTCCCATTGACTTCGCCGGGAGTAGTGAACACTTCGCCGCCGGGGAGATTCCCCCATTTTTCCGGACTAATGATTCCGCTTGTTTTCATCCACCTATAAGCGGGATTTAGCTCCGCCGTCAAATCCGTGTCCGCCGCAGTTTTCGCGCGAATGCGGGAAGCCCGCCGGACCATCTCGACCACTTTCTGACTAATCCGGTCCACCTTCAGAAAGTCCGCCCGCATGCCCTCCAGCATGATCTGCCGGTTGATGTTAACCATGTGCGCATGCCTGATGTGGCGACGATTTACGATATCTGTCATCTGCATGCGGGAGCGCAGTTCGTTAGCCTGCGCTTGCACCGCAAAAATGGAGACTTGGCTGGTCTCGAGATCATCCGCGATCTCCTGCGGCAGATCGGTCAGCGGACGCGGAGCCAAGTCTTCCAGCACCCACGCGCGATACGTAGAGCCGAGTTGTTCCACCTCGCGCACGATGCTGGCGGCAATCTCTTTCGTCGCCTCATCTGTAATTACTGTGACCTTCTCGCTGGGTTGAATTCGCAGGCACACGTTAACCGCATTGCGCGCTCCGGGAGTAAGTTCAGGATCGAAAGTCAGTGTGCTGAGCTGTTGGTTGGTTTGAGCGACGGGAAGGTTCATTACCCTACTTTCCTGGCGGAAGCCACGGATTCGGTGAGGCCGGCCTCCGTCTCTGCAATCATGTATTCGACAACTTTCTTCAGATCTCCAGTTTCCTGAAAAACTCGCAACTGCCGGTCGGCGCCGCTCCCCGTTTCGAGAATTTGCCGCAGGTAATTCAATTCCTCACGCGAGTCCAGTTCGTCCACAACATCCTCAATGAAGTCCAGATATTCGTGAATCAAATCGCGGACCGGCACTTCTTTCTGCTTGCCAAAGTCGATCAGCTTGCCATCCAACCCGTAGCGCGCTGCGCGCCACTTGTTCTCCATGATCAGGGCGCGCCGGTAGAGACGAAAGCCCTGATTCGCCGCATAAAGCTTGTACAGCTTGGCAATCGTCGCCTGGATGAGCGCGGCCAAAGCGATGGTTTCATCCACACGCATGGGAATATCGCAAACGCGAAACTCGAGCGTATTGAAGAAGGGATGCGGACGGATATCCCACCAGATTTTCTTCGCATTATCGATGCAGTTGGTTTTGATGAGCAGCTTAATAAAGCTCTCGTATTCGCCCCAGCTCGGAAAATAATCTGGAATGTTGGTGCGGGGAAACTTGTCGAATACTTTGCAGCGGTAGGACTTCAGCCCGGTGTTCATCCCAAGCCAAAACGGCGAATTGGTTGAAAGCGCCAGGATATGCGGCAAAAAATAGCGCGCATGATTCATTAGCTGGATCGCAGTCTCACGGTCCTCCACTCCGATATGCACATGCAAACCAAAAATTAAATTCGCCCGCGCCACAAGCTGCATGTCTTCGACTATATTTTTATAGCGTTCGCCGGGTGTGATCTCCTGCATGCGCCAGTCAGCAAAGGGATGCGTGGCTGCAGAGCACAACCTCAGGCCATTCTCCTTGGCGAGCGCGACCATGTCGCGACGCAGCTTTTTGACTTCTTCCTTGGCATCTTTGATGTTGTTGCAAACTGCGGTCCCGACCTCGACCACGGAGGCGTGCATCTCCGACTTAACCTTCTCTTGAAGGATCAGCTTGCCTTTCTCGATAATTTCGGCATGAATATGCGAGCGCAGGTCGAATGTGACGGGGTCGACTGTCTGATATTCCTCTTCAATTCCGATAGTGAAGGTGGGAAGCATGGGTACTGCTAAGTCGCTCTAGTATAGCAATGTAGCGACGATGTAGGGCGGGCGCCGATAGCGTCGATCATTTCATAAACCACAAAGGCCACGAAGGTACACGAAGGGGATTTCAAACGACTCCTTCGTGCTCCTTCGTGTCCTTCGTGGTTAAAACGACGCGTTTACGCAAGTTGGGCCAATCAAGCTCTGGCTTTCTTCTTCCGGGGTGCCTTGACCGCGGGCGTCGTCTCTCCCGCCAGGAACGCCGCCCACCGCAACTCTTTCCCCGGATTCTCATCGCTGAGAGCCTTCTGTATGGCAAGCTCCGCGACCGAGTTCACCACCCATTCAAAGTTTTCCTGGCCTACTGAGTTTACATCCGCGTCCGGTGCCGGGTTCATGAAATCGATGGCGTACGGCACTCCACCTTCCACTGCAAACTCCACGGTGTTCAAGTCGTAGCCGAGAGCCTGACAAACAGTTCGCGCATCGCGCACCATCCGTTCATGCAATTTCGACGACGATGGCGGCGGATTTCCCTTCACATACCTCTCGTGATACGGCGCCTTCGGGTCATAACGCATAATGTGCACTTTCTCCTGACCTACCACGTAACAGCGGTAATACTCTTCAAACTCAACTCCGTGCTGGAGCGTCATGCATAAGTCGCCGGTCTGGTTGTAGCAATGAAAAAACTCGTCCGGCGAGTGGACCTTGTAGACATGCTTCCAGCCGCCTCCGGAGTAAGGTTTCAGAAAGGCGGGAAATCCAACGTAGGAAAAAATCTCTTCCCAGTTCAGCGGATACATTAAGTTCCGCATCGAGCGATCGGTAGTATCTGGAGGATGCTGGTTGTGCGGCAGCAGCAGCGTCGGCGGAATTGCCACACCCAGCTTGCTCGCCAGCGCGTAGTTGAAAAATTTGTCATCGGCGGTCCACCAAAACGGATTGTTGATGACAATCGTTCCCGTCAGCGCGGCGTTTTTGAGAAAAGCTCGATAGAAGGGAATGTCTTGTGAGATGCGATCAATAATGACGCTGTATCCACTTGGGTCTGCCATTTCTACCCCGCCTAGCTTGACGAACTCCGCCGTCACTCCGTTCGCCTTCATGCTATTGATCTTCTCGACCAGCGCAGGCGGAAAGGTGTTTTCCATGCCGAAAATGATTCCAATCTTTTTCACACTCACAAGCGGCTCCTTCTATGAACCTCAAAGAAAATATTTCCCCGCCATCTTTTGCCACCAAGGCCAATCGTGCCCGGTGTGATCTCCCCAAACATCGAGCCAGTGTGGGATGCCTTTACTTTTCATAATTGCGGATAATTTTACGTTCTGGTCCAGGCACAAATCCCATTCGCCCGTGGCCAGCACGATCTTCATCTGTTGATAGCGGCTCAAAAACCACTCATCGGCCATGTTCGGCAAAAAATCCGAAGGGCAGGTGAAGTAACAATCATCGTCGTAATAGCCGTCGAGGAACCGATGCATATCATAGGCCGCGCCCATGCTGACGCAATGCGTAACCAAGTCGGGATGTTTAAGCGAGAAATTCACCGCGTGATATCCGCCAAAACTGCAGCCGGTCAGAGCCAACTGCGACGATGAGTTTTTGCTGTGTAGAAACGGCAACAGCTCGTGCAGCAGATACCGTTCATACTGCAAATGCCGCAACACTCGCAGCCGCGGATGCACCTGCTTGTTGTACCAGCTCTCCGCATCCACGCTGTCGACGCAAAAAACTTGCAGCTCGCCGCGATCAATCTTCGGCGAAAGGACGGCAATCATGCCTCGGTCTTCGTAATCGAAAAATCTGCCTTCGGATGTCGGAAAGACCAGCAGCGGCATGCCTCCTTGTCCAAAAACCAGCAACTCCATCTCACGATTGAGTTCGCTGCTGTACCCTTTGTGGTACTCGCGGTTCATGAGGGCGGATGTATCTTACACCGCGCGACCGGACCGAGCTTTCGAATCGGATCTCCGCGCGGGATAGATCTGCCTCACGATGTCAGTTCAACCATGCACGCGCTGACCGAAGACGACGTTCGGCAAAGACTCGATCCAGCGCGTTTGATTGCTGCCCTGGAGTCCGTATTCCGCGACCGTTATGCCTCAACGGAAATTCCGCTGCGCACCTACATAAATCTGGACTCCGGCATTTTTCTGCTTATGCCTTGTTACGATCGTGCACGAGATGCCCTGGGAATGAAACTCGTAACAGTGCAAGAGGCTCCTGCGCACCCTGAAGAGCGCATCCAAGCCACCTACATATTGTTTGATTCTCAAACTGCATCGCCAAGACTGATCGTTCCGGCGAACTATCTCACCGACCTGCGCACCGCCGCCACTTCAGCGGTCGCAACGAAATTCCTTGCTCGTGAAACCGCCACCACACTCGGGATATTCGGCACGGGCCGCCAGGCGCGCGCGCACTTGCGAGTGCTGCCACTGGTTCGCAATTTCCAGCGTGTGCTGGTCTGCGGAAGAACGCGTGCCGGAACCGAAAGCTTCGTAAAAGAACAATCCGGCGATATCGCAATCGCTCCGGCCAACTCCACGACCGTTGCTGCCGAGTCTGATGTCATTTGCACTTGTACCACTTCGCCGCTCCCGCTCTTCGATGGAAATCTGCTTCGTCCCGGCACTCATCTCAATTTGGTCGGATCATTTCAGCCACACACGCGTGAAGTGGATACGGTCACGGTTCAACGCTCCCGGATTCTCGTGGATACTTGCGACGGGTGTCTGGCCGAGGCTGGCGATCTGCTAATTCCAATGAAAGAGGGCGCCATCACTCGTGATCACATCGCCGCAGATTTACATGAACTGGTCGCCCACAAAAAGCTGGGTCGCACTGTCGCCGATCAGATCACTCTCTTCAAAAGTGTGGGCTGCGCCCTGGAAGATCTAGTGGCCGCCGAACTTTTACTTTAGGGTGAGAGCTCATGGTTTCGCGAGCACGAAAAGCATGACAGGTGAGGTTGGAAAGTTCCCGACTTCCCGCGTCTCAGACCCCGCGCACCAATTCAAACACCGTAATCTCCGGCCTTGCGCCCAAGCGGATGGGGAAGCCGATCGTGCCGATGCCGCGGTTGACGTAGAGCTGGCTGCCGGGCTTTTCGTACCATCCTCTGCTGTAGGGAAACGCCACACTGCTGGGGTTGAGGCCGCGGTGTAAGAACTCGAGCGCCAACTGGCCGCCGTGGGTGTGCCCGGCCAGGCTTAAGTCGATGCCCAACTCGGCGGCGCGATCAAAGCTGTTGGGGTTGTGACTGAGGAGAATGTTGGCTGTGTCCGGCATCATCAGAGGCTCGACTCCCCGCAAGTACGCACTCGGTGGCAAAGGCGGACCGTGGCGACCCTGGAAGTCCACGCCAATCAAGTTGAGCGCCTCGCCCCCCGTTTGTAGAGGCATGCGTGCTTGACGCAGGATGTGAATGCCCTCGGCGGCAAAAAGGCGCGCGATGGAATCCTCAGTCTCAGTGTAAATCTCATGGTTGCCGAGGCAGCCGAAAACGCCGAATGGCGCCTTGAGAGCCGATAGCGCTTGCACCACCGCTCCTTCTACTGTGGGATCATCGGTGACGAAGTCGCCGGTCAACACCACGAGGTCTCCCTTCAACCGGTTCGCGATAGCAGCGTACCTGCGAATTTCCTCGGCGCTCATGAAAGGGCTGATGTGGAGATCGGAAAGCTGGACAATGCGGAAACCTTCGAAGGCCTTCGGCAGGCGCCCGAGCTTGATCTGCTGATGGGTGGTTTCGAGGTTAAGCCGGCCATAGAAAAGCCCATAGACGCCGGCAACAAAGGGAGCAGCGCTCAAGGCAATTGCCGATTGCTCGAGGAACCGCCGCCTGCCGGGGGAGGGCAGTTCGGGCCTGGGACGAATTATGAACTTCTTGAAAGTCCAACTAAGCGCACGCGCGAGGCGATCAACAGTCCCCAATAATATTACGATCAAGAATCCGAGCACTGAGCCCACGAACCACAACCAAAATGGAGCTTCCAGCAGGGCTGCCCGGAGGGTCAAGCCAGAACCCAGATTGCTGCCTGTATAAAGAAAGGTGATCAGATTGAAGGCCAGCAGGAAAAGATAGACCAGCAACCCAGCCGCGCCCAAGCCCTGGCGCCAGCCCTTGCGCGGAATCAGCCTTTCACCCAGCTCGCGCACACGGCGGATCCAGAAAAGTTGGCTGGCAATCAGCATCACGTTGATGGCGAAGAATAGCAGGAAATCGAAGGGGCCCGCCTCGCTCCAACTAGGGCTGAGCCAGAAGGCGCACAAGGCAACCAACGAGAGAGTGATCACGCGCTTGTGAGCTCTCAGGAAAGTGATCATCGTCGTTGCTTTCGTTTTTTGAAGAACACAGCGAGCGATTATAGACCTGGAGCCGGGCTGCAATACGCATGCATTTGCTCACGCAGTTCCCGAATAAGAGTACGGAGCTGCTTTTTAGGAGGTCGTAGCAGGGGTTTTGCTAGAGACTCTAAGGTCGATCAGCTGGGCCGACACCGTATGAATCCAAAACATCGCGCAGGGTCACAACGCCTTGCAGCTTGTGCACATTCGCACGGCTAACTACTGGATTTCAAGCTGGTGTGCTCCCATGCGCTCGAGCGCCAAGTCAAGCCCTTGATCGGAGTGGACGTGCGGAAAAACAAGCGCACCCACCAGCTCACCTAGCCTCTTGTCAGCACCTTCCGCTAGCTCTCGCTCCAGCCTGGAAAGGTTGACAACGCCAACTACTCCGCGTCCATCAGCCACCAGCCACGTTCGGAATTGGCTGCAGCGGACCCGTTCCAAAGCTTCCCGAACCGTGATCTCGGCTGGCAGTGGTGCGGTCGCAGGGCGCATCACTTGAATTACCTGTCGCTGAACGCTGCGCTGGCGCGACTCTGACGAAGGCAGGTGTATGCCATCCTGTACTGCAAGGGCTTCGTAGATCGGCTGCTTTTGCAGTCGCGAAGAAATGAAAAGACTGACCAGGTTCGAAATCATCAACGGGACGATGACCGCGTAGTCCTGAGTCATTTCGAAATCATCAGCACTGACGTCATGGGTGCGCGCACGGGAAACAAACGATGCGCCAAGGTTCCTACCGTACCTCCCAACATGGCGCCGATGAAAAGGGCAGGGCCGAAGATGCCACCCGCATTGCCGGAAGCATAACTCGTAGTCACGGTCAGGAGTTTCAGAACCACCAGCAGGGCCATCAGTTTTAGCGCCATGTTTCCATTTAAGGCGTAGCCGACATATTCATAACCCACGCCCAAGACCTGGGGCACAAACCATCCCAACAAACCGACTAACAAGCCGCCGGCCACCGGTTGAAACCAGAGTGTCTTTGGCGGGAAGCGGAGAAAGCGCTGCCGCATGCCCAGCAGAAGCTTCGTGAAGGCCACCGAGACCAGGCCGCCGGCCACCCCGAGCACGGCATAAATGGGAAATTCGACGGGATGGACCAGTTGGTATTGTGGAACCTTGAATAGCGGGCTGTTGCCTAGCAGGAGGCGCAGCACCCCCCACGAAGTAGCCGAGGCCAACACCACCGAGCCAAGCACCGGCGCATGAAGGTCTCCCACTATCTCTTCGAGCGCGAACAGTACTGCCGCCAAAGGTGTATTGAACGCGGCCGCAAGGCCGCTGCTGCGCCGACCGGCAGAAGTGACTTTACTTTCTCGGGACGCAGTCCCGAGAGACGTCCGAGCACTGAAGCAATGCCCGCACCAACTTGAACGGAAGGTCCTTCGCGTCCGAGGGGGATTCCACTGGCCAGCGTTACATACGTGCAGAAGAATTTTCCCAGCACGGTGCGCAGCAGGATGTGGCCTTCGCGTGCATACAGCGCAGCTTTGGTCTGTGGTACTCCGCTGCCTCGCGCGTTGGGAAAATAGCGAAACAGCAGATATCCGATACCCAGGGAGCCCACGACTGGGAATAACAGACGTCGCCACGGCGCAGCTTCCGGCGGATAGAGCCGCATGCCGAGGCGTTCCGTCAGCAAGATGAACGCGACGACTGCCAAGCCTGTCAAAGCGCCGATAACCAGCGTCAGAACCAGAAATACTTGATCCTCACGTTGCTGCACTTTGGCCAAAAGATGCAATAGCGGGGTTTTCCACCAATTCCCGCTCGTCCCCTGGCCGCTTTCGCTCATCTCTCAGGAATGCCCTCACCAAGAGCATATCTCAGCGGATTTGCCGTTGGATGATGGAGGGCAGGTCGACAGCAGCTGCTCCGCTGCGCAAGGAGTCAACTAATCCGGACCATTTCCATAAATCTGTTTTTTCCTACCCTGGTGTATCCTTTGCGCCATGAACTTTACGCTGCTGGACTGGTCGGCCATCGTCGCCTATCTGGGGATAACGCTTTTCCTGGGATTGTATTTCAGAAGTCGCTCAGGAAAGAGCGTGGATGACTACTTCGTTTCGGGACGCAGTGTCTCGTGGTGGCTGGCGGGAACATCTATGGTCGCGACTACTTTTGCGGCCGATACCCCGTTGGTGGTGACCGGCCTTGTGTACAACCAGGGGATTGCCGGAAATTGGTTGTGGTGGTGCTTTTTGCCTTCTGGCATGATGACAGTTTTTCTATTCGCGCGTCTGTGGCGCCGTTCTGGGCTATTGACCGATGTCCAATTCGCGGAGATGCGCTACTCCGGCAAGCCCGCTGCCTTTCTGCGCGGCTTTCGCGCCATTTACTTGGGATTGCTGATGAACTGCTTAATCCTGGGCTGGGTCACCAAGGCAATGACCAGCATCGTCGCTACCACAATGGGTATCAGCGAGACTAATGCGCTTTGGATCTGTGTCTTCTTCCTCATTCCTTTCACCGGACTCTATGTGGCTTTGGGCGGGCTCTGGGGCGTGCTGTGGACCGACCTGTTCCAGTTTCTGTTGAAGATGAGTATTGTGATTGCCGTTGCCTGGTATGCGGTGTCGGCAATCGGTGGGATCCATCCCATGCTCGACAGACTCGCAGCAATGCGCGCCGCGGCGGGACCGAACGCCAGCGATGCGACGTCGTTCTTTCCAGACTTCTCACGGCCGCTCACGTTTCAGGCTTTGTGGGCGCTTCCGGTCATTACGTTTGTCGTGATTCTCGGGCTGCAGTGGTGGGCATTCTGGTATCCAGGCGCGGAGCCGGGAGGCGGAGGTTATATTGCCCAGCGCATTTTCAGTGCGCGTGATGAGCGCAATGGCCTGCTCTCTGTGTTGTGGTTCAATATCGCGCACTATGCGATTCGCCCCTGGCCGTGGATTTTGGCTGCCCTCGCTGTGATCGTGCTCTACCCGGGCCTTGCTCATCCCGAGCCTGCGTACATGCGGTTGGTGAACGATCACATGCCACACGCGCTGCGGGGAATTGTCTTCGCCGGTTTCATGGCGGCGTTCATGTCCACCATCGCCACCCAACTCAATTGGGGGGCATCGTACCTCGTAGCCGATTTCTACCGCCGCTTCATTAAGCGGGACGGCGATGAGAAGCATTATGTTCTGATTTCGCGCCTGGCGACGGTGCTTTTGGTAATCGTTTCGTCGTATGTGTCCGCACAGCTCGGATCTATTGTTGCTGGATGGGAAGTCGTCCTCATCGTCGGTGCTGGTACGGGTCTTGTCTATATGTTGCGGTGGTATTGGTGGCGAATTAACGCCTGGAGTGAAATTGCTGCCATGGCGACAGCGCTGATCGTCAGCATGGGGCTACGCTGGCTTAAACCGTTCAGCGCGACTGGTCCGGTCGTTTTCGCAGAGACAGCACTCACAGTCACAGCGGCGACCACACTCGTCTGGATTGTCGTGACCCTTGCTACCAAGCCTGAACCGCAAGACGTGCTGCTAAATTTTTATCGGACCGTGCGACCGCATATCGGAGGATGGAAACCGATCGGGCGACTCGCGCCTGAAATCATCCCTACTCGGGATTTGGGACGAAATCTTTTTTCATGGGTTCTGGGTTGCGCCATGGTGTATCTGGCGCTGTTTGGTCTGGGACACGTGCTTCTCGGTCCGGTGTGGGAGGGATTCGTCTTGCTGCTAATCTCGGCTATTTGTGCCGGCATTCTCTATTCCAGTGTTTCACGTAGTGATTGGAAGGAAGCTCCAGGTTCGGTCGGAACTCGAAAAGAAGGTGTATTGGGAGCGGCGACTGAATAGACGCTATTTCGCCCCTTCCAGATTTACTGGCTCTCTATCGTCACAGAAAAATCGATTCCTTCCCATCGCTGCTCGTTTTGCCAGTAGAAGGTGAAGAGGACCTGTTCGCCGGGGTTGAGTTTATTAGTCGGCAGGTCAGCGACACATATGCCGAGTGGATCGCGGGTATTTGAATCCTGCGTTGTGCGCCATCCATCGAAACTCCAATGCACCATAGCGGGTGTAGGAAGGAGAATGCGAAGCGTCTTGCCTTTTGGCATAGAGCGGCACTTATTGTTGAAGCGCCATTCGAAGTGCGTGGCGCTTTGCTTTTCGACAACGTAGCGTTGCACGGTCTGTGACGGCCGGTCGAAAATCTTTCCGTCGCGCAGCGATCGCCGCAGCTTGATGTACTCCGAATGCGCCCACACCAGCGGGCAAGCCGAGCCGGAGGGCTTCCCCAAAAACAATTCGAGAGCGGGAATATCCGCGCGATCCCACACCTGTTCCGGAATGAGGCGTCCTCCTTCAGTGGACAGTTCCATCACTCGCAACAAGTCTTCAGCCGCCTGCGGGTGTCCGGCTGTCAGCTCGTAGTGCGCACGCTCGCCGGCGAGCAGCGGCCAGGGTCTGCCGATCCCGGTCCCGTCAAACGGTGAGCCGTCTTCATGCTCGCCATAGCCATCATCGTTGTACCGGTACCAGCATGGACCTTGCGGTAATTTCACGCGCAGCAGAGCATCGATGACTCTAATCGTATTCAAAATTCGAGGATCATCGGGAGGGCGCAGTCCGAAGCGCACCAGCGCCAGAGCGTCCGGGCTGATGACGTGGGTCGCGGCCTCAGAGCTCTGTCGCGGAGCACGATTTTTGATCGGAACATAACCGTCCAGAGGAGAGGCTGCGCAGTCCGTTTCGGGCGGCGCAATGCGAACGTAATATCCCTCGACGCCGATCTGCCGTGCCAAATCGCTATCCTTCGCGTAGCACCAGCGCTCGATACTGTCATTCCAACAATCAGCGGTTTCACGCAGGTGCGTGGCCGCTTCCTTCTCTCCGACTCCATCGCCAAGATCAGCTGCTGCGAGCAGTCCGGCAATTTCAACCGCCAGCGTGAAAGGCGAGTAGCCCGCATCTTCTTCCCAGCGGTCCTGCTGAGTGACGGGACCGTTCCGGACAATGAATCGAGCTGCGCGCTGCACCAACTTCCACCAGCGTTGCAGGTCGCCGAGCGCGTACCTGGCTTCGCGTTGCAGCATGTCGACGAGCAGGATAGGGAAAGCAGTCTCATCCATCTGCATGCCGCCCCAGTAGGGACGCCCATCGAGCCAAAGATTCTGTGCCCAGTGGCCATCTGCCTCCTGCGTGGATTCCAGATAGCGAAGCACGCGCAAGGCGTCCAGCTCAGATCCTGCAGCAAGAAATCCGAGAGCCGTTTCCACCAAATCGCGCGGCCAGACCAAATGATAGCCGCCCAGATCTTCGTCTCCTTTGTTGAATCCCCAAGGAATGGAAAGACTGGCGATCACGCCGCCGAGGAAATCTTTCGATTCGTGCGAGCGCAGCACCGAGACGCTGGGTCGATAGAGATCGCGCTCTCGTGCAGGCTCATCCAGCTTCAGCAACGTGTCTTGCCATTGTTTCCAATGCCAGACGTAGTGATCGCGCAAGTCCTCATACGCTTCGAGCAGGCTGGAGCGCGCCTGCTGGCCTGCTTCTGACCACATTCCGCCGAAACCCAGTGCAAGAACGAATTCGCCGCCGCAAGCAGCGAGATCGATTTCTCCGGTCAACGCAATGTTTCCGTTTTCGGCGCGCGTGTACTCCCAGGTCATCTGGTAATGCTGCGAGAGATCTTGCCAGCCATCGGATGTGCCTGCGAATCCCACTGACATTTTTTCCCACGGCACGGAGCAGGCAAACGCCAATGCCGTATCGTTGTGTTCGGCAAAGAGCATGGGTTGACCCTTGTAGTCGCCGATCCATCCAGTGTTGCCTGCGCCACAATTGGCAAGATGCGGGGCGAGCAGCGCGTAGAGCCGATAATCGGCGAGCTTGCCTTCCAGCGGTTCAAAACGAATTTTCTGCAAAACAACGTTGCGGTAAGGATCGCTGAAAACTTCTTTGTAGATTTTGTAACGGCCCTGATTTTCCGTGTTGGTCAATTCATAGACCGGCACGCCCGGCTCGAGCGACACATTTTCGAACCGGCAATGGCGTTTCTCTTCCGAAAAAAATCTCGCGCCATCGGTGATGAGCAGGCCCTGGTCGCGGGTGCAGGCCTGATCTACCCGTGGAAAATAGATCTCATTCAAAATCCCATGACTGAGCGTGAACCATACCCGGCTGTGCTGGTTGAGCGCCGTCCCCACTCCGGTTTTCGCGCTCGAGGTCCAGCGCGGAGGAATCCCCGGCCATCCGGGAGCATAGCGTTCGGAATCACTCAATCGCAGTTGCCTTTCAATGCGGCTTTAGTTGCGCTAGTCCAGTAGTGGTGCAGTTTGATTGTCATCCTTGAGCAAGCGTTCTTTGCGCAGCGAAGGATCTGGGCGAGCCGCGCGAAGCGTCGCGCGCCTTGCGACGCAATAATCGCGCGTTTGGCTCGCTTCCTTACCAAACTGCACCACTAGCGCTAATGCCTTTCCGGAGACAATCCCGCAACCTTACTGTAAAATCATGGAAAGCGGAAGGGTGTTGAGGCCAACTCAGCGCCCTCGAAGCTAATTCTTATAGCGGCGTGACTCAAGCCGCGTCCACGAACATCCGTAAAGCGACAGCAACAGCGCCGGATTAGTTTGTGAAGATGGAGAACATAATGGCCAAGATTGCCAAGACAGCAGATCGCAAGAGAGTTATGGATACATCCAAGAGCACGGATTGCCCGAAGTGCGGCAAGCCGACGCGCATCGTGAAGCGCATGAAAGATCGCGAGCGCGGCGTCCCCGGCGGAATGTTTATTTCGTGCTCAGCCTGCGAATTCTTCGAGAAGCTTTGACGCGACGCTCTCAGAGTTGCCCCGAAGCGTCGGGGAGCCGCATTGGGCACCGTTGGTCGAAGCCCAATTGACATCAGCAACGCTGCCGGAGTAGGGTTGGCTGCCTTTCGAACAGATCCCACAAACTAAGGAGAGCAACATGCGAGTGCGACTAGCGCTTTATAGGGTGGCGTTGTGCGTCTGTTTCGCCCCAATCCTCTCGGCCCAGGACGCGGCGAAGATTGATCCCAAGCACTTCACGGTGGTGAGCGAAAACGACCAGGTACGGATTTTGAAGGTCCACTACGGCCCGCACGAGAAGTCGGTCATGCACAGCCATCCAGCCTCGGTTGCGGTGTTTCTCCCCGACACCAAGGGGCAGTTCAGCTATCCGGACGGGAAAACGGAAAGCTTTGCCGGCAAAGCAGGCGATGCACAATACGGAGCGGCCACCACCCACTTGCCGAGAACACCGGCGACAACGGAATGGATGTGATCGTGGTCGAATTGAAAGGCAAGGCGGCCAAGGCGGAGATGAAGTAATTTCTGGCGTTTTTGGCATCCAGGGCCCTAGTTTGAGTTCACAACTTCACAGGAGATGAGGACATGCGCAAATTATGGTTGATCGGGTGCTCTGTGTTGGTGCTGTCATCGCTTTTGCTGGCGAAGGACAAGGTGGTGTCGCAGTGGAATTGTGGCCAGCCGTCGGACGCACACAGTATTGACGTGGGCGACCAGGCGAATCATAGCTACGCAGTCACCAAAACGACTTGCACCGCCGCAACGACCACCGCCTAACGACGTTTCCAGATTGCGCCTCGCTGTTTTTAGCGGCCTGACGAGACTGCAACCGGTCTCATCTCGTGCAGAATCTTTTCGGCTTCGGCGGCGGGATTCGCTGCTTCGGTGATTGGTCGTCCCACGACAATGTGCGTTGCGCCGGCGGCGATTGCCTCTGCGGGAGTAACGACGCGGCTTTGGTCTCCGCGATCGGCGCCGGCAGGCCTGATGCCAGGATTTACGATCGCGAACTTGTGGCCCAGGCGGCTTCGCACCTGAGCGGTTTCGCGGGCGGAGGTCACAATGCCCTGGCATCCGCTGCGGATCGCCAGGTCGGCCAGTCGTAGGACTTGCTCCAGAATTTTGTCGCGCGC
>Ga0070717_10000520_pt1 | contig 24354 bp, 26 predicted proteins | sample LARL113metaG_FD_71366 | JGI IMG/M metagenome (GOLD analysis project Ga0070717, IMG submission 71366) | Corn, switchgrass and miscanthus rhizosphere microbial communities from Kellogg Biological Station, Michigan, USA - LAR L11-3 metaG | ecosystem: Host-associated > Plants > Roots > Rhizosphere ...
CAGCTCGGTCGGGTCGGTGCGGATCGCCGTCTGCTCCATGTTGAGTGTGGATTATGCGCGAGCGCCGGCCGCCACGGCCACCCCGGCGCTCGCTGGCGGGCCTCAGCCGACCGAGATCGGCAGGTACTCGATGCGATTGCCGGCCGACTTCGCCGCCTTCGCGTCCCCCTCCAGAGCGAAGGCGATGACCTCGGCGGCGTGCTGCATGGCCGCCTCCAGGGTCGCGTCGCCGCCGCCCACGACGCTGGGCGTCCCGACCGTGAATCCCCAGTTGCGGGACTCGTCGTCGTAGAAGAACTCGACCGGTATCCGGCTCTGCACAGCCACCTCAGTCCTCCAGGAAGGTCACCGCCACCACGTCGTCGGCGCTGCCGGCCGGCAGCGCCGAGCTCCACCGCCACTCGTCCGGCGCCGCGCGCAGCAGGCGGCCGCCCGAGCACACGGCGTAGACCGAGCCGTCCGGGGCCGGCACGAACAGCTCGACCATGTCCGGCATCGGGGTGTCGATCCCGGCGGCGGCCGCCTCCCACGACTCGCCCTGGTCGGCCGAGACCACGACCCGCCCGTTCCGGCCCACCTCGGGCGCCGGGCCGGCCAGGAGCACCTCCGGCCGCGCCGGCGGGACGATCGCCGACCGCGTGTAGTCGGTGTGCAGCACCGTCCACGTCGCGCCGCCGTCGCGCGAGCGGCCGACGCCGCCCAGCGGGGGCGCGCCCTGGCCCCGCTGCCGGGACCGCAGAGCCGCGTAGCCGAGCGAGCTCCACAGCAGCTCGGGGTCGCTCGGGTCGCCCGTGATCTGGTGGATGTCGTCGTTGGGCCCGATCTGGCCGATCGCCCACGTCGCCCCGCCGTCCGCGCTGCGCAGCAGCCCGCCCACCTCGACCGCCGCCAGCAGCACGCCGCCGCCGCCCGGAGGCGCGTAGACGTTGCGTACGGCGCCGGCCCGCGGCGAGTACGGCAGGTACCACTCCTCGTGGACCGGCAGCGCGCGGACGCCGTCCAGCTCCGTCCAGGTCACCCCCTCGTCGGCGCTCCGGAACAGCCGCGCCGGCTCCGTGCCGCACAGGATCGTGCCCGGCACCAGCGGGTCCGGCCGGATCGTCCGGGCGGCCGGCGCCGTCATGCCGTCGCCGACCAGGGCCCACGTCCGGCCCTCGTCCACGCTGCGGAACAGCCCCTCGCCGTAGCTCCCGGCCAGGATGACGACGTCGCCCGACCCGCCCCGGAAGGCGTGGATGGCGCTGATGCGGTGGTCCGCCAGCCCGAGCGGCCGAGCACCGCCGTTCAGGCACACGACCCCGGCGCGAGTCCCCACGAACGTCTGGAAGGTGGCCACGAAGCCCAGGATACGGCGGCCGGTGCGGCGGAACGGCCGCCGACTACCCGGCCGCCGGCCTGGGCCCCAGCACCAGCCGGACGAACTCGTCGCCGATCCGCTCCGCCGTCGCCGCGGCCGGGTCATACCACTTGTAGACCCAGCTCGTCATGCCCAGCAGCGCCATCGCGCCCAGGCGGGGATCGACCGGTGGGATCAGCCCCGCCGCCGCCGCGTCGCGCACAGCCCGCGCGAAGATGCCCACGTACCGGCGCTCCCGCTCCAGGAACGCGCGCTCGCCGTCCTCGTCGAACAGGGGCCGGCGCCCGAGGAACACGGTGAACAGGCTCTTGCGCTCCGCGATCAGGCCCACGTGCCGGCGGATCACCTCCGCCAGCCGCTCGGCCGGGTCGGCGATGTCCTCGACGCCGGTCATGCGCTGGAAGCCGAGCTCCCAGGCCCGATCGAACAGGAGGAACAGCAGCTCGGACTTGGAGCTGACGTAGTGGTAGAGGCCGGCCTTGCGCATGCCCATGGCCTGAGCGACGTCTTCCAGTGTGCCCGCGTCGTAGCCCTTGACGTCGAACACCTCGCTCGCCCGGGCCAGGATCTCCTCCCGCCGCTCCAGGTAGACCGGGCTCGGTCCCTCCTGCCGGGGACGGCCGGGCCGTCGCCGCACCGCCTTCGCTTCAGCCAACTTCAGTCGTGACGTGGGGCGCGGCGGGCCGCTCCGACTCCGGGTCCGGCCAGGGCCCATCCGTTCCGATCCAGCGGGACGCTGGCTCTCTCCTTTCCTCTCCCTCCCCACGGGCCGGACCGGTTCCGCCGGCGCTTCCGCGCCGCGCCTCCGTGGCATCAATTAGACCGACCGGACGGTAGATTGTCAAGCCAGCTCGCCACGCACCAGGTCGCGGCCGGCGACGAGCGCCCGCAGCTTGCCCAGCGCCACCTCCCGCGGCAGGTACTTCATCCCGCAGTCGGGGGCCAGCATCAGGCGCTCGGGCTCCACGTGGGCCAGGGCGGCCCGGATCCGGCTGGCGACCTCCTCCGGCGACTCCACCGGGCTCTCGTCGGCCAGGTCCAGCACGCCCAGGATCACCGTCTTGCGGCCGAGCCGGCGCGCGATCGCCGGGTCCAGTCGCGGTTGGGCCGACTCGATCGACACCTGGTCCGCCGCGCAGTCGGCCAGCTCATCGAGGAACGGATAGCCGGCGGGCCGGTCGCGGACGACGTACGCGTAGCCGAAGCAGGTGTGCAGCGCGGTCGGCCCGCGCGTCCCGTCCAGTGCCCGCTCGATCGCCTCCAGCGCGTAGACGCGCGCGCGCTCGGGCCGGGCCTGCAGGTACGGCTCGTCGATCTGGACCACGTCGGCGCCCGCCGCCTCGAGGTCCTTCACCTCGGCGTTCACGGCCGCCGCCAGGTCCATGGCCAGCGCCCGCTCGTCGCCGTAGTGGTCGTCCTGGCACTGCTGCGCCATCGTGAACGGCCCCGGCACGGTGACGCGGAGCGGCCGGTCGGTGTTCGCCCGGGCGAACCGGACGTCGCGGACGAGCACCGGCTCCCGGCGCCGGATCGGCCCGGTGACGCGCGGCACCTGCGTCGGCCGCCCGGTCCGCCCCGGCACCACCCCGGGGTTCTCGACGTCCATGCCGTCCAGCGCGGTCGCGAACCGGTTGGAGTAGCTCTCGCGCCGGATCTCGCCGTCCGTGACCACGTCGATCCCCGCCCGCTCCATGTCGCGCAGCGCGAGCACCGTCGCGTCGTCCTGGGCCTGCTCCAACAGCTCGTCGGGGACCCGCCAGAGATCGCTGGCCCGCACCCGGACGGGCATGCGCGAGCGCAGCAGCCGGCGGTCCACCAGCCACTCCGGCTGCGGGTAGCTGCCGACCAGCGTGGTGCTGAGCGGCGCGCTCATTTCCGCGGAGAGGAATTGGCGACGGCGCAGGGGCGCACCACGGAACGAGATGCTACGCTAGCGCGCAATCCGCGGCGACGCGGTCGAGTGGGAGGAGAAGACGATGGCGAGGTCGCGCTGGTACCCGTTCATCCTTGTCGGCCTGCTGTTCGGCTTCTGGGGCCTGGTCGGGGTCAACCGGCTGGGCATCCAGTTCCTGTTCCCCTTCATCGTGAAGGACTTCCATCTGAACCTGACCCAGGTGTCGCTGCTCGTGTCGGGCACGTCGGCGACGTGGGCGATCTCCAGCTGGCTGTCCGGCTGGCTCTCCGACCGGTACGGGCGCAAGACCGTGCTCGTGCCGGGCGCGCTGTTCGCCTGCCTGATGACGATGGCCCAGGGCCTGGCCGGGAACTTCCTGGCCCTGTTCGTCGTGCGCGACCTGGTGGGCATCGGCGACGGCGTCGGGTGGCCGAACGGCCAGTCCACGCTGGCCGAGGAGGTCCCGCCGGCCCGCCGGGCGCTGGTCGCGGGGATCTTCACGGCCGGCTATCCGCTGTTCGGGAGCGTGATCGCGGGGCTGATCTTCGCGCCGCTGGCGCTGGCCCTCGGCTGGCGGTGGGTCTTCCCCATCGCCGGCGTCTTCTTCCTGGTCGTGGTGCTGCTCATGTGGCTCGTCATGCGCGAGCCGCCGCGCAAGGAGCGGCCGGAGCGGCTGGACTGGCGGAACGCGATCGGCCTGGTGCGCGACCGCCGCGTGCTGGTCCTCATGCTGATCCAGAGCGGAGCGCTCGGCTGGCTCCAGGTCGGCGTGGTCGTGCAGGTGCTGTTCCTGCAGCGCGTCCTCCACGCGAGCCCGGTGCTGGCGGGCCGGGTCGTCGCGATCAGCACGCTCGGCGCGATCGCCGGCACGCTGCTCCTGCCGGCGCTGTCGGACTACGTCGGCCGCAAGCCCACGATCGTGGTGGGCGCGCTGCTCAGCGCGGTGCTGCTGGGCGTCTACGTGATCGGCCAGTTCCCGATCGGCATCGCGACCGCGCTCCTGACCGCCAACGCGTTCTTCGAGGCGGCGATCATCCCGCTCGGCAGCGCGACGTACGTGGTCGAGCTGGTGGGCGAGGAGCACCGGGCGACGACGATGGGCGGCGTCAACCTGGTCGGCGTGGTCATCGGCACGTTCCTGCTGCCGCTGCTGGCCGGCACCGTCGGCGACCACTTCGGACTGCCCAACGCGTACCTGATCGCGGTCGTCTGCGTGGCGATCGCCGGACTGCTGGCCCTGGCGCTGCCGGAGACGGCACCGCGCGTGCTGAGCCGGCGGACCGGAGCGACCGCGACGGCCTGACGGCCTACGCCTGGAGGCCGCGCTCGATCCGCGCCGCCGCCTCGCGGGCGGCGCGGGCGTAGCGCGCGGCGTGCTCGTCCGTGAGCCGGGCGCTCGGGGCCGACACCGCGACGGCCGCCAGCGGCCGGCCCTCCGGGTCGCGGACCAGGACCGCCACCCCCGACACCCCGACCTGGCCGCCCTCGAAGTTGGTCGCGTAGCCCTGCCGGCGCACCCGCTCCAGCTCTGCCTCCAGCGCCGCGCGGCTGGCGATCGTGTGGTCGGTGACCGTCGGCAGCGCCTCGTCCGGGTAGATCCGGCGCAGCGCGTCCGGGCTCAGCTCGGCCAGCAGCACGATGCCGCCGGACGTGCAGTGGGCGTGCGTCGAGTGGCCTGTCCGCGACGTCACGCGCAGCGGCTCCATGCTCTCGACCGAGTCGAGGAACCAGCCCGTCGCGCCCTGCACGACGATCAGGCTGACCGTCTCCCGCAGCTCCGCGCTCAGCGCCTCCAGGTGGGCGTGGGCCACGCGGCGCACGTCCACCCCGCGCAGCGCCGCCAGCCCGACCTCGACCAGCTGCGGGCCGGCCCGGTACGTGCCGCGCGAGCGGGCCTGGGCCACGAAGCCCTGCTGGCACAGCGTGGTGAGCAGGCGGTGCGCCGTCGAGCGGGCCACCCCGAGCGCGTCCGCCACCTCCGAGACGCGCAGCGCCTCGTGCTCGCGGAGGAGCAGCAGGATCCGGGTGGCGTGGGCGACCGACGTGAGGGAGTTCCGCATAGCGGAATGGGAGGCCAGCATAGCACCGGCCCCCGGGCGAACCGCTACCGGAGTGCCGGCGCCAGCGCCCGCCACTGCTCGACCGGCAGGCCCGCCTCCCCCGTCACGATCTGGAGGCAGACGTGGTCGGCACCCGCCTCCTGGTGCCGCGCCACCCGCTCGCGGATGACGCTCACGTCGCCCCACGCGACCAGCGCGTCCACCAGCCGGTCGCTGCCGCCGTCCGCGAAGTCGGCCTCGGTGAAGCCGAGCCGCAGCCAGTTGTTCGTGTAGTTCGGCGCCCGGAGGTAGATCGCCAGGTGCTGGCGGCCCAGCGCCCGCGCCCGCTCCGGGTCGGTCTCCAGCACCACCGCCTGCTCGGTGGCCAGGATCCGGTCGGGGCCGAGGACCTCCCGCGCCTGCCGCGTGTGCTCCGGGGTCACCAGGTACGGATGGGCGCCGGCCGACCGGTCCCGGGCGAGCTCCAGCATGCGCGGCCCGAGTGCCGCCAGCACGCGCGCGGAGGCCGGCACCGGCCGCTCCATGGCGTCCAGCGCGTCCAGGTACTCGCGCATCTTCGACAGCGGCCGCCGGTACTGACCGTCCGCGAGAAAGTGATGGCTCACGCCGAGGCCGAGCAGGAACCGGTCCGGGTGGGCCTCCGCCAGCGCGTGGTACGCCGCGGCGGTCTCGTCCGGCGAGTGCTTCCAGATGCTGACGATCCCCGTCGCGATGACGATCCGGCTCGTCGCCTCGAGCAGGGTCCGGGCGATGTCGAACGAGGCCGGGCTCTCCGGGAACCAGAACGCGCCGCAGCCCAGCCGCTCCAGCTCGGCAACCGCCCCGACCGCAGAGTCCAGGTCGGCTGCCGAGAGCCAGCTCCAGAGGCCGATCCGCCCCAGGTCCACGGCTACACGCGGGCCGTCAGGCCCAGCTCGTCCGCCTTCTCGGCGGCGACCCGGTCGATCTCCTCCAGCAGCACGGGGAGCAGGTCCTCCTGGGGCACGGTGCGATAGAGCTTGCCCTTGCGGAAGATCACGCCCTTGCCGCGGCCGCCCGTCACGCCGATGTCGGCGTGGCGCGCCTCGGCCGGGCCGTTCACGACGCAGCCCATCACGGCGACCGTGACCGGCACGCGCATCTTCGCCAGGTGCGCCTCGACCGCCTTCACGGTCGGCACCATGTCGTACTCCAGCCGGCCGCACGTCGGGCAGGCGATCAGGGTCGCGCCCTCGGTCCGGTAGTTGAGCGCTTTCAGGATCTCGTAGCCGGCCCGGATCTCCTCGGTGGGGTCGTCCGTCGCCAGCGAGACCCGGATGGTGTCGCCGATGCCCTCGCTGAGCAGCACGCCGAGGCCGACGGCGCTGCGGATGCTGCCCGCCTGCACCGGGCCCGACTCGGTGACGCCCAGGTGGATCGGGTAAGGCCGCGCCTGCGCGAACAGGCGGTTGGCCAGCACGTTCGTCCACACGTCGGTCGCCTTGAGGCTGACCTTGATGTGGCCGGGCCCGTAGTCGAGGTCCTCCAGGATCTTGCAGTGGCCCAGCGCCACCTCGACCATCCGCTCGGCGGTGCGCGTCCGGTCGTCCCGGTCGATCGCGTTCGCCTCGCGCAGGTTGCGGTGCACCTCCTCGGGCAGCGAGCCGGCGTTCACCCCGATCCGGAACGGGATGTCGCGCTCTTTGGCGGCCTTCACGACGCGCTCGACCTTCTCCCGGTCCACGATGTTGCCCGGGTTGAGGCGCAGGCCGTGCACGCCGGCCTCGAGCGCCATCAGGGCGAGCCGGTGGTCGTAGTGGATGTCGGCGATGATCGGCAGCGGCGACCCGGCCACGATCTCCTTCATCGCCTCGGCCGCGTGGTGGTCGGGCACGGCCGGCCGCACGATCTCGCAGCCGGCCTCCTTCAGCGCCGCGATCTGGTTCAGCGTCGCCCGCACGTCGCGGGTGTCCGTCTTGGTCATGGTCTGGACCGCGATCGGGGCGGCTCCGCCGACCACGACGTCGCCGACGCGAACGGGGATCGATTTCCGGCGAGCCGGTATGGCGGTCTGCTGCTGCATCTGGCTCATCAAGTCCCTGGGAACTGGCCTGTTGCGATGCGCTGGACATCGAAGAACGCGATCAGCGCCATGAGCGCGATCAGCGCGAGCAGGCCGGCGCGCTGCACGGCCATCTCGCGTTCCCGATCGAACGGCCGTCCCCGCAGCTTCTCCAGGAGCACGACCACGATGCGGCCGCCGTCCAGCGCGGGCAGCGGCAGCAGGTTGGTGATTCCGAGCGCCATCGACAGCAGCGCCGCGATGACCAGGTAGTTGACCACGCCCTCCGCGGCCGCGTGGTACGCGAGGTAGCTGAAGCCGATCGGCCCGGCGAACCCGGACGGCCCGAAGAAGCCGCCCGGCACCTGGCCGGTGGCGACCTGCCAGACGCCCTGTCCGATGGCCGCTGCCGACACGAACGGGAACGTCACGCCCGTGAGCACGGCCTGGCCGGGCGTGACGACCGTGGCCGTCTGGATCCCGATCAGGTAGCGCTTCGCCGAGGTGTCGTACTTCGACGCGATCTGGGCCTGGAACGTGCTGCCGTCGGCCCGCCGCACCATGAACGGCAGCGGCTGGCCCGGCTTGCCGTCCTCGGCCCGCCGGATGTCGTCAGGCGCCTGGATCGACCGCCCGCCCACGGCGCGGACGCTGTCGCCCGGCCGGATGCCCGCGGAGTACGCGGGGCTGTCCTTGACGACCAGGACGACCTTGCCGGGATCGTCATTGACGTACGTCGTCAGCGCGACACCCGTCATGAGCGCCATCGCGACGACGAAGTTGACGACCGGACCGCCGAGGAGGATCAGCAGACGCTGGTACGCGGGCTTCGCGTGGAAGCCGCGCGGGTCCTCGTAGTCGTCCGACTCCATGCCCGCCAGCCGCACGTAGCCGCCCAGCGGGAACACCCGCAGCGCGTACAGCGTCTGCGAGCGGACCGTCGACCAGATCCGGGACCCCATGCCGACCGAGAACTCGCGGACGTGGACGCGGAAGAGCTTCGCCATCGCGAAGTGGCCGCCCTCGTGGGGCACGACCAGCAGGAGGAAGAGGGCCACGATGGCGGCCACCCGACCCAGCGTGGCGAGCGCGCCGAGCACGTCCTGTGGAGTGGTCACGTCCTGACCTTACCGATTCGCGCGCGGACGTGCTCCCGGGCCAGGGTGTCGGCGGCGAGGATGCCCTCCAGCGAGCCTCCTCCCTCCCCGGCGCAGGCGCCCAGCGCGGACTCCACCAGCGCCACGATGTCGGTGAACCGGAGCTGGCCGGCCAGGAAGCCGGCGACCGCCTCCTCGTTGGCCGCGTTGAGCACGGCGGGGTACGGCGCCCCCCGGGCGGCCGCCTCCCGGCACAGCCGCACGCCGGGGAAGCGCACCTGGTCCAGCGGGTGCAGCTCCAGGGTGCCGACCTCGTGGAAGCGGGTCGGCGGCACGGCGTCCGGCAGCCGCTCCGGGTAGGCCAGCGCCAGCGCGATCGGCAGCCGCATGTCGGGGTTCCCGAGCTGGGCCTTGGTGGACCCGTCCACGAACTCGACCATCGAGTGGATCAGCGCCTGGGGGTGGACGACCACCTCGATCCGCTCCAGCGCCACCCCGAACAGGTGGTGCGCCTCGATCACCTCCAGGCCCTTGTTCATCAGGGTCGCGGAGTCGATCGTGATCTTGGGGCCCATCGACCACTTGGGGTGCTTCAGCGCCTGGTTCGGCGTCACCTCGCGCAGGTCGAGGTCGGGACGGCTCCAGAACGGGCCGCCCGTGGCGGTGACCAGAAGCCGGCTGACGCTGGCCGGCGACTCGCCCCACAGGCACTGCCAGATCGCCGAGTGCTCGGAGTCCACGGGCCGGACGGCGTCGGGCCGCGTCGCGGCCGGCATCACCAGGTGGCCGGCCATCACCAGGACCTCCTTGGTGGCCAGCGCGAGCACCTTGCCGGCGCGCAGCGCGGCCAGCGTCGGCGCCAGCACCCGGGCGCTGGGGATCGCCACCAGCACCACGTCGCAGTCCGGGTGGGTCACCAGCTCCAGCACGCGCTCGTCGCAGTCCGGGTCGCCGGCCTGGATCACGTACGGCGCCGGCCGGCTCGCCGGCCGCCGGCCCGAGACCAGGCCGAACACCTCGAAACGGTCGGGATAGCGGTCGATGACGTCCAGCGCCTGCTGGCCGATGGAGCCCGTGGCGCCGAGGATCGCGACGCGCCGGGGCCCTTCCCCGCTTGCTCTGCTCACAGCAGGTGAAGGTACGACGCGTAGAGGAAGACGACGATGGGCGGAAACAGCGCCGAGTCCAGGCGGTCCAGGACGCCGCCGTGGCCGGGGATCAGGTTGGACGAGTCCTTGACCCTGGCCAGCCGCTTCATCTGCGACTCGACCAGGTCGCCCGCCTGGGCCGTGACGCCGATCAGGAGGCCGAGCACGGCCGCGTGCCAGATGGGCAGGCCGAGCAGCAGCATCCCGCCCGCGACCATCACGGTCACGGAGCAGAGGAGGCCCGCCAGCGCGCCCTCGACCGTCTTCTTGGGGCTGATCGCCGGGAAGAACGGGTGCCGGCCCAGCCACATGCCGGCCAGGAGGGCCGAGGCGTCGCTGACCACCACCGTCAGCACGACCATCGCCACCCACGCCACGCCGGGCGCTCGGTGGGCCTCGTCGTACAGCCGGAGGTAGTAGTTGAACGGCATGCCGATGTAGACCGCGCCCGCCAGGCCCATGGCCCAGCGGCCCAGGCCCTCGCGCCGCCCGGGCAGGACCAGGAAGACGGACAGGCCGGCGATCAGCGCGATCGACAGCACCAGCTCCAGCGGAACCGCGTTCAGCAGCGTGCCGCTGAGGGCGAGCACCAGGCCCAGCGGGTACAGCAGCCAGCTGGGCGCCCGGTAGCCCATGCGGTCGGAGAGGCCCCGGAACTCCCACACCGCCAGGCCGCCGATCGCGAGGGCGAGAGCGTACACCCCCGGCCGCCCGGCGGCGAGGAGGCCGCCCACCAGGGCCGCCAGCAGCACGCCGCTCAGCACCCGGACCGCGAGCGGATCGAGCCTGCTGGCCCATCCCCGCACCGCGGCCGTCACTTCGCGAGCGCGATCTCTTCGGCCGGCCGCCCCCCGAAGCGGCGCGTCCGGCCCTGGTAGTCCCGGATCGCTCGCTCGAGGTCCTGGATGTCGAAGTCGGGCCAAAGGGTGTCCGTTACGTGAATCTCGCTGTAGGCGGACTGCCACAGCAGGAAGTTGCTGATCCGACTCTCCCCGGCCGTCCGCACGATCAGGTCGGGCTCGGGTAGATCGGGATGATAGAGGTGGGAGGCGATCGTGCGCTCGTCCACATCTTCGGGACGGACGCCGGAGGCCACCAGCGAGCGCACCGCGTCCACCAGCTCGGCGCGCCCGCCGTAGTTGAGGCACACGTTCAGCACCCCGCTGCGGTTGGCCGCAGTGCGCGCCTCCGCGTCGGCGATCTGCCGCTGCATCGCGGGCGACAGCTCCGGCCGGCGGCCGGAGACCAGGACCCGGATGCCGCGCTCGTGGATCTCGTCCAGCTCGCGGCGGAACGCCTCGTGGAAGAGGCGCATCAGGTACCGGACCTCGGCCCGCGGCCGCGACCAGTTCTCCGTCGAGAACGTGTACACGCTGAGCACCTCGACGCCCAGCTCCTCGCAGCCGTACATCACCCGCTTGATCGCGCGGACGCCGGCGCGGTGGCCGAAGGAGTGCGGCCGGTTGCGCTTGCGGGCCCAGCGGCCGTTGCCGTCCATGATGATGCCGACGTGCTTGGGCGGCGCGGGGACGCCCGCCGGCATCACCGACATGGAGGGGACCGGGGCCGGTTGGGCCGCGCTCACGGCCGCTAGACCTCCATGACCTCGGACTCCTTGCGCTGCCCGATGGCGTCGATCCGGCCGGTGTGCGCGTCCGTGATCTTCTGGAGCTGGTCGCCGGCACGCTTGGCCTGGTCCTCGGGGATCTCGCCCGCGCGCTCCCGCTGGTGGATCAGCTGGAGCTCCTCCCGGCGCACGTTGCGGACGGACACGCGCGCCTCCTCGGCGCGCTGCTTGACCATCTTCACGTACTCGCGGCGCCGCTCCTCGGTCAGGGCCGGGATCGGCACGCGGATCACCTCGCCGTCGTTGGCGGGGTTGAGGCCGATGCCCGCGTCGCGGATCGCCTTCTCGATCGTGCCCATCTGGCCCCGGTCGTAGACCTGGACGACGAGCATGCGCGCCTCGGGGGCGGAGATCTGGGCGAGGTCCCGGAGCGGGGTCGGCGTGCCGTAGTAGGGCACCTGGACGCGCTCGATGAGCGCCGGGTTGGCCCGCCCGGTCCGGATCGACTGCAGCTCCTGCTCCAGGTGTTCGATCGACTTCGCCATCCGGACCTCGGCCTCCTTCAGGATGCCGTCCACGTTGTCGCCGCTCATCCCCCGACTCCGACGAGCGTGCCGATCGGATCGCCGCAGACCACCCGTTCCATGTTGCCCTCCTTCAGCATGTCGAAGACGACGATCGGCACTCCGTTGTCCATGCAGAGGGTGAGCGCCGTGTTGTCCATCACGTCGATGCCCCGGTTGAGCACCTCCATGTAGTCGAGACGCTGGAACTTGGTCGCGGTGGGGTCACGGAACGGGTCGGCCGTGTACACGCCGTCGACCTTGGTCGCCTTCATGACGACCTCCGCCTCGAGCTCGACGGCGCGCAGCGCCGCCGTCGTGTCGGTCGTGAAGTAGGGGTTGCCGTTGCCGCCGGCCAGGAGCACCACGCGGCCCTTCTCCAGGTGGCGCACCGCGCGCCGCCGGATGTAGGGCTCCGCCACCTGGTTCATCTGGATGGCGGACATGGTGCGGGCCGGCAGCCCCAGCTTCTCGAGGGCGTCCTGCAGGGCCAGGGCGTTGATCACCGTGCCCAGCATGCCCATGTAGTCGCCGGTCGCGCGGTCCAAGCCTCGCTCGGCTACCGCCTGGCCGCGGAAGATGTTGCCGCCTCCCACGACCAGCGCGATCTCGACGCCGTGGTCCTGCACGCGCTTGACCTCCTTGGCCACGCGGTGCACGACCTGGAAGTCGACGCCGTAGTCCCTGTCGCCGGCCAGCGCCTCACCGCTCAACTTCAGGAGGATGCGGCGATAGCGAGGCTTTCCGTCCAAGGCGGCTCCTTATGCCTCCTTGATGCTAAACCGGCTGAACCGGCGGACCGTGATGTTCTCCTGGACCTTCGCGCCGGTCTGCGCGATCAGGTCGGAGATGCGCAGCCCCGGTTCGCGGATGAAGGCCTGCTCGAGGAGGCAGTTCTCCTTGAAGAACGTCTCGATCTGGCCGTCCACGATCCTGTCGATGATCTGCGCCGGCTTGCCGTCCTGCTCGGCCTTGCGCCGGTGGATCTGGCGCTCCTCGTCGAGGAGCTCCGTGGGAACCTCCTCGCGCGCGATCCAGCGCGGCGCCGACGCCGCGATGTGGAGGCTCAGGTCGCGGGCCAGGGACCGGAAGTCGGTGCCCTTGGCCACGAAGTCGCTCTCACAGTTGAGCTCGACCATGGCCCCGATCTGCGGCGGGTAGTCGTCGCTGGTGCGGTGCAGGTACGCCTCGACCACGCCGTTGCTGGTCTGCCGGTCGGCGCGCTTGGCGGCCTTGGCGATCCCCCGCTCGCGCAGGAGGGCGACGGCCTTGTCCAGGTCCCCGCCGCTGTCCTCCAGCGCCTTGCGGCAGTCCATCATGCCGCCGCCGGTCATGTCCCGGAGCTTCTTCACGTCGTTGAGCGAGATGGACCTCGTCTCAGCCACTAGCGAGCCTCCTCGTCATCCGCCCGGCCCAGGAACTCGTCCTCGGACACGTCGGGCAGGTAGTCCTCTTCGTCTTCCAGGTACTCCTCGATGAGGTCGTACCGCGGCGTCTCCAGGAACTCGCGCTCCTCCATGGAGGGCAGCTGCTCGCCGCGCTCCATGGCGACCTGCCGGCCATCCAGGCACGCGTCGGCCATCTTGCCGGTCAGCAGCTTGACCGCCCGGATGGCGTCGTCGTTGCCGGGGATCACGAACTGGATCAGGTCCGGGTCGCAGTTGGAGTCCGTGATCGCCACCACCGGGATGTTGAGGCGGTTGGCCTCGGTGACCGCGATGTGCTCCTTGCGCGGGTCGACCACGTAGACCGCTCCCGGCAGCCGGCGCATGTCGGCGATGCCGTCGAAGTGGTACATGAGGCGGTCGAGCTCGTCGGTGAGCTTCTTGGCCTCCTTCTTGGGCAGCATCTCGAACTGGCCGTTCTGCTGCATCTTGCGCAGCTCCTGCAGGCGGTCGATGCGCTTCTTGACGGTCTGGAAGTTGGTGAGCATGCCGCCCATCCAGCGCCGGTTCACGAAGAACATGCCGCAGCGCGCGGCCTCGGTCTGGATGGTCTCCTGCGCCTGCTTCTTGGTCCCGACGAACAGGACCGGCCGGCCGCTGGCGGCGGTGCCCTTGACGAAGTCGAGCGCGTCGTCGAGGAGCTTGACGGTCTTCTGCAGGTCGATGATGTGGATGCCGTTGCGGGCCGTGAAGATGTACTGCTTCATCTTCGGATTCCACCGGCTGGTCTGGTGTCCGAAGTGGACGCCCGCTTCGAGCAGCTGTTTGAGCGTGACCTGAGACATCTGTTTACCTCCCTGTTTGCTGCCTCCGCCTGGCGCTCGGCCCGCGTTCGCGGGACAGGGGTGTGCTCCAGGCGTGCGTACTCAGCTCCTCCGGGAAGCTGGCGGTGAGATTGTACCCGGATGCGGGGCCGCCCAATCGCCCCGAAGGGCGGCCTAGACCGTCGCCTTGGCTCGGCCTCCGGCGCGCTGGGGGCCTTTGCACTTCGGGTAGTCGCTGCACGACTTGAAGGGTCCGTAGCGGCCCTGGCGCTCGACCATCGGCTTGCCGCAGAGCGGGCAGGGCTCGTCCAGCACCTTGGCCTCCTGGCGGGGCCGCACGGCGCCGTCCTTGCCCTTGTTGGCCCGGTACTTGCACTCCGGGTACCGGTTGCACGCCACGAACGGGCCGTACCGGCCCTGGCGCTCGACCAGCTCGCCCTGGTTGCACTCGGGGCAGGTCTGGCCGGTCGGCACCGCCTCGGTCTTCTGCTGGTCCCGCTGCACGTACTTGCACTCGGGATAGCCGGAGCAGCCGACGAACTCGCCGTACCGCCCGCGGCGCGCCTGCAGCGGCCGCCCGCACTCGGGGCACTTCTCGTCCAGGAGCTTGGGCTGGTCCGGCTCGCCGCCGGGCAGCACCGCCTGCCGGTACCGGCAGGCCGGGTACCGCGAGCAGCCCTTGAACGGCCCGAACCGGCTCGCTTTGAGGACGAGCTGGCCCTCGTGGCACTCCGGGCACTCCTCGCCGGTCTCGGCGGGCATCGCCTCCTTGGCCGCGCTGAGCATGCGCTCGAGCGGCAGGTAGAAGTCGCCCACGACCGGGACCCACTCCACACGGCCCTGCTCCACCTCGTCGAGCCGCACCTCCATGTCGGCGGTGTAGCGGTCGTCGACGATGTCGTGGAAGTGGCCGACCATGATCGAGTTCACGGCCTCGCCCAGCGGCGTCGGGTGGAGCCGGCGCTCCTTCTGCTCGACGTACGTGTGGTCCTGGATGGTCCCCACGATGGTCGCGTACGTCGACGGCCGGCCGATACCGCGCTTCTCCAGCTCGTTGATCAGGGTCGCCTCCGTGTAGCGCGGGGGCGGCTGGGTGAAGTGCTGCTCGGGCTCCAGGCCGTGGAAGTCGAGCCGCTCGCCATCGGTCAGGTCGGGCAGCTGCTCCTCGCGCTCGTCGTCCCGCTCCCACACGCGGTAGAAGCCGTCGAACGTGAGCACGGAGCCGCTGGCCCGCAGGCCGAACGCGCCGGCCTCGATGTCCACCGTGGTGCCCGAGTACTGCGCCGCCGCCATGCGGCTGGCGACGAACCGGCGCCAGACCAGCTCGTAGACGCGGTACTGGTCCGCCGACAGGAACTGGCGGATGGCCTCCGGCCGCCGGTTCGGGTCGGTCGGCCGGATCGCCTCGTGGGCCTCCTGGGCGCCCGGCCGGGCCTTCTCCTTGCGCGGCTTGCCCAGGTACTTGTCGCCCAGGTTGCCCTTGATCCACTCCTGGACCTTGCCCTCGGCCTCGGCCGAGATCCGGGTGGAGTCGGTGCGCATGTACGTGATGAGGCCGGTGGACCCGTCGGCGCCCAGCTCGATGCCCTCGTACAGGTCCTGGGCCAGGCGCATCGTCTTCTTCGGCGAGAAGCGCAGGCGGCTGGACGCGTCCTGCTGGAGCGTCGAGGTGATGTACGGCGGCGGCGCGTTCTTGCTCCGCTGCTTCTTGTCGATCGAGACGACGCGGTACTCGGCGCCCTCCAGCTCGCGGATGGCCGCCTGGGCGTCCGCCTCGGTCTTCAGCTCCAGCTTCACGTCCGGCTCCGCCAGGCGCCGGGCCAGGCGGGCCTTGAACCGCTGCGCGCTGTCGATCTGGGAGAGGATCGCGTCGACCGTCCACGACTCCTCGGCCGTGAACGCGCGGATCTCGTCCTCGCGGTCCACGACGAGGCGCAGGGCGACCGACTGCACGCGGCCCGCGCCGATGCCCTTCTGGACCTTGCTCCAGAGGAAGGGGCTCAGCCGGTAGCCGACCAGGCGGTCCACGATCCGGCGCGCCTGCTGGGCGTTGACCAGTCGCATGTCGATCGTCCGGGGCGCGCCCAGCGCCCGCTGAACGGCCTCGTTCGTGATCTCGTGGAACTCGATGCGCTTGGGCTGCCGCAGCCCCAGCACCTCGGAGAGGTGCCAGGCGATCGCCTCGCCCTCCCGGTCGGGGTCGGAGGCGAGGATCACCTCGCTCTGCCCCTTCACCGCCTTCTTCAGATCGCCGATGGTCTGCTTCCGGCCCTCGACCACCTCGTAGCGGGGCTGGAAGCTCGCGTCCACGTCCACCGCCAGCTCCCGTTCCGGCAGGTCGCGGACGTGGCCCATCGAGGCGCGCACGTCGAAGCGATCCCCGAGGAACCGCTTGAGCGTCCTCGCCTTCGCGGGCGACTCAACGATGATCAGACCTTCTGCCACAGCGAAACTCCTACCCGTTCGCAGCTCGTCTCATTCCCCGGCCATGCGCCCTAACGTACCCGGCGCCGCTCCGGCGGACGACGCCGTCGAGTTCGAGCCGCGTCAGTCTAGCGACCACATCGGAGAACGCAAGCCCCAACCTTCGCGCCAGGTCACCGGCGTCCACCGGCAGCGTATCGGAGAGGTGCGGGAGCAGCGCGTCCCGGCCCTGGGCCGATGCTACCTCCACTCCGAGGCGATCGGGGGGCCGGAGTGGGTCGTCCAGTACGGCGTCCGGACCCCGCAGCTCCGCCAGCACGTCGCGCGCGTTCTGGACCAGCCCCGCGCCGTCGCGGAGCAGCTGGTGGCAGCCGACGCTGAGCGCCGAGAAGACGCTGCCCGGCACCGCCATGACCGTCCGGTCCTGGGCCAGCGCCGCCTCGGCCGTGATCAGCGCGCCCGAACCCACCGCCGCCTCGACCACCACGACCAGGTCGGAGAGCGCCGCCATCGTCCAGTTCCGGCGCGGGAAGTTGGGGCGGGCCGGAGGCGTCCCGTCGGGGAACTGGCTGACGAGCGTGCCGCCCGCCTCGAGGATGCGCTCGGTCAGGCCCCGGTTGCACGCGGGGTACACGATGTCCACGCCGGTCCCCAGCACCGCGACCGTGCAGCCCTCGCCCAGCAGCGCGCCCTCGTGCGCTGCCGAGTCGATCCCCATGGCCAGGCCGCTGACCACGACCACGCCAGCCAGGGCCAGGTCCGTGGCCAGCCGCTCGGCAACGGCCTCGCCGTAGGGGCTCGGCCGCCGGGCGCCGACGATCGCCACCCGGGGCTGGTCCGGCAGCGGCCAGCGGCCGCGCGTGCGCAGTTCAGGCGGCGAGCTCGACATGGCGGTACCCCAGCGCCTCCAGCACGTCCCGTTCCCCGATCGCCTCGCCGCCGTCCAGGTCCGCCAGCGTGCGCGCGACGCGCCACGCCCGATGGAACCCGCGGGCGGTGAGCCCCTGCCGCGTCGCCCACCGTTCCAGGGCGGTCCTGGCCGCGGGCCCGAGCGGCGCCCACCGGCGCAGCTCCGGCGGCCGCAGCGCGGCGTTGAGCCGGCCCTGGCGCTCCTGCTGCCGGTCCCGCGCGGCCAGCACGCGGGCCCGCACCGCGCTGGACGGCTCGCCGCCCGCGTCCCGGCCGAGCGCCTCCAGCGGCGTGCGCGGCACCACGACCTGGAGGTCGATCCGGTCCAGCAGCGGGCCCGAGAGCGCCCGCCGGTACGCCTCCATCGCCCGGGGCCCGCACCGGCAGACGTGCTCCTGGTCGCCGGCCCAGCCGCACGGGCACGGGTTGGTGGCGGCCACGAGCTGGAACCGGGCCGGATAGCTGACCGCGCCGCCCCGGCGCGTGATGACCACCCGGCCCTGCTCGAGCGGCTGGCGCAGCGCCTGCAGGGTGCCGCCGTCGAACTCGGCCAGCTCGTCCAGGAACAGCACGCCGTGGTTGGCCCGGCTGATCTCGCCCGGCGCCGCCACGCCCGAGCCGCCGCCGACCAGGCCCGCCCGCGAGATCGAGTGGTGGGGGTCGCGGAACGGCCGGCCCCACTCCAGCGGGTGGCCGGGCGGCAGGTCGCCGAGGACGCTGCGGACCTGGGCGACCTCCAGCGCCTCCTCCAGGGCGAGGCCGGGCAGCAGCCCGGGCAGGCAGCGGGCGAGCATGGTCTTGCCGGCTCCCGGCGGCCCCCACATCAGCAGGTGGTGCCCGCCGGCGGCCGCGACCTCCAGCGCCCGGCGCGCCGCCTCCTGGCCGTGGACCTCGGCCAGGTCCACCTCGGGGTTCGGCTCCACGGTCGGCTGGGCCGGGGCGCCGGCGAACGGCTCCAGCGGCGCCTCGCCGATCAGGTGGCCGACCACGGCGCCCAGGCTCGGACAAGGGAGGACGCGCACGTCGCCGGCGAGCGCGGCCTCCGCGGCGTCCTCGACCGGCACGAACAGGTCGGTGACGCCCTGCCTCGCCAGGGACCGGGCGAGCACCAGCACCCCGTCCACGTGCCGGACCCCGCCGTCGAGCGCCAGCTGGCCGACGAACGCCGCGCCGGCCGGCGCCCGGCGGTCCAGCTCGGCCAGGCAGATCCCGACCCCGATCGCCAGATCCAGCCAGGGTCCGTCCTTGGACAGCTCCGCGGGCGCCAGGTTGACGGTCAGGCGGCGCGGCGGAAAGCTCAGCCCGGTGTTGCGGATCGCGGACCGGACGCGCTCCCTGGCCTCCCGGACCGAGCCGCTGGCCAGCCCGACCAGGTGGAAGCCGGGGGAGCCGGCCGGCGCGACGTCGACCTGGACCTCGACGAGGCGGCCCTCCAGACCGCGGACGAGCCCGCTGAGCACGGTGGCGAACATGCTCGGCAGCGTATCGAGGGCCGGCACGGGCGCCAACCCAACCCGTTAAGGCGGGTCGAGGGGTTAGCCCCGCCGGGCAATGGGCTAGCACTGTGCCACTTTTGGGTGTCGATTGTGCCATCTGCGGGTCACTGCCGGAAATGCCGGCAAATCCGGCTATGAACGGGGGTTCACAGCCTGATTGGCCGGCACATCTGGCTGCGAGCGGGGTTGATAGCGAGGGCCAGTTGCAACCCGGGTGAGCGGATGCTCGCCCGCAGCCCGTCCCCTTCGGTGAACTCCCACGCCCCGACGACGCCGGTCTCCAGACGTGCCAGGCCGATCGCCCGGGCAACGACTTCGCTCGGGACCCGAAGGGGACCTCAACTCACCGCCCGAGGGGTTCGCTCTCCGCCCCCGCCAGCTCGGCCTGGACCGGGTCGTTCAGGGCCGGCTCGGGCGTCCACTCGCCCCCCGCGTCCACGTAGCCCGCCGGCTGGTCCACCTCGTGGCCCAGGACCAGCAGCCAGCGGTGCGCCGACGCCTCCTCCAGCAGGCGCGTCTTTTCCTCGATGGTGCGCAGCACGTCCAGGTCGGCCGACGCCACCCAGGGGACGCGCAGGTTCGGGCGCAGGCCCACCAGGTCCCCCGTCATCACGCAGGACAGGTCCTCGGACGCCCGCACCACGAGGAGCTGGTGCCCGGGCGTGTGGCCGCCGGTCTGGCGCACGACCACCCCCGGCGCCACCTCCGCCTCGCCGTCGACGAACTCCAGGAGGCCCGCCTCCGCCACCGGGAGCAGGTCGTCCTCGACGTACCCGGCGCGGGAGCGGACGTCGGGGTGCAGCGCGAAGTCCCACTCGCGGCGCTGGACCACGTGCTTCGCGCGCGGGAACGTCAGCTCGACCGCGCCGCCCGGGCCCCGCCGGGTGAAGCCACCCGCGTGGTCCCAGTGCAGGTGCGTCGTCAGGACCAGGTCCACCTCGTCCGGGCGCACGCCGAGGCGGCCGAGCGACCGGAGCAGCCCGTCCGGCTCCCAGACGCGGTACTGGCGCGCCTGCTTCTCGGCCAGCTTGGTGCCCATGCCCGTCTCGCAGACGATCACCCGGCCGCGGTGGCGGATCACCGCCCCGACGCACGCGGCGCGCACGAGGTTGTCCTCGTCGGCCGGCCGGCGGCGCTGCCACATCGCCTTCGGCACCACGCCGAACAGCGTCCCGCCGTCCGGATGCCAGCCCCCCGCGACCAGCAGGTGGATCTCGAAATCGCCCAACCGCACGTCGCCAGGCTACCCCGCTGTTCGCAAGTGGGCGCTCTACCGTAAGATCCGAACTACCGATGGCACGTTCGATGTGGAAGGGCGTGATCAGCTTCGGGATGGTGAGCATCCCAGTGCGGCTGTATGTCGCCACGGAATCGCACTCGGTGTCGTTCCGGCAGCTGTGCGCCGAGCACCTGTCGCCGATCAAGTACAAGCGGTGGTGCCTGTCCGGCGACCACGAGGTGGCGTTCTCCGACATCGTCAAGGGCTACGAGGTCGGGGCCGACAACTACGTCGTGGTCCAGGACAACGAGCTCGACAACCTGCCGCTGCCGACCGCGCGCTCGATCTCGATCGGGGAGTTCGTCCCCAACGACGACATCGAGGGCGGCCTCTACTTCAAGTCCGCGTACTACATCGAGCCCGAGCAGGCGGGGCTGAAGCCGTACCACCTGCTCCGCCAGGCGCTCGCCGAGACGGGCATGACGGCGGTCGCGAAGATCGCGTTCCGCGACCGGGAGCACCTGTGCTCCCTGCGCCCGGTGGACGGCGTGCTGCTGATGAACACGCTGCACTGGCCGGACGAGATCAGGCCGGTCAGCGAGCTCAAGGGCGTGGACGGCGACGTCGACGTCAACCCGCGCGAGCTGCAGATGGCGAAGGCGCTGGTCGAGAACCTGGCCGAGGACCGCTTCGACCCGGGCCGCTTCCACGACGACTACCACGAGGCGCTCATGGAGGTCGTCAACGCGAAGGTCGAGGGCCAGGAGGTCGTGGCGGCGCCGGACGTCGAGTCCGCGCCGGCGGTCATGGACCTGATGGAGGCCCTGAAGGCGTCGGTGGACCAGGCCAAGAAGCAGCGCACCGCGAAGGCGCGGACCACCACCCGGAAGCCGGCGGCGAAGAAGGCGGCGGCGGGGTAGCGCACATCGGTCCGGAAGGGCGCTTCCGGGGACCGGGGTAGCCCACATCGGTCCAGACGTGCAGTTCGCCTACCCTGGGGGGGCGATGGCCGACCAGCTCGCGATCGAGCTGGATGGGACACCGACCGCGATCCGGCCGATGCAGGCCGTCTCCGGCGAGGCCCCGTTCAGCTCACCCGAGTACTTCTTCGAGGTCAAATGGGACGGTCTCCGCTGCCTGCTCTTCGTGGGCTGGGACCGCCAGGTCCGGCTCCACGACCGCAGCCTCAACGACGTCACCGCGCTCCTGCCCGAGCTCCGCGACGTCGGCCGGCAGGTCGCTCCCGGCTCCGTCCTCGACGGCGAGCTGGTCGCCACCGACGAGCAGGGCCGGCCCGACTGCATCGCGCTCCGCCGCCGGCTCCTGGCCGGCGCCGAGCTGGTGGACAGCGTGCCCCTCGCCTACCTCGCGTTCGACGCCCTCCACCTGGCGGGCCGGCCCCAGGCCCGCCAGCCGCTGCACCGGCGCCGGGCCCGGCTCCAGCGGTCCGTCACCCCCGGCGGCCACCTGTTCGTGCCGTACCACATCGACGGCGAGGGCGTCGAGCTGTACGAGGCCTGCCTGGAGCGCGGCCTCGAGGGCGTGATGGCCAAGCACCGCGACTCCACGTACGTGCCCGGCCAGCGCAGCCCGTTCTGGCTGAAGATCAAGGCCGTCAAGAGCGACGACTTCCTGGTGATCGGCTCCACGGCGGGCCGGCCGGGCGAGCCGTTCGGCGCGCTGCTGGTCGGCTACCACGAGCACGGGCGGCTCTTACCCTGCGGCGCGGTCGGGGGCGGCTACGACGACGACGTCGCCGAGGCCATCGCCGCCCGGCTGGCCGAGCTGGCCACCGAGGAGTGCCCCCTCCGTCCCGCGCCCGTGGTCACCGCGCCCGTGCGCTGGTGCCGGCCCGAGCTGGTCATCAGCATCCGCTACTCGGAGTGGGCGCCCGACGGCACCCTCCGCTTCCCGATCTTCAACGGCCTCCGCCCGGAGGTCCACCCGGCCGAGTGCGTCCGGCACCGGCCGCGCGTCGTGCTCGCCGGCCGCGCCCAGCCGGGCACGCCCGCGTACGACCTGGCCCGCTTCCCCTTCTGACGCCGGCCGTTCGACGCGAGCCGTAGCGGTGATCCAACGCACGGCCAAACGTGTGCACGCTCACAAAATATCCCTGCTCGACTGTCGCATTATCTATGTATGAGGCTGCAAATAGAACTCGGATACCACCTCGCCAGCGAGGAACACCGGCCGAACGCCCTGGTGACGAACGCCCGCGTGGTCCTCGGGCCGGACCCGGCCCGGCACCTGGCCGGCATCGAGGAGTACGCGCGGGCCGGCTTCGACCACGTGCACGTGCACCAGGTCGGCACCGACCACGACGGCTTCCTCCGGTTCTACGAGCGAGAGGTCCTGCCCCACGTGGACCGCGTTCTCGCGGGGGCCGGCCGGTGATGGCCACCGTGTCCCGCGCCGAGGTCGCGGACCTGCGGGCGGCCGGAGGCCAGGTCGTCGAGGTGCTGCCCGAGCCGGAGTACCGGTGGAAGCACATCGCCGGCGCGATCAGCCTGCCGCTGCAGAAGCTGAACAGGCAGTCGGCGGAGGCGCTCGACCGCGCACGGCCCGTGGTCGTCTACTGCCACGACCTGCAGTGAGACCTCAGCCCGAGGGCCGCGGCGCGGCTCGAGAGCCTGGGGTTCGACTCCGTCCACGACTACGCCGGCGGCAAGCTGGACTGGCTGGCGTTCGGGCTCCCGGTCGAGGGTGAGGCCGCCGGCGAGCCCACGGCGGGCAGCCTGGCGGTCGGGCTGCCGACGTGCCGCCTGGACGAGCGGCTGGCCGACGTGGCCGCGCGCTGGCCCGAGGGCGAGAGCTGGTGCGCCGTGGTCGACCCGGCGGGCATCGTGCTCGGCCGGCTGCGCCGCAGCGAGCTGGGCGAGGCGCCCCCCGACATACCCGCCGGCGCGTTCATGGAGGAGGGGCCGAGCACGTACCGGCCCAGCCTGCCGGCCGCCGAGCTGCTGCGGCACATGGAGGAGTCCGGCTTCAGCAGGGCGCTGGTGACCGACTCCCTCGGCCGCCTCCTCGGCGCGGTGACCCGGGAGCGCCTGGCGGCCTCAGCCTAATCCAACAATCTCGCTATAAGATTTTCTGAGTCCTGTTATGCTCAAATTTGTGAAGCTCCTTACGACGGCGGCGCTGTTCGACCGGGACGGCACCCTGGTCGAGGACGTGCCGTTCAACCGCGACGAAGCGCGCGTCCGCGCGGTCCCGGGCGCCCGGGCCGCCCTCGACCGGCTCCGCCGGCGCGGCCTCTCGATCGGGGTCGTCACGAACCAGAGCGGCGTCGCCCGCGGGCTGCTGTCCGCCGCCGACGTCGAGCGCGTGAACCGGCGCGTCGAGGACCTGGTCGGCCCCGTCGAGGTGTGGGCCGTGTGCCCGCACGGACCCGGCGACGGCTGCCAGTGCCGCAAGCCGCGGCCCGGCCTGGTGCTGGCGGCTGCCCGGCGCCTGGGCGTGCCGCCGGAACGCTGTGTGGTCGTGGGCGACATCGGCTCCGACGTGGAGGCGGCCCGCGCCGCCGGCGCCGGGGCGGTGCTGGTACCGACCCCGGCGACACGGCCCGAGGAGATCGAGGCGGCGCCGGTCGTCGCGGCCGACCTGCACGAGGCCGTGACGCGCATCCTGGGCGGCCCGAGGTGACGCCCCGTACGCTGGTGGCGCGGCTCGACAGCGCCGGCGACGTCCTGCTGCAGGGGCCGGCCGTCCGCGCCGTGGCCGCCTCGTCCCGCCACGTCACCCTCCTCTGCGGCCCCCGCGGCGAGGCCGCCGCGCGGCTGCTCCCCGGCGTGGACGAGGTGGTCACGTACCCGGCCGAGTGGATCGATCCCGAGCCCCGGCGGGTGACCCTCTCCGGCGTCATGCACCTGGTCGGCCGCCTGGTCCGGCTCGAGCTGGACGCCGCCGTGATCCTCACCTCCTTCCACCAGAGCCCGCTGCCCCTGGCGCTGCTGCTGCGGCTGGCCGGCGTCCGCCGGATCGGCGCGATCAGCGAGGACTACGCCGGCTCGCTGCTCGACGTCCGCCACACCGTGGACGGCGGCGCGCACGAGGTGGAGCGCTCGCTCTCGTTGGCGCGCGCGATGGGCTTCCGGCCGCCGGCCGGCGACGGCGGCGGGCTCCAGGTCCTGCGCCCCGGCCACCTGCCGGCAGACGCGGTCGGCCTGCTGCCGTACGTGGCGGTGCACCCGGGCGCGTCCGTGCCGGCCCGCGCCTGGTCGCCGGCGAAGCACGCCGCGCTCGTCCGGCTGCTCGTCGCCAACGGGCAGCGCGTCGTGATCACCGGGTCGCGGGACGAGACGGACCTCTGCGCGGCCGTCGCCGGTCCGGAACGGCCGGAGGTGCTGGACCTGGCTGGCCGGACCGACTTGGCCGGCCTGGCCGAGGTCCTG
>Ga0070717_10000521_pt1 | contig 24353 bp, 22 predicted proteins | sample LARL113metaG_FD_71366 | JGI IMG/M metagenome (GOLD analysis project Ga0070717, IMG submission 71366) | Corn, switchgrass and miscanthus rhizosphere microbial communities from Kellogg Biological Station, Michigan, USA - LAR L11-3 metaG | ecosystem: Host-associated > Plants > Roots > Rhizosphere ...
CAGCAATTTCTGGGTGATTGGCGGCGAGTTCGGCTCGATGAACTTCCACAAGCTCGTGGAAGGTTCGGCCCAGGTCAAAGGCCCGTTCAAATCGCGCAAGGAAGCGGAAGACTGCTGGCGCGAGGTCTCGGAAGAGAACCGCCACAAGGCAGGCGTGCGCTTCTCCATTGTGGAGGAGCCCTCCCGCGTCTCGGCGTGAGGCGGAAGCGTTTTCGAGCGAAGTGGATACCGGTTCGCGTGAGGAAAACGCCTCAAACAAAGGGTTAGAAGAAGACGTCCAAGGAAAGTATCAAGCAAGAGCGGCTCCATCCGGTTTTTCCGGGTGGGGCCGTTTGGTTTAGCAAATGCATTCTGCAAGTCATTGGGAACAAAGGGTCTTTGCGGAAAAATAGGTTACTGATAGGTTAAGCGGGCCGAACACCCATCCGGAAAAGGCCGAAACAGAAATGTCAGAAGCGCAGGATACCGGCAACGCCGCGGGCGAGATGCGACCGACGCGGCTGCGCGATGCGCTCCGCCAGGCACGGATCGAGGCCGCCGATCGCACTGGTGTCGTTGTCGAACTGCGCGATGCCGAAGTGGCGAGGCTCGAGATTCTGAACGAGGCGCTCGATCCGCTGTTCGCGCAGGTACCTGAAAAGGTCGACCTGTTCGATCGCGGCATCAGCCAGGGCGAGACGCCGCGGCTGTGGATCGACGTGGTCGCGCATGTCTTGATGGGGCGGGACAAGCGCGTCTATCGTTTCGTGCAGGACACGCGGTTCGGCCGCACTGTTCTGGTCGAATCCCATGACGTGCCCGTCATCGTCGATGCCGTCACCGACTATGTTGCGCGCCGCATCATCGAGCGCGAACATGCCATGGTGGTGACGGGCGTTCTCGAGTCTGCGCCGCTCGAGAAGCCGCGCCGCGGCGGTTTCGGGACGTTCGCACTCGGCTTCATCCTCGGCGCGATCGCGCTGTTTGGGCTCGCGCTGTTTGCGAGCCTGAGGAATCTCTAGATCAGCCTCGTGCGCTTTATTTCCTTGACCCGCCTGTCGCCGTCGATGCCGCGCACGGTCTGCTCGCAACGCCAGGCGTTGCCGTCGCGCTCGATCGTGAGCAGATTATAGGCGGCGGCCGGATGGCGGCCGCGGGCGAGCGCCGAGGCCGCCGGCACGCCGATCCCCGGTATTTTGCCATCGGGTCCGTCGAACCACATCGTCGAATGGATATGATCATGCCCGTGCAAAATCAGCTCGACGCCGTAGCGTTCGAGCAATGCGAGCAGCGGCCGAGAATCGGTCAGCCGCTTGGGACGCGAATCCGACCGCAGCGGATGATGCACCAGGAGCACACGAAACGCCTGCTCGGTCGAAAGTTCGATCAGGATTTTTTCGAGTGCATCGATCTGGGCGCGCCCGAGCCGCCCCGTTGCCATGAACGGCGCGGTCGGCACCGCCGAGGTGAGACCGATCAGCGCCAGCGGTCCGCGACGCCGTAGAAACGGAAAGGTGCCGCCGCCATTGGCGGTGTCGTCGCCGCGCAGATAGTCGGAAAACACCTCGGCAAACCGGTGTTGGGTAGAGCGGACATAGGCGTCGTGATTGCCGGGAATGGCCGTCACCCGATCCGGCGGGCCGACGCTCTCCAGCCATTTCAGCGCCGGCGCGTACTCCGCCTCGATCGCGAGATTCAGGACATCGCCGGTCATCGCCACGTGATCGGGTCCTTGCGCCTGCATGTCCGATACCAGCGCATCCAGCACCTCGCGCCGATAATATTTGCGGCGGTTGCGGGTCCAGTTGAGATAGCCGAGCACGCGTTTTCCCGCGAGTTCGGAAAGTCTTGGCGCCGGCAGCGGCGGCAGATGCGGGTCCGACAGATGGGCGAGGGTGAACGCCGCCATCACGCAAGTCCCGTCCAAGTCCGCCAGATGCGCGCGATCATCGCGTGATTTCCCTGAAAATCCTGCCAAGAATTCTGCCGAGAATCCTGCCAACAGTCCTGCAATGTATTGGCAAGCCGACCGCGATCGCGCAAGGATCAAAAACAAGGATCAAAGTGATATCGATCATCCGGTAGTTCGATGGCGGCAAATACCAAAGACTTGCGGAGGAGGTTCGAGCCGTTCTTGCGGCGGATCTTTCATCTCTATTGGTGGATCGCCCGCGGCATGACGCTCGGGGTCCGCGCGGTCGTCCTGGACGGCACCAACAAGGTGTTCCTGGTCAAGCACAGCTATGTGTCCGGCTGGCATTTGCCCGGCGGCGGGGTTGAGACCGGCGAAAGCTTTGGCGGCGCGCTGAGGCGCGAGCTTCTGGAGGAGGGACGGATCGAATTGACCGGCGAGCCCGCTTTGCACGGCCTTTTCTTCAACAGCCACGTTTCCCGCCGCGACCATGTCGCAGTCTACGTCGTCCGGCAGTTCCGCCAGGATCGCCTGCCCGAACCGAACCACGAGATTATCGCCTGCGGCTTCTTCGCGGTCGATGCGCTGCCGGCGGGGACGACCCAGGGCACACGCTTAAGAATATCCGAAGTGCTCGAGGGCAAGGCGCCCATCGCGACATGGCGTTAGGAAGACACGGCGTTAGGAAGATATGGCGTTAGGAAGACATAACGTTAGCATGAAGACCGCGAAAATCCTCGGTGGCCTCGTCTGCTTTCTGGTGCTCGCAAGCAACGTCTGGTCGATGTCGCGCTGGAACGAGGCGCGCGGCGTCTATGACGACGTCTGCTATTTGCGCCAGGCGCATCTATTCCAGCGGTTTGGGCTCGCCGGTTTCGACACCGACATTTCCCGCGACGACGACCGCTACCTCGCCTCGAAACTGAAGGAGATCGGCTTTCCCGCCTGGAGCGACCGAACGACGCCGCCCTGTCACACCCCGATGCGCGCAAACAAGCTCGTGATGCAATATCCGCCCGGCACGGGCCTGGTGATGGCGCTGTTTCCGCCGGGGTTCCAGGTCATCCCGATGTATGTCCTGGCCACCACCACCGTGTTCGGCATTGCGCTATTTGGAATTTCGTATGCGCGATCGACCGCCTCGATCTTGCTCGCAAGCGCCTTTGGCTGCCTTGCCATCTATCTCATGATCAACCCGGCGAAGGCGAGCTATTCGATGGCGCCCACGATGGCAGTGTGCGCATTGGCGGGTTTTCTCACCGCCAGACGCTTCATTGGCGCAGCGCGCCACCAAATTCTTCCGACGATGCTGCTTGGCTTTTGCATCGGCCTCTCCGTGAATTTCAGGCTGCCAAATTTGTTTCTTTCGGCCGGATATTTCCTGTTCTTCTTCGTGGCCTTCGTGCGCATGCCAAGCAAAGAGACGCTAGTGCAAGGCGCCTCGTTCGCCTTGGCGTTGCTCGCTGGAATGGCGCCGACGCTATGGGCCAATGCGGTCAACGCCGGCAGCCCGTTTGCCACCACCTATGGCAGCGCCGACGTGGTGCCGCCTGAATTCAGCTTGAGGATCATCTGGCAGTATGTCGCCGACATGCAGTTCGTGCTGCTTGCGCTCGCAATCGGCTGGACCGGCTGGATCTTGCGTTCGAGGCGTGAGAGCGGCATCCGGCAGGTTGCCTTGGTTGCGGGCGGAAATTTGCTGGTGAATCTCGCCTTCTTCGCAAGCCACCCCGTCTTCACGCCATATTACACCGTCCCCATCGCCACGCTTTCATTGTGGTCGCTGCTGTTCGGCTCGCTGATGCAGCCGGCGGAAATAGTGGACGATGCGGCGCTTGAGCGGGCGGCAAAAGCCTGATCATGCTATGGACCGTTGAATAGGCAGGCTTCCGGGGACGGGCGCCGAGTGAGGCGGTATTGATTTGGCGGGCGCGAGATGATGGACCGCGCGACCGGCAGATGCTATCCCGCGCTTCGACATGAATGACCTCTCTTTGACGATATTACCCGAGACGGTGAAGGACGCGCAGGCCATCGAACGGCTGCACGAACGCACGTTCGGTCCGGGCCGCTTCGTGCTCAGCGCCTACCGGCTTCGCGAGCATGTCGACCATCTGCTCGAATTGTCGTTCACCGCCCGCATCGGCACGCTGCTGGTGGGCTCGGTGCGGCAGTTGCCGATATGCGTCGGCGATACGCCGGCGCTGCTGCTGGGACCGCTGACGGTCGAGCCGCCGTTCCGCAAGCGTGGCGTCGGCCGCGCGCTGCTCGATCGCGCGCTGAAGGAAGCCAAGGCGAAGGACCACCGCCTGGTGTTTTTGATCGGCGACGAGGCCTATTATGGCCGCGTCGGATTCAAGGTTGTGCCGAAGGGCCGCGTGGCGATGCCCGGCCCGGTCGACTACAATCGCCTCTTGGTGGCCGAGCTCACCGACGCCGCATTCGACGGCGCGTCCGGCGCGATCCGCCCCGATTGGAGCAAGGCGCGGTAAAGTTTTGTCTGACGCGTTTCTTCGCGAACCGGTACCCACCCACGGATCAAGTCCGAGCGCATGCTTCGCTTGAAAACGCTATCTATATCTTCTGCGAGATGCCGAAATAGAAGCCGCGGCGTGGGCCGAACTGCGGCGCGAAGACGCCGATGCCGGAGCCGTCCCTGATCTCGTAGATCTTGTCGAACACGTTCACCACGTCGAACCGCAGCGTGGTCGGCTTGGTCGGCGAGACAATGTTGAAATCATGCGATACGCCCATATTGACCTGGGTATAGGACGGCACGTGATCGGTATTGGCAAAGCCCGACCGTAGTCCGCTGCCGTAGATCATCGAGGCGGAAAAGCGCGTGCCGCTCCACAAATAAGAGGCGCCGGCCGACGCCGTCAGGATTTGGCTGTGGTCGGTGTAGATGTAGTGGCTGGCGATGAAGGCGAGACGATCGGGATCGAACAAATATTGGTTCGACACGATGTCGGTGCCGAGCTGGCGGGCCCAGGCGACGTTGCCCCAGATGCGGAAATTGCCGTTGGTGTAGGATGTCTTGTACTCAAGGCCGAGATTATTGGCGCGGTCATAGTTGAAGCCGGACAAGACGTAGGCCTGCCCGAATTGGCCGTCGTCAAGCAGATCGCGCGCGATTTTGTAGTAGACGTCGACACCGACTTCGAGGCCGGGTATAGGCAGCACCTTCTGAACCACACCGACGTCGAATACGTGGGCCCGCTCCGGCAGCACCGGATCCTGCACCGGCACCGCGGGCTGTAGCACGGTATTCTGCACGAGCGCCAGATTGACCGGGGCTGCCACCACCTGCGGCGGCGGCGTGAAGGTTCGCGCGTAGCCGGCGTGGAAGGTGGTGCCTTCCAGCGGCATCCAGGTCAGGCTGACGCGCGGGCTGAACTGGTTGGCGTCGACATATTGATACATCTGGTCGAAGCGCAATCCTGTGTTCAGGATCAGATTATTGGTGATCTTCCATTCGTCCTGAACATAGGTGCCGAGCAGCCAGCCGAGCTTGGAGCTGGAATCGAACACGGGGATCGGAGGAAGCGGATTGTTGTTCGAATCGACGGCCTGATTTCCGGTCGCGGGATCGACCGGCAGAACGGAGTCTATGCTGGTGACCAGAGAACGTTCGGCACTGACGGAAAATCCGAAGCGCAGCGTATGGGCGAAGCCCCAGCGCCAGGCGGTATCTTCCTGAATTCCGTTGATGGCGCTCTGACGGTAGACGTCGGAAGCGACCCCGTTGATCAGGACGTCGCCGACCAGATCGGGCCTGAAGTGCAACTGGCTGTAGCGGTTGAAATAGGAGATCTGGTAGTCGACGTCTTCCATCGATTTTTGGTAGGCGAGGACGTTGAACTGGCTGAATTCATATTGTCGTTCATTGAGTGTTGCTGAGTTGAAATCAGTCAGCCCGAACGCCGCAAAGTTGGCGGGCTGCCCTGGATTGTCGGGAATCTGGTATGCAGCGTTCGATACGCCGCTCATGAAGGTCAGGCGGCTTGAGGGATCGAGCACGGTCGAGAGGTAGAGGAATCCTTTTTCCTGCGACGTGCGGTCGTGGATTGCTTCGTTAGCCGGCGTCGGATTCTCAATTCCGAGATTATTCGTGAGGTAGCGTCCGGAAAGGAAATATTGGGTTTGCCCGACCGTGCCGCCATATTCGAAACTCGGCGTGATGGTTTGGTGGCTGCCACCATAGACGCTGACGCTGCCGGAGTTGTTGAAGGCGTCGGTTTTGGTCTGGATGTCCAGCACGCCCGCGGTGCGGAGGCCATATTGCGCCGGCAGCGCGCCGGTCAATAGCGCCAGGCTGCCGACGATGCCGGTGTCGATGATCTGCCCGAAGGCGCCGACGCCGTCGGGCAGCATGATGCCGTTGATACGGGTTTGAATATTGCCGTGCTCGTTGCGCACATGCAGTTCGCCGCTTGCCGCCGAATCCTGCGAGACGCCGGGGAACTGCAACGCCACCTTGTCGAGCGTGTTATTGTTGCCTTGCGGCAGCGCTTCGATGTTCTGATGGTTGATCTGAGACGAGGTGGCGCCGATCGAGGTTATGATGTTTTGGCGAGCCTCATCGAATTTTTCGTTCTTGCCGGCAAGGATTTGCGCCTCGGTCTGCGGAGGCGCTTGCGGCGTTTCGCGGCGTGTTCCGGTGACTACCCGCACCTTGGGGCGGCGCGGCGGTTGCGCGCGCCGCGGCGCCACCACCTCGATGCCCGGCAGTTTGGTGGTGCCGCTACCTGCAGGTGCTGTCGTCTGTGACATTGCCGTGCCGTCCAGCCCAAGCAGCAGTGACGCTGAAGTGGAGAGGAGCAGCGTACTTCTTAGATAGATTGTCATTGTCCCGATCCTGAGAAGGCCGCCAGATTCGACTTACGAATTCGGAAGCGCTTGCCGTCCAAGCCGGACGGACTGATTTCGATTTCTCCCGGCGGATCGGCCACGCATGATGTGGCGATTCGCCCGGGTACATAAAAACAATCGATCTCAGGAGGCGGGAGGAGCGCGCGGCTGGAACGCTGCACCGGCCGATTTCAGATGGGTAAACTCGGCGTCGGTGGTCAGGTACAGGAATTCGACCGCCTGCGGCAGCAATAACAGCGGCGGGGCGGCAAACAAGACCGTGCTCGCCATCGCGACAACGGCGCAGATCGCGCAATTGTCAGCCGGCTGCCGGTCGGGGTCGTGATTGGCGGGCGATGGCTGTTGTGCGGCCTTGTCGCCGCCAGCGGTGAGGCCCTTGGCTGTAACCGCCTGCGTCAGGTTCGATTGAACGGCCGGCGCCGCCTCGCTCGCGGGAAGCCAGTGAAAATGCCCGAACGACAGCGCAAATTGAACGGCAAGCGCAAACAGCGCGAGCCGCGCGCCGTGCTTGATGTTCGACCGGAACCACTTCATTCCCACACGCCCTCGCATCGGACGGTAAAACTTTGACCATCAGATGTTACAATGTAACATCGCAGGGATCGGCAGACGATGTCAACCGTAGGGCCTCTCGCGGCGAGCAAGGTTTGGCAACGCTGTGATCTTCGTGCAACGCGTCATCAAGCGCGCCCGATCAGCGTCCCTCGCGCAGCCAGGTCGCGGCAAAGGCGCCGAGCAGCAGCAACAGCCCGATCAGGCCGGCGAACATCGGCAGCACGCCGACGCCCTTGACGACGCTGGCGTCGCGCATCTTCACGCCCATCCAGCCGTCGCCATGGAACACGCTCGACGCGCGCACCGGCACGACGCGCGGAAGGTCGATGCTTCCGCCATCGACCACGCGCCGCGCATCGCCGCCGGTCGCCTGCGCCAAGGGCTTCAACGTGTCGGGTGTCGAGGTGACTTCGGAAAATTCCTTGGGATTGGTCGGGCCGACATTGATCAGCGCCTTCAGTGTGCCGTCGGTGGCCTGCCACAGCCCGAGCTCGTTTGCCGGCAATGTCGCGCGCCATTCACCGGGTTCGGCCTCGCTCAGTGTCAGTTCGTGCGTGGCGCCGGAGGGAGAAGTCACCACAACCGGCGTGACGCTGTCGGCCATGGTTTGCCGCACCACCACGAGATCATGGCTCTGCACCTGCATCCGCAGCGCCTCCTCGTCGAGATCAGGCTGCTTCATCAGCCAGTGCGACATCCGCCGCAGCAGGTCGAGATGCGGTCCGCCGCCTTCATAGCCGCGTGCCCACAGCCAGATGTGGTCGGACAACAACAGCGCAACGCGGCCTTCGCCAAACCGCGACAGCAGGAGCAGCGGCTTGCCGTCGGCGCCGGTCATGACCGGCGGATTGATCGCATTCTTGGTATCGACGGTGCGGAAAAACCGGCTCCAGTGCGGCGGCTCGCTCGCGGCACCTTCGAGCCCGCGCGTCACCGGGTGGCGTTTGCCCGCGTCGGAAAGATGCGCGTAATAGGGCTTCTCGGTGACGCCGACGGGTTCGGCCGGCAGCACCGCATCCAGCGGCGTGCGCCATATGCTGGTGGTCGATGCGTAATCGGGACCTGCCGACACCAGCACCGCGCCGCCTGCGCGCACATAGCGCGCGATATTGTCGAAATAGGCGATCGGCAGCACGCCCTGACGCGCGTAGCGGTCGAAGATGATCAGCTGGAATTCGTTGATCTTCTGCTGGAACAATTCGCGGGTCGGAAACGCGATCAGCGACAGCTCGTTGATCGGCGTGCCGTCCTGCTTTTCTGGCGGGCGCAAAATCGTGAAATGCACGAGATCGACGCTGGCATCGGATTTCAGCAGGTTTCGCCAGGTGCGTTCGCCGGAATGCGGCTCGCCGGAGACCAAGAGCACGCGGAGCTTGTCGCGCACGCCGTCGATCGCGACCACGGCGCGGTTATTGACCGGGGTCAGCTCGCCTTCGAGCGGGGAGGCTTCGATCTCGACGATGTTGGGACCTGCATGCTTGATGTCGATATCGACGCTGGAAGTCTGGCCGCTTTGCAGCGTGCGCTCGCTGATGGTCTCGCCGTCGCGGCGCACCGTGATCCGGGCGCGCTCGCCGGTGACGCCCTGATCGTCCAGCCGATAGGTGATGGTCTGGGTTTGGCCGACGATGCCGAAGCGCGGCGCGGCGGAAATCGCAATGCGGCGGTCACGCTCGTCCTTGGCCCCGGTGATCAGCGCATGTACCGGCGCCTGAAATCCGACCGCCGCCGCATTCGGCGGAATGTCATGCACGCGCCCGTCGGTGACCAGGAAAGCGCCGGCGACGCGATCGATTGGAACGTCCGAGAGCACTGAGGACAGTGCGCCGAACAATTTGGTGCCGTCGGTTTCGCCGTCGGCCTGTCCGGCGTCGACCACCCGGACCTCCAGCCCCTTGATCTTCTTCAAGGCATCGACGAGGGCTTCCTGCGCCTGCGCGGTCTCTTTGGTGCGATTGCCGAAATTCTGGCTGGGGCTCTTGTCGATGACGACCGCGGCCACCGACGACAGCGGCTCGCGATCCTCGCGGGTAAAGGACGGGTTGGCCAGCGCCAGCAGGATCAGCGCCAGCGCGGCGACGCGCACTGCCGCACCGCGTGAGCGGCCGAGCAGCAGCAATGCCGCGATCACGACGATCGCTGCGACCGCGAACCAAAGCACGATCGAGGGAACCAGCGGCGTAAACGCGATACCGTACTGCATGTTATTGTCCAAGCCGTTCGATCAGCGCCGGCGCGTGCACCTGATCGGCCTTGTAGTTGCCGGTCAGCGTGTACATCACGATGTTGACACCGGCGCGGAAAGCAAATTCGCGCTGCTTCGGCTCGCCCGGGGTGAGCGGCAGCATCGGCTGGCCGTCGGGGCGGATCGCCCAGGCGCCTGCGAGATCGTTCGAGGTGATGATGATCGGCGAGACCCCGTCACCGCCGCGGGCCGGGCGCGGCGAGGCGGCCTCATCGTCGTCCTCGCGCGGCAGCGTTTCGACCCAGGTTTGCCCGTTGACGAAGCGTCCGGGGAAATCGCGCAGCAGATAGAATGTCTTGGTCAGCACATGCTCACGCGGCACCGGCTCAAGTTCGGGAACGTCGAGCGACGAAAGTATATCGCGCAGCGCCTGCATGGCGGGCGTCTGCGACGCGCCATTTTCGTTCGGCGAGGCCTCGATGGCGTCTCTGGTGTCGAACAGCACGGTGCCGCCCTGTTTCATATAGGCGTCGATGCGGTTGATGGCGTCTTGCGGCGGCTTTGCCGCGCCCGGCACGATCGGCCAGTAGATCAGCGGGAAGAACGCCAGTTCGTCATGCGCGGGATCGATGCCGACGGGATCGCCGGCTTCGAGCGCGGTGCGTTGGGCGAGAAACAGCGTCAGCCCCGACATGCCGGCTTTGACGATGGAATCAACGTCCGCATTGCCGGTGACGACATAAGCGAGCCGGGTTTGCGACACCGCCTTCAACGCAAAATCGTCATTGCTGTCGGCGCCGTCGGCGCGGACCTGAGACGGCAGCGCCATCGTCGCGGCGAGAGCGAGCGCAAGCGCCAGCGCCGCCGGTGCGGCGCGGCGGCGGAGCAGGGCTGTGAGGCCGCCGCCGAGCAGCGCGACAATGATCGCATCGATCAGGAACAGCGCCAGCGAGGCCGACAACAGGATGCCCCTGAGATCGCGCGGCTCGGCATTGGTGTAGCTCGCGCGCTTCGCCTTGAGCGGCGAGATATCGAGCGCCGCGATGCGATCGGCGGACGCCAGCGTATTCACGGCCAGCGGTCCTTCCGCCGGGCCATAGAAGCCGGGCGGATGATCGGGCGTTGCGCGATCGCGGAAGTCGGCCGGCAGCGGCTTGGCGGTCGCGGGCGGCGGACCGAACGCGCCAAAGCCGTCGAGGATGTGCAGCGGCGCCACGGTCTCCGCATTCGCTTCGGTGGCCACGCCCGCGCCGGGATTGGAAGTATAGCCGGACATATCGACGACCCGACGCAGCATCTCGACGAAAGTTCCCGACATCGGCAGATCCGACCAGCGCATATCGGCGCTGACATGGAACAGGATCACCATCCCCTTGCCGCGATGCTCGCCGGTCACGAGCGGCGTGCCATCTTCGAGCGAAGCCCAGCTCTTGGTCGCGAGCACGGCATCGGGTTCGGCGAGCACTTGCCGGCTGACGGTGACGTCCTTCGGGACCGCAAGGCCGGCGAACGGACCGTCGGCGGTGAAGCCGGCCAGATGCTGCGGCTTTTCCCAGGTCAGGCTGCCGCCGAGGCTGCGTCCACCACGCCGCAGCTTCACCGGCACCAGATCGTCGTCGGCCTGCGCCAGGCGCGGGCCGGCGAAACGCACCAGCACGCCGCCTTGTTCGATCCAGGCGGTCAGACGCTCGCGGATTTCCGGCGACAGCGTGCCGACGTCGGCCAAGACGATCATCGGCAGTTTCTGGTCGAGGAATTGCGTGATCGACTGTTGCGGGGCGACGCCGCGATCCCCCAGCCTTACGTCGGCGAACGGTCCGAGCGCGCGGGTGAGATAGAAGACCGGCGCTAATAGCGGCTGCGCGGTGTCGCTGGTCGCGCCGCTGGCGATCCCGATCGCGCGCCGGCGCCATCTTTTGTCGAGCAACTGAACCGCGCCGGCGGATCGCTCGCCCGCGATCTCGAGGCGCGCGATATCGTTGCGCAGCTCGACCGGAAGGTCGAACGCGGCTTCCGCCTCCACAGCCTGCGGCGCAAAGGCGTAACGGGCCTCCCCAATCGGCGAGCCCTTGGCGTCGATCGCGCGCACAATGCCGGTGGCAATGCCGCTATCGGTGCGCAGCACCTTCACGGTCATCTTCGCCGCGGCATTTTCGGCCGCGACCAGCGCCAGCGGCGACGATGTGCCGCCTTCGAAAACCGTCAAGCTGCGATCCCCGATGGTCTTGCCCAGCGCCTCGATGAATTCCGGGCCGCGTCCGGTGTCGACGCCGTCCGACAGCCAGACGATGTCGCAATCGCCGGTACCCTTGAGGAAACGCTCGATGACGGGAACGGTCTCGATGCGCTCGACCGCATAGGGTTTTGGCGCGATCTGGCGCAACGCCACCCTTGCTGCGCCCGCCGGCATCACGGTGACGTCACGCGTGGTCTCCGACAGCGCCACGATCGCGACGCCGCGCCGGTCGCTGTCGGCATTCGCAATCAATTCATCGGCGGCGCGCAGGCGTGTGTCCCAGCTCGAGGCCGAGCTCCAGCCGTCGTCGAGCAGGATCAGAAGCGGCGTGGTCTTGCCGGCAAGCCCGGTCTGCGGATTCCACACCGGTCCGGCGGCCGCCAGGATGACGAGCGCGGCCGCGGCAAGCCGCAACGCCGTCAGCCACCATGGCGTGCGGGAAGGTGTTTCTTCCTTGGGCGCGATATCGAACAACAGCCGGGTCGGCGGAAATTCGATGCGCCGCGGCCTGGGCGGCATCACCCGCAACAGCCACCACAGCAGCGGCAGGCTGAACAGACCCAGCAGCAGCAGCGGTTCGGCGAAGCTTAGGGGGAGGCCTGCGATCATGCGCTCCGCCCCGCTTTGACGCTCATGCCGCCGGTAGAGGTCTTGCTCACCATCATGCCGCCATGCAGGAACAACAACAGTTCGGCCGCCGAGCGGCTCGTGGTGTGGGTCGAGAACAGCCAGTCGAGCTTGTTGGTCTCGTCGCGGATCTGGTCGCGGTGAAGCGCGACGCGGGCGACATAGTCGTCGGCCCATCGTTCGGCGCGGCCCGCGGTGATGACGCCAAAGCCTTCCGGCTCGACGAATTCAACGCGGCCGGAATAGGGGAATTCTTCTTCCGCCGGATCGACGATCTGCACCAGCGTGCCGTGCGCGCCCGATGCCGACAGGCCGGCCAGCATGTTCCTGATTTCCAGGATCGGCGACCAGAAGTCCGACAGCACCACGATCTCGGCGAGCGCCGACGGCACAAAGGACGGCGGCAGGCTCGCGCGATCGGCATCGTCGTGCAGCATCGACTGCGCCATCTTGTCGATGACGCTGCGGCTTGCGGTCGGGTTCATCAGGCCGGGAATGCCGACGCGCTCGCCGCCGGCGACCAAAAGTTCGGCAAGCGCAAAGGTCACGATCAGCGTGCGTTCGAGCTTGCTGTCGCGCGCGCCTTTCGATGCGAAGGCCATCGACGGCGAACGGTCCGGCCACAGCCACACGGTGTGCGCGGCCTCCCATTCCTGCTCGCGGACATAAAGATGATCGTCGCGCGCCGAACGCCGCCAGTCGACGCTCTGCGACGGTTCGCCCGACACGAAGCGGCGGTATTGCCAGAAACTTTCGCCGGCGCCGGCGCGGCGGCGGCCATGCAGGCCGTGAATGACGTTGGCGGCGATACGACGGGCCTCAAGCACGAGACGCGGCAGCGATGCGGCGAGCGTTCGGCTTTCGCCATCGGCACGTCGGATTGCTGTGATCTCCTTGTTGAAGTGCCTTGTCTCTGCGGCCATCAACCGATCCGCGTCTTCAATTGCCGGATCACGTCCGGAATGGTGCGCCCCTCCGCGCGCGCGGAGAAGGTCAGCGCCATGCGGTGCTTGAGGACCGGTTCCGCCAGATCGAGCACGTCGTCGATCGAGGGCGCGAGCCGTCCGTCGAGCAGCGCGCGCGCACGAACCGCAAGCATCAGCGACTGGCTGGCGCGGGGACCCGGTCCCCAGGCGATCAGCTTGCCGGCGTCGCCGCCTTCGGGGCCGGGGCGGGCGGAGCGCACCAGCGACAGGATCGCTTCCACGACGGAGTCTCCAACCGGCAGGCGCCGCACCAGCCGCTGCGCGGTGATGAGGGCGTCGGCGTTCATCGCGCCCTTGGCCAGCGTCTCTTCCGCGCCGGTGGTCTCGAACAGGATGCGCCGCTCGGCATCGCGATCGGGATAGTCGACATCGATCTCCATCAGGAAGCGGTCGAGCTGCGCCTCGGGGAGCGGATAGGTGCCTTCCTGTTCCAGCGGGTTTTGCGTCGCCAGTACGTGGAATGGCTTTGGCAGATCATGCCGCGCGCCGGCGACCGTGATGTGCTGCTCCTGCATCGCCTGCAACAGCGCCGACTGGGTGCGGGGGCTGGCGCGGTTGATTTCATCGGCCATCAGAAGCTGCGCGAACACCGGCCCCGAGATGAAGCGGAACGAGCGCTTGCCGGAACTGCTTTCGTCCAGCACCTCGGCGCCGAGAATGTCCGACGGCATCAGGTCGGGCGTGAACTGGATGCGCTTGGCATCGAGCCCGAGCGTGATACCGAGCGTCTCGACGAGCTTGGTCTTGGCAAGGCCCGGCACGCCGATCAAAAGCGCATGACCGCCGGACAGGATCGTCACCAGCGTATTTTCGATCACCCGTTCCTGGCCGAAGATGACGGTTCCGATCGCCTCTTTCGTCGCGCGGACCTGACCCGAGACCTGTTCGGCCGAACGGACGATCACATCCTCGAGCTTTTCCACACTGTCTGCCATTCTTAGCTCCTTAGCTTACAACGCCCGATTGCGTCGTCATGCCATGAAGGCCATGCTAAACTTATGCGAAGGCCATGTATTCGTTGAATTAAACTATCCCCACTTTATCGGTATTTCGGGGTATGAACGGCATCACGATGTGGCGACCTGACCCGGTATTTTCCCGGTGGAACTCCACAGCGATCCGCGGAGTAGGTCTTGCAGCAATCGTGCCAAATGGCGATCAAACGTTAAGGCAAACAATGGCGAAGCAAGGGCAGTCCACAACCAATCTTGAAGGCCTGACGATCGCTGCGCGCGAAGCGACAAACACTACGCCTGCCGGAAGGGGGCTGCCTCCGGTGCATTTGTGGAATCCGCCGTTCTGCGGCGATCTCGACATGCGAATCGCAAGCGATGGTACGTGGTTTTACATGGGCACGCCAATCGGCCGGCCGGCGCTGGTCCGGCTTTTTTCCACGATCCTGAAGCGCGAGGACGGCAAGCACTTCCTCGTGACGCCGGTGGAGAAGGTCGGCATCCGCGTCGACGACGCGCCGTTCCTCGCGGTCGAGATGCTCAAGGAGAACGACACAAGCGGCCGGCTGTTGCGTTTCCGGACCAATGTCGACGACTGGGTGAGTTGCGATGCCGCGCATCGGCTGCGCTTTGAGGCGGCCGCCGATGGCGGTCTGACGCCCTATCTTCATGTCCGCGCCGATTTGTGGGCCAAGGTAACGCGGCCGCTCTATTACGATCTGGTTGACATCGGTGAGGAGCGGGTGGTCGATGGTCACGAGATGTTCGGGGTCGCGTCGTCAGGCGAATTCTTTGCGATGGCGGATGCGGAAGAGGTGAGGGCCGCGCTTTGAACGAGCCGATGGTGAAGTCCGTGCCCGCCGGGAGCTCTTCGGCGGAGTTTTTCGAACGGGCCCGGGCGCGGCTTGCCTTCGACGTCCCGCCCGGCCTCGTCGATCCCAACATCGTTCCGCCCAGCGGCGATCCCGGCACCGATCGGATGCTTGAGATCATCGCAAAGGAACAGCCGGTCCGCCCCGCGGCGGTGTTGATTCCGGTCGTCGACCATCCGCAGCCGACGGTGCTGTTGACGCAGCGCTCGACGCAACTTGCCGAGCACGCCGGCCAGATTTCCTTTCCGGGCGGCAAGATCGATGCGGCCGACGCTTCGCCGCTCGATGCTGCGCTGCGCGAGGCCCATGAGGAAGTCGGCCTCAAGCGCGAGTTCATCGAGCCGATCGGCTATCTCGATCTCTACGGCACCGGCTTCGGATTTCGCATCCTGCCGACGGTGGCAAAGGTACGGCCCGGCTTCAAGCTCGCCATCAACCATTCGGAAGTCGACGATGCGTTCGAGGTGCCGCTCGCGTTCCTGATGAATCCCGAGAACCATCAGGTGCACAGCAAGGAATTCCGCGGCATGGAGCGCTCGTATTACGCCATGCCGTTCGCGGAGCGCTATATCTGGGGCGCGACCGCGGGCATATTGCGGGTGCTTTACGAGCGGATCTATCTGTCATGATCCGCCCGGCGCTGACCGAGATCGGAATTTTCCTAATTCCATTTGCGGTCTATGCGCTGTTTCTGATCGCGACGCGCTCCGGGCTTATGGTGCAATCCTCCTGGCCGCTCCAGCTCGTCGCCAAGCTCGCGCTCGGCTCGCTGCTGCTGGTGGTCGTAAGCTTCATCCTGCTCGCCCATTTCTCCGGCGCCTCGCCGAATTCGACTTACGTCCCCGCCCATATCGAGAACGGCAGGCTGGTTCCCGGAGTAGAGAAATGAACACAGCGCGCGTGCTCGACGACGCGCCCTGGCTCAGCTCCGGCCCGGCGGCGCGCGTGCTCGAACTGCTCAATCGCGATGGCGAGGAGGCGCGGGTGGTCGGCGGCGCGGTCCGCAACACGCTGATGAAAATTCCGGTCGGCGATATCGATATCGCGACGTCGGCGCTGCCGGATGAGGTGGTCCGGCGCGCCGCTGCCGCCGGCATCAAGAGCGTGCCGACCGGCATCGAGCACGGCACCGTGACGCTGGTGGTCGACGCGCAGCCGTTCGAGGTCACTACGCTCCGCGAGGACACCGAGACGTTCGGCCGCAAGGCCAAGGTCGCCTTCGGCCGCGACTGGGCGGCCGACGCCGCGCGGCGCGACTTCACCATCAACGCCCTGTCGGTCGATGCCGGTGGCCTCGTCTACGATTACGTCGGCGGTCTCGACGACGTCGCGGCCAGACGCGTGCGCTTCATCGGCGATGCCAGCCAGCGGATCGCCGAGGATTATCTGCGCATCCTCCGCTTCTTCCGCATTCACGCGGCCTATGGTTCGGGCGAACCCGACCGCGCCGGGTATCTGGCCTGCATTGCCGGACGCGCGGGCCTTGCCGCCTTGTCGGCGGAGCGCGTGCGCATGGAGGTGCTGAAGCTGCTGGTCGCCGACGGTGCTGCGGCTGCAATATCGGCGATGGCGGATGCAGGATTGCTGCTGCTGATTTTCGGCGGCATTGCCTACACCGGGCCGTTTTCGGGCATGATCGCGGCGGAGCGTCTGCTCGGACTGAAGCCCGACCCGATCCGCCGCCTCGCCGCACTTGCGGTTGCCGTCACCGAGGACGCCAGACGCCTCGCCGTGCGGTTGCGGCTTGCCAACACGGAAGCCAGATCGCTCGATTCCATGGGCCACCGCTGGTGGCGGCTCGACGGCATGGACGAGGCGAGGGCGCGGCGGCGGCTCTACCGGCTCGGCGAGGATTTCTATCGCGACCGCTTGTTGCTGGCATGGGCGCGGGCAGGGGAGAATGCCGACGAAGCGCGCTGGCGCGAGCTTGCGACGTTGCCGCAACGCTGGAGCGCGCCGAAATTTCCGCTCAAGGCCGGAGATTTCATCGCGCGCGGACTAGCCGAAGGCCCGTTGCTCGGCCAGGTGCTTGCGCTCGCCGAAGACGCCTGGCTTGCCGCCGATTTCCCGCTCGACCAGGTCACCCTCACCGCGATCGCCGATCAGGCCGTGGCCCGGCTCAACCGCGACGGCAGGCCGTGAGCATTCTTTGAGCATTCTTGCAGGTTTTGCCGACATCTCGCTGCTGCAACTTCTGTTGGTTGCCGTCGTCGCGCTGTTTGCCGCCGTGGTCGGCGGGCTCGCCGGCTATGGCACCGGCGCGCTGATGCCGCTGGTATTGGTGCCGCTGATCGGCGCCGAACCGGTGGTGCCGATCATCGCGATCTCGGCGGTATTCGCCAATCTCAGCCGGATGGCCGCCTATTTCCGCTATGTCGATCGCCGCCGCGCGCTGATCGTTGTTCTGGCCGCGGCATTCACGACCGCGATCGGGGCTTACGGCTATACGCGGCTGACCAACGCCGGCGCTGCGCTGGTGATCGGCTCGATGTTGATTTTAAGCGTGCCGCTGCGCCGCCTGCTCAGGCGCCATGATGTTAGGATCGGCGATACCGGACTGGGCCTTGGTTCGGTGGGTTATGGCGTCGTCGTCGGCGGCACGTCGGGCTCGGGCGTGATCCTGCTGTCGCTGTTGATGGCGGCGGGCCTGGAAGGTGCCGCCGTGATCGCGACCGACGCGATCATCTCGGTGGTCACCAGCCTGATCAAGATTTCGGTGTTTGGGCTCGCCGGCGTCGTCACCGTGCAGGTGCTCGCCTTTGCGCTATTGATCGGTGCGATCGCGCTGCCCGGCGCGTTCCTGGCCAGGGCATTCGTCGAGCGCATGCCCGTTCACATTCATACCGCGATCCTCGATGCCGCGGTCATCACCGGCGGCGTGGTGATGACCTCAAGCGCGGCGCGGTCTCTTCTGCACTAGATTCGGGGTCGCTGCGAGGCGCTCAGGCAACCTTATCTTTCTTGTGCTCGTCTTCGTCGTCCTCATCGTCCTCTTCGTCGTCGTCTTCCTCGTCTTCCTCCACGTCTTCATCTTCATCCGAAGGATCGATTTCCGCGCGTTCGAGCACGGCGATCGGAAAAGTTTCGCGGAACAGATCGCCTTTCTCGCCCATCCACAGGCATTCGACGGTATCTTCGATGACTTCCGCCACCGTGACCGGATGACCGCCGGATTTCAGCATGACGACATCGCCTGGTTTCAATTCCATGATCTGTTCCTTCACATTGAACGACGCGAATAGAGGCTATCGATATGTGATGACAGCGTGATCACGGTAAGGCATCGGCGCGGCGTCGCCGACACAAAAACTTTTGATTTATCTCTCGGCTTGGGTGGAACTTCGACGGAAAGTCAGCAATCTCAATGCTGTTGCTTCACGGCCATTTCACTTCCGGCGGCATCGACGACAAAATCGAATCGACATTGCCGCCGGTCTTGAGCCCGAAAATGGTGCCGCGGTCATACAGCAGGTTGAATTCGACGTAGCGGCCGCGCCGGATCAGCTGTTCCTCGCGGTCGGCGGCGTTCCACGATGCCGCGAAATTGCGCCTGACGATTTCGGGATAAATCTTCAGGAGGGCCCGGCCAACTTCCCTGGTGAAGGCGAGGTCGGAGTCCCAGTCGCCTGAATCGTGCCAGTCGTAGAAGATGCCGCCGATGCCGCGCGCCTCCTGGCGATGCGGCAGGTAAAAATACTCGTCGCACCATTTCTTGTATTTTTCATAGTCGGCAACGCCGTTGTGCCCGCCGCATGCGGCCTTCATCGCCGCGTGAAAGGCGACCGAGTCGGCGTCATCCTGGGTTCGCCGCCGCTCCAGCAGCGGCGTCAGATCTGCGCCACCGCCGAACCATGCCTTGGTGGTGACGACGAAGCGGGTGTTCATATGCACCGCCGGCACGTTCGGATTGCGCATATGCGCGATCAGTGAAATGCCGGAGGCCCAGAACCGCGGGTCTTCGGCGGCGCCCGGAATCTGGGTGCGGAATTCAGGGGCAAATTCGCCGTGCACGGTGGAGCAATGCACGCCGACCTTTTCGAACAGCCGCCCGCGCAGGACACTCATCACCCCGCCGCCACCAGAGCCGCCGCTATGGTCGGTCCGCTCCCATGGGGTGCGCTCGAAGCGCCCGGCGCCCCCCGGATAGAGCGATGCCGGCGCGTCGTCCTCCAGTTTCTCGAAGGCCGCGCAGATGTCGTCACGCAGCGTCTCGAACCAGGCCCTGGCGCGCGATTTGCGATCCTCGATCACGGACATGTCCATCACGCGTTCTCCCGGGTCTGCCTCAGCGCCTCGCCGACCGCCAACGCTGCTGCCATCGCGACATTGAGCGAACGCAGGCTCGGCTTGATCGGGATCACCAGCCGCGCGTCGGTGGCAGCCATGACCTCGTCGGTGACACCCGCGCTCTCGCGCCCGAACAACAGGATGTCCGACGCGCCGTAGCGGAAATCAAGATAGGGCGTGGCGCCTTTTGTCGTGAACAGGATCAGCCGGTAGCCGTTGGCAAGCCGCCATTGCTCGAATTTATTCCAGGAATCGTGGCGGGTCAGCGCCACCTCGTCGAGATAATCCATGCCCGCCCGGCGGAATTGCCGGTCCGAGGTCGTAAAGCCGGCGGGCTCGATGATGTGGGCTGCCACATTCAGGCAGGCACAGAGCCTGAGGATCGTCCCGGTGTTCTGGGGGATGTCGGGCTGGAAAAGCGCGATCTGCATTTTTGTGACAGCCCTGATAATTCATGGCTCTGCGTGGAATGAGTGCATTGCACGCTTAGCTGCGGATAGCGGGCTTGCGCTCTTCCGGCAAGGGTGCCAATAGAACGATTCTGGACTGCTGGGGATCGCCCGATCGGCGAGAAAGGCGGTCATTCTGCCGCCGCGGGGGCCGCGGGCGCCGGCAGCCTCCCTCGGTGACGTTTTCGGCGTCTTGCGGGGCGGTTCCACCGGCTGCAGACAAGAAAGGGCTTGGAATCGTGACGACAGCGTCTTCGGCGGACCATCCGACACGCCGTGATTTCCTCTTTGTTGCAACGGGAGCCGCCGCCGCCGTCAGCGGAGCGTTCACTCTGTGGCCGTTCGTTTCCCAGATGAATCCGGATGCCTCGACGATCGCGGCCGGAGCGCCGATCGAGGTCGATCTGGCGCCGATCGCGTCAGGGCAGGACATCAAGGTGTTCTGGCGGGGCAAGCCGATCTACATCATGAACCGCACCAAGAAGCAGGTCGAGGAGGCGCGCCAAGTGCCGGTCGCGAGCCTTCCCGATCCGGCGAGCGATCAGTCCCGGGTCAAGGAAGGCCACGACCAGTGGCTGGTCGTGATCGGCATCTGCACCCATCTCGGCTGCATTCCGATTGCCCATGAGGGCAATTACGACGGCTTCTTCTGCCCCTGCCATGGCTCGCAATACGACTCCTCCGGTCGCATTCGCCAGGGACCCGCGCCGGCCAACCTGGCGGTGCCGCCCTATCAGTTCGTTTCCGATACCAAAATCCAGATCGGCTGAGGCTCGGAAACGAACTTTCGAGCCATCACGTCGTCGCGCCTTTTTTCCTTCAGGATCGCATCATGAGCGGACCCTCCGAATACCAGCCGACCAATCCCGTCCTGCAATGGATTGAACGCCGCCTCCCGCTCCTTGGACTGATGCACTCCTCCTTCGTGGCCTATCCGACGCCGCGCAATTTGAACTACTGGTGGACCTTCGGCGCCATCCTTTCGTTCATGCTCGGAATGCAGATCCTGACCGGCGTCATCCTGGCAATGCATTATACGCCGGAAGCCACTCTGGCCTTCCACTCGGTCGAAAGCATCGTGCGCGACGTCAACTATGGCTGGCTGCTGCGCAACATGCACGCAAGCGGCGCCTCGATGTTCTTCTTCGCGGTCTACGTCCACATGCTGCGCGGCCTCTACTACGGCTCCTACAAGGAGCCGCGCGAAATCCTCTGGATCCTCGGCGTCATCATCTATCTCCTGATGATGGCGACCGGCTTCATGGGCTACGTGCTGCCATGGGGCCAGATGAGTTTTTGGGGCGCCACCGTCATCACCAATCTGTTCTCGGCCTTTCCCTATGTCGGCGAGAGCATCGTGACGCTGTTGTGGGGCGGCTATTCGGTCGGCAACCCGACGCTGAACCGCTTCTTCTCGCTGCACTATCTGTTGCCGTTCGTGATCGCCGGTGTGGTGGTGCTGCACGTCTGGGCGCTGCATGTCGCGGGTCAGAACAATCCGACCGGCGTCGAGCCCAAGACCGAAAAGGACACCGTGCCGTTCACGCCCCATGCAACCATCAAGGATCTGTTCGGTACTGCCTGCTTCCTGCTGCTCTACGCCTGGTTCATCTTCTACATGCCGAACTATCTTGGCGACTCAGATAACTACATCGTCGCCAATCCCGGCGTCACGCCGGCGCACATCGTGCCGGAATGGTACTACCTGCCGTTCTACGCGATGCTTCGCTCCATTCCGAACAAGCTCGCCGGCGTGGTCGTGATGTTCTCCTCGATCCTGATCCTGGTGTTCCTGCCCTGGCTCGATACCGCGAAGACCAGATCGTGCAAATATCGTCCCCTGGCAAAGCAGTTCTTCTGGATCTTCGTGATCGTTGCCGTTCTTCTCGGTTATCTCGGTGCGCAGCCGCCCGAGGGCATTTACGTGATTGCCGGGCGTATCCTGACCTTCTGCTACTTCGCCTATTTCCTGATCGTGCTGCCGCTGTTGAGCCGGGTCGAAAAGCCGCGGCCGCTGCCGAATTCGATTGCCGACGATGTGCTGGCCAAGAGCGGACGCAAGGCGATGGTCTCCGCCGTGATCGCGCTTATGGTGGCGGGCACGCTGTTCGCCGGCAGCACGCAGAACGCACGAGCCGCTGAGGATGAGACGCCGCCGTCGCAGACATGGTCGTTCGCAGGCCCGTTCGGCAAGTTCGATCGCGGATCGTTGCAGCGCGGCCTGAAAGTCTACAAGGAAGTCTGCTCCGCTTGTCACTCGCTGAACTATATCGCGTTCCGCAATATCGCCGATCCCGGCGGACCCGGATATACGCCGGCACAGGCCGCAGCACTTGCCGCGGAATACAAGATCAAGGACGGCCCGAACGACCAGGGCGAAATGTTCGAGCGGCCGGGCCGGCCCGCCGACTATTTCCCCGCGCCATTCCCCAACGAGCAGGCGGCGCGGGCGGCCAATGGCGGCGCGGCGCCTCCCGACCTGTCACTGATCACCAAGGCGCGCTCCTATGAGCGCGGCTTCCCGCTATTCATCTTGGACTTCTTCACCACGTTCCAGGAGCAGGGGCCGAACTACGTCTCCGCGATCCTGCAAGGCTTTGAAGACAAGCCGCCGGCGGGCGTCACGATCCCCGACGGCTCCTACTACAACAAATATTTCCCCGGCCACGCCATCAAGATGCCGAAGCCGTTAAGCGACGGGCAGGTGACGTTCGACGACGGCTCGCCGGCGACGGTCGCGCAATACGCGCACGACGTCACCACCTTCCTGATGTGGGCGGCAGAGCCCCATATGGAAGCGCGCAAGCAGCTGGGCATGCAGGTGTTCGTTGTCCTGATCATCTTTGCCGGCATGATGTACTTCACCAAGAAGAAGGTCTGGGCCGACGCGCATTGATTTTGCTTTACGGCGATCTGGATTTGAAAAAAGGCCCCCGCGGGGGCTTTTTTGTTGGGCTGAAACGCCGTCATTGCGAGCGAAGCGAAGCAATCCAGAGGCCGCAGACTGGATTGCTTCGTCGCTTCGCTCCTCGCAATGACGGCGGTGACGGATTGATTCCGGCCGGCGCAGCGGACAAAATGGCCGCCAACCGCACCCCAAATAACAATCGTCGGAGGAACCCATGGGCACCAGCATTATGTTCAAGCGTCCGGACGGCAAGGAAGCACAGGGCTATCTCGCCAACGCCGCGCGCGGCAACGCGCCTTGTGTCGTGGTGATCCAGGAATGGTGGGGGTTACAGGACCAGATCAAGGGCCTGTGCGATCGCTTCGCGGTCGCCGGCTTCGATGCGCTGGCGCCCGATCTCTACAAGGGCAAGGTGGTGCCCTATCACGACACCGATGCGGCGGGTAAGGAAATGAACTCGCTCGATTTCATGGACGCCACCACGCAAACCGTGCGCGGCGCCGCGCAATATCTTTCCAGGAACGGCGCCAAGGTCGGCCTCACCGGCTTCTGCCTCGGCGGCGCCGTGACCATCATCGGCGCCACCAGGATTCCGGAGCTTGCCGCAGGCGTGGTGTTTTATGGCATTCCGCCGGAGCAGGCGGCCAAACCCGCGGACGTGAAAATTCCGCTACAGGCGCATTTCGCCAACAAGGACGACTGGTGCACGCCGCAACTGGTCGACGGCTTCGAGAAGGCCATGAAGGCCGCCGGCAAGTCGCTCGAGCTTTTTCGCTACGACGCCGAGCACGCCTTCGTCAACGAGCAGCGCATGAACGTGCACGACCGCCACGCCGCAGAGCTTGCCTGGGGCCGCGCGACGGAGTTTTTCAGGAAGCATCTGGAGTGAGGCGTTTTCGTCATTGCGAGGAGCGCAGCGACGAAGCAATCCAGTCTTTCTTTGCAGCTCGATGGATTGCTTCGCTTCGCTCGCAATGACGGGTTGGCCTATTTGAGGCGACGCTATCAGCCTTTGCCGCGCACCCCATCCCACCACGCGCAGGTGCCGGACATCAGCTTGTAATTGCCCTCCATCACCTGGACCGGCGCGCGCAGGCCGGAAGCTGCGGCGCGCATCCGCATCTCGCGCGCCACCTCGCGATCTTTCTCCGGCAGCCAGACGCGCTCGTGCCCCCACAGGCTCGGCCCGTCAGTCATTTCGACCGCCTGCCAGTTCGAAGGATCAATCTCCCGGCCGCCCCAGCCGCACTCGACCATGAAGGATGACGGTGTCTTGGCGTAGAATGAGGTCATGAAATCGTTGGTGTGACGTCCCATCGTGACGCTGACGCGATCCTCCTCGCTCAATGCGACGTCGTAGGATTGCCCGACATCGTCAAGCGAGAACAGTTCGACCATCAGATGATGCATGCCGTTCTTGCCGGTCTCGATCAGCGCCAATGAATGATGGCGCGGGTTGATGTGGAAGAAATAGGCGCGGAACGGCTTTTCGATGTAATCCGAGAGTCCGAAGCCGAGCAAATCCACATAGA
>Ga0070717_10000522_pt1 | contig 24306 bp, 18 predicted proteins | sample LARL113metaG_FD_71366 | JGI IMG/M metagenome (GOLD analysis project Ga0070717, IMG submission 71366) | Corn, switchgrass and miscanthus rhizosphere microbial communities from Kellogg Biological Station, Michigan, USA - LAR L11-3 metaG | ecosystem: Host-associated > Plants > Roots > Rhizosphere ...
GACAACGTGCAATCCGAGACCTATGACGCCCGCCTGGCCCGGCCCGGGTGGACCGAGCCGGGCTTCGATGCCAGCGGGTGGACTCCGGCGGTGGTGACCCCGGCGCCGGCGGGCACGCTGCGCGCGCAATCCATCCCGCCGATCAAGCGGACCGCGGCCATCGAGCCCGTGGCGGTCACCGAGCCTGCGCCCGGCGTGAAGGTGTACGACTTCGGGATCACCACCTCGGGGTGGTCGCGGATCACCATGCTCGGTACGGCCGGCACGTCGGTGAGCATCCGCTACGCGGAGCGGCTCAACTCCGACGGAACAGCAGAAGAGGAGGCAGGCCAGACTGACACCTACATCCTGAAGGGCGGCGGGCCGGAGATCTACGAGCCGAGCTGGGGATGGAAGGGCTACCGTTACGTCCAGGTGTCGGCAAACCCGGCGTCGGCCGGCGCCTCGCCACCCCCGCTGCCGAGCATCTTCTCGATCCGCGGTGTGGAGGTGCACACCGCGCTGCAGAGCACCGGCGGCTTTGCGAGCTCAAGCAGCCTGTTCAACACCATGCACGAGGCGATGCGCCGGACCATCCTGAACAACCAGGACTCGTTCGGCACCGATACGCCCGTCTACGAGAAGGCCGGCTGGACCGCCGACAACCGTCTCTACGGGGAATCCGCGATCAGCAATTTCGGCATGGAGGCCTACTACCAGAACTGGATGCAGGACTTCAACGACGCCCAGCACCCGGACGGCAGCCTTGCCATGATCATCCCCGCCCCGGCCCCGTGCACCACGGCCCCGTTCCCGATCTGCATCCCGTGGTATACGCCCGAACCCGTGTGGCAAAGCGCCGTGATCCTTATGCATACCTTCCTATACAACTACTACGGAGATGTCGCCTCGGTTCGCCGGGACTACATCGTGATGGCGGCATGGCTGAGCAAAATGGAATCGGTGATCAGCTCGACGGGCTACATCTACAATGGCTTCACGTTCGGCGACTGGTCGGTGCCCAAGAATTCGGTCGCGCCATCCAGCCAGCTCATCGGCAGCATGTTCATCTATGAGTCGGCAACCGAGCTAGCCAAGCTGGCGGCGCTGATCGGCCAGACAGCTGGCGCGAGCCATTTCCAGCAGCTCGCGAGCGCCGTCCGGACCGCTGTCATCAGAATGTTCTACGACCCGGTCAGCCACGTCTTCCGCGATCCGCCCGGCACGGGCTCCAGCGGATCCGGCGGGACCACGGCCACCGGCGGCTATTCGCAGACCGCGAACCTGCTCGGGCTGGCGTTCGGTCTCGCCCCGGTACAGGACCGTCACGCGATCGTGGCGAACCTGGCCGCGGACGTGGTGTCGAAAGGCAATCTGCTCGCGACCGGCGCCAACGGGTCGCGGTACATCCTGACCGTGCTGACCGAGGCCGGCTACGGTGACCTGGCCTACAAGGTGGCCACCAATCCGGCTTACCCCGGCTGGGCGCACTGGTTCGAGCAGTGCGGCACGACGACGATGTGGGAAGCGTGGGAATGCGACACCGCCCGTTCACACGACCACGCGTTCATGGGGACGATCGACGACTGGTTCTTCACCGATCTCGCGGGAATCCAGCCGACCGGCCCGGCCTTCCGCACGATCCGGATCAAGCCGTACCCGGTCGGTGATCTCAGTTCCGCCGCTGCCTCCCAGACCACGCCGCTGGGCCAGGTGAGCTCCAGCTGGAAGCGTTCGGGAAAGGAGTTCGGCCTCACTGCCGAGATCCCGGTAGGAGCGACCGCCCAGGTCCTCGTGCCGGCCGCGGACCGGGCCGCGGTCAGGACCGCTGGCGGCGCGACGTTCACCGGAATGCAGGACGGATACGCCGTTTTCTCGGTCGGTTCCGGCAGATACACCTTCGAGTCAGCACTGTAGCCAGGTCGAAGGTTGTGCCGCTCTGTCTCCAGAGCGGCACAACCTTATGACGCGCGTCAGGGGAAGTCGCATTGTCCGAATCAGAGCCTCAGCCTCAGTCCGCCCACGGGCGGGCCCGGTTACTTACCCAGCCGAGAACGAGAAGGCCGAGCTTGTGCTTGTGTTGTAGAAACTGTCGCCGCTGTAGACGGCGGTGATGGTGTGGGTCCCTGCGGTGACGCCGTGCTCGAGGGGCAAGGTGGCCGTGCCGTCGCGACCGACCGGGCGCGGCGCCCCGGTCTGGTGGCCATCGAGATAGAACTGCACGCGCCCGGTCGGTGCTGCGGGCTCGGCGGTGTCCGCCGTGACCTCAGCGGTCAGGCCGTCGGTGCCAGACGGCCGCGACGATGTGCCCAGGCTGACCGAGATGGTCGTGTGCCGGAAGGCAACTGTGGTGGCGTAGTCATAGAGCAACTGGCGCCACGCGTACCACTCATGTCCGGCGTCGACGCGGGCGTCCGTGAAGGGAATGCCGTTCGTTGTCAGCGCTGCCTCGTAGGTGTTGATGCCGGGAACGGTGAGGGAATCGAAGTTCCCTCCGCCAATCTGAATGCCAAGGCGCGACTTCAGCGCTGGATTCTGCCACAGCGGGCTGGTGGCCGCTGGGGCTCCGAGGCTGCCGATGCTCCAGCTGCCGAAATAACCGAACAGTGTGGTGTTGTTGAACAAGAGATAATTGGCGCGCAGCCCGCCGAGTGACAGCCCGGCGAAGGCGCGGTCGCTGGCGTTGCGGGACACGTTGTAGTGGGCGTCGACATAGCGAATTACGTAGTTCGCCAGATCATTGGCGTAACAGGACCCATCGAAGAGCGTGCAGGTGCCTAGGTTGTTGAAGTTGGTCATCACGATGACCATGGGCTGAGCCTTGCGGTCCGCGATCAGATTACCGATGATCCGGTTCGCGGCGCCCTGCGTTGACCAGTCGACCTCATTTCCGCCGCCGCCGTGGCTGAGGTAAAGCGTTGTATAAGGGATGCGCCGATGCGGGTTATATCCCGGCGGGAGATAGACCGCCAGCGGGTGCGAGCCCGCCGGATTCGTCGACTGCGGGTCCGGGTACGAAACATCGACGAGCGTGCCGTGCGCCCGCTTCGGTGCCTGCCACGACATGTCCGGCGTCCCGAACCGGGCATCGAAAGGAACGTAGACCTGGCTGTCCGGCTCCACCGAGCCGCTCGTGTTCCACGGCGGGTTGCTGGGATCAGCGAGTTCCGTGCAGCCAGCCAGCCCCGGCGGGGGGCTCGTGCAGTCGACGTAGAAGCCGTAGGTAAATGTCCCTGAGGGCAGTGGCGTCGTGTATGACCAGACACCGGTGGCCGGGTTAAGCTTCATTTGTGCCACCGGCCAGTTAGGCGCGGGCCCCTGATTGGGATACGCGATGGGGAAGTCTCCCGGCGCCCATTGCGAGGGAAGCAGGCCGGCTGACGTTGTCGTCGTCGTGCTCGCCGCGTTTGAGAAATACCATTCGCCCCGGACCTGCACGCTGGTGGCGGCGGGATCGTAGTAGCGGAACGTTACCTCATACCCTGTGGGTGCCGTTCCCGTATGGATGACCTGCGGCGAAACGACGGTATGGGCATGCGCCGAAGCCGGAGATGCGGCCGCCGCGGCAGCGGCAACAAGACCAAGGATCCCCGCCAGGGCGCACAGAATCCGGCGCCTTCCTAGACATGCAGGCATGATATTTCGCATTGCGGTTCCCTTCTTCTCGTTGATCGTCATGACGTGGCCATGGCGTCGTCTGATCGGCCATCACCCGGAGCGCTACCAGATGATGAGATAGCGAGTGCGAGTGCGAGTGGCTGAGGCAGCGCCCTTCCCTGCCGGAGCGTGTAGTTGCGGCATGTCGGCCAATGTATTCGGATATGTCAAGTAACTTTAAGCTGTGGTTAGGAAATAAGACCTTAACATTCACGTCGCGCCGTTAAAAGCTATTAACAAGCCATCGGCAGCACTCCAGCCGTAGATTGACGTGCGGCCAGCCGCGGCCCGGGACCAGGCGTTTCCGCGGAAACGTTCTGCGTAATTGCGTGGGGCGTTTCCACGAAAACGTGGCCTGTGGCCGGCCGGGTCCTGACCGGGGCGACAGCCAGGACCCGGAGTGACTGCGCGGGCGGCTGGGGTCAGTGTGCCTCCACCATCACCGTGGCCATGAGCGGCAGGTCGCGGGAGGACGGCCCGACGTAGATGGTCCGCGGGCCGGTGCCGACAACCCACTTCTGCTGGGCCGATGACCACGATGACAGGTCATGAGTGGCCACGCGGAGGGTCAGGTCGGCCGACCTGCCCGGCGCCAATTGCACGCGTTGGAACTGCACGAGCTTGCGCACCGCCTGCTGGATTGCCGCGGGCAGCTCGGTTGAGGGCCCGATGTACACCTGCGGGACATCGGCTCCCGCGCGGTCACCGACGTTGGTAACGCGCAGCCTGACGTCGATGCCGCCGTCGCGCGACGCCGAGACGTCCAGCCGGGAGTAGGCGAACCGGGTGTAGGACAGGCCGTACCCGAAGGGGAACAGCGGTGTCACGTTGTGCTCGTCGTACCAGCGGTAGCCCTCGAAGATGCCATTGACCGCCATCCCGGTGATGGTGCGGTAACTGGTCGTGGCGCCGGCGAGGAACGGGCTCGAACCCGCGACACCGGGGTACAGCGGGCAGTTCCCGGTGGCCGTGGTGTCGGTGCAGTTCGGGTCGTAGCTGGGGAAATGAGTGGCATCGGCCGGGAAGGTGACCGGCAGCTTGCCGCCCGGGTCAGCCTGGCCGAGCAGTACGTCCGCGGTCGCCTGGCCGCCTTGCTGGCCTGGGTACCACATCTCCAGGATCGACCTGACAGCGGAAGCCCACGGCATCAGCACGGGGTCGCCGGTGTTGAGCACGACCACCGTGTCCGGGTTGGCCGCGGCCACCGCCGCGATGAGATCGTTCTGGTAGCCCGGCAGCAGCAGGCCGGCGCCCTGGTCGGAGACGCCCCGGTCGCGGCCCTCACTACCCTCGTCATAAGCGAAGATGACCACCGTGCGGGCGGTCGTGGCCGCCGCGACCGCCCGGGCGATCGACTGGGCCTGGTCATCGGGCGGCACCCAGCGCAGCTGGATCTGGGCCGGCGCGGTCGCGCCGGTCACCAGCCGCAGGTCGAGGTGGACCTGCTGGCCGGGACTGAGCGTGACCGAGAAAGTGGCCTGCTGCAGGGTTTCGTTCGCCGGATCGTGCGAGCGGGCGCTTTCGGTCAGCGCCGCGTACGACGACGACGGCGCCGCCGGGTAGGCGCCGATGTTGATGGCACGCGCGTTGCCGGCGCCGCCGGCGGCCAGCCCGTCGATGAACAGCTGGGCGCTGGCCTGGTTGTTGACGAATACCTTGAGCTGCCAGCCGGTGCCGCCGGGGTTGGCTGGCGCGGTCAGCAGGCCGCTCCACCGCCACGCGGTGCCGGCCGGAAGGGATGTCGCGCCGGTGTAGCCGACAGTGGGGTCGAGCTGGTCCGGCGCGGCGCCGGGACCGGTGTACAGCACCGGCTGCGCGCCACTGGCGACCGGGTCGGTGGTGGTCTGCTGGCGCAGCAGGCCGGGCTGGCCAGCGAACGCGGCGTCGGCTGGTGTCAGGGTCCAGTTCGGGTAGTTCGCCGCCGGGTCGGGCGCGGACAGCGCCGACGAAGGGGTGACCCGCCCATCAAGGTCGTAGCCGGGCACGTAGGAGAGATTCGCGCGGCGGCCGAGATCGGCCGACAGGGCGTCATACGGGCCCTGCGCCGGGTCGTAGGGGGTCACGTGCGCGCTGCCGCCGCCGCCGATGTAGGGAGCGACCGCGGTGGGGCCCATCACCACGAGCCCGCCATGGCCGCGTCCTTCGTGGTCACCCTCAGACAGCGGCAGCGCGCCGCGGTCGTTCTTGAGCAGTGTGGCGCTTTCCTCGGCGATCGAGCGGGCGGTGGCGAATTCGGCCGGCTGCAGGCTGGCCAGATCCGGCCGCGCCGGCACGTACGGGGCAGGCGTCCCGGTGAAGTGCGAACCGTACTGCGTGCCCTCGAGCAGGCCCGCCTTGTTCATCGTGCCCAGGATGTAGAACACGGCGGTGTCCAGCGCGCTCTTCCACTGGCTCGCGCTGATCGCCGGGTAGGCGGGGAAGTCGGCGGTGGCCGCGACCGCCGGCGTGCCGTTGGTGACCGCGTTGATCAGGGCGGTGCCGAAGTGGCTTGCCCCCGCGGCATCACCGGGCTGCTCGATGTCGGCGCCGTAGTACAGGTCGGTGGTCTGGTGCACCGCCCCCCAGTCCGACTGCACGAATCCCGTGAAGGCCAGCTGCTGGCGCAGCACGGTCTGCAGAGTTGTCGGGTTGCCGCAGCCGTAGATGTTGTTGACGCGGTTGTAGGAGCACATCACCGAGCCGGCGCCGGCCGCGATCCCGGCCGCGAAGGCCTGCAGTTCCGTCTCGTGCAGGGTCTGGTCGTCAATGGTCACGCTCGTGGATCCACGGCCGTTCTCGAAGTCGTTCTCGATGAAGTGCTTGAGCTCGGCGACCATGCCGGTGCTCTGCACGCCCTGTACCTCGCGGGCCACCAGCTGGCTCGCCAGGTAGGGGTCCTCACCGAGCGTCTCGAAGTTACGGCCCGCGGTCGGATAGTTGACCTCATTGATCATCGGCCCGAGCCACACGTCCTGATTGGTCGCGCGGCCCGCCAGGCCGACGGCCCGGCCATAGCTGTCCGCCGCGGCTGGATCGAACGTCGCCGCCAGGCCAACGGGAGCGGGCATCGCCGTCTCCACATGGCGCAGCCGGACACCGGCCGGCCCGTCCGTCATCCGCACCGGCGGGATACCGAGCCGGGCCACGCCCGGAATCCAGCCCGCCTCACCCACACAGCCAACTGCTGAGGCTGCGCAGCTGGCGTTCGCGGCCGCGCTGTTCGGCGGGTCGCCCTCACCGTGCACCATCCCGGCCTCTTCGCTCAGCGTCATCTGCGACACCAGCGCGTGCAGATCCGCCGCCGTCAGCGTGCCTATGTCCCAGCCCGTCGCGGCCCGGCTGGCCGCTGGACGGGCCCCCGACGCCGCGGCATTGGCCCCGCCTATGGCGACCGTGGCCAGGAGTCCTGACGCGGCCAGCACAGCCAGACCCCGGCGCGGCATGCGCATTGTGAGCCGTTTAAAATTCACGTTACCTCATTTCCATGATGGATAAGACTTCCCGCGCAGCAGGTTCAGATGACCTCCCTTCTACGCAGGCCGCGTACGCATGGCAGGTCAGCTAGATCCGCGCTGAGCTGCGTAAACAGACAATATGCCGGAATGCAGAAACGAGGTGTTAACATCTGTCCGGAAATGTTAATAAACCATTAACTGGCCACCGCTGAAGGGCAGGGAATTGACACGCCAAAACCCGGCTACGGCGCATTCGCCGCAGCCGTTAAGAAGAATATTTAAAATAACCTTCGGCAGTCAGCTTCCTGTCACTCGGGAATAGGAGACGGCCGATGCGGGTGCTGGAACCGTGAACGTCGTGCCCCGGCGCTGCCAGCGTCCGCCCGGGTCTCGGGGCCCTGGGCGCGGTGCGGGCGACTGGGTCACCTACCTCAGCGCAGGCACCGGCCGCACGGGTGAGGCCGGCAGGTTCCCGGGTTCGTGGGGCGGGGCGCTCATGCCACCGCCGACGTCAGCCGTCCGAAATCGGCCGCGGGATTCAGTCGTCATGCATTCCCCTTCGCTGACAGTGACCGTGACCCGTCACTGGCAGGTCCCGGCTGGACCTGCCGACGGCGAGCTGGTACTCACCGGGCTCGACGGCCCAGGTCCGGTGGCGGGGTCCCAGAGAAGTCCTGACGCTGCCAGCACAGCTAGACCCCGGCGTGCTCTGCACAATGCGGGATGTTTCATCTGCCCTCCTTGGGCACTTCACTCGCCGCTGTCAGCCCTATGCAACTGACACGTGTAAGTAACTGGAATTTAACCGGTCAGCTTTGGTTCGGGGTAGAGCTTGTTGCTAACAGTTCGATCACGCCTGGAGCCGCTGGACGGTGGATCATGTGGTCTGGCGGCGGATGACTTTCAGGACATCTTCGGTCGGCCGTGGTGGGCGCGGCTTGCCATGAAGTGAGCAGGACACCAGGTCAGCGAGGTGTTCCCCGAATGCGGCCATGCCGGTAGCAACAGTCGTCAGCGCGGGAGCGCACAGCCGGGCGGCGGGAATATCGTCTACGCCGATGACGGCCAGATCCTGCGGTGCGGTCAGCTTCTGCGTTCTCATCCCCGCGAGAACCGCGAGACCGACCTCATCGTTGTAGGCGCAGACGGCCGTGACCCGCGGTTCTTCAGCTCGCCACTGCTGGACGGCATACCCGGCCACGACCGCGTCCAGCGGAACTGTCCGCCCGGCCGGCTTGGGCAGTCCGAGCTGTACGCATGCACGAGTCGCGCCCTCCAGCCGCGGCGTGCTGAACGCAAGCAGCCGGTCATCATCGGGGAGAGCGAACCCCAGCCTGCCGTGGCCGGCCTGGACCAGATGCTGTACCTGTAGTTCGCCGATGCTGCGCTGGAATGGGAGGAACGTCTTTCCACGTGGCGTCACCACCAGCATTCCCGTCCGTCTCGCTGCTGTCTCCTCAGCGGCGCTGAGCGCCTGATGGTTGATCACGGCCGCGGGCGTGATCGTCTTCCAGAGCTCGCCTACCGGCCGCCCAGCTCGTGGGTGCGCGTGCACGACCAGGGTTAGGTTGGCGTCGGCCAGGCGTGCGGACAGATGCTCGATGAGGCTGGCGATGGCTGGCCCGATGGGCCACTCGGGAATCAGGAACAAGATCACATCAGATCGGCCGGAACGCAGTGCGCGGGCCGGCGCGTATGGCGCATACCCGAGCCGCTCTGCCGCCTCAAGGACACGGCGCCGGGTTTCCGCGGAGATCACCTGATTCGCGGCGCCGTTGAGAACGTAGCTGACGGTCGCTCGTGAGACGCTGCTGGCCTTGGCCACGTCCACGCTCGTTGGCCGGCGTCTTTGCACGGCCACTGGCGGTTCCTCCCGACTACGGCCCAACTTAGCCTGGACCAGGCTACTGCGCGTGACCAAACCTTTATCGCCGTTCTCTATCCAGCGTGATGCTGATCGGTTAATTCTTGCTACTTACACGTTTCAGTGTATTTCTGGCTGGTAGCAGGGGTCCAGGCGCCTCACGCGCGCGCGTCCATAAGACGCTGCGGGGCCAGCCGGGCGCGGCGTCCCCCGATCACGACGCCGCCCCTCACACCAAGCAGCCGCCGCGGAAGGTCCTGACACACGCTCTGCCGCGCACCATGCGCGGTGCATTCAAGAGGAGAATCCCATGCGGGTACGAAGACTTGCGGTCCTGACTGAGTATCAGGTGCACTACAACATGGCCCGACCGCACCAGGGCATCACCCAACGCGTCCCCGACGACGAACCCGACGCTCCCCGCGCCACCGTTCTCAACGTCGGTAGACAACAGATCCGCCGAAAACCCAGCCCTCAGCCATGCCTGTACGCCACCGCCCTCGTCGCCATAAGCATCGGCGCGGGCCCGGCTGGCCGTTCTGGCGGGGTCCGGGGTGGCTCAGGTGCCGGCCGCGACCGGGTCCCGGTGATGCGGAACCGGCCCGGCGGCGGCCGCGGCGAGCTTGGCCAAGCGGCGGCGGTCGATCTTGCCGGTGGCGCCTAGGGGCAGTTCGTCCACCAGGCAGAAGGCGCTGGGCCTGATGTGCGGGGGCAGTGCCGCGTCGCACGCGGCGCGCATCGCGTCGGTGATGTCGTCGGCTGGGCCCGGGCCGGACGCGGCGACGTAGGCGACCGGGCGCGAGCCGAGCACCGGATCGGGCACCCCGACCACGGCGGCGGCCCGGACGCCGGGCTGGGCCAGCAGGAAGTCCTCGATCTCCCTGGGGTAGATCTTCTCGCCGCCCCGGTTGATGACGTCGTCGGTCCGGCCGGCCAGGAACAGGTAGCCGCCGGAGTCGCGGTGGCCGAGGTCGCCCGTGTCAAGCCAGCCCTCGTGGTCGATGGTGCCAGCCGCGCCGCCCGCAGCGTACTGCCTGATCACCCCGCGGCCTCGGATCTGCACCCGGCCGACCTCGAACGGCTGGCACAGAGGGAACCGCTGCTGGCCGGTCCGCGCTATCCGCAACTCGACGCCGACCGGCAGCCCGACCGAGCCAGGCTTGCGCGGGCCATCCAGCGGGTTAGCGGTGATCATGCTGGCCGCCTCGGTCATGCCGTAGGTCTCCAGGACGGCAAGGCCGGTGGCGTCCTCGAACCGGCCGAGCACGGCCGGGGGTAGTGGGGCCGAGGCCGAGCGGACGAAGCGGACCCGGTGCGGGAGCGGCGCGACGGGCTCGCCAGCTAGCAGGGTGATGATCGCGGGTACCGCGTTGATCCAGGAGATCCGGCGCTCGTCGATCAGCTCCCAGAAGCCGCGCCGGCTGAACTTGGCCTCGAGGACCAGGCACGCCCCCGCGCTGAGGGTGGCGAGCAGGCCGACCACCTCGGCGTTGACGTGGAACAGCGGGAGGGTGCAGTAGCCGCGGTCGGTGGCGGTCAGCCGGTGGTGGCCGGCCACGGCGGCCGCCACGTGGCACAACTGGTCCTCGGCGAGCAGGATGCCCTTCGGGGTGCCCGTGGTCCCGCTGGTGCACAGGAAGATCCCGCCAGTCCCCGCCGGGCCTGGTGAGACGGCTGGCGGTCCGTCTCCCGGCGGATGCAGCACGGCCAGACCCCGCGGGAGGTCGTCAGGCGAGTCCCAGACGGCCGCGGCGGGCCGGGTGACCTTGAGCACGGGGGCTAGCCTGCCAGCCGACTCGCCGGGATCGAGCGGGACCGCCACCCGGCCCGCGGCCACGATGGCGACGAGGGCGGTGGCGTAGCTGAGTGGGTCGGCCAGACGGATCGCCACGCTCGCGCCCGGCGGCACTGCGGCGTCGTCCAGGGCGCGCGCCCAGGCTTGTACCGCGCGGCTTAGCCCCGCGTAGCTGAGCGTGGCCGTCCCGCGGCCGTGCTCCAGGTAGGTGGTCCCGCCGTCGCGGGCCTCAGCCGACCGGATCCAGTCGTGTATCACCGTCATACTCCGTTTCGGTGAGCTGCTGGGCTTTCGCGCTGCGCTGCCGGGCTGGCTGCGCCGGGGGCGCGACGGGGCGGGCCCGCTGCCCCTGCTGGTCGTGGCCGCCGCCGTCGCCGGTCAGCAGCGACCGCCACGTCTGCCGCGGCCGCCCGGTGAGCGGCAACGCCAGCGGTGTCCTGGCGAGCACGCTGGTCAGCGCGACGCTGCTGAGGTAGACGAGCACCACGGTGATCGCGCAGGCGGCAGGCCACGGCAGGTGCGCGATCAGCCGCCCGAAGCCGATGAAGATCAGCACATAGATGATCAGCAAGTGGGCCAGGTAGATGCCGCAGGCGTTGTCGGAACCGGAGCGCACCACGGCGCGCAGCCGGCCCGACCGGCCCGGCTTCACCAGGGCCACGCCGGCCAGGTAGATGCACGCGATCGCGCCCACATTCCACGGGATCACACTGGGCTGGAACGCGTCGTCGGTCGATCCCAGCACACTTGTCACCCCGGTCTCGGCCAGGTAGTAGACGCCTTCGGCGGCGGCCGCGGCCAGCGCGGTGAGCGCGATGATCAGGCGCGCGTGGCGGCACACCCACGCGTGCACCTCCTCTAGGTGGAAGGCGACCACGGTCCCGCCGATCAGGTAGAGCACGTAGCTGCTGGCCTCCGACTGCACCCAGGTCTGGGTCAGGATCCGCCAGTGCAGCAGGATGGCCAGCGTCACCTGCGCCGCAGCCGCCGCGGCGACGACGAGCCCGTGATGACCCCTGGTCCGCCGCAGCAGCGCCAGCACCAGCGGGAACACCAGGTAGAACTGCATGATCACGACCAGGAAGTACAGCTGGTAGTAGCCCGTGACCAGCGTGCGGAGCAGGCGGTCGAGCGCATCGCCGGTGCTGGCGAAGTTCGCCCCCGGCAGGTCGTGGAAGTAGTAGATGACGGTCCAGCACAGATAAGGAATCACGACCGAGACGAACCGGCGCTGGTAGAAGCGGCCCCAGCCACCGTGCCCTATGTCCTGATAGGCATAGGTCAGCATGCACGCGGAGATGAAGAAGAACCCTTCCCTGGACACGTGCAGCAGCGTCAGTAGCGCGCCTGCGGACACGCTCGCAGCCGGCCCGAAGAACAGCAGCACGTGCGTGCTGACCACGCCCGCCTGTTTCAGCGGGCGCATCGAGTCGACCTGGTCCAGCCGCTTGCGCGGCATCAGTACATCATCCGCGGATCGCGGTAGTGCTTGAACTCCAGCAGGTTGCCAGAGGGGTCGATCAGCACGAAGGTGCGGTGCTCCTCCACCGTTCCCTCGAACCGCACCGACAGATCCCCGAAGAACGGGATCTTGCGGGTAACCGCGCAGTGATGCAGCGCCTCGAAGTCAGCCGTTGCACGGAACGTGATGCCAAAATGGCGCGGGTACAGGCTGAGCGGCCGCTCCCTGGACGGCTCGTCCTCGCACAGATGGCAGACCAGCTGGTCGCCGAAGAAATCCAGCGTGATCCGGTCGGCGTAGTGCCGGGCCAGCTTGCAGCCGAGCATGTCCACGTAGAACCGCTGCGCCTCATTGAGATCCCTGACCGGCACGGCCAGGTGGAAGACGTCACTGGTGGTTCGCATCGGGCTCCCTTGACTCGAACGCGGTCAGCGTGTCGGCGCGCAGCCCGAGGCGCAGCGTTTCCACGCCGATGACCGCCTGCGCCGGGACATTGCCGAGGTTGACGTCCGGGCCGATCCTGCTGACGAAGTACGCCTGCAGCGCGGTGGTGGGCGCCTCGAACAGCAGATGCCGCGGGCTGATCCCGGCGGACAGGACGCCCTCGATCAGGCCGAACCGCAGCGCGCCGTCCGGCCGGCAGATGCCGGACTTGCCGCTCTCCCTGGCCTCCAGGGTGACCAGCGAGGCTCCGGCGCCGAGATCCTCCTCGATGCACTCGACCCACGCGCTCGGCGGCAGTTGCTGCGAGCGATCCGGGTCCTTGAAGCCCACCTCGGACACGACGGTGAAGTCGTCGGCGAGCTTGCGGATGTAGCTGGCCTTCTCCGAATTGGACATCGGGATCGTCCCGTTCGACACCTCAACGTGGTGGCAGCGGTGTTCCTGGCAGAATTGCCTGAAGTTGTCGAACAGGCCCTGCAGCACGTATTTCTCGAAGAGCGTCCCGCCGAAGTAGAAACCGATCCCGGTGTCGTTCAGAATGGCGATCTTCTCGCGCAGGGTGTTGGTCACGATCGCGGTGCCCCAGCCGAACTTCACGAAGTCGATGTACTCCGGCGCGGACTCCACCGTGTCGGCGAACTGGTGCAGCGGTATGCCGCCGTCGATCACCATGGTGATCCCGCTGCCGCGGGGCTTCTGCGCCCGGTGCGGCAAGTGCAGTGCCGTGGGATTCATCTGTGTTGCCTCCTCGTCGGTTCGTGAGCTGCCCCGGCCGACGAGACGGCGAGCCGCAGGATGCACGCATTGGCCACCGGGTCCCAGCGCATGCGTTCCACCGGGACCGAGCCCAGGCAGGCGCGCAGAACCCGCAGCGTGCCGCCGTGAGCGATCACCGCGACGTCCCCAGACAGGAGGGACCACGTGAGGTCGCCGGTGAACGCGGCCACGCGCCGGTAGAGATCCCGTAGTGACTCGCCGGCCGCCGGCCGGGCGTCCGGGTCGGTGACCCGGCCCTCGCGCAGCCCGGTGTCGGCGGCGCTGATGCCCGCCGAGGCGCCGCCCTCGAGGGCGCCCAGACAGCGCTCGCGCAGCCGGGCATCAGGGATGACAGGCAGCCCGAGCACCGACGCCAGCGGGGCGGCGGTCTGCAGTGCGCGGCGCAGGTCGCTCGCGTACAGCGTGCGAATCGGCCGGTCGCACAGGTGCCCGGCCACCATCCAGGCCTGCCGCACGCCGCGCCGGGTCAGCACCGCCTCGTCGTCGTGGCCCTGGGCCAGGCCGAGCGCGTTCCAGGTGGTCTCGCCGTGCCGGACCAGCCAGAGCACCGGCCCGGTGGCGGTGGCCTGATCAGCGCCGGCCACCGGCTTATCGCCTGTCGGTACTGCGCTTGCGGTCATGACACCGAGCGTGCTGCGGCTTTGTGAAAGACGACTTAAATCCGGCCCGCCCTGCGGAAACTTCCAGCAACCTCGCAGGGAAGCCAGATTTCATGATGGGCATGAGTTCCGGTGGCCTGGCTGTGGCGGCCCCTTTGCCGCAGGGCGCGAGCAGGGTGCTCGTGGTGGACGATGATCCTGACGTGCGGGACTCGCTGGTACGCGCGCTGCGCTACGCGGGATACGGCGTGACGGCGGCCGCGGACGGCGCCGCAGCCCTCGCGTCGGTGTCGCGGTGGCCGGTCGACCTGATCGTCCTCGATGTGCTGATGCCGATGGTGGACGGGCTCGAAGCCTGCCGTCGGCTGCGCATGCGGGGTGACGCCACCCCGATCCTGGTGCTCACGGCCAGGGGCACGGTGGACGATCGGGTGAACGGGCTGGCCGCGGGCGCTGACGACTACCTGGTCAAGCCGTTCGCGCTGGCCGAGTTGCTGGCCCGCGTAGGGGCGCTGCTGCGCCGTAGCCAGCTCGCCCGCGACGTGCTCGGCTACGGCGACCTGAGCCTGGATACCACCGCCCGGCGGGTGGTCCGCGGCGATGCTGTGATCACGCTGACCAGGATCGAGTTCGACCTGCTCGAGATGCTGCTGCGCAACGCCGAGCGGGTACTCACCTACGACGCCATCGTGGACCAGGTGTGGGGGTACGCCGAAGCGCCCGCCTCTAACGCGTTGCAGGTCTTCGTGGGGTTCCTGCGCCGCAAGCTGGAGGAGGGCGGCCGCCCGCGGCTGGTGCACAACGTGCGCGGCGTCGGCTACGTGCTGCGGGCGGCCCCGTGATGCGCTGGCCCGGCCCACGAGGGGACTGGCGCGGCTGGCTGCGGCGGCGCCTGCGCGGGCCACACCGGCCGCTCATGCTGCGGACCCGCTTCACCATCGCCGTGGCGGGCGCGGTCGCCGCGGCCACGCTGGTGATCGCCGCGGTCGCCTTCATCGTGGTCCGCAACGACCTGCAGAGCCAGGTGAGCATGACCCTGCAGCAGCGGGCGGCGGCGGTGCAGCACCAGGCCTGGCGGCACTATCACGGACACATCCCGGCCGGGTGGGTGCCGCAGGAGTCGGACCGGTTCGGCACGGCCAGCCCGTACCTGCAGGTGATCACCACCAGCGGCGGCACGTGGGCGCCCGCGGGCGACCGCACGTTGCTGCCCGCGGGCGCGGTCGCCGTTGCGGTCGCCGCGGGCCGCCATGCCCCTTATTACACAGACTTCACCCTGGGCGGGGTGCGGGCCATGGTGCTCACCGTGCCGCTGGCCCCGGGCCTTGCCTTGCAGCTCGCCGCGCCGCTCGCCACCGTGGATGCCGAGCTGGCCACCATCGGGGCGACGCTGGCGGTGTTGAGCGCGATCGGGGAGGCGGTGGCCGCGCTGGTCGGGTGGGGCGTGGCGCGGGCCGGACTCGCGCCGGTGGCCAGGCTGGCGGCGGTCGCCGAGGAGGTGACCGCCACCGGGTACCCGCGCGGGCGGGTGGCGGCAGGCCGCCCGGACGAGCTGGGTCGGCTGGCCGCCTCCTTCAACCAGATGCTGGGCGCGCTGCGCCGGTCGCACGCCGCCCAGCGGCAACTGGTCAGCGACGCCAGCCACGAGCTGCGCACCCCGCTGACCAGCCTGCGCATCAACGCCGAGCTGCTGGCCGCCGGTGACGGCCTGTCCGAGGCAAACCGCAAGGAGGTCATCGGCCGGATCGTGGCCCAGGTCACCGAGCTCGGCCAGCTCGTCAGCGACATCACCGAGCTGGCCGGTGACCAGGAACGCATCAGTTTGCTCGAGGAGGTCAAGCTGCATGAGGTCGTCGCAGCCGAGCTTGACGCGGTCCACCGGGACTGGCCCCGCACCCTGCTGCGGTCCGACTTGAACCCATGCCTCGTGCCCGGCAACGCTGAGCAGCTCCGCCGCGCGATCAGGAACCTGCTGGACAACGCGGCGAAATTCGGCCCGCCGGACGGGCCGGTGGACGTGCGGCTCGCCGCGGGCGAGCTCACCATCCGCGACCGCGGCCCGGGCATCGCGCCGACCGACCAGGCCCAGGTCTTCGAGCGGTTCTACCGAGCGCCGTCGGCGCGCGGCACGCCAGGCTCCGGGCTGGGGCTGGCCATCGTCCGTCAGGTCGCCGAAGCGCACGGCGGCACCGCCACCGCGGAGGCCCCGCCGGGTGGGGGCACCCTGCTGCGGCTGCGGCTGCCAGCCTGTTAAGCCGGGATCCCGGCCGGGACCGTGTGTGGTTGGCGACGAGAATGGCCGGCCGGCCGCTGTTCGGGAGAAGTCCCTGAATCGCAAACGACCGGCGTTCCGGCGGCAAGGGACCCGGCCGCGGCGGCGATGCCGTGGCTGCGCAGGACCCACGCCACCTTGCGCGCGATCCACTCACTCCCACCCATGGTGGGGTGCAGGCCGCCGTGCGAGCGGGCGAAGGCCCAGCGCGCGGCCAGCGGATCCATGATGATCACGTCGTGGTCGGCGGCGGCCGCCACGATCGCGTGGTCGCTGCGGTAGGCGGCCGCGGCGGCGTACTGCCGGGCGAAGCGGCCGTGGCGGGTGGCGAACACGGTGATCAGCGCGATCCTGGCGTGCGGCGCCTGCGCCCTGATCAGTGCGATGGCCTGCCTGACCCGCTGCTGCTCGGCCCGTACCGGCACTCCGATGTCGTCGTGGCCGGCCTGGATGATGACCAGCGAGGGGGCGAGGGCGCGTAGCCCGATCCGGGCGAGCTCAGTGGCGACCGGTCCCTGGCCGCCGAAACCGGCCCGCACATAGCCCGCGCCGGAGACGCCCTCCACCACAGCGTCCCAGAGCAACATGTGCGCCAGCAGGACGGCCCAGGACTGGGAGGCGACGCCGGGCCCAACCCCGGCGGTGAACGACGCGCCGACCACCGCGAGAGTACGGGCGGCGTGGCGCCTGGCGTGTTCCAGCCTGTGCTCGCAGGTCGCCAGCGGCAGGCTGATGGTCAAGGGCGGGACAGGCCGCGACAGGTCAGGGCCTGCGGTTGCGAATGCCGGGAGCGGCTGCACCCGGCTGGTGGCTGTCGCTCCCGCGTTCGGCGAGGCGGCCAGCAGGATGGCTGCCGCCGTCGCCGCAGCGGTGATGAAGCTTCGCCGGGGCATGGCTCCAGAATATCATCCAAAACTATGTAGATGATCTTGAAGTGGGGAGGCCTGAGCTGCGAGACCCCTGGGCCAGCGCGCTCGGTGTGCAATATGCGTATAGACACCGATTGCACTCCCCCGAGCCGGATCGGCGCAGCTTGCGCGCGCCCATCTCAACGGCCCTGCAACGGCGCGCCGGGCTGCGCCGACTGCGCCACGGCGCAAACCACGCAGGCCTTGCTGACCAACTGGGCGCATGCGGCGCGACCCCGGCGGCGCGGTCGGCGCCCGGCGCAGACAGCGCAGGCGCGCATCGCGCACGAGCCCGCTCCGCCCGAAGTGGCCGGCATGAGCTGCCTGTTGTGGAGATCTGCTGGCCCGGCGCTGCCTGCGTGGCCGGGCGGGCCTTTGGTCTGCGGCCAGCGGGACCACCGGGGTGGTGGAGGTGATGCGGAGGTTGGTGATGGTCGCGCCTGCGCCTGCTATCGGGCGGGTCAGCCCCGGCGCCGGCCAGCCTGGGCAACGCTGGGGTCAGCGCGCCGGTAGCGCCGGCGATTTTGCATGGCTGATGCAGTATTCCGCTGGCTGCCGGTGCTCTTATGTGATGTGGAGGCAGAGTAGGCCGCCGTCGGCGCGTCCCGGCAGCTGAGCCGGCGTCGATGCGGCGGGAGACGGCGTGAACGGCAAGGACCGCGAGCAGTTCCGCGAGTTCATGGTTAGCCGCTGGCCTGAGCTGGTCCGGCTGGGCTACGCGTTGACCGGGGACCGGTGGCTCGCCGAGGACCTGGCGCAGACCGCGCTGGCCAGCGCGTGCACCGCGTGGTGGCGGGTGCGCCGGGCCGACGATCCGGACGCATACGTGCGCAGGATCTTGATCAACGCCAGCAACCGCCGCTTCCGCCGGCGACGGCCGGCCGAGCAGGCCCGCGGGCTGCCGGAGGCTCCCCTGGCCGACCCGGCAGCCTTGGCCGACCAGCGCTCGGACCTGATGGCCGCGCTGCGGGGGCTGCCACCGAGGCAGCGCGCCGTCATCGTGCTGCGCTACTGGGGGGACCTGAGCGACGCGCAGGTGGCCGCGCTGCTCGGGTGCTCGGAGGGTACGGTGCGCAGCCAGGCGTGGCGGGCGCTGGCCAAGCTGCGGGTGAGCGCGGCCCTGGCGGACGGGGAGTCCCGGTGACGGGGCGGGGAGGTGCCCGGTGAAACTGCCCGGCGAGGCCGCCCTAAGGCGGCGCCTGCACGAGGAGATCGACCTGGCCGAGATCTCGCCGGCGCCGGTGGAGGCGGTGTTCCGGCGCCGGCGGGCCGTCCGGGCCCGGCGGCTGGCGCTCATCACCTCCGGCGTGGCCGTGATCGCCGCCGCGGTTGGCGTGCTGGCGGTCAGCACTGGTAGGACCCTCCATGCGCCCCATGGGACGGCCGGTGGGGGTGTCTTCGCCTCCGGCACCGCGAATGGCAGGGTGTGGCGGCTGGCCGCGGTCAACCTGGCAGACCCCGGCTACCGGTGCCTGCCCGGAGTCGTCCTGGACGGGCAGAATGGTGACCTGTTGCAGCCCGGCTTCCTGCCGGGACTGACCCTGGGCAACGTCGCGTTCCTGGCGGTCTACCCCGGCAGGCCAGCGGCCGGATTCGCCTTCCTCCATCTGCGGCCGGGTGTGAGCAGGGTGATCGCCGACCTGGGCGACGGAACCCGCCTTGGCCTCCGCCCCGTCACCGTCACGGTGTGCGGTCAGCAGTTCCGCCTCGCCGGGTTGCGGTATCCGCGCCAGGGCGTGACTCGGATCACGGCCCGCTCGGCGCAGGGGCGCCAGATCACCTACACGCCTCTTTCCGACATCTTCAATCCAGCCAGCCCGCTCCAGGCCGGGACATGGTTCAACGACCAGGCAGCGACCGGCAACGTGGCGTCCGGGCAGATCGGCTCGGGCAGCATCGGCGGCACGTCATGGCGGATGAAGGTGACACTTGGACCAGACGGCGAGTGCTTCGGTTTGGACATCCCCAGCTTCTGCGCGCCGGTCGGTGCCCCCTCGAAGGGCGCCTCCCTCGCCCCGATTCCTTTCCCCATGCCCCCGGGCGCGGTGATCTGGATCTGGTACCCAGGAACCGTCAACGCCCGCACCGCTTACCTGCAAGCCCACCTGTCCAACGGCACGACCAGGCGGCTGGTACCCGCAGTCGTCGGGGGACGAAAGTACTTCGTCCTCGCAGCCGCAAAAGGGGTCAAGCTGACCAGGCTGACCCTCTATGACACCCACCGGCACGTGCTGGCAGAGATCACATCCTTCCCGCCCGTCAAGTGACGCCGCCGGGACGCGCCGGCGCGGTGCGATCCGGCTGGGTGCGGCCTGCCTGGCGCCAGCAACACGGCGGCTCCTTTTAGGGCGGACAGGGCGATGATGAAGTCATGACTACCCGCACCCGCGCCCAGGGCGGCGCGCAGCGCAATATAGCAGTGGAGGCGCGCCGTGAGCATCGGCGAAGACCTGGCGGAAGCACGCCGTCAGGCCGGTCTCACCGTGACCCAGGTCAGCCAGCGGACCTGCATCAGGGAAACAATCATCTGTGGCATTGAGCGTGACGACTACTGCGCGTGCGGTGGCGACTTCTACGCCCGGGGGCACATTCGCGCCATCGCCCGGGTCGTCGGGACTGATCCTGAACCCTTAATCCGGGAGTACGACGCGACCCACCAGGCGCCGCAGCCGATCACGGCGGCGGATCTGTTCCGCCCGGCCCGGCCGGTCAGGATCCACACGCGGCACCGGGTGAACTGGGCCGCGGTGCTGGGGCTGGCGCTGGTGGCCGCCCTTGGCCTAGTGGCCTACCACGTCATACCGGCCTCGCGCCACGTGCCGGGCGCCGCCCCCGGGTCCGCGGCCGGGCTTCACCGGGCCATCCACCGCCACCCCCGCCAGGCCACACCGCCTCCGGCTCCGGCCACCAGCCTGGTCCCGGCTCCTTACGCCCACAAGGTCGCCATCCGCCTCACAGCCATCGAGGACTGCTGGGTTGAGTTCACCACTCCCGGCGGCGGGTACTTGTTCCAGGCCATTGTCGCTGCTGGCACGTCGAGGAGGTGGTCCTTCCGGCATGCCGTTGATATGAGGCTGGGTAATCCCGGCGGCATCAAGCTGACCGTGGATGGCAAGAACCCGCTGCCGCCCGGCACGACACAACCGATCACGCTGAGCCTCGGCGTTCACAGCAAGGCGACCGGCTGACGGCCGGCAAGTGCGGCCTGCTGAGCCAGGCGATGCGCCTTCGAGCAGGCGAGAATGGTCGGCTGGAACGATCCTTCCGGGGAGGCTACATGGTCACGGAACGTGGCCAATACATGGTGATGGCGTGCACGTAGATCCGCCTTACCTGCGGGGTGGGACAGCACGGTGCTTGGTTAGCGGCCTACGCATATCAGTTAATCTGTCACGTCGGCGAGGCGCTGGCCTCGGCCCACTGCGCGACGGGTCGGGTGACGAAGCCCAAGCACGCGCACGGCGAGCTCGTGGTCGTCAGGCAATCACTGAAACCCGGGGCTGTGCGCGCACGGGGAACCGCGCATTGCTGACCCTGAGGCAGGTGCAAAGCGGAAGCACCGCGTTCGGCGCTGACGGTGCTCAGAACCCGGTGCCGAAGTCCGAGCGCGGCACGGTCGCGAGCACCTGCTGCTGGTAGTACACCAGCCCGCCGCCGTCGGCGGTCACATCGGATGGATAGTGGGTCGAGACGAACAGCGCGTAGATGTTGCCGCCGGAGACCGCCAGGCCGAAGTAGTCGCCGATGAATCCCACCGCGCAGTTGGCGTCGGCGCACGGAAGCTGGCTCAGACCGCCGACCGACTGGCCCGGCTGCTGCGGATCCCAGCCGAAGTCCGTGATCCGCGCGTTGCCGCCGACCGGCACCGCGCCGCTTCCCGAGTCCTTGTAGGCCTGCAGCGAGACGTCGATGCAGAAGTTCGTCCTTCCGACGTCGGCGGGCAGGACGCCCGGGTCGTTGGGGCACGGGAGGCGGCGGTCGTAGAACGCAACGGCGACCGCGCCGCCGGGGCCGGCGGCCACCGACGGCTGGAACTGATCTGTCGGGACGCCGGCGGCGTCGACGTTGTCGTTCACCGTCACCGGCGTCGACCAGCTGCTGCCGCCGTCGGTCGACTGGGTGAACTTGACGTCCATCTGGGTGCCGTCCCAGTTCTCGTAGGTGAGGTAGAGGTGACCGGGGTAGGTCGGGCTCGCGGTGAAGTTCTCGGTGATCCCGTCGCGGAAGGTCGTGTTCGGCAGGCTGGTGGCCGGCAGCGTGCCGACCGTGGCGGCCCGGACAAACGGGGCGAACGTCTGGCCGTCGTCGCTGGAGTGGCTGACGTACAGCGTCGCGGTTGACGTCTGGCCGTTCTGCGGGAAGGAGGCGAAAGCGATGTACAGCGTTCCCGCCGCGTCAACCGAGGGATAGATGTAGGTGTTCGAGGGGCCTGTCTGGCTGGGCGCGGTGATCGTCACCGCCTTCGAGAAGGTCAGTCCCCGGTCCCGCGAGACGGCGATCCGGATCTTCGTCGTCGAAGAATTGAAGACCGACCACATCGCGTAGACGTGGTCCTGGTTGGGGCTGCCGACGATGTCGTTGACCGCGATCCACTGCTTGTCCTCGACATGACCTGCCTGCTTAGCCGAGGCGTTCGGAGACTGCTCCAGGTCCTGACCGCCGTTCCCCTTGACCCAGTGCTGGCCCATGTCGTTGGAGTAGGAGACGTCGATCGCTCCGTCGGGATGCAAAGTCGAGCCGCCCCAGAAGGCGTTGAACGGCAGCGTCGTCTGGTAGACGCGCCCCTGCGTGTCGAACGCGACGTTCGGGTCGGTCACGTCCGTCCAGCTCGGAGGCATCGCCTGCGTTCCGGTCGAGACGCAGTCATACCCCTGCACCTGGTTGTCGCCGGCCGGCTGGCCGCCGCGGAACCGGTAGGACCCGAGGTAGAAGTCGTAGAACTTCGAGTAGTTCTCGAAGAAAAACTTCGAGGAGCCAACCAGGTCCTCGGTGCCCGGCTTGACCGCGATCCACGACTCGGAGTGGTTGGAGTCGAGCGTGCCCTTCCGGCACGTGCCCGGGTTCGGGAACGTCTGCCCCGGCGGCACCGGATAACCGCCTCCGGCCGTCGGCGAACTCGCCACCTGATTGGCGACGCGAACGCTCGCTGTCCAGCCCGAGCTGCTGGCAGCGGCGGCGCCCGGGCCCGCAACTCCGACCGCCAGCGAGGCCGGCGCGGCCGCCAGCCCGGCACCGGTCAGCACGGCAACAACCACGATGGGCAACCGGAAGTGGTACATCGTCGGTCCTTCTTCCCGCTAGATGCCACACGAAGGCTACGCCTGGGCGCCACCAGGTCGGAAGAGCCAACGCGCACGCGCGAAATCGGCACCGGGTATGCACGACCACCGGAAGATCACCAGCATCATCGCGCTCCGTAATCAGCTTCCGACGCCAGATGCACTCCGAGCCGCCTGCGCGCCCTGGTGGTCGTCCGTGCCCGCGGCCGCTCGGGGCCGAAGCGGGCTCGCCGCCCACGGGCCGCGGGAGGACGCGGAGTCCATGGCGTGCGGGCGCGGCGCGCCCTCGGCTTGGACGGTCGCGAACCCGTTGTCTCGCAGCACCCGCCGGGCCCAGCTGCGTGGCCAGTACCTGGGACTCGAGCTGTCCCGGATCCAGGCCCTGCAGGTACCCGGCGTAGGACAGCACCTGGGCGACGACCGCTCGGCGTGATTCGGCGTTGCCGGCCAGCTTCACCTCGATGATCACCAGCCGGCCCGACGATTCCACCGCCAGTAGGTCGGCGTACCCGGTGCCCAGCCGTACTTCCCGGCCCAAGATCGTCAAGCGCGGAGACCCGGCCAGCGGAAGCATCCGCGGTGCTCCCCGCCGTCCACGCTGCCCTATGCGTTCGCCCCGATCCCACTGATCCGGCGCTCGATCGTGCGATGAGCGTGCGCCTGGTATCAATTTCGGGCAGAGCCTTTGCTGAACAGTCCGGTTTCGCGGTGGGCGGGCGTGGAGGACGATCGCCCACTTCTCTGGCGTTGTGGGCTCGCTGGGTGACGATGGTGGCCAGTGCGCCGCTGATGCAGGCGGGGAAGTGGGCGAGCGGGGGGAACCGGTCGGCTGGGCCGGGGCTGTCGTGGGCCAACTGGGTAACTGGTCGTGCGGCCGGCCATGCTCAACACGAGATTCCCGCCGCGGCGCCCGTCGACGGCGTCCTCCGGCAGGCCAAGCGCCGGCCGGTCGCGGGTTTCCTGCGTTCCCCGGGATGTGGGAGCTTGCCGCGGGGACGGCCGGGGAGGATGGTCAAGAGCACCAGCTTCCGGCTAGCGGCGGGAGTTCAGCCCTGCCCTGGCGACGAACCAGGCGCCGGCCAGGAGCGCCACGCCGACCACAAACGAGACAGTCGCCCGGACCCGGTGAGGTCCCTTATGAACGCTCCCCACCATGAAATGCAGCGAGTTCGCTGCGCCGGCCACGTAGAGAATCCCTGCGATGATCGCCAGGATGCCGATGATCGCCAGGATGACGGCCAGCGCCCGCCTGCCGGGAGAACCGGGCATGGGTGCAGAATGCACGTGATTCACCTGCTCCTTTGCGAGATGCCGCGGGGCGCCTTCGGCGGTGGGCCCGCAAATAGCAGACGGCGGCCGGCGCGCTTGGGTGCCGCGCGGTGGCTAGTCGCGGCGGAGGCAGGGCCGGCCGCGCCGCGGCCACCAAAGGGGTAAGCAGCGGCGACTGGCGACGCTGACCACCGGCGCGCCAGGTGCCGCCAGCTCCACTGCCCTGGTTCCCGGCGGGGGCTCGCCTGCCGGTGGCAACCCGGCCGCGGCGGCACCGAGATCGAGGAGCTCACGGCGAAGCCGGAAGGTGGCCGCAGCGACACCCTCGGCGTCGGTGCCGGGCCCGCGACCGCCCGGATCCGGTCACCCGCGATCGTGCCAGCCGGCATCGCCACCTCCCCATGCCCGATCCGCGCCTGCTGTGGGCATTGCTCTACCAGGACCGTTGCCCTGCATCCGAACTTACCCAGCCGGCCGGCGGGCAGGCGGCTTGACCGAGTGCAGGCGCGTGGTTGCCCGGCTCCTGGGAGGCCCTGTTCAAGGGCTCCGGATCCGATCTGCGCGATC
>Ga0070717_10000524_pt1 | contig 24263 bp, 20 predicted proteins | sample LARL113metaG_FD_71366 | JGI IMG/M metagenome (GOLD analysis project Ga0070717, IMG submission 71366) | Corn, switchgrass and miscanthus rhizosphere microbial communities from Kellogg Biological Station, Michigan, USA - LAR L11-3 metaG | ecosystem: Host-associated > Plants > Roots > Rhizosphere ...
CGGATATGCTCGTGCTGGCCAGGTGTCAGCTCAAGCGTCTGCGACGGAATCCGGTTGACTTGGTGATTGCGGCGCTGCAGCCGGTCGTGATCCTCGTGCTGTTCCGCTACTTTGTTGGCGGGGCGATTGCCGTGGCTGGCACCAGTTATGTCAATTACCTGGTGGCCGGCTTTCTCGTGATCGCGCTCTTGCTTGGGTCAGGTTCAACCGGCACCGGGCTCGCCGAGGACTTACAGCGCGGCCTGGTGGATCGTTTTCGTTCCTTACCCATGGCCAAATCAGCGGTGCTGACGGGCCGCATCCTGGCCGATCTCTTGCGCAGCAGCTTGATCATCCTGGTCGTCTGGGCGGTCGGTCCGCTCATCGGCTTCCGGCCAGCGGGCACAGTCCTGGACTGGGTCGCGGTCCTGGGCCTGCTCCTGCTCGTCAGTTTGCTGTTCTCGTGGTTCGCGGCGCTGCTCGGCTCGGCGTTACCGAGTGTGGAGGCCGTGCAGACGGCGAGCTTGACCGCGATCTTCCTGTTGATGTTCCTCAGCAACGCGTATGTGCCGACCAGCACCATGCCTGGCTGGCTGCGTACCTTTGCGGAGCATCAACCGGTTTCGGTGATCATCAGCGCGGTGCGCGGGCTGCTGCTCGATCGACCCGATGCCACGGCCATCTGGCAGGCCATCGCCTGGTGCGTGGGCCTGCTCGTGGTCATCATCCCGCTGGCCGTGCGGGCGTATGGGCGCCGCACCGCGCAAGCAGCTTGAGAGAAAGGAGTTCACCATGAAGAGTAACACGCTCGCTCAGTCCGCACGCGTCAAGCCGCAGGCCCGTCCCACCCTCTATTGGACGCTTGCTGATATGTTCGTGTTGGCCAAACGCCAGCTGGTGCATATGCAACGGAGTCCGGTTGACCTGGTGGTCTGGACGCTGCAACCGGTCTTGATCCTCGTGCTGATCCGCTGCGTTTTTGGCGGGGCCATTGCCGTGGCTGGCACCAGCTATGTCAATTACCTGGTCACCGGCTTTCTCGTGATCGCGGTTTTGCTTGGGTCAGGCCCTACTGGTATCGGTATGGCGACCGACCTCAAGCGCGGCCTGGTGGATCGCTTTCGCTCCTTACCTATGGCCAAGTCGGCGGTCTTGACGGGCCGCGCCCTTTCCGACCTGCTGCGCAGCAGCTTGATCGCCCTGGTCACTGTGGCGGTCGGCCTGCTGATCGGCTTCCGGCCTGCAGGCACGGTCCTGGAGTGGGTCGCAGCCCTGGGCCTGCTCAGTCTCGGCAGCTTGCTGTTCACCTGGCTCTCGGCGCTCCTCGGCCTGGTGTTGAAGAGCGCGGAGGCAGTCGTCGGGGCTGTGGTGATCTACAGCTACCTGTTCATGTTCACCAGCAACGCGATGGCGCCGACCAGCACGATGCCTGCCTGGGCGCGCGCCTTCGCGGAGCATCAACCGGTGACGCTACTCATCAGCGCGGTGCGCGGGCTGCTGCTCAACCAGCCCGATGCCCAGGTCGCCTGGCAGGCGATTGCCTGGTGCGTGGGCCTGCTCGTGATCATCATCCCGCTGACCATCTGGGCCTATGGACATCGCACCGTGCGATCAACATGAGAGCCATTTCTGAGGGGTGTGTCCAACGGAGGAGTAGTCATCTTGTACAGCGATGATCTCCATAGGAGGTCGAGCCTAGAAAATTTCAATCGACTCATCATGCGGGATTTGGTTCCCGCAGGTGAGAATAGTCAGAAGAGCAGATCCAGCACAAAATGCAGAATCTGCCCTGAGTATCGACGACACCGCGCCGACGCGTCTATCGGCTTTTATATCAACTTTGTCGTGATGGCACTCGTCATCATCGTTGCTACACGGGGTCGCCTCTCGTACCAGCGCTACCTGGGTGAGACGGCGAGGCCATCGCCTCTCACAGATCGGGAACAGGAGCAAGGCGAAGTTCACGCGTCCGTCTGACGGCTTCCGCCAGCCGTGAAGGAGTTACAAAAAGCACCCGTTCCGGGTGAAAGGAGGAGCCGATGGCATCACAAACGAAATCGGGACCCGCGCTGTACACGGGAGCAGCCAGCACAGCTGCGCCGGTCCCAGCAGGCTCGGCACCGGCGGGCACCCGCCTCTGGTTTGTGGATCACCTGCGTCTCGTGCTGGTCTGTGGGGTGGTGGTGGCCCACGTGGCGAGTCTCTATGCAGGAGGCTGGTATCAGTATCACGATCCCATCCAGGCCGATGTGCTCACCACCATCGGGCTGGGAATCCCGAGCATTATCGCCGATTCCTTTGGCCTGGGGTTCTTTTTCTTGATCGCAGGCTACTTTACGCCTGGCTCCTATGATCGCAAGGGTGGGGCGTCCTTCTTGCGCGATCGGCTCGTGCGCCTGGGTATCCCGTTGCTGTTGTACGATCTGCTGGTGGATCCATTGGTGGTTTACGTGGCCCGTGGGCGGCACGGTTCTTACTGGAGCTTCTATGGCTCCTATCTGCTGCAGGTGCGCACGATTGGCCCGGTGGTCGCCTGGTTCATCACCACGCTCTTGCTCTTCACCTTGCTCTATGCCGCCTGGCGGGCGCTGACCAGGAAGCGCTCACACGCCGCCCAACGGGAAGCCTCCCTGCCCGGCACGCGCGCGATCCTGGGGTTCATCGTCGCGCTGGGCCTGGTGAGCTTTGTGGTGCGCCTCTGGTGGCCGCTCGGCTGGTGGTGGACGCCTCCCTGGTGGTTGCATCTGCTCAGCCTTCCAGGAGGGTTCCTTCCCCAGTTTCTCAGTCTCTATGTCTTGGGGTGCATAGCCTATCGACGTAACTGGTTCGCCGAACTCACGCCCAAGATGGGACGAGACTGGTCGCTGATGGCACTCCTCGCGACGCTGGTGGCGGTTCCCTTTGTAATAGGAGGCGTGGCAGCAGGGCAGCTGAACTACTTTGTGGGTGGGTTCCACTGGCAGGCGCTTGGTGAGGCGATGTGGGAAGCGTTCGTGGTCGTGGGCGTGTGTCTCGGCTCGCTGGTGCTCTTTCGGCAGCGCTGGAATCGCCAGGGGAGACTGGTGAAAAGCTTAGCCGCCAGTAGCTACACGGTCTACCTGATCCATCCCCTGGTGGCCGTGAGCGTGGCCTCGGCCTTTTCCACGGTGGCGCTGTATCCCCTGCTCAAATTCGGCATTGCGGTGCTTATCGTGCTTCCGCTCAGCTTCCTGGTGGGACTCGTGATCCGTAAGCTTCCGTTGGCCAGCCGGATGTTGTGAGTGGCAACGCCAGGCTGGCGAATGTTCGGCGACGGTATGAAACCGTGACCAATTCGTGAGAGGAACGCCTGCGAATGTGATCTCTCTGTGAGGAGTAGGCAGTACACTGTATACTGTGTGAATCTTTGTGGTGAGTGGGGTGTTTGAGCGTCAACCACCTGGATGTCACCGCGAGAGAGGAGGAACATATGAATCTCTTGTCATGGGTCATCTTGTTAGCGGTGTCCGCCGTGCTGGCCACGGCGGCGCAGTACCTCTTCTTCCGCCATGAGCGGAAGAAGACCGACTATGACTGGGTGTACATCGCAGGTGGAGCCCTGCTCGGCGGCTTCACTGCCACCGTCTGGTATCACGTTGGCCCGCTGGTGGCTGGCCTCTACATTCTGCCAGCCCTGGCAGGTGCGGTCGTCCTGGGTGCAGCGGTAGAGTTCATCTACCGCGCGTTCATCCGGCCACGTCAGACCGCTTAGCGTCACCTGTCCAGGACAGGGACGCAGCAGGTCCCGTCCAGCAATGGTTGCCAGACTACACCAATGGGATGAGAGGAATCGAGTAGTGATGAACAAGCAACACGATGATTACCAGGTGGTCCCATATCCGAAGCTCCGGCGCTTGCTCGCGGTTATGCTGCGTGCACTCCAGCGCAAGCCCATGATGCATTTCTTGCTCGAAGTCGATGTGACCAGGGCTCGTCAGTACATTTGGGACCACAAGGCGCATACTGGAGAAGCGCTGTCGTTCACCGCCTTCCTCATTGCCTGCGTGGCAAAAGCTGTGGATGAGCACAAAGCCGTGCAGGCCTATCGCAAAGGCAGGAAGCACCTCGTCCTCTTTGATGAGGTGGATGTGGAGACCCAGATTGAGCGTGACATAGCTGGCGAGAAGCAAAACATTACTTACATCGTCAGAGCAGCGAACCGCAAGACCTTCCGCGAGATTCATCACGAGATCAGGGCAGCCCAGGTGGAGGACGTGGAAAAGGCCAGGGTGGGTTCTAAAGCGCTCCAATGGTTTCTGTTCCTGCCAACCTTGCTCTTCAGATTCCTCTATTGGATGCGAGGTCCACACGTGCTGAAGAAATATGGTGGGACGGTGGGAACAGCGGCAGTAGGCATGTTTGAGGAAGGGGCAGGATGGGTCATTCCTATAGGCCATCCCCAATCACTCATGATGACGGTGGGTGGTATTGGCGTGAAACCAGGGGTCGTGGACGGGCACATCGCCATCCGGGACTATCTCAGTCTGACGATCAGCTTTGATCATGAGATCATCGACGGTGCTCCAGCAGCACGCTTCACCAGGCGGTTGAAAGACCTGATCGAGGGTGGGTATGGTGTCATCGAGCAAGAAGAGGGGCTAGCGGAACCTCTGTCAGCCCATGACGCTTCGAGGTGACCCCGAGGTCATGTTCACGATGCGATGCGCGAGAGAAGGAGGAACCTTCCATGTTCAAGAAGTTAGGCAAAGGATTGGCAACCCTGGGAGCGATGGCGGCAGCGGCCTATGTGCTGTTCATCCGTCCCCGGCACCTGCGCTGGGGCGCCACCGATGAGGAAGTCCAGCGACCCATGCCTGGTGACGACCAGGTTCCCCATCCATTCGTGACGGGGGCGCGAGCCGTTACCATCGATGCGCCACCGGAACAGGTCTGGCCCTGGCTGGTGCAGATGGGCTACCGGCGCGCTGGCTGGTACGCCTTCGACCGCTTCGACAACGACAACATCCCGAGCGCCGAGGAGATCATCCCCGCCTTGCAGCATCTCGACATCGGGCAAGTGATCGGTGAGGAAGGCTTCGCTGTGCAAGCAATCGAGCCGCCTCGGCTGTTGCTGCTCGCCTATCACTACCCCAAGACCGAATGGGTCTTCAAGCAAGGATTGTGGCCCAGGTTCGGTGATTGCAGCTGGTCTATCCTCCTTGACCCGATCGACGGAGGGCAGCGGACCCGGCTCGTTCTGCGCATGCGCTACGGCTGCAGGTTGGGCCTGCATGTCTTGTACTGGCCGCTGTTCGAGCTGGCTGACGGCCTGTCAGAGCGGAAGATGCTGCTGGGCATCAAGCGTCGGGCAGAGCGGAGTAGGAGGGAGACTCCTGCGCCCGCCCGTGCAGTGACACCCCACTAGGTGAGAAAGGGAGGGCATCGAATGAACGCTTCCATCATCGAGAACGACATCGACATCCGGAGATCCCCTGAAGAGGTCTTCGACTACTGCAGCGACCACACGCGCGAACCAGAGTGGAATCCCAAGATGAGGTATGTCAAGAAACTGTCCGCGGGACCGCTGGGAGTCGGCACTCGTTATGAGATGGAGTTCGTCCCTGGCCGTCCCCTGATTGCCGAGTGTGTGCGCTTCGAACGGCCCACTGCATGGACGATGGAGGGGAAGACGCTCGGCATGAAGGTGAGCCTGGGTGGTCGAGTGACGCCGACCAGCGACGGCACTCACCTCGTGCTCCAGACCAAGTTTGTAGCCCACGGGCTGCTCGGACTGGCGCTGCCGCGCCTGCGCCGTCGGATGTGGCCAGAGTTTGAGCGCGACATCCACACGATCAAAGCGATCTTGGAGGGAGGATGAGGAGGTCATGCGGATGGCAATGCTAACTACCAGGCAACCGTTGACACCCACCTGGCACGCCTGCCCGCCGGATGGCCACGATGACCCGAGAGGAGGTCTCGCGCTGACTGTGTTGTGGGCAGGGGGCGCAACATGCCACCATTGAATAGCAGTATGCAAGGGAAGATCTGCATGGTGACCGGCGCCAATTCAGGGATCGGGAAAGCAACTGCGCTGGCGCTGGCACAGATGGGTGCCACCGTCGTCATGGTCTGCCGGGACCGTGCCAGAGGCGAGCAAGCCCGGAGCGAGATCACCACGAAAAGCGGGAAGAACGCGGTTGATCTCCTGCAAGCAGACCTGTCCTCGCAACAGTCCATCCGGCAACTCGTCGAGCACTTTCAGCACCACTACACCCACCTGCACGTCCTCATCAATAATGCGGGAGCGACCTTCAGTGGGCGGCGAGAAAGCGTGGATGGATTGGAGATGATGTTCGCCGTGAACTACCTGGCGCCTTTCCTGCTGACCAATTTGCTGCTGGATGTGCTCACAGCCAGCGCACCAGCACGGATTGTCAATGTCAGTTCTGCTGCGCAAGCTTCAGGTTCCATTCAGCTGGATGATTTGCAAGCAAAGCAACACTTTAGCTCTATGCGTGCCTACGGGCAATCCAAGCTCGCCATGGTCCTGTTCACCTACGAACTGGCACGCAGACTGCAGGGAACGGGCGTGACTGCCAACTGTCTCGACCCTGGCTTCGTGGCAACGAATATCGGACAGAGAGGTGCAAACCTGCCCGTTCGCCTCCTGGTCAAGTTGATCTGGAGCTTTGGCGCAAGCCCCGAAAAGGGTGCGCAAACATCGATCTACCTGGCCTCCTCACCCGCTGTAGAGGGCGTCACAGGCCAATACTTTGCCAAGAGCATGCCCAGGCGGTCAGCCTCAAGCTCCTATGATGAGTCGCTCCAGCGACACTTGTGGGAGCAGAGCGCACAGCTGGTGAACTTGGAGCTTCCGAATCTGTCTTAGGCGGCGAGAGGAATCTCTCCACCTCTTGCCACAAGGAGGTCACATCATATGGCTACATCTACGTCTCTACCGCCGGCAGCACCTGCCAGGGCTGATCACCGGAGGCCACACATGCTTCCTGTCTTCACCCGTGCGACGCGGCCGATCCGCGCAGCGGCCAGGACTGCGGTCTTCTTTCTCAAAGTCTTACCGATGCTGCCGTCCAAACCGGTGAACTGGGTGACCAGCCCGCCCGTGATCGAGCACGTGAGGTATCCAACGCGTCATGGCCAGGTCGAAGGCGACCTCTACCGGCCATCAACAGGGGGCCCCCATCCCGGCATCATCGTCTGCCTGGGCGTCGTTCCCTTTGGGGTCGATAACCCGCAGCTTCCCCACCTCGAGGAAGCTCTGGCCCGTGCAGGCTTCGCGGCGCTCATCTACTGGTCGCCTGCGATGCGGGACCTGCGCCTCGATGCCGAGGACATCGAGAATATCGCCCTGGCGTATGACTGGTTGCTTGAGCAGCCGTACGTGGACCCTGCCAGATCCGGCCTGATGGGAACGTGTGTGGGAGGCTCCTTCGCCCTGATGGCCGCTGCCAGTCCCCTCATTCGCGACCGCGTCGCCTTCGTTGGGGCATTCGCGCCCTATTCCTCGATGTGGACGTTCGCGCAGGACGTCGCCAGTGCCACGCGCCCCTGCGGAGAGGGGCGTTCCCCCTGGCAGGTCGATCAGCTGACCCGCAAGGTGTACGTCCATTCCTTGACCGCGTGGCTCTCACCGGCCGAAGCAGAACGGCTGCGAAGCGCGTTCACCGATCAGGGCGGTCATCTCGACAGCCACGACTTGTCAGCGGATGGCCAAGCCCTCTATCCACTGCTCACTGCCCTGGGTGCTGACGATGCGGAGAGAGTGCTGCATCGCTTGCCTCCCGCCATACAGGAGTACCTCACCGCTCTGTCTCCGCTGAGCTACCTGGGGGACCTGCATGCCCCGCTCATCGTCTTTGGTCATGATCGCGACGACCTGGTGATCCCGGTAAGCGAGTCGAGGCACCTCTGGTCTGCGCTCTCCGGACGTGCCGGGGTGCGGTATACCGAGTTCACCATGTTCCAGCATGTGGATCCGACCAAAGGGAAGCTGTCGCTGTTTGGCTTCGTACAGCAGCTCGGGAAGTTCTTCCTCTACGTCTATCCCATGTTCCGGCAAGTGGTGGCTGTGTGATGGAAGTGCGCTCGACTCAAGGCAGTCGCGCACATGCCATCAGGTTGTAGCGGGAAGCGCGATGGGTATTGAGAGAAAAGGTATGCAGTTTGGCAGGTTTTTTTAAGGAGAGCGATACATGGTCAGGAAAATGGTGCTGGCCTTTGGAGGCCTGGGAGTGGCTTCGGTGGTCGCCATCTATGTGCTTACCATCCCGCTGCTGCGTCGTCTTCCCAAGCCAGGCCGTGTGTCGATGGATGGGATCACTACAATAGATGACGCAGTAGAAGCATGCCAGAGAACCCATCTGCACGGCTCTTCCCTGGTGGCGTACGCGCAGAACCTCGCTGCCAGAAAATTCACCTACTCCCGGCTCAACACCTGGGAGACCCCTTCGCGGGCCTTTGAACGAGGCATGGGATATTGTGACCAACAGACTCTTGCGCTGAAAAAAATCTATGACCGGCTCTTGATCGAGTCAAGGCCAGTGTTTGCCATGCGCTGCACATTTCCCGCCGGGGTGATTGATGGCATGCCCTGGCCGGCAGAAGTCGCAGGCCATACCTGGCTGCGCATCAGAATCGGGGACGAAGAACTCGATGTCTGCCCTGGTTCGGTCAACAATAGGCCTGGTGTGACACAATTTGAGATCCTGTCGAAGGTTCGAGCGTACGAGCCGTGGATACGTTGGTTGATGTATGTGCCATCGTCATTTACCAATATCATACGGGATATGCTGGCGAGGCGCGGCCTCACAGGAGCAGCGAGGAGCCCAATAGACACTCGTCTGCAGGGGGGAGCCTCTGCTCAACCTGCTTGACCACTGATGCCGGAGACGGGGCCTCGCTACAGTCCCGGCCGGAGGAGGCCTGTTCTCTGGACACGGTCTTAGAGGCCTGGCGCATGTTCAGCGACAGAACGGAATCGTGACGGCTTTGTGAGAGGAACGCTGCGGATGTGACCTCTCTGTGAGATTCAGGCAGTACACTGTAAATTGTAGGAATCTCTGCGGTGAGAGGGAGTGTTTGGCCGTCAACACCCTGGATGCCACCGCGGCAGGAGCAGCCAAGAAGCGCGTATTGGCGGGAGAAAACAGATGACAAAGCTCGCGAAGACACTCATGAAGACGCTGACCCGCATCACGGCGTTCGCATTGCTGGCGCTGAGCGGGGTCTACTTTCTCAGGATCAACTCACCGTATGCTCTCAGGATGAACTCCGCGTCCAGGTTGGGGCTGTTCCTGCCGAAGATCCTGGCTGGATCGCTCGCGCCTTTCATTGTCCTGGCGGGCGCGGTGAGCGGCTTGCTGGCCTTCCTGCTCAGGATGCCGGCGACCGGGGCCATGGCAGGCCTGGCCACGTTGCTGGCGGGCCGCTACACGCGGCGAGCCAGCGCTGCGCACGAGGGATTCGACCGGGCATTTGGCCCAGGCTGGGAGCAGAAGATACCCCCCGACGTGGCTGCCCGGCTGCCCCACTCGCGGTGGCAGTTCCGCCTGCCCGACACGCCCGATCCTCGCTTCAGCCAGGATGTGGTCTTCTGGACCGTGCCAGGTCCTGCGGGTGCGCAGCGCCAACTGCTGTGTGACATCTGGCAGCCGCCTGCGGGCACAGAGCCGTCGGGGCTGGCGTTCATCTACCTGCACAACAGTTTCTGGCACTTCCTCGACAAGGACGTGGGGACCCGTCCCTTCTTCCGCCACCTGGCCGGGCAGGGGCACGTGGTGATGGACGTGGCCTACCGCCTGTGTCCCGAGGTGGGCATCCGCGAGATGGTAGGCGATGCCAGGCGTGCCATTGCCTGGATGAAGGCCCACGCCGCGGAGTATGGCGTCCATCCCGAGCGGGTCGTGGTGGCGGGTGCTTCAGCGGGCGGCCACCTGGCGCAGCTCGCGGCCTACGCTCCAGACCTCCCGGAGTTGGCCCCTGCCGATCTGGGCGACGCCCAGATGTCGGTGCGAGCAGTGGTGTCCTACTACGGGCCCACCGACATGCGCGTGTGGAACGAGTACGCAGGCCCCGTCTTCGGTGAGGGGTACCTCTTCGGCAAGCCGAGCAAAGAGGAACATGAGGAGATGGGGGTCTCCAAGGACCACCTGACCACGAATTTGACCCACCCTAAGAAGAGCAAGGCGTGGAGTGAGTACTTCTACCCCATCACCTTCCGCCAGATCATGAAGAATCTGCTAGGCGGCCAACCCGATGAGGTGCCCCACATGTACGACCTGGCTTCTCCGGTTGAGCATGTGGGCGCGCACTGCCCGCCGACGCTCTTCTTGCAGGGCGAGCACGACGACTTTGTCAAGGCCACAGCGGTGCGCGCCATGGCGGATTCGCTGCGCGAAGCAGGGGTGCCCGCGGTCTACGTGGAGTTCCCGCAGACCGAGCACGCTTTCGACCTCTTCCTGCCGCGCTACTCGCCAGCCACGCAGGCTGCGCTGTACGATCTCGACCGCTTCCTAGGGCTGATGGCGTTCAAGGCGGGGGAACCCGCCCACCGGGAAAGACCACCTGGTTCCTTGCAGCCGCATGCTGCGAGCCTTGAATAGGCTCGTAGAGGGCTTCGTGATGTCCATATATGAGACGGTCGAATGGAGGAGTGTATGTATGAGTTCGTGCCACGCTCAGGATGGCTAACACCTCTTCGACAGACGATACAGATTTGAGCAAAGGAGGCAGTTTATGTTCAAAAAGATCGGGGTAGGATTGGCAGTTCTAGGAGCCGTTGCGTTTGGAGTGTACCTCCGCTTCATCCGTCCCTGGCAACTGAGATGGGGAGCCAGCGACGAAGAGGTGACCCGCGCCATGCCCGGCGACGACGTGGTCAAGCATCCCACGTTTAACGCCACCCGCGCCGTGACTATTCAGGCGCGACCGGAGGAGATCTGGCCCTGGTTGGTGCAAATTGGCATCAAGCGGGCCGGCTGGTACAGCTACGATTGGCTGGATAATCTTGGCAAGCCCAGTGCCCAGCGGATCATCCCGGAATTGCAGCATCTCGCAGTCGGTGACTTCATCCCGATGAGCCTGGACGGAAAACAGGGCCAATGGGTGAAGGCCTTTGAACCGAACCAGTGGATGCTCTGGGGTACACCTCGCACGAATGAGTATGCCACCTGGTATTGGGGACTCTACCCGCTCGATGAGAGTCAGACGCGCCTCATCACACGCGTACGCATGCGGTATCACTGGCTCTCGCCGATGCTCGCGTTCAACCTGCTCCTGGAGTTCACCGACATTGTGATGATGCGCAAATGCCTGCTCGGCATCAAGCAGCGAGCAGAGCGTGCGAGCAGTCAGACCCCTGAACCCATCGGAGCAACAGGACACCGTCAGCCTCGAGCGGACGAGCCCGGTATCCAGGGCACCCAGGTCGAGATCAAAGCCACACCGTAGCACACGAGAGATCGGAGAACAATCATGACACAGGCAGATCCACATACCCCGTCTGCAGGACAGCCACCAGAATATCGCGAAGAATTGCACGTCATGGGAGAGCAGTTGGTCACGACTGTGGAACAACTCATTCACGAAGGCAACGTGCGCCGCATCATCATCAAACAGGAGGGCCACACCGTGCTGGAGATTCCCCTGACCATCGGCGTGGTAGGCGTGCTGGTGGCCCCTATGCTGGCAGCGGTCGGAGCCATAGGCGCAGCGGTCACCAACTGCACCATCGAAGTGGTACGCACAGAGCCTTCAGCACAAACGAGTGGGCCTCCCCCTGTGCAAGGGACAAGCCGACCTTCTTTCGCAACCTTTAGCGGCCAATCGTACTCGATTGCGCACAGTGGGATGCAGTTGTTTCAACAGGGCTCGATCAAGACACTGATGAGTGGGACGGTGATCGATCTGGTAAGTGCGCCGATCGAGCCAGGAGAGTATCGCCTGGACATCACGGTCACGATGGGTGGCGTCGAGATTTTCCTGCCCCGCTCCGTCCAATTTACCCTGGAGGGAAGCGCCATAGCAGGCGGGAGAAATGTCCATGAGGGATCTGGCGTCTGGGAAACCATGAAGCAAAAGCTGCGCTACGTCGTCACTCTGCCAGATCAGCCACCTGATTTCGCCCTCGCCCCTCCCAATCCGGAGCGAGCCGTGCGCATCCACTTTGTGACGCATATTACGATGGGTGGCATCGACATCTATCGCTTGTAAGACATTCTACACGCACCAGGAGCGGGAACGTCACCCTGTTCACGTGCAGGACTGGCAACCCTGCGGCGGCGTCGGCACACGGCTTGCTCCGTGGCTGGCCGCAGGAGGAGCCATGGGGCGAGGCTTCCCCATGGCCCCAGTGAGGTCGCGCGCGGGGCGTCCCGGCGACCCACCTGTGGTGCAAAGCGAAGGAGGGATGATCCATGTCTACTGATGATAGCACACCACCTGGCAACGAGGAGATGGTGTCGGCGTCTCCCACTGCGGCACCGCCCCACAAGAAGTTCAGCCGGAGGAAAGTGCTCGCTCTTGCAGGCGGCGGGACGCTCGTGCTGGTCGCCGGCGGTGGGGTCTGGCGCGCTGCCGATCAAGGAGTGTTCAGCACGGGCGAGGGACCCGCCTACGAGCCGTGGGATGACTGGCGTACCGCGACCAAAGGGCCGCTCGATCTCGTGCGTGCAGCTATCCTGGCGGCTAGTCCCCATAACAGCCAACCGTGGCTCTTCCACGTCACCCAGACGCAGATCGACCTGTTTGCCGACCACCGACGCACTATTGGGAGGGTTGATCCTTTCCTACGCGAGATGCATATCGGGTTGGGCTGCGCCCTGGAAAACCTGGGGCTTTCCGCAGCAGCCAATGGATATATTCCCCAGGTCACCTTCCTGCCGGATTCGTTCGATGAAACTTGGGTCGCCCGGATTGGTCTGACACGAGGGAGCGCTCCTGTCTCTGATCTCTACCCCATGATTCCGCAGCGTCATACCAATCGCTACCCCTACGACACGGGACGCAAAGTCGCCTCCGCGACCCTGGATGCGTTCAGTGCGCTGGGCGATGATCCAGAGGTGAGGGTCTTCTGGTTCGCCAGTACGGACTTGCGCAAGCAGGTCGGCAACCTCCTGATGGAAGCGGCACACGCGAGCGTTTCGGACAAGGCGCAGGATGGGGATACCGCCCGCTGGTATCGTGCCACCTGGCAAGACATCCAGCAGCACCGCGATGGCATCACCATCGATGCGGCAGGGCTGCCAGACCTGACCCGCGCTTTTTACAAAATGCTGCCCCCGGCATCGCAGGAGCAGCAGGATTCCTCGTTCTTGCAGAACTCTGCCGCTCAAGTCCAGACCGCTGGGGCTTTTGGCTTGCTCGCGGTACGCAACGGGCAGGACAGGAAACAGCAGTTGGGCGCGGGCCGCTTGTGGGAGCGCATGCACTTGTGGGCCACAAAAGAGGGACTGGCCATGCAGCCACTCAACCAGGTGGTGGAGCGTGCGGCTAGAGAAGTGGTCCTGGGGAGCACCCCACACTTTGGTACCTCCCTGCAAACGTTGGTGGGTGATCCGGCCTGGCAGACGCTGTTGGCCTTCCGCATCGGGTACTCGACACACGAAGGGCTGCGCAGCCCGCGCCGAGGGGTGAACGAGGTGGTAAAGCCATGAGCGCTGGAGCGCATGGTTCTGCTGGGAAGGAAGAGGTGCAAGTCATCTGCGGTACGAAAGACGACATGGCTAGGAAGGCATCATCGGCCTGACGCAACGCGCCAATCGCTCCCTCATGGTGCGGTTAGCTCTGTCATCACCCTGGTGCTTTCTTGACCTCTCTGCTCAAGCTGCTTTCATGGGCGCTGCGAGATGCTCTTCATGCGGACAGTCAAACGCTGCACAAAAAGTGGGGCTATCATACTTTCCAGCATACTACATTTCAAAGGATCTTGTCTGATGTTACACTTGGCAGGGGCAAGTATGTTCCCACCTCCCTCTGGCTCACAGGTTCTTTTTCTGAAACCTTACCTCGGCAAGGATTTTGTTGCAACCAAGACTCCCGGTATGTGCAAACCATGTCATGGGTCGGTTTCCGTTGAGGTACCACAAGGTCGTCATAGCGAGTGGAAACACGAGGGTGCCAAGCATTCCGCCTAGCCGTGGGGCCAGCACGCGGTCGATCAGGTAGGGCAGGATGATGAAGATGCCAATGCCGAAGACCACGAGAGAGTAGAAAGCCCCCGGAATCGGGATCACTCCTTGCCACGCAAACTCAAACACGAGCGTGCTCGCCAGGCGTCAATGCAAGCGGTCCCGTCGCGTCGTGGTCCTGACGTCGTCGGAAGGGGCTCGATGCCTCTGGCTCGCGTTGTCCGGAGCGTGGTAAGAGACCGTTGGGGTGCTGCATCATTTGAACGCGAGAAAGGGGGTGTTGCAAGTCTTTCATGGGATTCTCAGTGAGTTCGATCGCGATTCCTGCTGACGGAGCGTATTCCACAGCCACGTTCTGCGTAGGCTCCAGGGTCTCTAGAGCAGGGCGGAAGCCACCCCTGAAGATCAGCAAATGCCTTCCCTGCTGCTTCGCGTTCTTTCGAATCATCCCGTGTGTCGCGGATGTGTTGGTGAACGATGCACAAAGTATTCAAATGTGGAGCATTGCAAACGTGGCCATCCCAGCCACGATCATGCCAGGCTAACCGGGCAGACAGATGGATCGCCATTCTTCACCTCGCCTATGTAATCAATTCTCATTCAATTTCTGGAGACTACCGACCCATACATGGGGTCAGGTTACATTGCGCCTCTGGACTGATCCACAGCATACGTCTGGCTTTTCTGCTCACCTGTGAGCAGGTGAATGTGTCATATCTGCGTGTGCCAGATCGAGGTCTTTTCATTTTTATCAGGAATATTCCTTGATCTCGTCTAAATAGGCATGCAAAGCGTGGGAGCGCCTGATACCAGGACCTGAGTATTTACTACCAAAATAATCCAGTTTCATCCTGCTTCTACTTCCTCCTTAACTTCACACTAATCCTCTTTAAATGCCGTTTCATGGCCTCGGGATCATCCAGGTCCGACGAGGCAATCTCGATCACATCGATGCCCTCTTCCTCCAGGCGCTCGCGGATCATCCGATCCATCTGGTGACGGTCCGCGTTGCCGTGAATGGCCCTGGAAAGACCATCGAGATAGACTGCAAGCAGCACTCCATTGACCTGGTCTTCATAAAACAGGTCAGGGACTGTGGCACCGAAAGGCTTTCCAAGCTCTAGACGCCGTTGATGTTCGAATTCAGGGAGACCTGCCTGTACGAGCATTTCGGCGAGCGCCTCTTCGCCGCGATTGGTCGGCTTCCCCGCACTGGTCACCGCCGCCTCTTCTACTGGCGCTAGCTCCCGTTCCTGCTTGGGCTCGCTCTGGTAGTCCAGGAGCAATTGCACTGCCTCGTGGCGGTCGAGCAGGTCGTGATAGAAGATGTTGCGGTAGGTGCGCATACAGGTGTAGCAGCTGCGCTGGCAGTTGTTTTCACAGGTGTTCAAGCTCTCTATGGCGGCGGCGAGAATGCTCTCCAATTGTTCGAGCAGTTGTTGGAGCAGTCCCGAACCGCCGGGCATGGGATCGTAGAGGAAGAGGTGGTAGGAGTCATCGGACTGCGGTAAGGGGAGCAGTTGCAGATCCTGGCTCTCCATCTCCAGCAGTCGGGTCGCGCCGATACGCAGCGCCTCACCCAGGTTAACGGCGGCAGCGCGATCAGGTAATCCCTGGAAGAGGATACCATCTACGCGGCCATCGGTCGTGACCGCCAGCGATTCCGGCTCTTTGCCGCAGCGCTCCTGGTGGACCTGTTTGAAGTGGGTGAGTTCGCTCTCCGAGGCGTAGGGTGAGCGTACCGCCCCGCAGACCGTGCAGATGGGATAGCCGAGATCACCGCGCTTCACGCGATCAGCCGGGCCGGCATTGACGAGCCGGACATGCTGGCCGTAACGGTGTTGTACCTCTTTACCGGAAATCGCGTAGATCTGACCGCCGCGATGATCCCGCTTGAGATAGCCCAGCACGGCCACCGGCATTTGGAAGCGGTTTTGTTCCTCGTCGCTGATGCGCGAGAGATAGGAGATATCGGCATCGGAAATGGGAAGGCCCGTGAGCAGAGCTGCCTGGCGTCCACCGTTGTACTGCGTGACTCCCGCCGTGAGACTGACTTCGGAAACCCGTTCGCGTTCGGTATCTACCTGGTAGCGTTCCATCTCGACCTGCTGGTCGCCGATCGGGAAGTGATAGAGGGCAATTTTGAAACGCCCTCCGTTGGCGTAAATCAGGTTGCCGGGCACGAACTCGCGCAGCGCCATCGAGGGGGTACGCGACAATTCAAAATCTCGTTTGCCGGTCGCGGCCAGGAAGGTGCGGCTGGCGAAGGCCTTGACGCCCGATTCGTAGGTCCCGTATCCCGGCAGGAATCCCTCTAGGGCAAGCACCGTGAGGGTGTAGGTACTCATCTCTTTCTTCGCGAGCTGTTGCAGGTAGCGCTTGCAGCGTGCCAGCATGCGGTCCTCCTCCGGTTCGAGCAGACCACGCTGTTGCGCCGACAGCAGGCGCTCCTGCACGCGTACCGCCCAGAGCAGGCGCCCGTGCAGTCTTTCGATCACTTCCTGCAGGCGCGCCGGGGTTTCCTGAATGTAGCGTTCGAGCGCTGTTGGACTGACCACATACCCATCAGCTTCTGGCCAGTAATGCGCAAAGACCTCCTGAACAACCTCCATGAAATGCTGCTGATGTTTACTCATCACTGTGCCAAGAGAGCTGACGTCATAGGGCTGCTGCCGGTAGGTCAGTCCTTCATCGAAGAGGTAGCTGACCAGGTAATCCGGGAACGCGAGTTCGCGGGCCTGTTGCACTTCCTCCAGGTCAAAGGCTGAGAGGCGCTCTTCAGCGCTCTCCTGCTGGCAGAGACGGAGCATCTCGGAGAGGATGGCTGCATGCACGTGTTTGCGCAGCATCACTTCGTTGTGTAGATTGAAACGCGGCGTCTCAATGCGTCCACCGAGCATGCGGGTGGGATCCTCGAAGAAGTACCCATCGTGTTTGCTGCGTCGGCAATAGGTGTAGATGACGGCCATCCGATGGCGACGCCCGGCCCGGCCTGCCCGCTGCCAGTAGTTGGATGGCTTCGGTGGTGCGTTACGCATCAGCACCATATCGAGCGCGCCGATGTCTACACCCATCTCCAGCGTGGGAGTGGCGATCAGGCAGTTGTATTTCCCACCTGGCTTCTTGAACTCATCTTCAATCATCTCGCGCTCTTTGGGGGGCACCTGGGCCGAGTGCTCCTGGGCAGTCAGCATCGAGAAGGGGAGATCGAGCATGGTGATATTGTAATCATCGACAGGTGGTTCCTCGCGCTCTAAGGAGCCTTTACAGTGCATCGCCGTGCAAGCACCTTGCGGCCCGCTGCGGGTGTGGATGCGCTGGCAGACCGAGCAGCGATAGCGTTCGTGCTGGGCGGCCAGGCCACAGCGGGCTGCCGCGACCTGGTACACCCCGGTGGCACCAGGGAGGGCATTGCCTCTGGCACCGATCAAGGTCACCGGCTCCAGGACTTTGAGTGTCTCGGTCAGAAACGGCCAGAGGGCATCCAGAAATGCCTCGAACTCCGATGGTGGCAGGTCCGACTTGTTCAAATAATTCTGCGTGAGGGTTTGGCCTTTGTGCGAACGAAACTGGATCACATAGATCTCTCGATCTCCGGCCTCGCGAGAGACTTTCATCCCCTTGGGGGGGAAGTCGAAGAACGGCAGGAAACCGCGCTGCACCTCGTCGTCGCCCTCGCGCCAGTAGCGGCTGAAGATGGGGGCCCCGACATCGTGCAGCAGGCGATTACGGCGGTAGGTATCAAGCAGGGAGGCGATGCCTGCCGCCAGTTCTTCTGGGGCGAGCTTCAGCTTCCTGGCCCACTCCTGTATCCACGGGTGCGCTGATTCGACGCCGGCATAGATCACCCGGGCCTTGCCCCAGGTCTCCAGGCTGTCGCGTTGTTTGAAACCGGTACTCCATTCGCGTACCAACAAGATGTGCAGGTAGTAACTCAGCTGCTTATCGATTTCATGACCGAACGCTTCGTCGGCTCGCCCTGCAAAGACCTCCGGAGCCAGGACACGCGCGAGGTTGCGATCTTGCCGGAACCGCGACAGGAGATGCTCGCGCACATCGGTGATGGAACAGGGGTGGTCGCGATGGCGCAGGAAGTCGTACATCAGGTGTCGCAGGCGGTAGCGGCGCGCATGGTCTTGCATCCACCCGGCCTGGAAGGCAGCATCCTGGCGGTTATCGGTGAAGACGATCAGTTTTTGTTGCGCAGCGGGCAGGGCATTGATCATATTCTGAGCCAGGATATGGACATCGGCGACGGTCACGGCGCGCAGCGACTTGATCGGTTCGGTCACACGTTCGCCGAGAGTGCTGCTACGCTGCCCGCAGCTCGGACAGACGGCCATCTTGCCGCGCTCATTGAGCTGGATGATCCACACGGGAACCAGCGGCCCCTGGCGTTTGCACTGCGCCTGTTTGCACATGCCTTGATGGGCATGAAGTGTGCCGCAAGAGTGGCAGAAGTAGGCCTGCTGGCGTTTTTTATCCAGGCGTTGGGTGGCCAGTTCATCGTCAGCATCGATCTCGGAGGTGAAGCGGTTAGTGAATAGGACACGACCGCCACTCGTCTCGTCAGCAACCTCCCAGATGGCGTTGTCTCCTTCAAGATCACTCCCGTTGAGCTTCCCGGCTGAGAGAGAGAAGTTGCGGTAGTAGCCCTCCAGGTAATGCTGTCCACAATTCTTGCACACGAGCATGGGAGGACAGGCAGCAGGCTCGACGGCCTCTTTCTGCATGGCGCTGGTCAGTGACAGGTGCAGTTCGGCGCGGAATGCATCGCTCTGTCCCTGCCTCACAAAGGTCAGGACGGCGCCTTCCAGGCCTTTGATGAAGTAGTGGACCTTGGGGCGCATCAAAGGAGTATCGTTCTGCTCTGAGGCAGCCCCCAATGCCAGGTAACAGAGGAGTTCGCCCTTGGCCCGATCATCGGCTGCGAAGAGTGGACCACCTCTCCCTAAGAGCGTATTGATCCGCTGTACCGCTTCTGGGAGATAGAGTGGCTGGTCCACGAATTGAGAGAGAGCATAGATATACTCGTTGCGTTTGAGATGCTCGTAGAGGGCTTCAGACCAGGGAAGTGTCTCCGCCATTGGTGACCCGGTGAGGAGTTCCACGACGGCGCGGAGCATTGGTTCGTCGCCATGCTCCAGTGCCTGCAGCGTTTGATCGAGTAGGATAGCGGTGTCGGCTGGCATCGATGGCGCGTGACGCTCGGTCGGAAACGCCGTTGTCTCGTACTGCTCTCTCACTAATGCGATACGATTGGGATCGACTCCGAAGAAGCGGTGTGCAAACTGGAACGCTGCCCGCTCTCCGTCGTCATTGTTCAGGTCCGTGACGGTGGCCGAGGTGCCAATGCAAATGACCTCGTCGGCGTCCTTGCCGCAGAATGCTCGCAGGCGGCGAATCAAACAGGAGACTTCAGCGCCCACAGCTCCGCTGTACGTATGCGCCTCGTCGAAGATCAGGTATCTGAGCGGAGCGCCTTGAAACATGCCCAGATCTTTTCCGCGTGTCAGCAGCAGCTCAAGCTGGTTGACGTTGGTGAGCAGGAGACGAGGGGGTTGGGTGGCCATCTCCTTTTCTGTCAGACGTTCCTCAAAGGGGGAGATGACGATACGTTCGTGCTCTTTATATTGTTTCGCCAGATTTTCGTAGGCGGCCTGCCCCTCGCCACTTTTCAAGCGCACAACACTGTGGAGATCGCCTTCATCGGCGGCGGTGATTCCGACGTACATGCCAAAGGAGATGCCGGAACCAACCAGCATCCTGCGCAAGCGCCCAAGCTGGTCGATAGCAAGGGCGTTCATCGGATAGACCAGCACTGCTACCACACCCTCTGGCGCGCCTTCATCACGCAAGCGCAAGCAATGATCGAGGATAGGGTAGAGGAATGCCTCGGTCTTTCCTGAACCTGTACCAGTGGCAATCAGGCAGTGCTTGCCGGCATTGACTTGTTGCAAGGTTTCGTCCTGGTGGGCGAAAAGCGTTGGATAGGGAGCCAGGCCAGGCAGAGCTGGATGGACGAGACCGGCCTTTGCCAGTTCGCGCAAGTCGCGTCCTTGCCGAAACGGTTTACTGAGTGAAATATAGGGCCCTTGGATAAGCGGTGACCGTCCAAGCACTCCACGCAGCATAGCGCGGGCCTGTTCAGCCAGGTCGGGATCAGTCAGCGGGAACGCGGTCAGCTGGTAATCTAGGAACTGCGTGTTTACCTGGCTGGCAAATTGAATGGGGTTGATTGTTGTCGTCGCCATACTCGATAGCCTTCTTTCTCTTACCCTGCACCCTGTTTACGTACTCCATAAGTCTAATTGCGCTCGCTGAGTCGTCTTATCTTGCCCATTCTTTCCATCTCTACTCGTCTCCTGGTTCTTTTCTAGTAACGGCATCGGAACTTCCTTCATTCGCCGAGCATGTTCTTCGCATTCTGCCCAACTCTCAGCTACTGTACCCTGTTCCTGCCAAGATATGAACCTTGGCCCAACTTGTGCTCCTATCTCTGGTGGGAACTGCCAATCTTCCTGACAGAAAACCTCTAATCCCGCCTCTTTCAGCCGCTTGAAAGCTGCCAACGCCAGCGTTGAGTGCCGTAGCTCCTTTGGTTTCTCCTTATCGACGCGCCAGAAACCCTTGGGATTGCTCGGGTCGTCGCTCAGGATCCAGGCAAAATCATCGTACTCTAGTCCGTACAACTCAGCAACAATTGCATCGAGAATACAGCGCAGGCGCAAGCGCTCATGAGGCGTTATGGCCCATAATTTGTGCCAGTTTTGCTCAGTCAGGTGTGGATCTACTGTGCTCAGCTCCATCCACTGCAACGCAAAGTAGGGCATAATCAAATTGAGACGAGCCACTATTTCTGCAATGAATGTTTGACGTAAGCGGTGCGGTAATACAAGTGGTGTTTCACTAAGCACTGAATAAGTCAAGTCGAGACCTCCCAAACGACAACGCAAAGCATAATCATAGGTAAAAGAATTGAGACAGGCCATAAGTGAGAGCGACCCCACTACATCTTTCGCCGCCGGCTGAAGTATAGCAACAGTATGGCCAGAAGGCATGTCACCAACTAACGCAGCATACATTGAACGTGTATTGGTTGCAGAACTAACCCTCATAAAGGCAATTTTATTACCTCTTAACACTTTTCCTCGCTGGTAATAAGTTTCGACTGGTATAAGGTATTGTGGCTCTAAAACCTTACCTTCAAATGGTATCTCGCGCCATATCGCTGTACGTGCCTTGCCACTCACCCAACCTTTCTTGCTTGGATCAAATGCGCCAATCATGCGACCCTCATAGAGTGGTAAGGCAATACCCCCATCGAAACCAATCCACCGTCCATAGTCATCGGGTCGATAGCCTTTGGCTTCCCAGTTCGGCAACGGAGAAAAAAGGGAAGATTCTTTCGACAGATGAAATTCCTCAGCGGCATATTGAATCTGCCAGCCCATTTGGCTTTGATCATCAAATAATACAGTGTTACGAGAGTAGAGTTTCTCCAAGATTTCTAGGTCGCGCTGTGCTTGTAGCTCAGTAATTGCTAGCGATTTAGGACTAAATTGTTCTATTTGCTTACGAGAGAATTTGAGCATAATTGTGTCAGGCTTTTCAAGGTCGGTTAGTGCTACTCTGTTGAAGGTCACTTGCAACTGCGGCGTGAATCCGTCTTTCTTCAGTAGGAGAACTATAAACTTGAAGCGGCTATCGATGTCGAATACGTGCTGCCAGTTGATAAAACAGAAAAGCCATTGCCAGCAACAGTGATTCAGAAATAGCAACCGCAGAGCCATAGTACCCTGATCTGTATAAATACCGGAAGGAACAAGCATACCTAATTGGCCCCCCTTTTTGAGCAGATGGTGGGCTATCTCCAGAAACATCCTGTAGGTATTGAGACTTGAAGCTGTTGAACCTTGATGGCGAAATGGATGATCCTGATCGCCATAACCATACGAGCCGGTCCATACCGTGGAGTCCAGGCAGTGAAGCAGGCGGATGAGCGTCTTTGTCAAGCAAGCCTCATCCATAGGGGACCTTCAGCCATCTCTGGAGATTCTAGCAAACGATAGAGTTGGTAAAGGAGGTGAAAGAAGAGCTACAAGCCGCGAACCAGGAGCGACTTCAGATGCAAGGCCTGGGAAATCCGCTCTACATCTCGTATACTGGAAGGGAGAGTTGGAAATACCGTCCTTTCTGTGAAAGAGAGAACCGTTCCCGTTAAGAACCCACGGTTCGCGCTCCTGGAGGGATGCCTGAGGTTACGAGAGAGATGTCTGAGACCACCGAAAACCTCTTCCACTATACCGAAGCGAACCGGCGCGCCTGGAATGAAATTGCCCAGGTCCGCCATACCAAACAGCCTCCCGCAGCATTTTTCGCGGAGGGGAACTCGACGCTTGATGCACGCGAACTGCAAGCAGCAGGAGAAGTGAGGGGGCGTCGCCTGCTCCATCTGCAGTGCGCGACTGGGGAAGATACGCTCTCCTGGTCGGTCGCGGGTGCGGATGCCACCGGAGTGGATATCAGCGAGGAGCAAATCAAGCTGGCCCAGCAGAAAGCCGCAGCGGCAGGTCTCTCCACCCGTTTTCTCGCGGCGGATGTCTATGCGCTGCCACCTGGTCTGCAAGCAGGCAACTTCGAGTATGTCTACACCGGTGGAGGTGTCATGGTATGGCTGCCAGATCTGACCAGATGGGCACAGGTGGTCGCAGCAGCCTTGAAACCAGGAGGTCTCTTCCTATTGTTTGAGGAGCATCCGCTTGCGTCCTGTCTCTGGATCGACCATGGCCAACTCCAGGTGGACAGTGACTACTTTGGCAGGGGCAGGCCAGAGAGGTCTGGCGGATGGTGGCATTTTCAAGGGGGAGAAGAGGCCAAGGAACCGAAATTTGAGTTTTCCTGGCCCCTGGGCGATGTTGTGACCGCGCTGGCTCAGGCCGGTCTACGTATTGAACGCCTGGAGGAGTTTCCAGCAGAGCATGGATGGCGCTTTCGAGAGGACATTGACGAGTTACATCGCTTACCTGGTAGTTTCTTGCTCGTTGCCTACAAAGACAGATAAAGAGGATGCTCTCATAGCCTTCAGATGAGAATTTCAAATTTACAATTTATCAGTGTTCTCTGTCGGTCTTGATCCGACTCAGGTTTGCCTGACACGTCAAGATCATTCCTCTCTCCCTGTTCCCATATTCCCGCAACATATCTCTCCAAAAACAGGCTACATGTGTCTCACCTTCTTGTCCGGGATTCCGCTACACTCAGATGAGTCGGGCACCGAGCAGTACAGAAGGAGTGTAGCCAGCCATGTTTTCAGATCATCTTGTTGGCGATGAGGATGTTTCCGATAAGCAACATGCACCCAGACCCAAGCAACACATCTCTCCATACCCTCACCTTCGCAGGTATCGGATCTGTCTCCTCTTGGCACTGACGCTCTTCGGCCTGCATCTGCTCGCGGTCGGGCCAGGTACGAACAACGACAATGCTTTGACGACACAGCAAGCTGTACCCGCTCATGCGTCAATCCAGACGGATCGGACGAGCGCACAGAAGGCTCCTTTGCCGGTTGGTATGGGAGCAGGTACATCCTCCAGTGAGAGAACGGGCGCTACTCTCCCGGCAGCCTCGTGCAACCCCTTTGATGTCATCTGCTGGTTGACCAACGCCGCCCAGTGGATTGGGCAACAGATCATCAACGCGCTGCAGTCGGTCATCAATGGTTTGCTGCACGGCCCGCTCGACATCATCACCCAGACGCCGCCCGCCGACACCTACCAGAACCCCACGGTGATCACCTGGTCGAATGCTTTCCTGGCGGTGGTCGATCTGGCCCTGGCCAGCCTGATCGTGATCGGGGGCTACAACGTCATGGTGGGACGCGGACTCGGCCTGCCGCATTCGGCATTACCAGAGTTTCTGCCGCGGCTCCTGCTGGCCTTCGGAGCGGCGCACTTCAGCCTGTTCTTCCTGGGCCTGTTCATCGACCTGGAAAATGCGCTCAGCGGCGTCGCCCTGGACTTGGCGAGCAACTCGATGCTCACCAATATCATTTCGGGTGTACTGCACGGCAATCTGTTGGGCGAGGGTCTGCTGGTGGTGGTGCTGGCCATCGTGCTGGGGGTGATGTCGATCCTACTCGCCGCCCAGATGGTGGTGCGCCTGGCGCTCTTGTGGGTG
>Ga0070717_10000527_pt1 | contig 24200 bp, 16 predicted proteins | sample LARL113metaG_FD_71366 | JGI IMG/M metagenome (GOLD analysis project Ga0070717, IMG submission 71366) | Corn, switchgrass and miscanthus rhizosphere microbial communities from Kellogg Biological Station, Michigan, USA - LAR L11-3 metaG | ecosystem: Host-associated > Plants > Roots > Rhizosphere ...
GCGCCAGGCCTGCCACAAGGCAAATAGCAGGAGAGCAAGAAACACAATAAGGACTGGAAGACCTGCCATAGCACCTAATTCAAGGTATGAATTATGTGGATGTGCTAAAGAAATATACTGTGCCGGGTCTGCATAGGGTTGCGTTCGCTGAGAATAATTCGTGAAGCCCAGACCTATTCCCGTTATAGGAAAAGCTCTGATTACATTTATGGCAGTTTTCCACGCTCCAAAGCGCAATGAGAACTCTCCTGGATTCGATAGATGTTGGAATTGAAAATTGACCTGAGCCGGGAAAACCATCACCAATATTACCCCTATGATAACCATAAGCACAGGAACCAGAATACGGAAGTAACTTCGCCCCGCAAAAAGGATAAAGGCAACCATACCTCCTAAGGCACCTATCCACGCCCCGATGCTATACGTGAAAAGTAGCGCAATCGATATGAGAAGCATTTCAGTAAAATATAGGAATTTTTGCAGAAAAGAGGCGGCTTCGGTAAACAGACCAAGTGGAAGAAATAGCATCATGGCGAAAAACGTACCATTCCAGTCAGGGTTTTCAAAGAATGACCCAGCGCGATTGACATTAGAGTTAGCCAGTCCGAAATTTGACACCCCAGCCAGGTATACATCAAAACGTGACGTGTCGAACACGATTATTCCAGTCGTCGCTTGAATAATTGTATGCAGAGCTAGTAAGGCTCCAAATACTGCAAGTACCCAGAAAAGCGTCCTCAGATGCGTCCTATTCTTGGCAATAAGCATTCCCAGCCAGAACATCACCAAGGCCCCAAAAAAGATGTTAGGATAGTAGAATGCAAGGTCAAAGAGCCCGCGAGCGCCTTGAATGACTGCGGGGATGGGTAAGATAAGAAATAACACCCATAGCCATAATGTAGGTGGTACTACCCAAGGATATCGGGGAGAACGAATCAAGAAGAAGATCGATAGTAATACCAGCGCTATTACTTGTGAAACGAAATGTAACCCCAAATACCAATCAACTATTAGCTGAACGGCAATAACAGCCACAATAGCTAATTCATCTTGGCGAAGAATAATAATGGAAGTCATAATCAAGACACCAAGAACAACTATCAATGCATAAGGTCCAACTATTACTAGCGCTCCTCCTCCTACCAACAGGGCTATTACCAGCGCCAGAAAAGGAAAAGGAGCTATGAAGGAAACCTTACTAATTTCCGCAATTTTGTTATGCACGATAGCGTTCTTCATTACCACCCTGCTCTCTCAAAGTACTTATAATTTTTCGCTAAAAATCGTACGGCTACATTCAATTGTCTCATTATTAATAATTGCTGCGGGAAAAGTCTCGATCAACGATTTAAGGTATGCTTGATCAGTAAGAGTCAATGCATATTGCAGGCCGCGAGCAACACTTGGCGGACGCTTACGTAAGCTATGTGCATCAGAGGCAATGCAACGAATCAATCTTTTTTTGACCAATGTCTCGGCGCAGCGCTGAATTGTCTTGCCCCATGCACCAACCAGGCTACCTGCAGTCAATTGAGTTGAAACTCCCTGTTGAAGCAATTCAACAAGTCGATCCTGATGCTGCTGAATCATACGATAGCGTTCCGGATGAGCAATAATTGGTAGAATTCCAAAGGCTCTTAGTTCAAAAATTATTCGCTCTGTCTCAGAGAGCCAGGTATTACTCCATAGTTCGAGTAGGAGATAACGGCTCCCATTGAGTGTCGCAAGTCTTCCAGCCTGGATATCCTCGACCAATCCAGGCTTAATAAGTGCCTCATGACCGCTAAAGAGGCGTAGCGGGATTCCCTGACGGTCGAGTACCTGCTGCAGCTCATTAACTCGTTCTTTAATCTCCGCTGCCGAGCGTTGTGGAAACAGATCATTATAGTGCGGTGTGGCAATAGCAGTGTGAACACCCTCCTGTGTTAATACTTTAGCAAGAGCTAGTGCCTCCTCTATTGTCCCTGGCCCGTCATCAACGCCAGGTAAGATATGTAAATGTGTGTCAATCATAAGATCATTCTTCCTGAGAATCGCGAACTACTTACAAATGGAAGCTTATCTACAGGCATAGATAATGCCTAAATTCAAATCTCCAGTTAGAGATTTCGTAAGCGTTGCTCCTCGCTTATTATTAGATTTTAGCCCTCCCCTCTCGTTAATGATGGCTGCACATGATGGCAGTAAAACCTGAGAGTTCAGTTTCCAAAGAGCGCCTGCTTGTTTCTGAATCAAATATTGATACTGCCAGCCATTTTGATCCTTGCCAGCTGCTGCCGGTACCTTCCATACAAGGGTTATCGTATGAGTTTGCCCATACGAGAGTGTGAAAAAGCCCATCCACACTTCTCTATTAAAAGCGTTACTCGTGCCACGCGGTTGCCATCCATCCTGCGTTAGTAATTCGCTGCCAGGAGGCACGTAGATATGTATATAATCTCGATAAAGGGAACTTCCGTAATTTTGTCCCGCGATTGTCCATGCATAGCGAAGGGTAGCGTGATGAGTTGCATTGCCCTGGCTATCAATCGTCACCTGGTCATCCAGGGTATTGATGATAAAGTTATTTGCTTTATTCGGGGCAATGTTGGCGTCTACCACAAAAAGGCTGTCGCCAACGGGCGATTGAATGGCTGCATCGAGATGAAAACGATGGAGCAGGTTTTCAGCAACAGCAGAATTCAAGTACAGTTGAAGATCCTTTGAGCGCGCTGCATTGACCATCAGAAGCGAGAATTTGGAGAGATCAGCAGAGGCTAGTTGGTGGACACGCGCCAGAAAATGCTCTGCCAACAACTCCGTAAAACGTTTGCGCAGCGATGAATGCCCATCTGGCGAGGGAATAAGGTCACTTCCTTCACTTGCAGCTCTTCCACCTAATTGGTGAAAGTGGATGCGCGCAATCAGATTCTGTGCTGTGACCGTCTCCTGATACTCAGGAACCGCGATAGGACCTGTAATTGCAAGCGCACGCTCGATCAATGCGGGAGTGATGGCGATTACTCCCTGTACAGGTACGTTGCCACCCTCTTCTTTATAGGTCTGCTCACCATAGCGTGCTGCCGTCGGAAAGTCCGCATCGAGATTAGAGTCACGGAAACTCCAGCTTCCGGGTGCCAGATCGAACCATGTGAAAGCTGGTGGATAAGGAATAACGTGGCCTGCAAGCTCAAAAGGTTTATCGATCAAGTCAACATCCGTAATATGAGCAGCCGCTAACCGGCCACCCACTAAAGTGGCAATGCCAAAGTTCCCGATGAATCCCCCAGCAGGTCGTAGTTCCGTCGAATCAAGTATCTCGATGAGATAGTTTGCAGGCGTACCGATACCCAGGAGTGCTGGAGCAACAGGAAGGAGGTGCTCAAAAGTATCAAGCCAATCCTGGATCAACGGCAGGTCTTTATGAAAGGTGCCTACTAATCTAGGAATGCGCGAATCGAACTGCATATCGCCTGGTTGTAATAGATTGACCTGCTGAGTAGCTATTGCAAGCGAGGTCTTGAGCTTTTGCACATCCTGGTTGACAACGGCAAGGTCTGAAAGAGTGATGCCATGCCCCTGAGCAGTCAATGGATCATGAAGTCCTACCCCCAGTGTATTCAAGATGTTGCAGCCGGTTGCTCCAGCCTGGGAAAGGGTAATGGCGAGCGGCACAAGATGCAAAGCAGCGGTCAGGCGCGTACCATACGATGGTATTTGCTTGATAATTTCGGGCAATGAACGCAGGTCGCTATTCAGCAGATCAAAGGTCTTGAATGCGGAGCCAAACTCAATTTCTGCCCGACTGGTGAGCTGCGTATCGAGAGGTCTGTTCGACCATGTTGCAAAAAGAGCCTCTGCCTTTTGCAAGTGCTGTATCCCTGTTTGCGCAAGGGAGAGATCTGTGTGATAACGCGCATCGTATGTGCGGTACATCAGGAAGCCTGCCACTGAGGAGCTTAAGCCTGTTAAAACCAGAAATAAAAGTACGCCAATGAGTACGTAACGCTTTTTTGACCCTCGCTTCTTGCTTGGTACTCGTATGTGCTGCTTCCCTTCCACATCTAGATGGTTCAATTCTCCCCTAGAGACTTGAATTCCTTGCAGCCGCACGCGTTTAATCCTTGCTGTATTCATCTGCACTCCATTTCTCAACGCTAGAGAACCCTAGTTTGAACGCATTACCTGATCACTATGAGATTGAGACGATGGAGGGGCAGGAACAGTAGAATTGTGACCATTTTTGGCCAGCTTATGCTCATCTTCCTGCTGATCGCTGAAAGCATAGTAGTAGGTATATGCGCTATCATGGCGGTTAGTGCGTTGTTTATTGACCACACAGCCAAGAACATTGGCGCCTGTCTGGGCCAGCACAGATTTCATCTGCTTCAGTTTTCCCTTATCGGCACGTGTGATATCGACTACAACAAGCGCACCATCAACTTTTGAAGCCAGGATACTCGCATCTGACAAACCTATGAGAGGGGGCGTATCAAAAATTACTGCCTCGACACCACAATTCTCAATTATTGTTAGAAAGCGCTGCATTGCTTTTGAATCAAGCAGTTCCGAGGGATTGGGGGGTAGCGGTCCAGAGGGCATAACCCACAGATTTGGCATACCAACCGAATGTACAAAGGGCTCAAGCGATAAACCATTCACGGATGGCATACCGGCCGGGTGGTTGCCCGAAGTAGCAGAGGAAAATTGGTGATAGGTAGCTGCGTTAGGACCGGGCAGCATACCAAACGCCAAAACGGCATTACTCAAGCCCAATTCTCCAGCTGGTATGCCAAACAGGGTGTGTTGAGTTGGACGACGCAGGTCAGCGTCGACGAGAAGGGTATTTTTACCGGCTTTAGCCATAAAAATAGCCAGGTTGGCTGCAATGACGCTCTTGCCATCGCGAGGTACAGCACTCGTGACCAGCATGGAATGCAGAGGTTTATCCAGGGCTGAGAATCCGATGTTGGTGCGCAGGATGCGATAAGGCTCAACGTTTGCATTCTGACCCATCGGGTTGAACACATCTTCTCGCTTCGAAGAGCTGGCGCGCCAGATCGTTGCCAGCACAGGCCACTCAAGCAAGTGGGTAAGCGCCTCTGGAGTGCGAACACGTGTATCCAATCGTTCATACAGCAGCGCCAGCACTATTCCCAGTAACAAGCCCGCCAGTAGACCACCAGCAGTAATGAAGAGGATACGCGGCCCCACAGGACTTACACCGGGCTGCGCGAGTTGAGCAATGCGCAAGAAATCACCGTTTTGTGCCTGCGTCAACTCGAGTTGAGCTAAAAGCGTCTGCCACTGACTATAATGCTGCTGTAGCCCATTCAGTTGCGCCTGTAACACAGCTATACGCGCCTGGTTTCCTCCTTTTGCCTGCAATGCAGACAATTGCGCCGTAATAGTGTCAATCTTCTGCCTGGTCTGATCAAGGTCCTGCTGAACCTGTTGCTGTGACTGACCATTTTCCTGCTGCACGACTTGCAATTGTTGTTTGATTAAAGTTGCAGCAATGTCGTTCGCGAGGGCTGCTGCACGAGTCGGACTTGGATCAACTACATCGATCTCGAAAAGCTGCGTATTGAGCTTGGATGTGGAAGTTACCTCGCTTGTGAGTTGCTGCACCGTCAAACCCGGGTGGCGAGACACGACCTCACGCAGTACAGGATCGCTTAAAGCCAAAGAGGCCTCTGTCTGAACCAGCTGGTCACTGGCAAGCAAGCTGTTGTAGTCCGCTTGATTATTACTTGACCGAATAGCGACCTGGACAAGCGCTGACGATTGATAGAGAGGCGTCCTAAGTTTGCTTCCAATAAGTGCCCCCAACCCTACTACCAGAATGCAGATCACAATCAGCTTCCATTGCTTGAACATAATGGTCCAGAACTGTTCAAACGACATTGTCTATTTCTCCTTACGAGCTATTTAACGCACTTAGCGCTTACTCATGTGCAGTACCCGCTTTATTACTCTGCTCTACATAATTCACTAACCGGTAACTAGCAATTTCTTTTCGCCAACGATCTCAAAAAGGTGTTCCCGAAGCTCCGTACTATTCTTATACTGGAGACTCTCCTCTAAAGTACTCATCCATTGGACAACCGTCTCGGCCGTTGGCAAAGCGGCTCTCTGCGCTACGCAGAGAATCTTGCTATTAGTGGTAGGTGTTAGCTCCTCGTCAGCGGCTACCAGCGTCTCATGTGCGCGTTCGCCCGGACGCAAACCGGTGTACACAATAGGAATGTCGTGGCCCACGCGCAAGCCACACAAGCTGATCATTTTTACCGCCAGATCTAAAATCCGCACGGGATCACCCATATTCAGGAGATAGAGCCCTCCTTGATCGGCGATTGCAGAGGCGAGGATTACCAGTCCACAGGCTTCGGGAATGGTCATAAAATAGCGCGTGGCCTCTGGATCCGTCACGGTTAGAGGCCCTCCCTGTTCAATCTGCCGCGTAAAAACAGGAACGACACTGCCACGGCTGCCGATTACATTGCCAAAACGTACCGCGCAAAAGCGCGTCAGACCATCTGTCGATCTTGCTAAGGACTGCACGATCATTTCCCCAAGGCGCTTGGAGGCGCCCATAATGCTGATTGGTTCGGCAGCTTTATCAGTCGAGATAAACACGAAACGAGCTACTTTATACTCCTGAGCCAGGCTGCACAAATGATAAGTTGCGAGCGCATTCGTACGTATAGCGAGGTCAGGATAGTGCTCGAGCAGCGGGACATGCTTATAAGCCGCTGCATGGAAGACGATATCCGGACGCTTCTCGGCAAAGAGCCGCACCATCCTCTGCTCATCCATGATATCGCCGATGAACGGATGTAAGCAGCTTATACGTGGATGGGAACGAGATCGCAGACCCTCAAAGAGATCAAACAGCCCCGTTTCATTGCTATCCAGGGCGATCAGGAGCCCCGGCTCACAATCAAGCAACTGCCGGCAAAGTTCTGAGCCAATCGATCCCGCCGCCCCGGTCACAAGGATGACCCGTCCTTTCAAAAAAGCACATGCTTCCGTGATTTCTATAGGAACAATTTCGCGCCCCAGCAGATCCAGGACATCTATCTCTCGCGGATTGCCCACGCATGCAACAGGTGGCACGCTTTTGATACGACTTACGAACACAAAAGACAGCAGGGAGCCGCAAAGAATAGCATCCATTGGTAAGATTAGCACATTCGAGAACATCTGTACAGCCACAGCGGCATTAAAACCTATGAGCATCGCGAACATGCACAGTATGACTAAAAAGCCATGCCTGTGTAGGAAGCGCGCGACAGCTCGGTTCATCAACAGCTCTCTGGATACTAGCGGTGTCGTGATCGTATTCACAAAATACTTCATCGTGCCCATCCGTTCAAAAAAATAGGATGATCTCCTGCGATCGCCTTTCACTTCCTGTGTTCCGCAACAATCTGCCCTACTGCGGCGATGACATCTTCGACATCTCCATCGGCCATGCCTGGATAGATGGGTAGCGAAATTACCCGCCGATAAGCGTGTAGCGCTGCCGGGAAGTCGTCCGCCGCCAGGTGATAGGTGTCGCGGTAAAAAGGATGCAGATGCAGCGGAATGAAATGCACACTGCTGCCTATATTCGCTTGCGCGAGCGCTTGAATGAACGCGTCTCTCGTGATCGTGAGCCGCTCCAAATCTAAGCGCAACATATAGAGATGCCAGGCATGCTCTACATGCGCAGGATTTGGCGGCGTCACGACCTCGGGCCACTGCGAGAAGGCTTCTGTATAGCGCTGCGCAATCGCCCGGCGGCGTTGCAGGAGCCACTCGCTGCGCGCTAATTGGTGCAGGCCAATAGCAGCAGCAACATCCGTCATGTTATACTTGTAGCCAGCCTGCAACACCTCGTAGTACCAGGACCCCTGGGAAGTATAGCGCTTCCAGGCATCGCGACTGATACCGTGCAGAGTCATCACGGCGATACGTTCTGCATACGCGGGGTTCGCCGTGGTGAGCATGCCACCCTCTCCCGTCGCCAACGTCTTCGTCGCATAGAAACTAAAAGCAGTGAAATCGCTGGTGGTACCTATCATGCGTCCCTTATATTTCGCCGGGAAGGCGTGGGCGGCGTCTTCGATCACGGGCAGGCGATAGGCCTTCGCAAGAGCGCCGATCGCATCCATTTCGGCGGGCAAGCCGGCTATATGGACAGCCATAATGGCCCGCGTGCGTGGCGTAATATGCTTTTCTAGCTGGGCAGGGTCAATATTGCACGTAACGGGGTCGACATCGACCAGGATTGGCCGCGCACGGAAATACACGACGACTTCAGCCGTGGCTGTGAACGTATAGACGGGGACGATTACCTCATCGCCCGCTTGCAGTCCAATTGCGTCAAGTGCGAGGTGCATCGCCGCCGTAGCAGAATTGACCGCCAGCGCATAAGGAGCGCCAATTCGTTCAGCAAATGCGCGCTCAAAGCGCTTCGTCTTGGGACCGGTCGTTAACCAGCCGGAGCGCAGAGTATCCACCACCTCATCGATCTCCGCCTGCGTGATATGTGGCATCGCGAACGGGAGAAAGGTCGAGCGCGTCGACCTCTGCCCGTGTAAGGGACCACTATATTCCATGGAAGAGCACCACCTCGCCAATCGTTTTCAAAAGGATACATACGTCGAGCAAAAATGACCGGTGCTTGATGTAGTACAGGTCGTATTGAAGCTTGACGAGTTCATCTTGTTCAGAAGCGCCGTAGCCATACTTCACCTGTGCCCAGCCGGTTAGTCCGGGCCTTACGCTAAGGCGGTAAGCATAAAATAGGTTGCTCTTTGCCAGTTCAACGACGTAGCCCGGCCGCTCGGGCCGTGGGCCGATGAGACTCATGTCGCCTCGCACAATATTGAGCACCTGCGGTAACTCATCCAGATGCGTCGCGCGCAGTATTCGTCCGACCCGTGTCACGCGCGCATCACCCCTGGATACCCATGCCCCCCCTTGCGCGCCGGTGCTCATGGAGCGGAACTTCAGCATGCGAAATGTCCTTCCCCGATATCCCGCTCGCTCCTGGCTGAAAAAGATCGGGCCAGGTGAGTCCAGGTAAATGAGCGGGGCTAGAATAGGGAGTAATAGGCAGAGAATCAGCAGGCCACTGATTCCGAAGGCCAGATCTAACGCTTTATTCCAGCACAGGTAGAGCGGCGAAACAAACTGCTCGGCGGGAAATGCAGTAGACCATTGATCGCCAATGTGGTCCAGGGGGATCTTACCGCTGGTGCTTTCGTAGACCGCCGCCACAGGAACCACTGAAATACCCCGCTGCGCCTCCGCGAGAGCCTCCTGAAAGAGTTCAGGATTGGCCTTGAAGTCGATGGCCATGATAATCACGTCGATCAAGCCGTTTTGCGCTAGGCCGCGCAGGGCACTTCTTCCATGAAAAGTCGGGAGACTATCCTGCTGCTTTTGCCCATCACCGCTCTCGTCGATGTATCCCAGGACGTTTATACCGGGATGCTTTGCCCTCAGGAGTTCCCTGGCAACGCTCTGGCCCGCAGCGTTGACTCCGACTATCACCGCCTGGCGACGAAAACGCGGTAAATTAATGGCCTCGGCCAGCAGCACACGCCAAATACTTAAGATTGGCGCCGCCAGCGCCAGAAAGAATAACAGGGGCCCGATGAAAGAAATGACTCCAGCGCCAAAAAAGAGGTACAAGAGCAGCATGTAGAAGATGAGCATCAGTACAAGTGAGCATAGCGCATAGAGAGGACTCTTAAGAAGGCTTGCCGCGCAATCCAGTTGTTGCGCTTGCGTAATGTTGACGGCAAGGCCCCACGACGCAAGCGTCAGGAATAGCCATAGAAGGTTCGCGTTCCACAAACCCAATACGCTGGCCTGCGCATTCAAGCCTAAATGGGGAGCCGGATTCGTTATGCGTACAAGCAAAGCAATGAGCACTATGCCATCGCCGATCATGAGCACAAGGCGCCACAATGTTGGCGATGGTTTCCGTCTCGATGGTTGGTTTTGAGATTGTGACTCTCGTACGCGAGCTATTCCTCCCAGGCTCTCCAAATGGTCCATACTGGAGAATCCCCGGCACTTGTCCTCTGGCTCTGCTACCGGAAGTAAGTGGACCCTGCCGACAGAGAAGACCTTCTGTTCGTCTTCAAACTGCCCTTGAGAACTCACAAGAGGTCTTCCATATTCGAGATCAGGCTGCACTTTGGCTCTCCCTCCACTATGATCTCTCATGCCTTCTACTCTCCCAATCCTTCAAATCGGCTATACACATAGAGAAATTTATAGCCTGACATCTTGCTCCAGGGAGTAAGATTCGCTCTTTTCGGCTGCAACACCTACGGCAGTAGGCGCCAGGGGTAGTGATACAGGCCCTTTCTTTTCAAGCAGCTCAGCTATACGTTTTTCGAGTTCTGTCGTGAGTTGCTCGCGATCAAAATGTTTTTCTACAAACGTGCGACCGCGCCGCCCTAGAGCTTCCGCCTCCTGCGGATATTCACGCAGAGAGAGGATTGCTGAAACGAGTGCTTCCGCATTTTCCGGTTCCACTGCGAGAGCTGCACCGGCCTCTTGCTCAACCATGCGGCGGGCTTCTCCTGCGACACCCAACACGATGGGTCGTGCACAAGCCATCGCTTCATACATCTTTGAGGGCAGTGCACCTTCAAATAACGGTACTCTCTTTAGAGGAACCAGGCAGATATCAGCGCCCGCCAAAAGGAGTGGCATGCGTTTATGGGGATGCGGATCCAGAAACGTCACATTTTTCAGGTCTCGCTCCTGTGCCTGGATGACCAGGTCTGCCTTCACTGCTCCGTCGCCCACCAGCACAATGCGTATATCTGTATGGTCCTTCAGGTACTCCGCCGCTGTGAGCACGGTTTCTAACCCCTGAGCCAGCCCATGTGTACCTGCGTAGAGCACGGTAAAACGATTATCCCAACCGAGTTCTGCACGTGCTTGTGCTCGAGGCGTTGGACGAAACTTCATCGTGTCCACTCCATTGGTCAAAAGAAACACGTGCTCAGGAGATAGGCCACGCTGCAGAAGTGATCGCCGTATACCCTCCGTCACTGCCCAGACCGAACCTGCTCGCTGATAGGTTGACCATTCCAACCGCTCAGCGAGCCCGATCAACAATCGGTTGCGCAACATACCCAATTGGACTGCAGAAGCTGGCCAGAGATCAGAAACCAGAAAAATAAATGGACAACGCCTGTACCACGCCAGTAAGCGTGCCGCGATAGCATCAAAGAGCGGCGGCGATTCGACGATGATCACGTCTGGGTGACCAACTGCTTTACTTCCCAGTAGTGGCGCCAGACAGCCAAAGGACAGTTGCGCCACAATACGTCTCAGAAAACCTCTGTTTGGGGTGGTATAACTCCATACTCGGATCACGCGCACCCCTTCGAGCACCTCCCGTTGAATCAGATGCCCACGATATTCCGGTGGAACAACGCCTGTTGGGTAATTGGGAACAGTCGTCAGCACCGTCACTTGATATCCCCGCCTCGCCAGAAGCTGCGCAGTTTCACTGAGTCGCACTGCCGGAGCAGCCTTTTCAGGAGGGAAATAAGGTGTGATGAAAAGTACATGCGCCATAACAACTCCCTGCCCTCTCAACTAGAACCATTTTTAGGATCCGACAAACTGTACGCGATGCGCAGCGCCGCATCACCTTCTCCATAGAGATTTTGCCGTGACGGATTTGGTTTAGGTAAGCCGACGGCCTCGACTATGACCTCCCAGCGGTTCCCAACCAGAATATTCCATCCGGCTGCGACTGTTTCCGTCCACTCGGTCTCCTCACGCAGCGTTACACAGGGTACGCCAAGGAGAAATGCCTCTTTTTGCATACCGCCAGAGTCCGTAAGAATGCGATAAGCCGCTCGTTCCAGCGCGAGCATAGCGATATATCCGACAGGTTCGATCAATTGAACATGTTCATTCCAACTAATGCCATAGCGCTCTAAACAGATGCGCGTGCGCGGATGAACTGCGAATATAACTGGCATCTCGAGTCTGTTGAGCGCACGCGCAATCTCATGCATCGTTTGCGGATCATCAGTATTAGCGGGTCGGTGTACTGTCACCAATACATAGGCTTGTGGCGCAACCCCTAGCGCCGGCAAGAGTTCTTGTGCATGGGCATCAATCTGTGGCTGGACTTGCAGCAGGATGTCATACATGACATCTCCAACTACCTCAACGCCCTGTGTGATACCCTCGTCGCTTGCATGCTTGCGCGCAGCCTCGGTCGGACAAAACAGGCGATCTGAAAGGTGGTCGGCAACCACCCGGTTGATCTCTTCCGGCATCGCCCGGTTAAAGCTCCGAAGCCCTGCTTCCACATGAGCGATTGGAATATGGAGCTTTGCCGCTGCCAATGCGCCGGCAAGCGTTGAGTTGGTATCACCAAAGACTATAACCCGGTCTGGATGCTCTTTCAGGAGCACTTGCTCGATTGCTTCGAGCATGCGGGCCGTCTGGAACGCGTGCGTTCCGGAGCCAACTCCCAGGTGATAGTCCGGCACGGGAAGGGCAAGTTCATCGAAGAACTGCGCCGACATGCTATAATCGTAGTGCTGGCCGGTGTGAATAATGAGTTCCTGGTGTTGCTGCCGTAGCGCGCGGCTTACCGGTGCAAGCTTCACGAACTGCGGGCGCGCCCCCACGATTGATGCAAAACGCACTACCGATCGCCCCCCTTCTGCAAGAGCGAAGCAACTACAGGTTGTTTGTCGCTCCCCTGATCCAGTTTCTCCCGAAAACCGTCCCCGATAGCGATGTAGCGCATGCCGAGAGACTCGATCTTATCACGGCTTAGCGCTCTACGTCCATCGAGCACCGCCCGACAACCAGCAAAGCGGCTGAAGTCGAGCAACTGGTATGCCTCGTGGCCCGCCTGTAAAATGATGGCACACACCGCTCTTTCGGCCTCAGATGGAAGGGGAATATATCCTAACGCGCGCAACTTACGCTCACTAAAAAGCGGGTCATCAGCATACACAGCTGCCCCACGCTCCAAGAGAGCAGCTTGAAGCAATTTTGCGCTCGTGAACGCAGTCTCATGCACATTACCCCGATAGGCTACCCCCAAAATGAGCACCGGCTGACGCTCCAGCGAACCCACGACGGCTTCGATGCGGCTCACGGCGTACTCGGCCATCGCATCATTAATACGGCGAGCTGAGCGGGGCAAGGAGAGCATCGATAGTTCTGGGGGGAGCAGGTGTGGGGGGCACAGCTGCGCTCCTGCGAGTAAGAAGTAGGGATAGACTGGAATGCAGTGCCCGCCAACACCGACTCCCGGCATGTGTATATGCGAATAGGGCTGAGTATTGGCTGCGGTAACCGCCTCTACCACGTCAAGCCCATGAGCATCGGCAAAGCAGGCAAACTCATTGGCCAGTGCAATATTGACATCGCGGTAGGTCGTTTCGATGAGTTTGACAAATTCAGCTGCATCTGTTGATGCCATGGTGATGATTTCGCCATCCAATACAGACCGGTAAAATGCAACCGCCGCCGCAGTGCTCTGCTCATCAATACCACCGACTACCTTGGGGTAGATGCGCAGATCACGGAAAATAGATCCAGACGAGACGCGTTCTGGGCTGTATGCCAGGTAAAAGTCTTGACCTGCCTGTAAATTCGAGCTGTGCTCGAGAATCTCGCGAAATCGCACCGAGGTAGTACTTACAGGCAGCGTCGTTTCATAAATTACAAGCGCGCCGGGTTGCAACCCGGCACCAGCCGTCCTGGTAGCGGCATCGATAGCTGCAAAATTTACCTCGTGCCGGGCATCGACGACCACAGGAACTATGACGACGACTACGTCCGCACTACGTACTGCATCGGTTGTGTGTACAGTCGCGCAGAGTAAGCCACTCTCTACAAGCCTAGCAACCTCAGTGGCGAGTTCCGGCTCCTCCTGGACGTGAGATTTTCCAGCATTGACCGTTTCGACCACCTCCGCGTTGACGTCACAGCCAATCACTCGCCACCCATGCCTCGCATACTGTACAGCAAGTGGGAGGCCGATCTTGCCTAGCCCGATGACGACAACCGTCGATGGCGCAGGGTCAAAGTGATACATATTAGACCTCCATCTCCGCTTTCACGTATTGCCCGTTACTTGAGCTCTTTTGTTTTGATTCAGACAGCTGGCTTACGACTTTCAGAACTGCCAGACCATCTTCCCCGGAGACGGTAGGAAGAGCATCCTCTTGTATTGCGGTCATCACGTTCTCATATTCCAACCGCAGGGGTTCCGCCTTTTGAATCTTGAGGCGGGTCATCGTCCCCTCGCTCACTCCTGTGAGCGAACGCAATGCATCCCATGTGGTAGTCGTGTAGTCGTTCTCATAAAAATACACATCTTGTGTCAGATAGTTGATGAGATACATGCCTTTTTCACCTGTAATGCTGAGTTCACGCACTTTCGTCGGCGTTAGCCAGTTCACGTCGAGTACGCCGATCGCCTGGTTTGTAAAGCGCAGGACGCCGAGCAATAAATCCTCATGCGTACTATGGATGCGGCGTTGTGTTTCTGCATACACATGCTCCACCTCCGCGTCTACCAGGTAGCGCATGACATCGATATCGTGTGTCGCAAGGTCGAGTGTGACGCCAACATCGCGAATACGGGGAGGAAAAGGACCGAGGCGCCGGGCGTGCAAGTGAAACACCTGTCCGAGTTCACCGGCAACCAGGTGTCGTTTTACCTCAATGACCGCCGGGTTAAAGCGCTCTACATGTCCAATTGCCAGCTGGGCGCCACGAATATGAGCCAGTTGAATGAGTGCAAGGGCCTCCTCGATATTACTCGCCATTGGTTTTTCGAGTAGGACGTTAATACCCCTGTCGAGCATATGCGAAGCCACCTCAAAATGCAGGTGCGTAGGGACAGCTACTGCCACGAGATCGGGTTGGGCCTTCTCGGCCATCTCACGGTAATCGGTGTAGCCTGGCACATGAAAGCGGCTCACCGCCATCTTCAAGTTGGGTTCGTACGTTTCGGCAACACCCACTATTTGAACTTGTCCCTCGTTGAAATCTCTGAGTACTCGAAGATGGTTCATCCCCATCGAGCCGGTACCGACAACGGCAATTTTCAATCGCATAGGGCGCGTACCTCCCGTGCAATAGTTGTGAGGTCTTCCCGGCTCAGTGCCGGGTGGACTGGCAGCGAGAGCACTTGCTGCGCGGCGGTATCTGTCACTGGAAGACGCACATCATCTGCTGTGCGCTTTGCATTCGTCCTCTCAGGAAAACCCACACATCTAAATGTATCTGCATGCTCGCGATAAAAAGGCTGCCGATGAATGGGAAGGGGGTAATGAACCGCTGTCCCGATTCCACGGCTACGTAAACGCATTACCCACTCGTCTCTATCCGTTGGAATGCGGATGGTGTATTGGTGGTAGACGTGCCGGTATCCAGGCCGTGTTATGGGAGTTTGAACTACTCCACCAAGGTGCTCCGACAAGAAAGCGGCATTGGCGATACGCTGCTCGGTAAACCGTTCCAACTTCTCCAACTGTACCAGGCCAAGCGCCCCCTGAATTTCTGTCATGCGCATGTTGTAGCCAAGTGTCACATGGTGGTAACGTTCTTTTTGTCCATGGGAACGCAAAAGACGCGCGCGATCAGCGATGCCGGGATCGTCCGTGGTAACCATTCCACCTTCACCCGTCGTGATATTCTTGGTCGCATAGAATGAGAAGCATCCTATACCGAAACTTCCAACTGGTTTCCCATCTATCTTCGCTGCATGTGCTTGACAGGCGTCCTCGATGATGGCAAGGTGATGAATTTCTGCCAGGGACGCCAACCGCCGCATTTCACAGGGGTGGCCGTAGAGGTGAACCGGCAAGATCGCTCTTGTCTGGGGGGTAAGAGCCGCCTCGACCAGTGCCGGATCCAGGGTATAGGTGCCCGGCTCAATATCGACAAACACCGGAGTGGCCCCGACCATCAGAATGGCGTTCGCCGTGGCCGCAAAACTAAACGCAGTGGTGATCACTTCATCACCCGGGCCGATACCATGGGCTAGCAGGGCCAGATGGAGGGCAGCCGTACCTGAAGCGACGGCGACCGCCTCACGTACATGGCACACTTCGGCAAAACGCCGCTCAAAGGCCGCCACGTACTCGCCCTGGGCGAGTTGACCAGAGGCCAGGACACGAAGAACCGCTGCATCCTCCTCCCTACCTAGCAGTGGGCGCGCAATAGAGATCATGGATTCCTTTCCCCAAGACAAGGCGATACCCTTTCCTCACTTCTAATTCTTTCATCTGGTGTTGCATCAGGAGATAATCCCTCGATGCGAAATGTATTGCACTGTTTATATTAGACTTTATCCTCTATACAATTAACGGTCAACCTGCTTAAGCGTAACTACTCAGGTACCCTTCTCAAGTCACCTCTAAAATCAGACGATGTAAAGGCGACAATAACGAGCATATTTCATGATCAGGCCTGAGAAGCGCTTTCACAGCGAGATCTACCTGAGTAGTTACAGCGCAAACACCCTTTTTTGCGCGGTCATCGGCCTGAGATGCGCGCTGTGCCGTTCTGGAGATAATTAGGGAATGCGCATCGCTAAAGCCGGACGACTGGAGAGCCACCTGGATGAAGATGGTGACTTCTGGAGACTGACCATCTTCGGGATCAGCAGATACCTATGAACATGACAGTGCCAAAATAAATATGGACTCACACAGCTCCATACTCAAGGATACCATCTTTTACTTGAGCATTCGGTTTTTGCAGACGTTGAGATAGCGTTACAAAAGGCGTATGCTGGTGTATTTTCCTCTCCTTCCTTCTTGCCTAAAGACGAACGAATACCACGAGCAGCCACCATATCTAGAATAAACACGACTAAACCTAAATGGTACAATATGAGGATCCATGAACTTTTACCATATTACATGAACCCTTAAGCGTTTGTCAATAGAAGCAGGGCGAAATTACTAGGATTGTGTATGGAGAAGATAATTTATTGGAATTTAATTCGCTTTACTCCGCTCTACTCGTAGAGAACTTACGATTCTACTGCCTCTAAAAGACTTTGCAAATCAGCGTGCAGGTTTATTCTGGTATGGGCTCAAAAGGCTAGCCCGAACGTCTTCTCCTGCAAGTAGGCCCAAGGGTTCCGCGCAGCGCATCTGCTGCGTGATGCCGCCCCCATGGGGCGCATAGTCCCCGATGCCATTGGCATCGTAGTCTCGGTAGAGTCGGTTGGCAAAACTCTTGAGAAAAGAGGGATTGTGGATTTCCGCCGCTAAGCCATCGGCGCCGACGGCATGGGCGAAATTTTTGCTCTCTTTTTTGTCTTGACAGATGAGTCCATTATAAGTATTATTATACAATTGACGTATATATTTGTAAAAATACACTGAGAAAATGCTGCGGTGCATCGTTGCGATGGCTATACCTACACCTACGAAAGGAGAGCAGCGTTTGCTCCCCCAGCCTGAAGGCTTGAGGGTCTCCACGCCGCGCTTATGCTATGAATGACTTGCAACCTACTTTCTGTGCGGGGCACTTAATACGAGGGCAATATAGGGTGATCGATCTCCTTGGCCAGGGAGCATCTGGTGCCGTCTACCTCGTCACAGACGAACGTACCCACCAAAAACGATTTGCCCTCAAAGAGGTGATGCATGCCGCTCGCGAAGAGCGAAGTGCTTTCCCTTTCGATGCTGCGGCGCTTAAACGGCTGAATCACCCCGCACTTCCCCGCATATATCGGGCATTCCATAGTGATAACTCCGACCGCTTCTATATCCTCATGGACTACGTTGAAGGAAATAACCTGGAAGTATTGCGGCAGTTGATGCCGGGCAAGCGTTTATCGTTGCACGCGGCTATGACGTTGATGTCACCCATCATGGACGCTGTAAGCTACTTGCACCGACAGCATCCTCCTCTGATCCATGGTGACATCAACCCGTCCAACATCATCGTGCCAATTCCTGGTACGCCTACTCCTTCGAAGCTCGTTGATTTCGGTGGTGTCAAGAACGTGTGCGCAGACGCCACCGCTGGACGGAGTACGCTCAACTTTCGAGCACCTGAACAATATGGCAGGAGAACCAGTCGTCGTACGGATGTCTATGCCCTTGGCGCCATCTTCTACACACTCCTAACCGGTGCGGTCCCGGCTGCAGCTTCTGATCGATTGGCGCGCATAGGCGCGGGGGAACCCGATCCGCTCTTGCCGATGGATCAGTTCACGCCAGCCGTTCAAACAGTAGCCCGCGCCATCCATTGTGCTCTGTCCATAAGGAGACATGACAGGTTCGACAGCGTTGAGCAATTCCGTGAGGCGTTATGGCAGGTGATCCATGCCAACCAGGATGGCAATCCAGTAGTTGCACAGGCACCGCAACTGGCGGTTGTGGTTCTAGCCGAGGACCATACTGGGCCAGATGCCAAGCCTGATGTCTCGATGCTGGAGGTGGAAATTCCAGCGTTGATTGCCACTGCAACCATACAGGCGGAAGTGACATCTGCAGGACCACCTCTTTCGCCCGCTATTCCTGGAGAAGGAACCCCCCCTGCGAAGGTATTTTCGCAAGCAGGGTCACCTGTCCTGCGCCGTAAGAAGCGTCGCCCGCCTGCCAATGGGAGGGCGAATGGCACATATAAAAAACAAAAGCGCAAAGCGCGGTCGTTTCTCCCGGTTGTGCTTGTCTTTTTACTCGTGTGCGTAATTGGGTCAGGGGTAGCGACCGTTGGATACCAGACATATAAGGCGCAGTATCAGCATGACGTATCTCTGGCACAGGTGGGGATAAAACACCTGCAGACGGCTTCATCCCTCATGCAGGCATGGTCAAAAAAACCGCTCGATGCTCCTTCGCTTACTCGCGCACAGCATGAGTTCGCGGCAGCATCTGCCGTCTTTGCTCAGCTCGATACTGATTTACAAGCGTTTCCCGGGTTCGCCACATTGATTCCCGGCTATGGTACTCGTTTGAGCACGGCATTACGTGTTGTGCCAGCAGCTATGCAGATTTCTCAAGCTGGGGTCGCCGGTTGCGATGCACTCGCTTTGATCCTCTCCCGGCTCCACGAACCGTTTGGTACAGGCTATGGCATAACGATAGTGGATCTCGCAGCGATCGGTAAGGACCTTCACCAGATGGAGGCGGACGTCAAGCAAGCTACTGCGGCGGTCAACGCTTTACAGCCAGCGGATTTGCAATTCGATTCACGCCTTGGCAAGGCGATTGCGTCGTTCCATCAATATCTCCCATCATTGCAAGCCCTGCTACATGAAGCCGTTCAACTCCTTCCTGTCCTACCTTCATTGCTGGGAATCAGCGCACCCGCATACTTCCTCGTCGAGATACTCGATTCAACGGAACTGAGGCCTGGAGGTGGTTTCATTAAAGACTACGGTTTTGCTACATTCATAGGAGGACGGTTGAGCGCGGCGCATATCACAGATGCGAATTTGCTCGATACCAACTTTAGTGCTACCGGTCAGACCCTCTCTTACCCCCCAGCGTATAGGTGGTTTGATCTTGCGTCCACTAGCTGGAATCTGCGCGATTCCAATCTTGATGCAGATTTCCCCACAGCCGCTGGCTATGCCGAGCAGAACTATAACCGCGAGGGTGGCAAAGTCGCACTTCAAGGGGTAATGGCCATTACCACCACGCTCATGGAGCATGCGCTTGCCATTACGGGACCAATTGGTATACCTGAGTTGCATGAGACTATCACTGCGCAAAATCTGGTTGATCGCATCCACTATTACCAACTTGGGCCAGCAAGCCAGGGTGCTAGTATTCTACCGCCTGGTGGAAATACCTCTGGGAGCAGATACTTCACAGAATTGCTGGCTCAACATTTTCTCGCGCGTATGCGTCAACTCCCCTCTTCTGTTTTTCCTAAATTATTACAAATGCTCAGCAGTTCGCTTCGTACAAAGGATTTGCAGATCTATTTCAATGCCTCTCCAGCAGAAAACCTTCTCCGGTTTTCTCATGTTGCTGCGGCAATCCAGGCCCCGCTGGGTGATAGCTTCTTTGTGGTAGACGCTAACGTTGCTGCTGATAAGGCCAATCAGTTTATCACTAGCACGTTGTATGACCGAGTGACCATTGATGGCAGCGGCAATGCGACTCATCATACCTCCATTCGCTATGCATGGTTAAAGAATGGTGATGTTTTAGGATCTCCTCTCTACAGCGATTACGTACGCATCTATGTACCGCCCGGCAGCTCTTTGCAGGAACAACAAGGATGGCAGCCACGTGGCGCAAGCGAGGCTTTTGACCGCCAGGTGTGGGCTGGTTCCTTCACTCTTTCTTACGGCCAGACACGCACCGTCACCCTTACGTGGACAGAAAAGGGTGTGGCGAAAAAGGATGCAGCAGGCTGGCATTACCAGTATCTCGTCCAACGGCAAGCCGGTACCAAATGGATGCTGAACGTACAGGTCACCTTGCCATCATGTGTAGTGAGAACGCATACATCGGGAGGGCTCATTTCACATAACCGACAGACAACGACGCTCACCCAATCCCTGGCTGAGGATACGAATCTGGGAATTGATTATAGCTGCTGATCCTCTGACTGATGGAGTAGTACCAGGCGCAACATTCCACACGCCGAAAACACCGTCGGGGATACAATTGAGGTCTTGATCAATCTCGCAAAATGATCCCCCGATATTGCCATGCGCTCGTATAGATCCCGTAAAATAGAGCGCACGGCCGCTGCTGGTTACAACCGTGAAGGAGATACGTTTGGAGCTATCGAGGAAACCACTGTACGTTCCACTCAGATGCATTGCGCTGAAGAAGCCAGAAATATGTCCATCGTTTTGCTGCATCTTGGTGAGTGTCATTTGCGAGGGGACATTCGCTTGCAGATCGTCAATAGTACCATCATATGACGCGGCCAGCTGAGGATAGGGATTTGGCACGAGAGTTGCCGTAGCGGCCACGGTCGGATGAGTAATGGGAGTAAAAGTGGGGAGCGGCAATCGACCTGGCGTCGGCGTGGCTACGTGATTCCTCCTCAAAGCAGTGAATCCCCAGAAACTCGCTCCAACTCCAACCACCAGCAACAACGCAAGCAAGACAGGAAGCAGGAAGCGCTTTCTCGTGCGCCTGTCAGGCAACTGCTTCTCTTGTAGCGGCTGAGAAGATGTTTCACCTGTCTTACCAGGGTCCTCAGAAGTGGAAGGTGAGACGACTATTGAGTTGAGCGCTTCAGAGATGTGTGGCTGCTGTCCTGACTCCTCCTGTAAAGCCTGCCAGAACTCCTGGACTGTGGCAAAACGCTGCACCATTTTTATTGACAGCGCTCGCTGGATGGCCCTGGAAATATGCAGAGGGACGGATGGGACAAGCTCACTGACAGGCTTTAAAGGGTCAGGGTTTTCGTTGCTGAGCTGCGTCATTCTATCGAGAGCACTGGGCGGAATGTCACCGGTCAGTAAGGTATAGAGGGTTGCCCCCAGCCCATAGATATCGGTGCGCGTGTTGGTCCCCGTCGTATAATGCTCGGGCGCTCCGTAACCAGGCGAACCGTAGCGCACCGCGCTGGTCGTTCCTTGCGTGTCATACTCCTTGGCAATACCAAAGTCTACCAGGACGGTCTTCCCCTCCGCGATAGGCACGATAATATTTGAGGGTTTGATATCCCGATGAATGATCGGAGGATCTTGTTGATGGAGATACTCAATGGCATCCACGATAGGAGCAAGAATGGCCATGATTACTGGTAACGAAAAGCGCTTCTCGGGTTGAATGCGACGCAACGTTTCCAGGTTTGGACCTTCGATATAATCCATGAGCATATACAAGCGGTTATGCTCTTCATTATCAAAGACATGATGGACTCGCGGAAGAGCCGGGTGAACGAGATGCTCGAGCACGCTGCATTCAAAAGCAAAACGCTCCCTTGCGTTTTTTTGCGTGGCGATCACCTCTTTGAGCGCGAAAAAACTATCTTCACGCTGCTGATCCTGTACTAAATACACAGCGCTTAAACCGCCCGCGCCAAGTAACTCAACGACAAGGAAACGGCCGCGGATGACCGCTCCGGGAGAAAGCGTCTCGTCTACCTCGTGCATATTACTGCTCCGATGTTCATAGTACAATGCCGGCATTTCACAGGCCCTTTTGCGTCCCGTCCGAGCCAGTACCGAAAACGGTTTGCTGTTTTACCGAGGCGAGGCCAGCAAACAAGCCTCTTGTTCCAGATTGAGACTGGCGTTGTAATCACGGTCAGTCGCAGACCCACACGCAGCGGTTTTTGGTTCTCAAACCTGCGCCCATCGAAGAAGTGCTGGAAGGCTTTCCCGAGGTCCATGAAGCCACCCCCCACGGCGCACCTGGTCACCTCAGAGGTCCAAAGGTACGCTTGTGCGCGGAGAGCATCGAATTGCTTTTTGAGCGCGGGGGCAGAAAGCGTTGCTCCGGCCTCATACTGTCGCTTCCACTGCGCCGGGCCCCGGTTGAACACGAAGCGGCTGGTGCCAGCAGCATGGGCCAAGCAATTGGCCTGGTTCAGGCGGATTTTGTGTGCACGGATCATGAGCAGGCCTCCCTGACGGCTCTTCACCTCATGCATTCAGGTGCGATGTATGCATGATAAAACAAAACCTTCAGTCCGTCAAGAGGCAATATCCGCGCATGGACTCATACAGTTTATGGAATGTTCGCTTGAAGAAGTACGTATGAACAGTTGATTTCTCCTCACCGAGCAGGTAAGATGGTGTTGCTACTGTATCTCCTGGTATACTTTTGCTCGTTATAAAAGAGAGCCCTAGTCTTGTGCAGCGTAAGCGGGGGTTTATTAGGAGTACCCAATGCGTAAGTGTAGTGGAAGCAGCATTTACTGGTGAAGACGGCCTGCGGAACGCCGCCTCATTGGCTTCATGGCACTTCACTCCTGGTAGGCGGCGAAGTTTCTAATCACTGTAGATACTGGTCAAGAGGTTCATTTTGCAGCAAGAACAGTTCATTTTACCCATGGGAGTTACCGTGCGCGACCCCCAGGGAAACCGGTTCGTCATAGAGGGTGTCCTTGGGAAAGGGGAGTTTGGGGCTGTCTATCTGGTGAGAGAACGGGATGAAAAGCACCACTTGTTTGCTCTAAAAGAGCAAATTAACCCGAATAAAGACGATCGCGAGCGTTTTGCCTTTGAAGGCGAGGTTCTCAAACGGCTGAATCATAAGGCACTGCCCCGCGTGCATCGCGTGTTCGAATATGACAAACTCAAGCGGGTGTATTTGCTCATGGACTATATCGAGGGACGGAACCTGGAGGACTTACGGGGAGAGCAACCGGGAAAGTGTTTTGCCTTGCCCTTGGTGCTGGTCTTACTGGCTCCCATTGTGGAGGCGCTGACGTATTTGCACACGCAAGACCCGCCGATCGTGCATCGAGACATCAAACCCGCGAATATTATCGTACCCGTGGGAGCGCGTGAAGCGATGCTGGTCGATTTTGGTTCAGCGAAAGAATATGTAGCGGGTACGGCAACGACGACGTTAAGTCGTCGTTCGCCTGGCTATGCCGCACTGGAACAATACACGACGGGTACCAATCCCTCAACCGATGTTTATGGCTTGGGGGCAACCCTCTACGCGCTGTTGACCGGGTCGACTCCGATTGATGCACTCTCCCGGGCCGCAGGAAGATTGAGTGCAGGCGGCGATCCTCTCAAGCCGGCAAACCTGCTCAATCCCGCAGTTCCTCTGGCTGTGGCCCAGGCTCTACAGCGAGCTATGGCGATCAGAAGTGCTGACCGATTTGAGACAGTCGAGCAATTCTGGCAAGTGTTACTGGCTCATGGCAAGCAGCGGATACCCCATGCTACCTCGATAGATCTCTCTCCACCTTCTCCTCCTGCTGAGCAAGCTATTGAGGACAGTGATACTGAATCTTTGCAGAGAGGGCACGTTACTCCCCATCCTAAAAAACGGGAGGGCTTACGTATCTTCGCTGGCTTACTTGTTACCTTCGCGATGGGGATAGCTGTCTTCTCTTACCTCGGGGGCTTTACCGTTCTCCTCTTCTGCTGCCTGGGTGTGCTTCTCCTATCACTCGGTGTGCTGCTGCATGATTTGTCCTCACGAGCACGCACGTCGCAGAAGAATCAAGAATCTGTACGAGGCAATAAGCTAGAATAGCTGTCTTAGGAAGCGCAATGTCGCGGTGATCCAGCCGCCCAACTTGAAAAAGGG
>Ga0070717_10000528_pt1 | contig 24188 bp, 17 predicted proteins | sample LARL113metaG_FD_71366 | JGI IMG/M metagenome (GOLD analysis project Ga0070717, IMG submission 71366) | Corn, switchgrass and miscanthus rhizosphere microbial communities from Kellogg Biological Station, Michigan, USA - LAR L11-3 metaG | ecosystem: Host-associated > Plants > Roots > Rhizosphere ...
GCCGAGGGCCGGTAGTTCGCTCTGCGCCTCTTCCTGGATCGCGCGCAGCGCGGCGGTGATCGTCCCCGCGCCGGAACATGCACCCAGAACAATGACGGGGTTCATCTTCAAAACATAACGACCGAACAAAATTGCCACGGTGTGAGGAAGAATCGCGATAACAACGCCGACGAAGACCAGGCTGATCCCGGATTTCTGCAACCCTGAAAAGAAACTCGGCCCTGCGGCGAGTCCCACGCACGCCATGAATACGGTCAAGCCGACAGTGTCGAAGATCCACATCGCTGACTCCGGGATCCGACCGAATGTCGGGTGAATTGCACGCAGCCAGCCGAATATCAAACCCATAATCAGCGCGCCGCCGCTCGCGGTCAATGTCAGCGGCAGGCCGCCGACCACGACGGTGAGTAATCCGACCAGGCCGCCGAGAAAGATGCCGAACCCGACGAAGATCATGTCCGTCATTACCGTTTTGCGATCGGCGTAACCGAGTGCCTTGGCCGCCCGCTCGACATCGCGCTCGGCCCCAACAAGAGTCAGCAGGTCGCCCCGCTCTAACCGCGTGTCAGCGGTGAACGGCATCGTCTGGCCCGCTCTGGTCAGCTTCTTCAGGAAAACGCCCCGGGCAAAATCCATGGCCGCCAATTCAAAAATGCTCTTGCCGACGAGCGACTTGTTGGTGATGACGACGTCGAGAAACTCGACCGGAAAATCCAGAAGCTCTTTATCGCTCACTTCGGCGCCGATCTCTGTCCCGCGCGCCATCAAAAGTTCCGAGCGCGCCAGGACCGCGACGATATCACCTTCCCTAACGACCGTGTCCGGGTTGGGCTCGATAATCTTGCCATCCCTGCGGATCCGCGAAATGAACACGCGCGTTTCTCTGGGACGCGCTTCCAGCTCGGCAACGGTGCGGTTGAGCAAATCCGGGCGGGCGACTCGGTAGGCGCGAACATCGAGGTTTTGATAAGCTGACAGTGTCTCTGGCTCTCCCGTTCCCGAGCCCGAAAGCTTCGCCCGGAGTTTGCGCGCTTCCTCCTTCAGATCAACGCGCATCAGTTTCGGACCGACATTCGGGAGGAACCACACGATGAACGCCGTCCCGATAAGATAGGTGACAGCGTAAGCCACGGGGATGTTATTCGTTAGGCTTGTTTTGTCGGCGGCTGATATCGACAGACGACCGATGGCGTCGCTGGCGGTGCCGATGACGGTCGATTCGGTGAATGCGCCGGCGAGAAGACCGGCTGCCGTCCCCATGTCGTAGCCGAGAAGTTTCGCTGCGGTAAACGCGGCGAGCAGGCAGGTGGCGCAAAGCACGCCCGTGAGAGCCAGTTGAGGCAATGCATCCTTCTTCAGCGCGCGGAAGAACTGGGGTCCCACCTTGTAGCCGGTGGTAAAGAGAAAGAGATCGAAGAAGACATATTTGACCACAGCGGGCACCTGGACGGCGAGTTGCCCAATGGCGACTCCCGCGAGCAGCGTGCCTACGGCCGTACCAAGGCCGAACGACCCAATTTTGATACGACCGATGAAGAAGCCGATCGCCAAAGTCAAGAAGACCGCGAGCTCCGGATGTTCCCTAAGGGCATGAGTGAGATAGTCCATGGCGGAGCTTTCCTTTGAGGTAGTGGTTGTCGATGGCCGCGCTTGGTGCCGATTACGTGAGGCCGCGCTCCGGATCTCCGGAATCGAGCTAATGAAGGCTGCTAACGTCTGGAGAGTCGAAGAAGGGCGGGTCAGACGGGTGCTGCTTTGACGAGCGATCGGATGCACAGCCAGCGAAAAGGAGCACTGAAAGCACAAAGAATAAAGTTGTCGTTCGCACGATACGTGAGCTATTTTAGCTGAAGTGCGACGCGATGCGAGCAAAACTCACCACTCTTTGAACTCGCTCGCGTGCTCGTGCGTCTTCAATGCAAAGAGCAGGACAAGTAACTTACGCCCTAGTCGGCAGTGGTTAGACTTCGATCGCGTGAAGTATTGGGAGATCATCGCCGACAATCTCAAGAAAGCCGGCTGGAGTTTGGGTTATGTATCAGCCATTGATTCCGAGCACAAGAAGGACACCGTGATTCATTTCAACGGAAGTAACAAGTAACGACAAAGTTAAGCTGAAACTCTTTCTTGCCTGAATCGAAATCCCGCTTCGCCTGTAGGTAGAAGCTTAGCGGGATTGATTCGAGTTCTTTCGCAATCGCGATTTTCGCCCTGTTCGTGACGTAGTTGTCGTTTTCAAAGTCCGTCTTGTTCTCGTAACCCGCAGTCACCGCCCATTTGTGTGGCAGAATGATGATGAATGGAAAGAATGTTTCCAGGAAATTCAATGGCTGCGCACTGCCCTCTTCGGCGACCGACCCGTTGTATTCGAAGGACGGGCTAAAGGTGAGCCACGGCGTAATGTCCCATCCCAAGGCTCCGATCTCCTGGAATCGCCAGACGTTGTCACTAAGGTCGTGACGTCCTGTCGGCATTTCCAAGTCCAAAGCGGCGCCGACGCGGAAGGTCTTGCTCAACCGGAAAGCTGTGCCTGTTGCCACTTTGAGATCCCCGAGACCCCCGATGTCCGGGACGTTGGGATCATCGTCGCCGACGCGAAACTTCATCGGTAGTTTCAACCGCAATGCCCAGTCCTGATTCTCCGAGACACGCCAGGCCCACAAGGTCCCTGCCGTCTCCTCCACGGTGCTCGTTCCATTGGTGAACTTATTCCACTCCGTCTCCAGCCAGACGCGACGGATAAGAACCGTAGGATCATTGAGCTCTTTCAGATCGGCCGCGGGCACCTGATCCGAACTCGTGCCTGCTTGCTTGGCAGCCTCCAGATTGGCTCCGCTGAATCCGGCGACGACACCAAGCGTTAGGAAGATGATTCCCTTCATAATCGTGTGATGTCCGCTCCACTTTGCGAAGAAGTCGACACGCTGGCTATGGGACTTTCGTCTGACGAGGGTTCGGGCAAGCACAGGGTACTACATTCGGTTAGTCCAAGCGACGCCGACGACTTGCGCGATCGGCTGTGTCTTGTGGAGTTCGAAGAGCAAGTCCTACCTCCAAGCCACAGGCGCCGCGGCCTTCATCTCGGCGCTCGCGCCTGCCGCGTAGGTCTCGAAATTCTTGTTGAACAGGGGTCGCGAGCTTCTTTGCGGGCAACTTCGCATGTGGTCTCATTCTCCTTGCGCTCGCTGAGTGTCCAGTGAGAGCTTCGCTGTGATTAGGACAACCCGATCCATGCTTGGTGTTGTGACCTGAGCAAACAGAGGAAATAACCATGAACTCCTTCTCTCCAAACTATTTCATCCACGCTGGAAACGTTCTCCTGTTGGTGGCTTACAGCGTTCGCGACATTCTTTGGTTGCGTTTGTTCGCGGTGGGAGCCGCGCTCATCTCAATCCCGTATTTCGTGCTACAGCCGACAACGCTGTGGGCGCCGCTCAGTTGGACTGTCGTGTTTGCGGCAATCAATTTGCTGCAATCATGGCGTCTTTTCATCGAGCGCCGTCCAGTCAGACTGACGCCCGAGGAGGAACACATTCGACGGCTTGTCTTCGAGAATTTACCTCCACGGAAAGTCTTGCAGGTTCTGGGCCTTGGCTCTTGGGTCACAGCGGAGACTGGAGAGCGGCTGATAGAGAGCGGTAAACTTCCCGATGCCATCTTGCTCATCGTCCGTGGGAAAGTGCGGGTGACGAGAGATGGACGCGTCCTCGGCGAACTGAGTGCGGGGGACATTGTAGGCTCCGCCCTCATCCTTAGTGGCATCCCCGCCGACGTGGATGCAGTGACAGTGGAACGAGTGCGCGCAATGCGTTGGCAGGTTGGAACGCTGCAGAGGTATCTCGCCGCCAATCCCGAGACGCGGACCGCAATGCAGCGGCACCTTGCCCGTGACCTGGCGAGGAAGGTGGAGCGTTTGAGCTAGCCAAGCGCTGCAGGGCAATGGCTCCCTTGCGCCATGCATTCGCATCCACGCATACGAAGTTCGACCGCGCAAAGATAAAACGCGGCGTCGATCTCATCTCCGATGCGATGCCATTCCGTCGCCTCTGGTACTGCGACCCGGACGACGCTGTCGAATATGCAAGGTTTTTCAGTCGATCATGAGGCCATCATTCGCGTTTACGATGGCGCAGAGACGCCAACATCAATTCCGTTGCTGAAAGGCGGAACGCTTTAATTCGGCGCACCGGAAAAACTTCGGTCGGTGGAGGCTCGGCCTTTAGCCGAGCACGGCAACCGGACGACCTGACTTTCCCAAACGGGGAGAGCAAATTCCTTACTCGCGCGGTCGTTTTAGACGCATTTGTCTGTATTAGATTGGGCATGGCGCTGGGACGGGGCGGCCTACGACATCATGGCTACCAAGACTGGACCCCACGCGGTAAGCAGGATATTGCCAATCGCATAGGGTACCGTGTAGCCAAGGGCGGGCAGTTCGCTCTGCGCCTCTTCTTGGATGGCGCGAAGTGCGGCCGTGATCGTCCCCGCTCCGGAACAAGCACCCAGGACGATAACTGGATTCATCTTCAATACATGACGACCGAAGAGGATCGCCACGGCGTGGGGCAGAACCGCGATAATAAGGCCGACCACGACGAGACTGAGGCCGGATTTCTGGAGCCCTGAAAAGAAGCTGGGTCCCGCCGCCAGCCCTACGCAGGCCATGAAGACCGTCAAACCGACGGTGTCGAATATCCACATGGCGGACTCTGGGATCCGGCCGAATGTCGGTCGAAGCGCTCGCAGCCAGCCGAATACCAGGCCCATGATCAGCGCGCCCCCGCTGGCGGTAAGGGTGAGCGGCAGGCCACCAACCACGATGGTGAGCAATCCGAGCATCCCGCCAAGGAAGATACCGGCTCCGACGAAGATCATGTCCGTCATTACCGTCTTGCGGTCGGGGTAGCCAAGACTCCTGGCCGCCCGCTCGACGTCTTTCTCGGAGCCGATCAGAGTCACCAAGTCGCCCCGTTCCACCCGCGTTTCAGGCAAAAACGGCATTATCTGGCCAGTCCTGGTCAGCTTCTTCAGGAACACGCCGCGGGCGAAATCCAGGACTGCCAACTCGGCGATGCTTTTGCCCTCGAGCGATTTGTTGGTGATTACGACATCGAGCATCTCGACCGGAAAATCCAAAAGCTCTGCGTCACTCACCTCGACTCCGATCTCCGCGCCGCGCGCCATGAGCAATTCCGAACGCGTCAGGACTGCGGCGATGTCACCCTCGCGAACGACCGTGTCAGGCTCTGGCTCAATGATCTTGCCATCCCTGCGGATGCGGGAGATGAAGACTCGAGCTTCTCTGGGACGCGACTCCAGTTCGGCCACGCTCCGGTTGAGCAAGTCCGACCGGGTGATCCGGTAGGCGCGAACAGCCAGCCTCATGAAAGCGGACATCACCTCTGCCTGAGCGCTGCCCGAGCCTGAGATCTTCGCCTGGAGTTTCCGGGCCTCCTCTTTCAGGTTAACGCCCATCAACTTCGGACCCACGTTGGGGAGAAACCAGACGATGAACCCGGTGCCGATAAGGTAGGTGACGGCATAAGCCACCGGGATATTGTTGGTCAGGCTCGTCTTGTCCGCGTCCGATAGGGCGAGGCGCCCGATGGCGTCGCCGGCGGTTCCGATGACCGTAGATTCCGTGAACGCACCGGCCAGAAGACCGGCCGCCGTCCCCATGTCGTAGCCGAGGAGTTTCGCAGCGGTAAAGGCAGCGAGCAGGCAGGTGGCGCAAAGCACCAGGGTAAGAGCCAATTGCGGCAATGCATCCTTCTTCAACGCGCGGAAGAACTGCGGTCCCACCTTGTAGCCGGTGGTAAAGAGAAAGAGATCGAAGAAGACATATTTGACCACAGCGGGCACCTGGACGGCGAGTTGCCCAATGGCGACTCCCGCGAGCAGCGTGCCCACGGCGGTGCCCAGGCTGAACGTCCCGATCTTTAGGCGGCCGATGAAGAAGCCGATCGCCAAGGTTAAGAAGACCGCAAGCTCTTGATGCTCCCTAAGGGCTTGGGCAAGATAATTCACGATGGCGCTGCGCTAAGGTTGCAGCCCGTCACCATGGTTAGAACTTGATCTCGTAGTTACAAATCCCGCGGAAATCGGTAAGGTTATGGACATCTCCTCCAAACTGCTGGACGACCGCATATCGCAAACGCAGCGACAGACCCTTGAGAAGGCCCTTTTTCGGCCCCCACTGTAGATTGGCATCGAATTCGTTCTGTCTAAACTGCGTCGATGAATCCGGATCGGTGCCGAATACCGCTAGGGCGTAAGCGCTCAGTCCGTCCAGCCACGGAAAGTCATAACCTGCCCGGAGAAGAAAGGCGCTCTCACCCGCCCGGTTGAAGTCCTGGACCTGAACACTGGTGTAGCCGGGATAGCCACTCCAGGGGTTCTGCAAATTCGCATTTCCCCATGCGTGAGTTACCGCCGCGGTAAACAGCGCGTTCCGGATGGGCAGTTCTAATTTGAAACCGATTTGATGGCCCGAGAAACTGTGGCCCTGCAGGAGGTTATCGCCGACACTACCCTGGTCTGTGTACTGGGCGGCGAGCTTCAGCCGCCAGTCATCTGCAAGCGGGACCTCAAAGCCCGTTTGGGCATAAGCGATGTTGATGACATCGGCGCAGTAGTATTCGATCGCGCCAATTGAGAATTTCCCCTTCTCATATTGAGCTCCGGCTGCCCACACGCCTCGATTAGCATTAGCGCCCGCGTCTTCCCCCATCGAAACAAACTGATTCTCATTTCGCTCTTTGATTTGATCGAAATATCCAAGTCCGTACTTAATAGCCGCCACCTCCGCCGCCGGTGTCGGGGACGGGACTGCAACAGACTTTTCGTCTTTGCTGAGGCCTATCCCGTCTGGAGTTACATCGGCATCGCTGCTGCTGTCGCCAAACTCGTATCGACCCTGCAAGACAACCGCTTCGAAAGTATTTGGTAACATGCGGTTGTCGTTGCGGCTGATAAACGGCGTGTCGTAGCCCTTCGCTCCCACAGTGACGCCCAGCCCTGTCATGATCCGGATATCAGCGTAGAACTCGCCCAGGACCGTGAACCCGTTTTGTCCCTCCTCCAGTAGGAGAGTTCCATCCCTATCGTCAGGGGCATAAACCGGGTTTGTGGTGTAAAGCGTGAGGCCGAACGCGATGTGGTCGAGAAAGTATCCCGTCCTCACTCCCGCCCATCCACCGAAGGCCACCGCCTGTTTCTCTGCGCCAGTGAAGTCGCTGCGATCGAAATAGAAGGTTCGGAGGTTGACTAGGAACTGCGTGTCTTCAAGGGCAGCTCGGCGCTTTTCCAAACGCCATTGGTTAAATTCTTCAAATGCCTGATCAAGGTTCGGCTTACCTTGCTCAACGGATGTTAGCGCGCTGTCGGGCTCAGGAACCTGCTCTACTGCCATCGGCGCCAGGGTGAGATCAGACGGCGCGGCTATCCAGAGATCGATCTCCTTCTCCTTCTGGCCAAAGGCAGTGTTCGCGCCGCTACACACGGCCAGCAATGCCACTGCGGCACGTACATATATATTAAGCGAAATTCGTATGGGCATAACACGTCTCCTAAGCACGAGATTGTATCGCTATTTTGAAAACGGGATTATCAGGGAGTAATTAACGTTTTGTCGAGGACACTTTTTTTCCGGCCGATTGACCATTCTTGCCTGTCGCTGCCTCATAAGCTTCCCTGTAGCCGCGGGCAATGGTCCGCACCGCCCGGCCGATGTCGTCGTAGACGTGATTCTCCAGGTTGGCGAATGATATGCGCACCGACCAATCCGGAGCGGCAAAGCCGCTGCCGTTGAGCAGGACGATGCCGTGGTCCTCGGCCAGCCGGAACACGATGTCGAGCGGATGCACGTTCGCCTTCATCCACTTGACGATGTCATCGCCCAGATACTTGCGGGCAAAGAATTCGAAATCGATCAGGCCGTAGTAGTAGTCGAAGTATTCGTTAGGGCCTACTTCGATGTCCAGTCCTTCGATCGTTGCCTCGACGCGCTTCTTCACGATACCGAGGCAGGCTTTTTGATAATTCTTCTTTTCGTCCATCAGTTCGCTGAGCGAGAAGAGCGTCATCATCACCTGCTGCGGGAGCGACAGGCCCGCCGTGTGATTCAGCGCGACGTCGCGGCTGTCCGCCACAATGCGGTCGATAAATGCGAGTTTGCGCGGCTCGAGCGTGAGCCCGCCGTAGCGCTTGTCCAACTTCTTCTTAATGGGCTCCGGATGGGCCGCGATCATTTCGTCGAAGATGTTGTCCTCGTGGAGCGCGATGGTGCCCAGGCGCCAGCCGGTGCAGCCGAAATACTTGCTGTAGGAGTAAACGCCGATGCAGTTCCTCGGGAATTCCCCCATCAGCGAACGGAAACCCGGCACGAAGGTGCCATAGACGTCGTCCGTCAGCAGGATGAGATCGGGCCGCTTCTTCAGTATCGCCCCGATTTTCTTAATCGTTTCGGGAGAAAGCGCGACGGCGAAAGGATTGCCGGGGTTGACGATGAAAAACGCCTTGATCTTCGGGTCGAGGAGCTTTTTCAACTCTTCATCCGGGTACTGAAAACGGACCTCCTGCTTTGCTTGGATCTCGACGAAGTGGAGATCGTAGTCTTCCAGATGCGCCATCTCCAGGTAGGGCGTGAAAATCGGCACGCCGAGCGCAATCGTGTCCCCGGGATTAAGGATCCGGTTGCTTTTTAGCGACTTGAAAATGTAGCACATGGCGGCGGTGCCGCCTTCGACCGCGTAGATCTTGAACTTGCCTTTGGGGCGCGGGTCTCCGCACATAGCCCACTCAAGGTATTCGTGCACGACCTGTTCGTTGTGCACGAGCATGCGGTCTGGTACCGGGTAGTGATCGCCGATAATCGAATCCACTAGCTCATGCACGAATTTGTCGGCGTCGAAGCCGAACTTCTTCACTGCCCACGGCACCATCGCCTGAAGGAAAGGCGCGCCGGGCATGTCGTTGTGTTTCTTCAGCCAGGCTTCGAGACGGCCGGCTATTCCCGATGCCTTCGGCATCCCGCCCACGCCCGGCGGCAGATCGAGCACGCGTTTGCTCTCGGTGACGGCGAATTGCCCGAGCAAGAAGAACGCCTCGCGCGGCTCGGTGGCGACCCAGTTTGGATTGCCGCGACCGGCGTTCAGGTACGACAGAGAAGATTCCAGCGCTGATTTCGATGCCACCTTTTGGACGAAATCCTTGATCTCGAACGGACCGAGTTTCTCGAACTTTTTCAGTATCAAATTATCTGATAATGCACGACCGCCACGTTGAGCTTGTCGGCTAGGTTTCTGAGCCCGAGAGGGCTTGATTGTTGGTGTTATCATAGTTTTCTTTGTTGTTGAATCTTCGACGGGAAATGCGGCTTCACGACATCAGCATGATAATAATCATGCCCCAGATGGTGAGCAGGGTGTTGCCGACGGCGTAGGTGACGGTGTAGCCGAGCGCGGGGACCTGGCTTTTGGCCTGATCGCAGACCAGCCCGAGTGATGCCGTTGTCGTGCGCGACCCGGAAACGATGCCCAGCGTGAGCGCGTCGTGAAAACGGAACAAGTACTTGGCGACAAACATCCCGAGGATCACGGGTACAGTGGTCGCGAGAGCGCCCCACAAAAAGAGACCGATGCCCTGCGTCTTCAGGCCGTTGACGAAGCCCGGACCGGCCGAGATGCCGACGATGGCGATGAAGATGTTGAGACCGACCGAGTTCATGAACCAGACAGTGGGCGACGGGATGCGCCCGAAGGATGGGCGCACCGATCGCAACCACCCGCCCACGATCCCGGCGATGAGCGCACCGCCGGCGGTGGACAGGGTGATGGGCGCGCCGCCCACCTTAAAGACGAGCGCGCCAAGCAGCGCGCCCATCACGATCCATGCTCCGATGAAGGCGACGTCGGCAACATCAGTTGCACGATCCGCGACGCCTAACAGCTTGGTGGCTGCGCTGGTATCCTGCGTGCGGCCGACGATCGTGAAGATGTCGCCACGTTGGACCGTGGTGTTCGGCAAGATTGGGATCGAGGTGGCAGTAGCGCCTCGCGTGATTTTCCGCAGGAAGACACCCCGTGTGGCCGGCATCTTGGCCAATTCGGCAAGCGTTTTGCCGTCGACTTCCTTGTTGCTCACGAAGACGTCCACGCCCTCTACCGGCACGGCCAAAAGCTCGGGATCCTCGACCTCGGTCGCGTGCGCTCCGAGCACCTGCACGAGCACCTCGCGGGAGCCCGCGACTGCCAGAACGTCGCCCTCCCGCAAGACGGTGTCCGCGGTCGCGTCCTCGATCGTCCCGTTGCGACGGAGCCGCAGGACGAAGATTCGCGCGTCGGGCACTAGCGACTCGGCCTCGACAACCCGCAGGCCAGCGGCCTTCCCGCCTGGCTGCACACGGAACGCCCGCACTTCCCAGCGGCGCCATGCAGTGCCCGGGCCGCCGAGCTCCTTGGTGCCGCCTCGCTTTTCTTCGTAATCTTTGCAGGCGGCTTCGAGATTGATGCCCAGCAATTTCGGGCCCAGGACGGCGATCACGATCGCCGAGCCCATGGTGCCGAACATGTAAGTCACGGCATAGGCAATCGGCATCGAATCGAGGAGAGCCTTCGCCTTGTCGGCCTCCAAGCCTAACCGGTTGATGGCGTCGGTCGATAGGCCCATCGCCGCGGAAATCGTCTGCGACCCAGAGTAGAACCCGGCCCCGTAGCCGAGATCAAAGCCCGCGAACTTCGCGATCACAACGCAAGCCAGCAGACTGAACACGCACTGGACCACCGAGAAGAGCGCCTGCGGCAAGCCATCCTTGGCCACGCCGCGGACAAACTGCGGCCCGACGGCGTAACCGACGGCGAACAGGAACATCAGGAAGACCGTTGCCTTGAGGGGTTGCGAAATGGTGATCCCGATCTGTCCAATCACGACCCCGGCCAGCAGGGTGGCCGTGACCGCTCCCAGACCGATGCCCTTGAAGGTGAACTTCCCGAAGTAGTATCCGAAGGCGAGCGCGAGAAAGATCGCGATCTCCGGGTATTGACGCAGCGTGGCAACGAACCATTGAATCATATCATTTTGGATATTTTTTCTGGACTCGTTAGTTAGGATTTCTTCGGTGCGAGCGCGCGCCGGCGGATTGCCCCATTCGTCTTTCCGATTGCGCCGATCTTCTTCCCGTTGCTGCCGTTCTTTTTCCCACGGGCGCTGAGCTTCTCCGGCTTGATCAATTTCAAGCCCAAAGCGGCCTGGTATCCGTGGATTTCTTTCACATCGAGCTTCCGCATGAACTCGATAGTCTCGGCTGAGATCACCTGGCCGGGCACCATGATCGGGAAGCCCGGAGGATATGGAATGACGAAGTTGGAGGAGACGGCCTGGCCGCGTCTAACCAGATCATCGATCTCCTTGCTGTGCAGCTTAACATGCCTGCAGTTCTCCTCGCCGTAGGCGAGGAAAAACGGCGTGCGCATGTCGCCTTCGTTAGTCTTGCTGCGAGGATTTTCGCGGAAGGCATCATGGAAGCAACTGAAGTTCGGCAGATTAGGCACGTCTGTAACCAGGCTTTTCACGCGAGCATCGAATGCCGTCTTCTCATCGGGATCCAGCGAGAGCCGGCGTTCCAGTTCGCGCGACATGTCCGCGAGGACTTTGATCAGGTAGGCGATGTCGCTGCGCGTGTTGTTGATGTTGGTCTGCAGCAGGACGCTGTTACGCGAGGTCTTGTTAAGTTGGATGTCGAATTTGCTGGCGAGCAATCCCTTGAACGAAGTGCCGTCAAAGCCGGCCGAGCCGCACAACAGCGTGATCCGGGTCGGATCCAAAACGAATTCGTCAGTCGCCCATGCATCGTAGATTGTTTTCCAACTCACACCTTCCGCATGGAAGTCCTCGAAGCCGCTGGCCCGATACTGTGCCGGCACCATCTGGGCGTTGGTGGCAATGCTGAAATATTTCGAGATGAGCGGATGCCTGTTCACTTCGCGGCGAAGGATCAGCGAGAGTTCAATCGAACGGCCGACCAGCTCATATCCTTCCAATTCCGCCTGCCGGCGGGCGATATCCAGAGACGCGATTAACTGGAGGTTCGGCGAAGTGCTGGTGTGAGCGAAGAACGCTTCCTTGAACGGTCCTTCAGTGCTCTCCCAGCAATCGTCGTTCACCATGATGTAGGAACCCTGGCGGAAACACGAAAGCGACTTGTGCGTCGAGGTCGTCGCGTAAACGCGAAGCTTCACTGCGTCGGGATCGGGCAGCAGATGGATGTCGAGCAGCTTCGGATTCTTCGGATCAATTTTGCCGTGCTTCTTTTTGAACTCGGCATATTCGGCGCGGTAGGCCTCCGACGCGTACTTCTCGCGCAAAGTCTCGCAGGCACCCATGGCGGAGCGCATTCGATGGAAAGGTGAAAAGCGATTGTAGGCGAACCAGGCTTCGTCCCAGAGAAAGACGATGTCCGGCTTGATCGCGAGCACCTCTTCCATTACACGCTGCACGTTGTAAACGTGGCCGTCGAAAGTGCAGTTGGTCAGCAGGAGCATGCGGGCCCGGTCGAGCCGCCCTTCGGCTTTCAGATCCAACAGCGCTTTTTTGATGGTGCGGAGCGGTACCGCGCCATACATCGAATATTCTGTCAGCGGAAAGGCCTCGACGTATAACGGCTGGCCGCCGCAAATCACCAGTCCGTAGTGGTGCGATTTGTGACAGTTACGATCCACCAACACGATGTCGCCGGGCCGCACGATGGCCTGCACTGCGATCTTGTTAGAGGTCGAGGTACCGTTGGTTCCGAAGAAGAGCTTCTGGCAACCAAAGGCGCGCGCCCCCTTGTCCTGCGCGACCTTGATGTTGCCGGTCGGTTCCAACAGTGAATCGAGACCGCCAGTGGTGGCGGAAGATTCCGCCATGAAAATGTTCGCTCCGTAGAAGTGTCCAAAGTCGCGAATCCAATGCGAGTTGAAGACTGACTTACCGCGCGCCACTGGTAAGGCGTGAAAGGTGCCGATCGGCCGGCGTGCATAATTCTTTAAGTTATTAAAATAGGGCGTGTCGTATCGCTGATTCACTCCCTCCATGAGGGCGAGGTGGATTTCCATCAGGTCTTCGAGCCCATAGAAGATGCGCCGGATGTTTTTGGAATTGAGGCGGCTCGCCACTTTTTCCACTGCGCCATCGACGATCAGATAAACGTCCAGCTCGGGCCGGATTTTCCCGATGGCTCGGGCCAGAGCGACTCCGTAATCTTTCGGCTCGAGCGAACCGCACTCCTGCGAAAGATGCTGCTCAAGGTAAGTGCGCAGCAGCGGCGCGTCGAATTGCGATTTAAAGCGAAAGTTATCTTTAATGATAACTGCTTGAAGATCGGCATTCATCACCACGCTGAGCACAGCTTCTTCAAAACTCGGCACCGTCACCGCCTCGTACACGAACGGGTCTTCCGGACGGCGAAGTTGCCGAAGTTCGACACGGCCCTGGCGCACTTGTTCGAGAGTGGGGTCGTCGCTGACAATCAGCACCTCAAAGTACGGTTTGGTCAGATCGCCCGTGTCGAAGTAGTCCTTCAACAGACGATCGTTTTCTTCCATTTCGCCTTCCTCGCCCAGTTTCCAAGCATTCACGGAACGCCGATACGAACCGGTGATGATCGCCTTCGCGATCCGGTTGGTGATGCGCGAGAAGCTCGAGTAGTCACTGCGCGCCAGCGCATCCTTCAGCGCGCTCATCATCGTTTCCCCTGGGTAGGCATGGAACGTTTCGAGCACGCTGAGCGGTGTGAGCAGACGATCGACCGTGGCGAGCGTTTCCGTCGCCGAGGAGCCGGCAGCGGTTTGCGCGACGAGGGTCTGGGCCGCATGCGCCATTTCCTGCCAGCGATCGCAACGCGCCTCACCCGCGCTAAACATGCCGATGGAATAACGGGACGATGGCTTGGCTGCTTTTGGCGATTGAGCGGACATGGTTATGGTGTGATTGGATTGCCTGTTAGGCTTTTTTGCGCGAGAAAGAGCACGGATGGCTCGTCGTCCGCGATCTCGGGCATTTGTCGCGCGGAAAAAATCTTTGAGCGCGACTGATCTGCTTGGCGTTTCAGTTTTCATTTGGTCTATTCCCTTCGGCTGTCGTTGGTTATTTGACCAAAAAATGCGCTCCGGATTTCAGCCGGTCTATTGGACCTTGGTCTTATGTCCTCCCTTGGCGTCGCAGTGCCACGGTATAAGCCGAAGGTCTGATATCCGCCGAGGCCACGCTCGCTTCAGTATGACCTGTCGACGCGGGCTTCCGCGCGGCGGTTCTTAAAACTGATAAATGAAAAGTAGCACCGCTACAGCCCGATTGATGATTCACTCAAACATAGCGAGGAAAAAAATGAAACGTTTTGTTCCGAGGTACCTCGATCCAGCTAGCCGGTTAGGCGAAATTCTGTTTGGCCTGATTATGGTGCTGACGGTTACGCTCAGCGCCGGATTGACGGCGGCTGAAGGTCCGGCGGGGGTCCGGCAGCTTCTGATCGCTGCCATCGGCTGCAATGTTGCCTGGGGAATCATCGACGCGGTCATGTACATCATGAATTGCGTGACGGTGCGCAGCGGCAAGATGCGGCTGGTCGAGGCGATTCAACGCGCTCCCGACACAGAAGCGGCCCTTGCCCTGATTCAGAATGAAATCGAACCGGAACTTCAAGAACTCCTTGATCCCGAAGACGCCAAAATATTGAGCCAAACGGTCCTCAAACACATCGCCCACGCGCGAATCGCAAAAAAGAGCCTAACGAAAGACGATCTGTATGGAGCAATCACCTGTTTCTGGCTGGTTTTTGTGTCGTGCTTGCCGGCTGCGCTGCCATTTCTCTTTTTCTCGCGGGCTCATTTCGCCCTTCGCGTTTCCAATTTTCTCTTGGTAGCCATGCTCTTCCTCGTTGGGCAAAAATGGGCGGTGTATGCCGGGACCAGTCGACTGGTCGCGGGTTCAGCGATGGTGGCAATTGGTCTGGCACTGGTTGGTCTTGCCGTTCTGCTCGGAGGATGAGAATGAGGTTGCAGGCGATACTTTCAGCGACGGTTCTGGGTTTCGCAGCATTGAACTCGTTAGGCGGGACCGCGACAGTGACCCCGGAGCCGGCCAGCGAAACTGATGAAGCGAAATGGGAGTACTCGCTCTCCACCGCGACGTATCTAGCCCTGCATTCCCAGGATTATGTGAATCCAAATTTCACCGCGGATCGCGACTGGTTACACCTCGAAGCGCGGTACAACTATGAAGCGCTCAAAACCGGTTCGCTCTGGCTAGGCTATAATTTCAGTACCGGACAGAAGCTGGTGTTTGACGCGACTCCGATGATCGGGGGCGTGTTTGGAAACATCACCGGCATTGCACCAGGCTACGCCATCTCGATCAGTTACAAACCAATCGAGTTCTTTACCCAAGGCGAGTATTTCTTTGATGCCGGAACGCGCTCCGGAAATTTTTTCTACACCTGGTCGGAGCTAAGCTGCGCGCCGGCCAGGTGGTTCAGAGTTGGCATCGTTGTCGATCGGACCAAAGCGTTAGGCAGTAGCTTCGACATCCGGCGCGGTCCCCTGGTCGGGTTCAAATATAAAACTGTCGATCTGACAACGTACTGGCTTAGTCCCGGCTCGCGGGAGGCAACATTTATTTTTGGCGTCACCTTCAATTTCTAACCCAACATCAGGACAACCGCTCACCATCAACATCCACAGTTTATGAAGACAAAAGAGATCATCAAAAAAGCGCGCAATCTGGCGGAGCCATTCCGCGTCACCAAAGGGAAAGACTTTCGCCTGAAAGATATCGATCCAAACGACACGCTTGAGTTTACCAAGGAAGCAGACAAGCCGAGAGCCAAAGAAGCGCTGGCTTCGGGCGTCATGGCTCTGGCCGAGTTACAGGACAAACTTTACGCCCAGGACAGATGGGGAGTCCTCCTCATGTTTCAGGCGATGGATGCGGCCGGAAAAGACGGAGCCATCAAACACGTCATGTCGGGCGTGAATCCGCAAGGTTGCCAGGTTTATTCCTTTAAGTCTCCGTCCGGCGAGGATCTCGACCACGATTATCTCTGGCGCTGCATGAAATGCCTGCCGAATCGCGGACAGATCGGAATTTTTAATCGCAGTTACTACGAAGAGGTGCTCGTCGTTCGGGTGCACCCTGAATTCTTGGCGAAGCAAAAACTACCGCCGAAACTCGTCGGCAAGAAAATTTGGGAGGAGCGTTTCGAAGATATTCGGAACTTCGAACAATATTTGACGCGCAATGGAGTGGCGGTGCGGAAATTTTTCCTGCATGTCTCAAAGAAAGAACAAAAACGGCGATTTCTGGAGCGTGTCGACGATCCGCTAAAGAACTGGAAGTTTTCGTCCAACGATGCCAATGAGCGGGACTACTGGGACAACTACATGGAAGCGTACGAAGACATGATCCAGCATACCGCGACCGACTACGCTCCCTGGTATGTCGTCCCGGCGGATAACAAATGGTTCACTCGCGTCGTTGTCGCTGCCGGTGTCATCGATACGCTTGCTGCTCTTAAATTAGCCTACCCAAAGGTGGATAAGGAAAAACTTAAGGACTTGGCCGCGGCCAGACAAAAGCTAATGGGCAAGTAGCATCAGTTTCAGCCGCGGGCAGAAAACCAATGAAGAAATCCCGGTCGGGTATAAGACCAAGGTCCAATAGCGGACAGAACATGGCTTCCCGGACAATCGTATTAAGAACAGCAATCTAATCAACCTCCGCACATGAATACCAAAACATCTCTTCTATTTTCGATCTGCATTTGGACCGCTGCGTCCTCCTGTTGCTTTGCCGCAACCATGCCCTCGGGAACAACACTAATCGTTCGAACAGTTAATTCGATCTCCTCCCATCAAAGGGTTGGTCGGACCGTCAAGCTCGAAATCGATCAAGACGTGGTAATTAATGGCAAAGTTGTGCTGCGAGCCGGAACAGCGGCATCAGGAATAGTCGAGACATCAGTAGGCGACGTTCGCCGATCGAACGCGCTTACCGTGAATTTGACCAGTGTTTCAGTCAACGAGAAAACCGTTCCGGTTAAAACCACCGGTGCACACGAGCCGCAGCTGGCGGGCACGCACAAGACAAGACGCGGCGCTTCCGTGTACGTTCGTGACTACACCTTTCCTCATAATACAAGAATGGCGTTTCAACTGGCGCAGCCGCTGAACTTATGACCTCAAGAAATGACCGGCGTGAAGGCCCTGGCCCTTACGCATCACGACCCCGACCACGACGACGAGTTTCTTGAGCGCATCGAAAAATTGTGTAAGAACGGTTCTCCAATGCGGCCCTGGCCCGCGAAGGAATGGAAATCCCGATCTGAGGCAACCTGAGGCTGCAAAACGGAGGCTTCAGCCGAGTAGTAGCCCCTCAGCCCTCGAGAATCGCGGCATTGCCGCGGCTCCGCACGACCGGTTGATCGGTAATGATGACAGCCGTGCCCGGTTCGATTGTGTCGTAGACCTTGTTCGCAAACTCCGGGTTGATCCGGAAGCGCGCCGCGATCTTCTCGGCAGGAACGCTGCGGCCACTGCTCGTCACGCTCATCCATCGACGCGCGGCGCGGCCAGGAGCCAGCGAGCTTTCCCGGTCGGTCGTGCCTTCGAGCAGCGAGAAGACATGGTTGCCGAGCGATCCGCGTCCGTCAATCTCGACAGCGGCGCGTCCGATGGGATTGCCATTGCGATAGTCGTAAAGCGCGCGGTCGGCGGCGCTGACAACGATCGTGATCGGCCCGCTCGAGCTAGGTCTCATCGGCGCGCTTGTGCTGTCCGCGCTCATACGGGAGTCGTATCCAAAGGCCAATAGGTAGTTGCATTCCCATGCAGTTTATGATCGCTCTGCAACACCTTTGGGACCCCACCGAGGGCGTGTACGACGAAAGTCTAAAAGGTTTTGTTGGGGCAACTGCGATCATTTTTCTTCCCGAGGCGGTCAGTCTTCGCTCAATGTGGAACTGTGAAACGACAAGATTCATTCATGCAACCCATCAATAGCCGGCGCCGGCGTCGCGGCGGACATTTCGTTCCATTCATTACTTTCGCGTCCCTGGCACTGCCGCCTCGCGCACACGCTTCACTTTTCCACGGGGAAACGCTTGACTCAATCGCGAATGGCATCTCGTGGGTCGTGATGATCATTGGACCGATCATTGGCATCGCCGTTTTCTGGATGGTGCATATCCTGCCGGAAAAGATCGCGGAGAAGAAAAGGCACCCGCAGGCCAAGGCGATTCAGTGCGTGTGCCTGCTTTCGCTTTGCTTTGGCGGGCTGCTCTGGCCACTTGCCTGGCTTTGGACTTACACCAAGCCGGTCCTGCACAAGATGGCTTACGGCACAGATGTGGGTGAATCGCACGGCCACGTTGGTGAGGAAGTGACGGAGGAGCAGAAGGAAATCGAAAAAACTCCGGACCCGCGTCGCGGAACTCGAAGCGAAGGTTAATCCAGACGGAGTTAAAGTTAAATGGAACTCATTCTTCTCATCATCTACTCGGTCATCGTCTGGCTGATTTTTTTCAAGTTCAAATGGCTGCCCTGGAACATCACCAGCCAGGTAATCGTCGCCACCATCCCGATCATCGGGCTGACGATCCTGATTCTGTTCATGAACATCGTAGCGCCGTCCTCGTCCGACGTGCGGGCAATGAATTATGTAATTCCGATCGTGCCGCGCGTGACGGGTCAGGTAACAGAGGTGCCGATTCAACCAAACCGGGCGATCAAGAAAGGCGATGTGCTCTTTAAGATGGACCCAGTGCCTTTCGAGGCTGCGGAAAAAGCCGCCGAGGCCACGCTCCGCGGATTGAAGGATCAACTCAATAATGCTGCGGCGAAAAAGGCCTCGCTGACTCCGCGGATCGACTTGGCGAAAAAGCGGGTTGAGCAATTTACGCAACTCGCCGCAACTGGGGCCGGAAAGCGCGCCGACCTCGAGCAAGCGCAAAGCGACTTGGGCAATCTCCAAAGCGAATACCTCGCGGCCGACGCCACGGAAGAGCAGGCCAGAGCGCAGATCGTCAAGGCCGAAGCCGATCTGAGGAGTGCGAAATACGACCTCGACGGTACCACGCACCTCGCGCCGGCCAATGGCCGCGTAGCCAATCTCGCTCTTCGTCCCGGGGTTCGTGCCACGCAGTTTGCGACCATGCCGGTGATGAGTTTTATCGAAGAGGACGAACCCTGGGTGCTCGCCTTTCTCCGCCAGAACGAGTTGCGCTATGTGGAGCCTGGAAATGAGGCTGAAATCTACATGTCGACGTATCCGGGTCGCATCATCAAGTGCGTGGTCGACTCGATCCTGTGGGCCACGGCACAAGGCCAGATGCCGATCAGCGGGAACCTGCCAAACACAGTGCCGGTAGCGGCGCCTGAACACCGCATCGCGGTGCGGCTGCTTCTCACGGGCAAGGATCGCGACACCTTCCTCGCCGCCGGCGCGGAAGGGGGAGGAGCCATTTATACTGAGCATGGCAAGATGATCCACATTGTCCGCAAGGTGTTCGTCCGCGTCTCGGCAAAACTGGATTGGTTTGTTTTCAAGCTCCACTAAGAATCGCCCCCATGAATAGCCGAGTTCTTCTGGGCGCTGTTGCATGCCTCGCGCTTGCCGGTTGCGCGCTTAGGCAGCCGCCCGTTGGCGCGGACATAATGCCTGAATCGGCTCGCTCGAAAATCCCTGGAAGTTGGGCGGGCCCACATCGCAGCGGTGCAGTGGTGCCGAACTGGATCCGCAACTTCGGGGACCCGGAGCTGACCGCCCTCGTTGCGGACGCCGTTGAGCGGAATCCCGATCTCAAGGCCGCCGCCGCGCGCGTGGAGGCATCGCGTGCTGCCGTGCGCATCGCTGCATCATCGCTTTACCCACGTATCGCGATGAAGGGACTGGGCGAGCGCCAGGGACAGGAACTTAGTGGCGACATCGGTAGGAGCATCAATCCGCCGGATTTCGGGAGTTCGGGAACGGAGAACAGCGGCGGCGGCGGCCTCGACACTAGCATGGATAAATCATCACAACGTTGGGTGTATGGCCTCGCAGGCGGTGCCGCATGGGAGGCCGACGTGTGGGGGCGTATTGGCTCGAAAAAAGCTGCCGCGAAGGCTGAAAGCGGCGCGCTGGAAGCCGACTACGAATTTGCCTGGCAATCGCTCGCCGCTGCCGTGGCGCGCGCGTACTTCTCTACCATCGAGGCCGCGCAACAGGAAGCCAACGCGCAGGAGACGCTCGATATCTACCAGGAGTATTCGAAGCTGACCGACGTGCGCAAACAGCAGGGGTTCGCGAGCGACTTTGATGTGTCGCAGATCAAGTCGCGCACCGCCAGTGCAGAGGATGCGCTCTACGCCGCGCAGGCGGCCCGGGCGCAGACCATCCGCGCGATCGAGGTCGTCACGAGCCGCTATCCTGCCGGCAGGTTTGACGTGCGACGTTCCTTCCCCGGTCAACCGAAAGGCGTGCCCGCTGGTCTGCCCGCGCAAATCCTCGAACGCCGTCCGGACCTCATCGCGAGCGAGCGCCGCTTCGCCGCCTCTTTTCACAGGGTGAACGAGGCTCGCGCCGCGCGCCTGCCGCGCTTTGTGCTTAGCGCCACGAGCGGGCTCGGAACCGCGCAACTCGACTCAGTCGGCACGCTGGATGCCGTCGTCTGGAGTTTGGCCGCTGGGGTCACGCAACCGATTTTCTTTGGCGGTGAACTCAAGGCTGCGCAAGATCTCCGCACCGCTGAGCAAAAAGCCGCCGCCGCAAGCTACGTGGGCTCCGCGTTGCGCGCGTTCGAAGACGTGGAAGACGCTCTCGCGAACGATTATTATCTTCGTAAACGGGAAGGGACGCTGGGCGACGCAGTCTCAAGCAGCGCCGACTCGATTAAATTCGGCAGGCAACAGCTCGAACAGGGCCAGATCGACATGTTCACTGTCCTGCGACTCACTGGAGAAAACCTCGCCGCGAAAGTCCAATTCACACAAATCCGAGCCTCCCGCCTCCGCGAACGCGTGAACCTATACCTCGCCCTCGGCGGTGATTTCGAGGGAACCGGCGCGCCAAAGTGAGCTCTACACTTCTTGTACTCCGGGAATTGTTGCTGGCACCAGGCAAAAACATGCTTGCATCAGCGTCCGGCAAGCGACGCTGAACCCGAATGGTCCGCTCGATCTTCGATAATGGAGAGAATTCGAACAACACTAGAGCGGAACATAGGCGCAATCATAACAGTCCTGATTCTGGCAGGGTGCGTGTTAGTCTTGCGTCCGTTTGTGTCCGCGTTGTTATGGGCGGTCGTGTTATGTTTCTCAACCTGGCCAGTCTACCGCCGACTGCTCCACTTGCTTCGCGGCCGGCGCACTTTGGCAGCGCTGCTAATGACCCTGGCCATGATTCTTGTGTTTCTGTTGCCTTTTCTGATCATAGGTGCAGCAGTTTCCGACGATGTTCGTGATTTGACGTCAGCTGTGCAAGAATGGATCGATACTGGTCCCCCACCGCCACCTCCCTGGTTAGGCAAGGTACCTCTCGTCGGTCAACGAGCGGTCGAGTACTGGCAGAACCTGACAACAGATACGGCTACACTATTGCGCGAAGCAAGGCGGCTCATCGTGCCAGCCAGTTCGTTCCTCGTGTGGGTCGGTAAACTATTGATTAGCGGTTTACTGCAACTGGCTTTGAGCATTCTGATTGCCTTTTTCCTGTTTCGAGATGGAGAATCTGTGGCAGAACAGTTAGGCGCCATGACTGAACGTGTCGCGGGTGAACGCGGTCGGCGTCTGCTCACTCTCAGTGGCAGCACGGTGCGAGGCGTCGTTTATGGGATACTGGGAACAGCACTCGTGCAGGCGGTAATGGCTGGCATTGGCTATATGATTGCGGGTGTACCTGGCGCGGGGATGCTGGCATTGTTGACATTCTTTTTATCCGTCGTGCCGATCGGTCCTCCCCTGATCTGGGTGCCGGCAGCATTATGGTTGTTTCATGAAGGCTCAACGGCCTGGGGAGTGTTCATGTTGGCCTGGGGCTTGGGCGTGAGCAGCATCGATAACGTGGTTAAGCCTTGGTTTATCAGCCACGGAAGCGACATGCCATTTCTCTTGATTTTCTTTGGCGTGCTCGGCGGAGCCTTAACGTTTGGCTTTATCGGTGTGTTTCTTGGTCCGACCTTGTTGGCCGTGGGCTACCCCGTCATTACGGAATGGGTTGCTGGAGCAGCAACGGTTACTCCGCCAGCAGGGATAACTGAAGCGACATGATCTTGTAAAATGCGAACGATTACCAATAATTATCGGGATACTCACGTATTGAATCTAGGCTCCGGCGACGAACGCGGTCCTTATCTAGTGACTCAAACGGGCGTTGCTCCAAGCGATCCGTTTGCAAAGGAGCGGATGTTTATACTCCGTCCGGATGGACGCTGGGTCGATTTCAACGCGTACGCTTGTCAGGGCAAGCCGGAAGCCATGGATGAGATTGTCTTTTCTACCACGACGGAAGTGATGGAAACATTCGGCAAATTGTTCGGCCGGCCTCAGGTGCTTGACCTGCCCGTGGATGAGGCCGGACTCACGGCCTGGATCGAACATCAGAAAACCGGTAATCCGTTGGAAGCGGCTCACGAGTGGGCGGTGGGATATCGAGAACGCCACCGCAAGAAGCGTCGTGGCTAAAGTGAGTCGACACTATGGGCAAGGATATTACCGCAACGAAAGGGGCTGCGGAAAATTTAGAACCAACGAGGTCTGAGTCGCAGCCTGCGGCACGCGGCGGATGGTATAACATTTTTCCAGCCCTCAGGTGGTTGCGCGCCTACCAACCTAAGTGGCTGCGCACGGATTTGATCGCGGGTGTTACCCTTGCAGCCTACCTCATGCCCGCTGGGCTAGCGGATGCTTCGCTTGCTAATTTGCCGGCCGAAGCAGGCCTCTATGCCTGCCTCTTCTCGGGCCTTGTTTTTTGGTTTTTTTGCAGCTCGCGGCACACAGCTATCACGGTTACGTCTGCTATCTCAGTGCTGGTTGGAGCATCGCTGGGTGACCTCGCTGGAGGCGACGCCTCACGATTCTGGGCTCTGGCGTCGTGCACGGCGTTGATTGTCGGCGGGCTGGGCTTCATCGCGTGGCTGGCCAAGGCCGGGGTGATCGTGAACTTCATTTCGGAAAGTGTCCTCGTGGGGTTCAAGTGCGGTATCGCTCTGTTCATAGCCAGCACTCAGTTGCCGAAGTTCTTCGGCTTCAAAGGATCGCATGGCGATTTTTGGGAGCGATCGGGTTATTTGCTTTCGCACCTGCGTGAAACAAACGCGGCGTCGCTCTTGCTCGGTCTCGGCGCGCTCGCGGTGTTACTATTAGGCAAACGATTTCTCAAGAACAAACCGGTGGCCCTGTTCGTCGTTATCGCCGGCATTATCGCTGCTGCGAGCATGGATCTCGGCAGCCTCGGCGTGAAGCTGCTGGGCCAAGTGCCGCAGGGGATGCCGCCATTTGGGCTGCCGGCGGTCCATGTGTCGGATCTCAACGATCTGCTACCCCTCGCGCTGGGTTGTTTTCTTCTCGGCATGGTCGAAACAGCGGCCCTTGGTCGCATGTTTGCGGTCAAGCACGGCTATCGTTTCGACGCGAATCAGGAACTGCTCGGCATCGCCAGCGCAAACGTCATGGCTGGACTGGGCCACGGCTTTCCCGTTAGCGGCGGGATGTCACAGTCGCTCGTGAACGAAAGCGGCGGTGCGCGCACGCCGTTGTCGGGATTCATCGCTGCGGTATTGACGTTGTTAATCGTGCTGTTCGTTTCCGGTGCATTGCGCTACCTCCCGCAGCCCGTTCTTGCAGCTATTGTGCTCATGGCGGTAACGGGCCTCTTCAGGGTGACAGCACTCAGACATCTTTGGCGGGCGGACCGCACTGAGTTCGTGGTGGCCGTCGCTGCGCTGTTGGGCGTGCTCGGGTCTGGTCTGTTACGCGGAGTTCTCATCGGTGCGATCATCTCGGTAGTGCAACTTCTGCGCCGTGCTTCGCGGCCGCACGTGGCCTTCCTCGCCCGCATCCCCGGGACTCGACGGTTCTCTGATATGGCGCGCCATTCCGACAACGAACCCATCCCTGGCGCGCTCATCGTCCGGGTCGAATCCAGCCTGCTTTACTTCAACGCGGAGCACGTGCGCGACA
>Ga0070717_10000529_pt1 | contig 24184 bp, 14 predicted proteins | sample LARL113metaG_FD_71366 | JGI IMG/M metagenome (GOLD analysis project Ga0070717, IMG submission 71366) | Corn, switchgrass and miscanthus rhizosphere microbial communities from Kellogg Biological Station, Michigan, USA - LAR L11-3 metaG | ecosystem: Host-associated > Plants > Roots > Rhizosphere ...
GGCGATAGCGCCCGTCCGCAGATAGTCGCCGTAGGCAAACCCGCCCGGAACAATGACGGCGTCGCAGTTTTCTAAGTCGTGGGATTCGTGCCAGAGAAATGTGACCGGTTGCTGGGCCACATGCTGGATCGTCCAGTAGGCATCGTGATCGCAATTCGAACCGGGAAAGATGATGACCCCAAATTTCATTGCTGACCTCAACTGTGGGATTTGAGGTTAGTCTAGCACGCTCGTGGAAGTGAATAAGGTTAGTTGCATCTGAAATGAAGCCGATGGAACCTCTCTAATAAGGCCTAACAAGCAAGGTCGGCGTCCCTATTCGCCAACCTATTGCCATATCGTCGGTTACAGACATAGGTTGCGTCCGCGAGTCCAAGAAAGACGTGATTTGTGCCGCCTGTGATCGCACTCACGGACAACAACGTTGCTTCTGTGGTTCTATTTCCGTCCTGGGTACCTAAGATTTCTTGACACGCGAAAGCGGTGACTGTATTGTCTCGACGCATAAGTTGCGTGCTCTACAAATCGGTATCGCTCGTCCCGCGGCGGCTTCACGGTCCTCTGCTTTCCCCCTTTGGCCGACGGCTTCTGCGGTATCCACAACTCCTTACAGAGGAATCGCGCCATGTGGTCGACTGGTCTTCGTCTAACGGGTCTCGTCTCGTTGCTTTTCGCCTGCCTGATAACTCTGGTTCCGAATTCGGTCTGGGCGGTGGGCTTCCAGCCCGTCTCGCCGGATGAACTGAAGATGACGAGCGAGCCTAAAGCTCCCGGAGCGCCTGCCATCATCCTCTTTCGCCAGGTAGATCGTGATGACCGCGGCCAGACCGCTCATGAAGATGTGTACTTCCGCATTAAGATCCTCACCGAAGAGGGCCGAAAGTACGCCGATATCGAAATCCCCTTTTTCAAGGATGAAGGCAACGTCGTTAACATTCATGCGCGCACGATCGAACCTGACGGCGCGATCGTTAATTTCAGCGGCAAGGCATTCGACAAATCGATCGTGAAGGCCCGGGGCGTGAAGTACATGGCCAAAACCTTCACCCTGCCTGACGTTCAGGTCGGCAGCATTCTCGAGTATTACTACACCACCGACCTCAGTGAGCGGTTCATCGTTAATTCGCGGTGGATTCTTAGCAACGAACTGTTCACTAAGAACGCAAAGTTCTCTCTGAGGCCCTACGCCAGCGACTATATGCGTATCGGCGTGCGCTGGACCTGGAACCTGCTGCCACCCGGAACTGCGCAACCGGCAGAAGCACCCAATCACGTGATCAACCTGGAGGTGAGCAATATCCCAGCGTTCCAGACGGAAGATTACATGCCGCCGGAAAACGAGTTGAAGTCGCGAGTCGATTTCATCTACAGCGAAGAGGCGTTTGAAAACGACCCTGACAAATACTGGAAGAAACTGGGAAAGAGGCGCAACGATCAGTTGGAAAGTTTCATCGGCAAACGGAAGGCCATGGAACAGGCGATGAGCGAAATTGTATCTCCAGGGGATTCGCCGGAAGCGAAGCTGCAAAAAATCTACGCGCGGGTGCAGCAAATCCGGAACACTTCCTACGAGGTTGAGAAAACTGAGCAGGAGCAAAAACGCAACAAGGAAAAAGATCCCGGCAACGTCGAAGCAATCTGGAAAAAACAGTATGGTAACGGACAGGAACTCACATGGCTCTTTCTCGCCTTGGCCCGCGCCGCCGGATTCGAGGCCTCGGGGATGTGGCTTGCCGATCGTTCAAACTATTTTTTCCAACCGCAGATAATGGATGGACGGCGGCTCGACGCCAATGTTGTGGTCGTGAAACTAAACGGCAAAGACGTTTTCTTTGATCCAGGAGCAGCTTTCACTCCCTTCGGCATGCTGCCCTGGTTGGAGACGGCGGTAAGAGGATTAAAACTCGACAAAGACGGGGGCACTTGGGTTGATACGTCGCTTCCCACCAGCGGCGACTCCGGGATCCAGCGTCAGGCAGTGTTGAAACTCAGCGAAACCGGAGAGCTTGAGGGCAAGCTCACGGTCACCTTCACCGGATTGGAAGCATCGCACCGACGCGTCGAAGAACGCTTGGCAGACGAGACCGACCGCAAGAAATTCCTGGAAGATGAAGTCAAAGAGTCGATTCCCGTCGCATGCGAAGTGGAACTGATCAACCAACCCGATTGGAAAAGTTCGACTCCACCGCTAGTCGCGGAATATGCGCTCAAAGTGCAAGGATGGGTATCCGGCGCCGGGCGCCGGGCCCTCTTGCCCATGGGGCTTTTCGCCGCCCCCGAGAAGCATCTGTTCGATCACTCCGATCGCGTACATCCGATTTATTTTGAGTTCCCATTCCGGCGCGTCGACGACATAACCATCGAAATGCCGTTAGGTTGGCAGATTGCTACGGTTCCCCCACCTCAAATACTGGGCGGCCAAGCTATGGGCTACGCAATAAAGGCGGAGAACGATAAGGGCACGCTACGTTTAAACCGCTCATTAAGTGTGGATGTCCTGCTGCTGGATCAGAAATACTACCCGGCGTTACGTAGCTTCTTTCAAATAGTGAGGACAGGCGATGAACAACAGGTCGTCTTGCAGCCTGGCGGAACAACTGCCAGTAATTGATTTGTGCCGTCTCAGCATCCTGGCGTGCTCACTGCTGTGGCTACTCGCGGCCCCACGTCCCGCGCAGGCAAGCGACGCCCCGCTGTGGATGCGCACCGCCGCGTCGGCACCATTGCCGGCTCATGACGAAAAGACGGACGCAGTTCTGCTGTACTCGGAACAAACCGTCAACGTGCAGTCGATCGACAAGATCAAGACCCACGTTAGGATCGTCTACAAGATTCTCAGGCCCAGCGGACGCGACTACGGCGTTGCCGCGGTCTACTTTAATTCTCATCGTAAAATCAATGGCCTTCGCGGTTGGTGTATTCCGGCTCAGGGCAAAGACTATGAAGTGAAAGACAAAGAAGCGATTGAGACCGCCCTTCCTAAAATTGCCGGTAGTGAATTGATCTCCGACGTCAAAGAGAAGCTGCTGCAAATTCCCGCGCCCGATCCCGGCAGCATTGTTGGTTATGAGTACGAAGTAGACGAGCAGCCTATGGTTTTGCAGGATGTCTGGCTCTTTCAGCGCGAGATCCCCGGCCGGGACCTGCACTACTCGCTACAGCTTCCCCCGGGATGGGAATACAAAGCAACGTGGATCAACTATTCCGAGGTCAAGCCCACACAAAGCGCCAAAAATCAGTCGGAATGGGTGATTGGCGATGTAACGGGAATTCGCCAGGAAGAAGAGATGCCGCCTATCGACGGTGTCGCCGGCCAGATGATCGTTTCTTTCTTCCCACCGGGCGGCGCTTCTGCGAACGGCTTTACCAGCTGGCAGGAGATGGGTAACTGGTATCGCAACTTGACCAACGGCCGTCGCGACGCCTCGCCTCAGATCACGCAGCAAGTCGCTTCCCTCACCGCTTCCGCGCAGACGCCGCTGGAGAAAATGAAGGTGCTGGCACAATTCGTCCAGCATGATATCCGCTACGTAGCCATTGAGCTGGGCATCGGAGGGTGGCAGCCTCACGCCGCTTCGGAAGTATTTGCCCACCGCTACGGGGACTGCAAAGATAAAGCGACGCTGCTCAGTTCGATGCTGAGCCAGGTTGGTATCGAGTCTTTCTATGTGGTCATCAACTCTAAACGTGGCTCTGTAACTCCCCAGGTGCCAGCCAACGTCGGCGGATTCAACCACGTCGTTCTGGCCATAAAATTACCCCCTAACGTCAGCGACCCAGCTCTGGTCGCCACCATCCAACATCCCCGCCTGGATCACCTTCTCTATTTCGATCCCACTAACGAATTGACGCCATTCGGAGAAATTGGCGGATATCTGCAGGCTAACTATGGCCTGCTGGTTACGCCCGAAGGCGGAGAGCTTGTGGAGTTGCCGGAGCAACCCTCCGCCACGAACAGCATTCAGCGTTCCGGCAGGCTGACGCTGGATCCGCAGGGGACGCTGTCTGGCGAGGTCAACGAGACTCGCCTGGGAGATCGCGCCTCAGCGGAACGCTGGCGACTGCGTACAGTAACCAAGTCTGCTGATCGGATCAAGCCCATCGAAGATCTGCTTGCGGGCTCGTTGTCGTTTTTTAACATCACCCAAGCCAGCGTTCTGAATCTCAACCATACCGATCAGCCATTCGGCTTTCATTACACATTCGAGGCCCGCAACTACGCCAAGAATGCGGGTGGGCTGTTGCTGGTTCGTCCGCGCGTGTTGGGAGTGAAATCTAGCGGCCTTTTGGAAACCAAGGAGCCGCGCAAGTTTCCCATTGAATTCGAGGGCCCATCGCGCGACACAGATAGCTTCGAGATCGCGATTCCCGCAGGTTACATGGTGGACGAGTTACCGCCTCCCATCGACGCCGACTACGGATTCGGCAGCTATCACGCGAAAACCGAAGTAAACGGCAACTTAATCCATTACAGCCGAACGTTTGAAATGAAGGAATTGAGCGTTCCGGTGAGCCGCGCCGACGATCTGAGGAAGTTTTACCGCATCATCGCCGGCGATGAACGGAATACGGTCGTTCTGAAAACGAAGTAAGGGCGAATTGACCCAGCAAGCAAGAATCCGAGGAAACGTGGCTATCGCTCACTTTGGTTCAGGCGAGGTCGACTCGACCGCCGGATTGTGCGGCAGAGCAACAGTTGAGTTCTGCGGCAGCGTCAATCCAGGGATTAATGTGGACTGATTCGGAATCGGTGGCAGCGCTGGCTCGCTCGCTTCTGTCGTCGTCTGTGGCTGATTGCCAAAATAACTCTGCGGAGGATAGCCCTTCGCCTGCACGATCGCCCAGTGCCATTCCTCGTCGGGAGCGAAGTCCAGGTTGAGCGGTGCGCTGAAAACCGTGGTTACCCAAGGAGGCGCGGCCGCTCGCATGCGGTAGATCACGGTCACGTCGGGTTTCTTCTCCGGGCGAACGTCGGACTCCTGGGGCGGGATCGCTGCCCTGGCACCCGACACGGCCGCGCCAGCGCTGAATGTCGCACCGTCTGAGAACGCGGCTTGATGCAGCCCCAACTTTTTGACCACAGTCAGGGCAACGGCTACTTCGCTCACGTGCCAGTCGGTGCGGTTGTTCACAGAGACGATCAGCGCATCGCCTTCAATCGTCGCCGGCCCTTCGAGTTTAAGTACTTCTCCCGGCGGCAGCTCCATCTGCGCGTACGCACTGGAGAGCAGAGACTTCGTATTCGCGCTGAAAGCCAGACTGCAGGTCACATCCGGCGCAGCAACCTGGAAGCCTTTCTTTTCGCCTGCCATCAAGTACGTCAAGGCGGAGCCGGGGATGTAGCGGCTCTCCGCCTGCTCCATCAGGGTCGGCAGATTATCGTCGTCGATCACGCCCTCAGACGGTGGCGTTTTCTTGCGCAGAGTGCGGGCAACATCACCGAGCGGAAGGTCGTTCAGATCGTCTTGGGCGCTGAGAAACACCGGCATCAACGCCGCCAGCATCGCCGGCAGCATGAGTAGCAATCGCACCTTTGGAAGCCGCAGCATGTGAAGCTCAGATAGGATCGCGACCCTCGCGAGCTAACTCGCCGAAGAGTTTGTCCTGAGCTAATTGTATGGAGAAAGAGGAAAAACCGGATGATTCGGGCAAACGTTGGTAACGGTACTTCAGGACTCAGCAAACCATGGGCGCGCGCTGACGAAATGGAGGCGCAACGGGACGCACGCCCAAGCTCGAAACTTTACAGAAGGCCCTGTGACCGGAACCGTTTCACTGGGTCTGCGACTGCCAATGCTTGCCGCTTGAAAATCCAGCGGGCCACCGCAAAGCCTATCGCCGCATAGCACAGATGCATCATTCGCATATATACCCCCAATCCGATCGACCGCCGACCTTCAGGGGAGGAACCAGCATCAGCTTCTATTGGCACGATAGCAACGGCCTAGAGAGCGAGCAAGGCACAACAGTGCCATAGAACTGGCCCACAAGTAATAGGAGTAACCTGGCAAGTGAACGCTGGGGAAAGCCTTTATTTACGGGCGTTTCCCCAGCACAAATCAGAAATATACCTCAGTGCGCAGCCACCGGCTCGTCCACCGATCGTCCTGCGGGGGGGACAACAACCGTAGACAGGCTGCCTTCGGCTGCGAGCTTCTGAAATGCGGCCAGATCGCGGCGTTGCAGATCTTCCCAGCGCCCGATCAGTTCCCCGCTCTGCCGTTTGAGCTTTTCGAATTGCTTCTGCTCGGCTTCGGTGGGGCCGAGTCGGCGCTAGCCACGTCCATCGCGAGGTAGGCGAGCTTCGTGTCCAGTTGCGGAGGATAGGCGAGCGAGTCCTCATTGGCGCTGATGGTCAAGTTAACGAGGTCCTCGCGCACCGCGACCAGTTTCTTCTCCAGATCGTCCGCCGCCGACGCAACTGTCTTCGCGCTGGCGTTCTCCGGCAGCCGTCGTTTCAGCCCGGACAGCTGCGACCGCACATCCTGAATCTGATTGACCGTATCGTAGACGCGGCTCAGTTCGTCTCGTGTCTGTAGCAGCAGATTGAACTGCTCCTCCAGATCGGCCTGGCTTACCTTCACCCGCGGATCCAATTTCAAATCGAACGCCGCAGCCTGGCTTTGATTACCAACAGTGATCCGGACCTGGTAATGACCAGGAAGCGCCGCCGGGCCTTTCGCCCCGCTGTTGTATTCCCAAAGATAGTAGCCAGGAACGCGACGCGCCTCATCATAGCGCAGGTCCCACACAAACCGGTTCAAGCCGACCTCCGGTTTAATCTGCTTCTCCGGTTTCTTATCGTCCGGATCGAGCGGTTCTTCCAGAGTTTTGTATTCGGCGCTCGAATATTTGCGAATGACTTTTCCAGATGCGTCGACGATCTCGATTTTCGTTTCGGTATCGCCCTTCGGAGCATCTTTGAGGAAGTAATAGATCACCGCGCCAATGGGTGGATTCTGTCCTGTCAGCTTGGAAGGATGCTGCTCACCGCCGGCTCCCGCCTGAATTCGATAAGCCGTCGCAGGCGTGTACAAGAACGCATCCTTCTGCGCGATGTCGTCGCTATACTGCCGCAGTGGAGAAAGGTCGTCGAGAACCCAGAACGCCCGGCCGTGCGTGGCGACGACCAGATCATCACCCTTGATGACCAGATCGTGCACCGGCGTAGTCGGCAGGTTCAACTTCAGCGGACGCCAGTTCGCCCCATCATTGAACGACACAAAAACACCTTGCTCGGTTCCCGCAAAGAGCAACCCGCGCTTCTTTGGATCTTCGCGCACCACGCGAACAAACGTCGTGTCTGGAATTCCCTGCCCCAGCTTCGTCCAGCTCTTGCCGTAGTCGCTGGTCTTGTAAATGTAAGGACGCAGATCGTCGAACTGGTGCCGATCAACCGCCACGTACGCTGTGCCGGGATCGAGCGGCGAAGGATCGATCTGGCTGATACGGCTCCACTCTGGCAGGTCTTTCGGCGTAACGTTGGTCCAGGTTTTGCCTTCGTCTCTCGTGAGCTGAATCAGTCCGTCGTCCGTGCCGACCCAAAGCAATCCCTTGGTGATTGGCGATTCTGCGAGCGCAAAGATCGTGTCGTAATATTCCGTGCCGGTATCGTCGAGTGTGATGTCGCCGCCTGAAGCTTTCTGCTTCTCCTTATCATTGCGAGTCAGATCGGGGCTAATGGCTTCCCAATGCACGCCGCCATCGGTGGTCTTAAACAACCGCTCACCGCCGTGATAAAGGGTGTTGGGATCATGCGAAGAAATCAGAACTGGTGCGGTCCACTGAAAGCGATGCTCCAGGTATGCCGCTCCGTGCGCGTCGGAAAGTTCCGGCTGCTCGGTAATCGCCTTTACCTGCCCAATGTGCCGGTCGTAGCGCGTGATGTTTCCCTGGTAGTCGGCCGCGTAAACGATATTCGGGTCGCGCGGATCGGGCGCGATATACCCCGCTTCGCCGCCGCCCACGTCGTACCAGTCGCTGCGGTCGATCGATCCATCGTCGCTGCGGCTCGCGATCGCGACGGTGCCCGCGTCCTGCTGCGATCCGTACACACGATAAGGCGTCGCTGAATCTGTAATGACGTGATAAAACTGCGCGGTCGGCTGATTCTCCTGGCGAGTCCAGTTCTTGCCGCCGTCGAGCGTTACCGTGACTCCGCCGTCATTCGAGGCAATCATGCGCCGCGTATTCTGCGGATCGATCCAAAGTGCGTGATTGTCGCCGTGCGGTATTTTGACTTTGTTGAATTCGTGGCCGCCGTCGGTCGATTTGTAGGCCTCGACATTCATGATGTAGAGCACGTTCTCGTCCCGCGGATCGACGATGATGTGCATGTAATACCACGGTCGCTGCCACAGGCTGTGACTTGGGTTCACCAACTGCCAGCTCTCCCCCGCGTCGTCAGAGCGGTACAGGCCACCGTCAGGGTTGTGCGCTTCGATAAGCGCGTACACGCGGTCTGAATTCGCAGCCACTGCCACGCCGATCTTTCCGTAAGGTCCTTTGGGCGCCCGTGCTCGCTCAGCCGCTTCCAGGTTGTGCCTCCGTCGTTCGAACGATAAAGTCCGCTGCCCGGACCTCCGTCCGACATGCTCCAGGAAGTGCGCCGCGCCTGCCATAGCGCCGCAAACAGAATATTCGGATTGTGAGGATCGAAGGCTACGTCAATGCCGCCGGTATTTTCGTCCTTGTAGAGTACCTTCTGCCACGTCTTGCCGCCGTACGTGGTGCGGAAGATGCCGCGCTCGGTGTTTGCGCCATAGGGATGGCCGAGCGCCGCCACGAACACAATGTCGGGATTCGTCGGATTAATAATGATCTTGCCGATGGCGCGTGAATCGTGCAGCCCCACGTTCTTCCAGGTCTTGCCGCCATCCAACGTTTCGGTAAACGCCGTCGCCGTGTGATATGTTCCCGCGAATGCAGGCTTCGCCCGTTCCCACGTAGAGCACGTTGTGATTGGAATTCGCGACCGCAATGCTTCCAATCGCGGATGTCCCCTCTTTATCGAAAACAGACGACCAGGTCATCGCGCCGTCGGTCGACTTCCAAACCCCGCCGCCCGTCGCGCCGAAATAGTAAGTTGTAGGGTCGCCGGGAATGCCGGCAGCTGTCAGCGACCGTCCGCCGCGGAAGGGGCCGATCAAGCGATACTTCATTCCCTTGAACGGCTTCTCCTCGGGTTTGGAGGATTCGGCCGTCTCCGTGTCGCCCTCGGCCGCCGTCGCAGGCAGAGCAGGCTGCGCGGTTTGGTTCGTCTGGACCGGCTTGACGGCCTTCGACTGCCGCTCGGGTTTGGTCTGTGCGAGGACTGGAGCAACGAACAAGATTGAGAATGTGATTAAAAAAAGAACCGCGCAGCGAGAGATACATGCCTGCAACGAGTGTGTGGGCCCATGTTCAACGGTTCTCCGAGGAAGATGTGGACAATTGGCTATGGTAATCGCTGCGGAGTTTTGCTCCAAAGCGATTGAACGCTCCCTCAGCCGTACCCTCTGGCCGGAGTCATTCCGACCGGAGCCGATTTTCAGGCGAAGGGGATGAATCTCGCGTGCAGACCGACGGCGCCGTGAGCACGCTCATCGCGCCGGCTATCACCCTTTCGATCGCAGAAGTTTTTTCGCCGCTTCCAGTTCTTTGCGCTTCGCCGGATCGACCTTGGGATACGACAAGTTCAGAGATTCCAGCGTATCAACTAACACCATCGAAACCACCAGCCGCGTGAACCACTTGTTATCCGCCGGCACCACATACCACGGCGCATCCTCAGTCGCCGTATTGCGGATCATGTCTTCGTAGGCATCCTGATAGTCATCCCAATATCTGCGTTCGTGAATGTCCGCCGCCGAGAATTTCCAGTTCTTCTCCGGTTCCTCCAGGCGCGCCAGAAACCGCCGCTTCTGCTCTTTCTTTGAAAGGTGCAGAAAGAATTTGCGGATGACCGTCCCGCTTCGCGTCATGTGTTGTTCGAAGCTGCGAATGTCGGCAAATCGCTCGTCCCAAATCTTTTTGGTAACAAGCGAAGGAGATATCTTTTCGTTCTTGAGAAGGTCAGCGTGAACCCGCACGACCAGCACTTCTTCGTAGTATGAACGGTTGAAGATTCCGATGTGCCCGCGCTCCGGCAAATCGACGGACGTCCGCCAAAGAAAGTCATGCTGCAGTTCGGTCTCGGTGGGAGTCTTGAAGGAATGCACCTGGCAGCCCTGGGGATTGACTCCCGACATCACATGCTTAATAACTCCATCCTTTCCGGCCGCATCCAAAGCCTGGAATATCAGCAGCACCGCCCAATTGTCCTGGGCATACAGCATGTCCTGCAGCTCCGCCGTGCGCGCAATCCCGTGCAACAGAGCCTCTTCCGCATGCTCCTTGGATTTCCAATGTCCTGTGTCCCCAGGATCGAAATCCTTCAGCCGCAAATGTTTCCCACTTTCCACTCGGTAAGTTTTCGAGAGCTTCTCAATCTTCATCTTGCCTCACACTCTTTCTTCTCCGGCGTTATCGGACCCAAACCTTTTTCGCGCAGGGGAAGAGCCCGGCCCTGAGCGCTGTCGGAAGGACCTCGCGCGTATCGGTAGGGTGTCGCTGAAACCCTACAAGAGAAGTTATCTCATAGATGTTTTCGTTCCGATGAGGGTTTTCGCGATGAGGCCACTTTTCAAGCGAGAGATTCGATTCTTCGAAACACATTCCCGGTTGATGATAGGATCACTGGCGTCATCGCTACTGTAACGTTATTTGCCTTTCAGACTCGCGAACATCCATACTGACACTGGAGCTTCTCTATGAAACCGCTTCCCCTCGTTGGAGTCCTGTTGCTGGTGCTCGGAGTGCTGTCTTTTGTCGTTCCAATTCCTCATCGCGAGAATCATCGGCTCAACATCGGCGACGCTAAAATCAGCGTCGAGACGGAGAGTAGCGACAAACTGCCCCAGTCGGTAGGGATTGTTCTTCTCGCCGGAGGCGTAGTTGCCCTTGTACTCGGCTTGCGTAAAGCTTAGGAAAGACGCGCTTGTTCGAATCTGAGTTTCTAACTCCCGCCGAAAAGTAGCCTATGATTAACCATTTACGGATCATCTATTTAGGGCGTTAGCATCACGTACTTGTACGTACACATTCGTATATCAAAATGTTCCTGCAGGAACATTTCTCCAATTTGTGGTGGCCTAAACCCCTATCGGTTTTGCGCTAACGCTAGGCAGCCTCGCCTGCTGCCAGGCATCAAATCCGCCGCTTACGTCGATGATGTGCTTGAAACCCGCGCGCTGCAGAAGGCTGCTGGCAATCATGCTGCGGTATCCACTCTTGCAATGAACCGCGATGGGCACATCATGATCCAACTCTGGCGGAGAGACCCGGAAGTTGTCGAGCGGCCACCACGTCGCGTTCTCGATGTGCGCGGCATCCCACTCCGGCTCGCGACGCACATCCAGCACCTGCAGCCCATACGCCTTCAACCGCGTATTCAGTTCGTCTACAGTGATCCGCGAAATGGTCGCCACAGAAAATCCCGCTTGCTTCCAAGCGGCAACTCCTCCATCAAGATATCCATCCAGAACTTCAATACCGACCCGCGTCAGCCTGAGACGGGCCTCGTCCAATTGCGCGGACGATCCGGCGATTAGTACCGGATGCGCCGACAAACCCAGGACCGTGCCCGCCCACGACGCAAACTGGCCCGACAGCGCAATGTTCACTGAGCCCGGCACATGACCCGCCGCGAACTCGTCACCAGGGCGCGCGTCAAGCGCGATCTCACCCTGGTTCAACATCGTCTTCAACTCGGCGGGCGCGATGGCCCGCAACGGCGGCAAGTCGGACAATGCCGCAGCGCCGGTGCGATTGATCTCAGCGTCCTTAAGGAAGTATTCCGGCCGCGCAGGAAGATTGCTAGTCAACTGAGCGACGAACTGCTCCCGGCTTTTGATCTGCAGCGCGTAGTTGGTGAGGCGCTCTGTGCCGATGGTGGAGGAGCGCTCGGCTCGCATGTTCTTTCCGCAGAGCGAACCGGCTCCGTGTGCCGGGTAGACGAGCACGTCGTCAGAAAGCGTAAGCAGCTTGTTGTGCAGGCTATCGTACAGCAGACCCGCTAGCTGCGCGGGAGTGTGCCGCGGCGACAAGTCTGGACGGCCAACGTCGCCAATGAACAGAGTATCGCCGGTCAGGACGGCCCACGGCGCGCGAGATTTTTCTTCATCGGTAACCATCAGGCAGAGGCTCTCCGGGGTGTGGCCCGGAGTCTCCAGGACGCGGATTGAGGCCTTGCCAAACTTCAGCTCAAAGCCATCGCCTACCGGCACGTGAGGAAACGTCGCTCCCGCTTGCGCGCCGATGTAAATCTTCGCGCCTGTGCGGGCGGCCAACTCCTTGTGTCCGGAAACAAAGTCGGCATGCAAATGACTCTCGAAAATGTGCCGGATGGTGACACCTTGCTGCGCCGCTGCCGTCAAGTACAGCTCCACATCGCGCTGCGGATCGACCACCACGGCTTCCCTTTCCGAAGCCAGCAGGTAAGAAGCGTGCGCAAGGCATCCCAAATAGAACTGTTCGAAGTACATGGAAGCTCCCCCAATCGTGCTCGGAAATGCTAGAACAAATCGGTCGGCAAAGCTACCGGAGAGCTGATCGCAAGGAGCAGAATTACTGGGGAAGCGGAGTGATGAATTCCAGTCCAAAGCAGAATCCATTACGCGAGCGAACGACGGCGGTCATTTTAGAGGGCGTAGGCGTTTCGAATTCAATCTCCAACAGATCGCCGGGGTTCAGCAGGATTCCCGCATAGAGCACCATGCCGCCTTCGCTCAGTTCAGTGCCGCGCCCCTCGACAACGGTCGTTGAGAAACCTTTGGAAGTCACGACACGCACCGGCATATCAACCGGCACGCGAGGCCAGCGGCGTGTGGGTTCAGACATATGATGAATCATTCTCCTTAACGCCATCTTTTTCAAATTACTAAGGTGAATTGAGCTTGTGTGTGACTATAAGTGCCAAATCTTGGGCTCTCGAGCGCCTCTTGTACAATTTGCGTGTGAATTTGCGCAGGAAATTGTGCCTGGCTGCGGCCTTCATTGTGTCGCTGGCCGTATGGACGCGGGCAGAGCCAGTTTCGCAACTTCAACCAATTGGTTACGTCAATGATTTCGCGCACGTCCTGGACCAGAAAACGATCGCGCAAATCACCGACATCTGCCGGCAGATCGACGAAAAAGCTCACGCCCAACTCGCTGTCGTAACTATCAATTCTCTGGATGGGTCTGACATTGAGAGCTACACCGTCGATCTCTTCAAGAAGTGGGGTATCGGCGCCAAGTCTACGAATCGTGGAGTGCTGATCCTGTACGCGATCAAGGATCATCGGGCGCGCATTGAAGTGGGTTACGGCCTGGAACCGATTCTGCCCGATGGCAAGGTGGGCAGCTTTCAGCGTGAGGCCATTCCGCTGATGCGCGGTGAAAACTACAATGACGCTCTGCTGCTAATCACAAGCCGGGTGTCTGAGGTCGTCGCGAATGATGCCGGGATTCAGCTCACGAATGCGCAACCGCGAGCTCCAACTCAGCCGGAGCCCCAGCCCGGTGGCGGTTTGTCGCTTGGCGGGATCATTGCAATCATCGTGGTTGTACTGATCCTTCTCTTTACGCCCTTACGCAGCATTCTTTTCTGGCTTCTTTTTTCGCAAGCCTTCGGTGGGCGCGGTGGCGGCTTTGGAGGCGGCGGCTTCGGCGGTGGAGGCGGTTTTGGGGGTGGTGGCGGATTCGGCGGCTTTGGTGGAGGAAGTTCTGGCGGCGGCGGAGCAAGCAGCAGTTGGTAGCAGGCGAGGGCGCAATGGTTCCTGATGATAAGATCAACGACTTTGTGAAACGAGTCCGCGAGGCGGCCGGAGCGAACCTCGAGAGCATAATCCTGTTTGGCTCCGCGGTGTCCGGCGATTTTCATCCCGGCCTCTCGAACCTGAACCTGCTTTGTGTTCTGCGCGACTGCTCGTTCGCTGCGCTGCAAGCGCTGGCGCCCATTGCCAAGTGGTGGGACCGTCAGAAGCAGCCGCCGGCGCTTTGTATGACCCGCAAGGAACTCGAGCGTTCCACGGACGTATTCACTATCGAACTGCTGGACATGCAGCAACATCATCGCGTTCTGTTTGGTGACGATGTAATCCGAGGCCTGAAAATTTCCATGCAAGTTCACCGCGTGCAAGTTGAATATGAGTTGCGGGAAAAGCTGATCCTGATTCGCCAGCAGACGCTCCTGGCGTCGGGGAACCAGTCGCGATTGTGGGAGCTGACGCTGCGTTCGGTGCCATCGTTCGGCACGCTGTTTCGCCATGCGCTGATTGCGCTGGGGGCGGAAGCGCCAACCGGGAGACGAGAAGCCCTACAAGCTTTAGCAGCGAAAATGGGATTCGATTTGTCGTCTGTCCATCAACTCCTGGATGTTCGGGAACATAAGACCGACTCCAAAAAGATAGACATCAACGAGCTTTCAGCCCGCTACCTCGCAGCCATCGAGAAAGTGGCCGCCGCTGTCGACGAGGCGTTAGACTCAGATGGGTCCCAGGCATAGTCGCGTCGCATTTCGATTTTGGGGAGGGGCGTATGGGTAAAGGGTTAATCGCAGTCATCGTTATTATCGTTCTACTGGTGCTCGCGCTGGTGGTGTTCGGGCAATACGTCAGTGTGAGGAACACGCTGGTGCAGAAGAATGAAGCGGTGAAGAGTGCGTGGTCGCAAGTCGACATCGTGCTGCAACGGCGTGCCGACCTGATCCCGAATCTCGTGGAAACGGTGAAAGGATACGCGAAGCAGGAGCAGACGGTATTTGGCGACATCGCCAAAGCGCGCTCGGCGCTGCTCTCGGCAGGAAGCCCGCAGGAAAAGATTGCCGCCAACCAGCAACTGGATGGTGCGATCGGGCGCCTACTAGTGGTCGTAGAAAATTATCCGCTATTGAAGTCGAACGAAAACTTCCTGCGATTACAGGACGAACTGGCGGGCACCGAGAACCGGATTGCCGTCGAGCGCAAACGCTATAACGATACGCTGCAGGACTACAACACCTACGTCCAGCAGTTCCCGAACAGCATTTTTGCGAAATGGGCGGGTTTCAAACCGAATGAAGCATACTTCACAGCGTCAGAGGGAGCGCGCGAGGTGCCCAAGGTGAACTTTTCGAATCCTAGCACGGCGGCGCCGCAGTCCGCGCCTCAAGCCGCGCCGGCGCATTAGGGAGGGACTCTCAACGACCGGAAAAAGAGACGTCGCAAGCAACATCTCTACCGATGGACGGCGCACGGCGTGGGGCGGAAAGCGGAGGATCGGAGACCACGGTTCTCACCAAATTATTTTGCACGCGCCACCAACCACCGAACCCCTGACCGGCGGAATAACACACTTGCAACCGATGCCAGTCCTGCCCTCTCTTCGAAGGCTGAAGCCATGCGACAGGTCTAACGGACATGCATGTTGTGTCGAGTCGAAGGCCCACCCGGAGCGCTTTGAGGGCGCTTTCTTTTCCGCTCCAAATCAGGGCCAGGAGCAGGGCGCGCTTCTCTTCAGGGGTTTGATGAACGAGCGTTTTCTCGTCGGCCGTGAAGTAGTCGGAGACGAAAGCATCGCTACGCGGTTCGATCAGTTCCAGATCGCAACCGAAGATCGTTCCAATGGGGGCCGCCGTGCACAATGCGGTGCCGTCGCGGTGACTGAGTGAGATCGCGATGTCCGCTGGATGATTATTGAGAAAAACTTCAGGCGCGCCCGAGGGAGCGGGGCATATTTCAATGTTTGCAAGGGCGATCGGCAAGTTGAGAACGGCGGCTACGGCCTGCTTGGCGGTCCAGCGACCGAGGCGCCAATCGGCGCGGCGTTTGGCAATGGACATCGCGGCCAGACCAAGCAGTTCTCTTTCGCTTAGCCATTGATTGTCGGGTGGCACGTCAGCTTCGTTTTGTTCGAACCAGGTGAGGTTCATCGGAACGTTTTCTTTCGCCCCGCTGGGGGCCTGTTCTTTTGTTTAGCAGGTCCCACGGCTTGCGCCGTGGGCTGCATTTTAACGCCGCTTCGCGGCTATGCCCGAATAGTTCAATCGGCGCCGCGGAATCCGAGGCGTCAGCGCGGGCAGCTCAATCGCTATGCAGCTACGATCTCCAGGTTCGCTTTTTGTAACGTACCTTCCTCCCGCTCGATTCCTCGTTCCACTGCATCGATCAGATACGAACGAAGGTTCTTCGGCGGGATGATGTGATTCAGCGCGCCCACGCGCAGAGCGCGGAAGACGCTGTGGACGTGGTCAAATTCGGTGGCCATCTCGCCCAGCCTTTCGGAATAGACGACATTGTAGAGCTCGTTCCATTGAGCATGGAGACGGACTTTCTCGGCGGCATCGGCCTGAAGAATGCTCTGGTTCAACGCCTTGAGGCGCTCATCGTTGCGAGTGCGAGTCTCAACTTCTCCGGCGAAAACTACGGCGGCAGCCGGGGCACCGCCAATCACGGACGCGTAAGTTCCCTCGAGCGCGGCCACCTCCAGTTGCTCATTCAGCGCCCGCGAGAAAACGACGTAAGCTCCGCCGTGGTAGCGCGAGATTACGCAAAACACGATTGGCCCTTTGAAGTTGACCACGGCCCTGCCAATCTCGGCGCCGTATTCCAGTTGCAGGCGGCGCATCGACTCCGGAGAACCATCGAAGCCGGACAAGTTCGCCAAAACGACCACCGGCCGGTTATCGCTGGCAGCATTGATCGCGCGCGCCACTTTCTTCGAGGATTGCGGGAAGAGGGTTCCTGCCGACCACTGGTCGGGGCCGTCCGCCGGAACGAATCCGAGCCGCGGCACGGAGCGGGATTCAATGCCGACGAGACAAACGGGATAGCCACCGAGATGAGCGTCCCACACCACGGCGGTTTCCACCGCGCGCATTCCGGCCCAGCGCTCGAGCGGTGCATGATCCTGGTCGACCGTCGCCATCATGACCTTACGAATGTCGAAGGGCTTCTTGCGGCCAGGATTCGTCTCCTCCGACAGAATCTCTCCCACGAGCGCGAAACCGTTCTCGCCATTTTCACTGTGCGGATAACTCTGAACATCGCGATCGATCGGATCGGTGCTCGGAGCCCGGCGCGGGAAGCGCTCGCCCGGCATGACGTAGGTGTGCTCGTAGTGGCGGAATAAAATATGGCAGGCTTCATTGATGTCGTGCGCCCAATACTGCGCCTGGCCGTTGACTCCCATGATGCGGTCGTAGCCGCCAATTCCCTGGTTATCTTCGGCAGAAATGCCGCCCGAGTAATCCAGAGCGCGCTTGCCGGTGAGAACCATGGCAGCCTTCGGCGTCATCACCAGAATTCCCCGAGTGTGCATAAGCATGGTGGCTTCGGCATTCCAGTAAGGCTGTGCGCCGACGTTGATTCCGTTGATCAGAAGATTCACTTCGCCGCCGGCTTGCGTAAACTCCACCAGGCGGCGCAAGACCTTGGCGATCCAGTCCATGTTCTCGACGCCGCTATCCATCGAGATTTTCGCGCCGGCAGAGATGGGGAACCACTCGAGAGGAACGCCCTTCTCCTGCGCGAGGTCCAGCGCACCGATGATGAGCCGGCATTCCGTTTCGGCAAGCGCTCCCAAGTCCTTACTGGGATCGCCCAACAACAGAATGCGGGTCATTCCCTCAGGATAACGAGGAATGAAGTTGCGGATGACGCCGGCGATGATGTTGGCGCGATTCTTACCGTAGGGGCGATCGACTGGAACCAGGCGTCCGTCGGAGTCGAGATCGTGCTCTACGAAGTCGCCGGGCGGGAATTCAGTGCGCGCGTCTTCCCGCGCGGCGGTGAGCATCTTGATGATCTCGTATGGGTAGACGAGTCCGCGACGGCGAACGCGCACAACTTTTTGATCGTATTCGGAGAGTGGCTTGAGCGCGAATATTTTGTCGGCGGGACGGAAGGTGATGAGTAAACCGCTGCCGACCGGGCTGGAGATGCGCACGACAAGATCGCGCAATTCTCCCGTGGAGGGATTGGGAATGCGAGCACGCACCACCACCTGCTCCAAGCCGAGTCCTTCCGTCGCCGGGATGAGCCGGCGCACAATGTCGCGCAGTTCCTCGGGTTTTAGGTTGAACGGAGGCCATACGTATAGAAATACGCGATTCCATTGCAGGCGCTCCTGTGGACGCCGGTGCGATTGATAGAGACGGATCGCGGCCAGCGCTTCCATCAGCATGCGCTCAAGGTGCGGCAATTGCACGATGCGTCCCGCTTCGTCGCGCACAGAAGTGACGTCCCGAACTTCGGCAGCTGCGAATAAACGCTCGTCTTGGGGATTGTCAAGGGCAATTGCGTGGAGCAGATAAACGTCTTCGACCGAGGGCAGGCGCTCGATCTTGAAATTGCTTAGTCTCCAGAGATGCAGGCGTTGCCCCATCAGGGGATGCAGGCCACGATAAAACTGATCTTCCTGGAGTCCATTTTCTCCAGGCTGATAAGTGAAGTGCTGCATGCCGGTCACGCGCTGGCCCTGGCTTGCACCCGCGGCGGAGACGACGATGCGCCGGATCGCGCGAGGAAAAACGACCTGGTTGAGCATGCACTGGATTTCCCGTTGTGTGGCGTCGGGATCTGACAGTTTGCCGGAATGGCAAACGTGAAAATCCATCATGATGTCGTGATCCGCCGGCACCTTCGCGATCGCAAGAAGCATCGCCTGTGCAGCAGCGGGCAGGGCGTGATAGTCGGCGTACGAGGCGAAGACATGCGCACGCTTACCCTCAGAGTCATACTCCGCCGTGAAATAAGGATGTTCGTCCTCAGAAGATGGCCGCGGATTCAGCAGCGTACAAATGCGGTAGTACCGCCAGGTGAGCACTTCGAGCATGATGCGGCGCAAGGCGGGATCGGCGGTCGTAAAGTGCCCGGCAAACATGCTGGCCAGCAGCTGAGGACATTCGATCAGCGCATGCAACTTTGCGCGCCGGTCGTCAGCGTCAGGATGGGCCGCGAGATAGTTGAGGTGATTCTCTGCTTCTTCGAAGACCTGATCGCGCGCGCGTTCAAACAACGGCTGATCGAAGCAGCGATAGCGCACTTCGCGGGCAAGATCGCTGACCGAGGGATAGGGTTCGTGAGTAATCGCAATCATGCGATTTAGAAGAGCTCGGAAGGAATTGCTGGCAGACGGCTCTGCGGTTTTGGTGCGGTTCAAGCGGCGTTCGAGAATATCGAGTACAGAGGCAGTCTGCCGCTCCATCCGCTGATGCGATTTACAAATCCAGAGCAAGCTCTGTTTCAGCTCGGGTGAACCATCCAGGGTGCGCACGCTGTAATGCGCCAGCGTGCGACGGAGTGCATCGACAAAGGCTGGCGGCAGACCCTCTCCGTTGGTTTCGACCATGCGTAAATAAGAAAAGAGGTGTGACTCGGTGCTGGGTTCTTCCGCGGAGGCGCGGTGGTTCACTTCAGGTTCGCGGTGGAATAATGAGCAGATGTCGGTAAAGATGCTGAGAACCTCGTCCTCGTAGTGTGTTATTTCGTCGCTTTGCGCGGGACAGGACTGCGCCCATGTAGCCAGATTGCGGGCATGTCGGGTCGAGTCGACATCAAAACCGAGCATGACCTGGCGAATCTCCTTGAGGGTCTCGATGCACGTGGCTTCGCGATTTTCACGCGAACTTTGGGATTCGCCAAAGATTACGCGCTTCTGCGGCCCGGCCTCGTCCTCACTGCTGGTGGCGTCGATTTGCAGGAGTGGAGCGCCAGAGTCGACTTGCACATTGGGCATGATCATCACTTTGCGCACTCTGCCAGGGAAAGGTGCGACAACCTGCGTCTCCATTTTCATGGCTTCGAGCACGGCCAGGCGATCTCCGACGACAACCGTGTCACCCGGCTTGACCGCGATCGAGACGACCACCGATGGGGAGGGAGCATGCACCACACCTCCGTCGTCGCGATCGACTTGGTGCGAGACGCCGTTGACTTCAATGCGAGAATTGACGCCCTGACTGACCGACACGATATGGAAGCGACTCCCGAAGACCGTCAGCCAACATTCGAACTGGTCGAGGCGATCGATGTGGGACGCGATGCGCACTCCGTCGATCTCGATCCGATAATCTTGTGGACCGAAACAGTGAGTCTTCATCGAGTAGAGGCGCCCGCGATAGCGCAGCGTTAGAACGCGTCCGACTTCACTGCGCACCTGTGGTCGGCCGCGGGCCGCCGATGCATAGAATTGCGCTTGCTCCACAGCCAACTCCGCGTCGTAGGCATCGATTGCGGCCTGCACTAAAGCCACGTCCGCGTATTTTTGGGAGAGAAGATCGCCGTCGGCGGCGATCCGGTCGAGCCAGCCTACGTTGACATCCCCACGCTGCACTTCAGTGCGGCCCAGCATGTCGAGCAGAAATGCCTTGTTACTGGCGCCGCCCTTGACCACGATGACACTCTCGCCTAGAGCGCGCTGCAATCGCGACAGGGCCTCTTTCCGGCTCTGACCGTAGGCGATCACTTTAGCGATCATGGAGTCGAAGTCATGCGAAATGGTGTCGCCCTCGGCGACGCCGGTATCCACTCGCACACCCGGGCCGGTCACCATGCGGAAACGTTCCAATACGCCGGGTGCGGCGGCAAAACCGTTGTCGGGATCTTCCGCGTTCAGCCGCACCTCAATTGCGTGTCCCGTGGTGTGGGGCGGAGCGCCTTCCAGGCGGCCGCCGCGGGCAACATGGATTTGAAGTTTCACGAGGTCGAGACCGGTGGTGCATTCGGTAACGGGATGCTCAACCTGCAAACGCGTGTTGACCTCCATGAAAAAGAACTGCCGGGCTTGCGGTTGGTAGAGGAACTCTACAGTGCCGGCGTTGCTGTAGCCCGCGGCCTTGCTCAGGCGGACCGCGGCTTCGCGCAGCTCATGATCCTGTTGGTGAGTAAGCGCCGGGGAAGGCGCTTCTTCGAGCACTTTCTGATGGCGACGTTGAATGGTGCAATCGCGCACGCCGGCAGCCCACGTCGTCCCGTAATTGTCGGCGATGACTTGCACTTCGACGTGGTGCGCCCCGTCCACTCGTCGCTCAAGAAAAACCGATGGATCGCCGAAGGCCTTGAAGGCTTCGGCGCAGGCGCGCTCAAAGGCATGCGGCACTTCGCTGGCCGAATGTACGACGCGAATGCCGTGACCGCCTCCGCCCGCCGTGGCCTTCATCAGCAAAGGAAAACCCATGCGCTCGGCGTGCGCCAATGCTTCAGCAAGTGTGTCCACGGGCCCGCCGCTCCAGGGGGCGACTGGGATGCCCGACTGTTCCGCGAGACGCTTGGCGGCAATCTTGTCCCCAAGCTGTCGCATCACATCGCCGCTCGGCCCAATGAAAACGATTTCCATTTCGCGGCAGAGATCGGCGAAGGCAGCGTGTTCCGCCACGAAACCCCAGCCCACCCAGGCGGCATCGGCATGCGCCGCCGCCAACGCCTGCTCCAGCCGCGGGTAGTCGAGGTAGCTGCTCTTGGGACAAAGCGCATCCTTTTCCATGAACTGCGCGGCCCCGAGAGAGACAGCCTCGTCGGCCTCACGCACGAACATGGAATGGCGATCGGCCTCGGTGTAAAACGCTATGGTGCGCAGGGGCACGCCATGCTCAAGGCTGAACTCGCGAGCCGCACGGATAAATCGCATTGCGGGTTCGCCACGATTCACAATCGCTACGCGTTGGAATTCGATTTGCATACGCACCCCGATAAAGCGTCGCGAATTAATCGGGTCGCGTCGCTCATGCCACTAGCGCGACATCTCCCGACATGACCTCCTGCAAAGCTTTCAGAGCTGCCGCATTCACTGCATTAGGCAGTGCCACTGTCTGGTAGCCAGTGAGACGCAGGTAGCAATTTCCTTTCATGTCCAGAACGTCTGCATCGAAAGTTCCTTGAACTTCGTCAGGAGTCACCACCGCATACAAGCGGCCATCGGCCGGCGTCGGCGTTTTGTAGAGGGAAACCTCCCGAACCTGCCGAGGCAGACCCATTCTTCCCTGCACTCCAAGCTCCCAGACCCCTGCGGTCTGGAAACAAAGCTCGATCGGGCGTGGCGCCATAGCCGTAGGCAGTTCGGCAGGCTGTTGATTGGGAGGTAGATCCTTGGCCAGCAGCCCAATCACGCGTTTGCCATCCCACCATGCTTTCTCCACAACTTGATACGCGGGTCCGTGGAAGTAGAGTCGATAGATATCGGCGGCTTCGACGAGGTGGCCTGCGGGTGTACCCAGCGGACGCGCCGTCGGAGCTAGCTTGGTTTGTTTCGTCAGTCGCACGCGCGCCGTGAAATGGATGGTTCGTTGCGGCTCCCTCTGGTGGGGCAGAGTTCGGTAGCCAATCAACTTGCAATCCGCCACCAACTCGCCCCCGTGCGGCCGAATTCGCGTCTCAACCTGTACCCGGCGCGGTTCGCCGCGATAGAACTTGAACGGAGTCAGGAATTTTACGTCTTCAACGGCTTCGACATGCCATCCGGTAAGCAGGCACAGAGCCGCTTCCGCAAACGCCTCGATGCCCATCACGCCGGGCAGCAGAGGCGTGCCGTCGATCTGGTGATCGTGCAAAAACGGCTGTTCGCGTGGATCCAGATTTGTTTCCACCGTGTAGCCATCGGACCAGCTGAGCGCCACGATGTTGGCTGTCATCGGCCCGTTTGCGGATAAAGATTCCGTGGAAGCAATGTCGAGGCCGCCCGTGGCGTCGAGTTCCTTCAGCAAAATGCCGAGGCGCTGGCCAATGACAATTTCGCCACGGGTAGCTCCCGTGGTGAGTTCGCGCCGGATCAGCGGAATGCCTGCCTCCGGCGGCAGCATGTCGATCCCAGCGACTTCCATCACCTTGGGGATGGAGCCCCGAGTCGCCATGCCGATCCCGCCCCATGCCGTCCAATCGATCACGATGCCGCGAGTCGCCGGACGCGTGGTGCGGAAGCTCGACGTAATCTTGCACAGCAGATCGTTGGCCGCGCTGTAGTCAGTTTGGCCCGCGTTGCCGAAACGTCCGGCGATCGAACTGAAAGCGATCGTGGCACCCAGCGGCATCTCGCCAATGGCGTGCAGCAGGTGGAAGAAGCCGTCGCTCTTGACGTCGAATACCAAATCAAATTCCCGCGGATCTTTATCCGGCAGGGCGTGGCTGCGCTCGATGCCTGCCGCATGCAGAAGCACGTCGATGCGACCTTGGCTCTGGCGCACCTGGTCGATCACTTGGGCAACTGCCTTGGCATCCCCGAGGTTGACGCTGAAATAATGTGCTGTGCCGCCCGCCGCGCGAACCGCGTCGATGGCGGCTTGCGCGGCCTGTGCCCTTTCCAGGCCGGCAAGTTCTTTTTCGACGAGCACCGGAGTGGCGCGCTGGCTGCGGGCCTGGATCCGGGCGAAGAGATCGCGCTTGAGATTTTCTTTGTCGGTGACGAAACGCTTAAGATCAGGATTGTTGGGATCGGGCTGCGGCACCAGATCGAGCAGGTAGAAGATGCCCCCCGATGCGGCGGCTAAATCCGCGGTGATGGCGGAGACGATGCTTCCGGCCGCGCCCGTGATTACAAAAACAGTGTTCTTGCCGAGCACCATGCCGGGCTGGCCATCGATGGCGGGGTGTTCCTCGAGGCCCACGGTCCATCGCTGTTCGCCGGTGTATCCGATCTCTACAGCACCCGGATCGTGCAGGGTTTCTGCAATTAGCAGGTCGGCGATTTCCGCGGCACTGCGTTTCGGTTCAAAGTCGACCACCTTTACCAGGGACTCCGCACGTTCTCGCTTGTATGTTTTGACAAAGCCGACCACGCCGCCGCCGAGTGGAGCGACGGCTCCAGCTTCGTCGTATCCGTGATGCCCCCCGAGTCGCGCCGCCGACACCAGGAACGTACCCGGACGGCCGATCTGCTCATACAGAGCGCGCATCGTGACGTAGAGAGACTTTACGCGCACACGTAAGGCTTCATTCCAGGTAGCCCGATCCAATTTGCTAAAGTCGCCTTCGTTGTCGAGCGCGGGCAGCCAGTAGACTCCATCGACCGGGCCCGCTGCGGTCCAATTCTTAAGCAGCCTGGTCAGCGCATCGGCGTCCGGAGCGCCATCAATGTGGAGAACTTCAACTCCCTTTGCCCGAAGTGATTTTGTCAGCGCGTCTCGAACGCCTCCCTTGTCGGGCATGACGACGAC
>Ga0070717_10000530_pt1 | contig 24179 bp, 25 predicted proteins | sample LARL113metaG_FD_71366 | JGI IMG/M metagenome (GOLD analysis project Ga0070717, IMG submission 71366) | Corn, switchgrass and miscanthus rhizosphere microbial communities from Kellogg Biological Station, Michigan, USA - LAR L11-3 metaG | ecosystem: Host-associated > Plants > Roots > Rhizosphere ...
CCCTCTGACGAGGTGGGGAAGTCATACACGCATCCCGTGGGAAGAGGCACCGAATTGCAACATTTACACTCTATGTCGTCGAGTCACACGTCTTCCAGGGAACCGTTGGGGTTCTCAGCTTGACGAGCGTTTCCCCTCGTTCTCTCTCTGATTCGCTATAAATAATAATATATCAATTTTTTATGTATTGACTTTATTAAAAAACTATGGTATAATAGAAGAGGAACAAAAGCATCTACAACGCTCTTGCTTCCACCAGAAGCGGCTTCGGTTCTTCCCTTCTTCTGTGCTACCCCAGTAAGGCCACGAAACATCCCCTATGTCGATTGGACTAGGAGCCAGGGATACGACACGACGGTGTTCTGACATTTCGGAGACCGCACGAAAACCTGACTTAGCATACAACTACTGTTGTTCAACTGCACCTGATAATACGTTCGCACTTGTCAGACTGTATTTGAGGAGTCAATTGAAAACAGAGCTGTCCTTCGATGAAGAACAGCAGAAAGAGTCAAGAACATGGCAGTTTCTTACACAGAAATCGCAATTGCACCAGAAGTTACCCGCTTTATCGCCCAGCCTCACAAGCTGCTCATAGACGGGGAGTGGATCGAAGCCGCTTCTGGCAACGTCTTCCCGGTCTACAATCCAGCGACGGGTGAGATCATCGCCCAGGTGGCAGAGGGCGGAAAAGAAGACATTGATCGTGCTGTTCGGGCGGCACGTAAAGCCTTTGATGGTGGCCCCTGGCGCACTATGACCCCTTCCCAACGAGGACGCTACATCTGGCGGGTTGCTGAACTGCTTGAGCAGCATTCCGAGGAGTTTGCCCAACTCGAATCGCTTGATAATGGCAAACCTATCACGGAAACCCGTGCGGCTGATGTCCCCCTGGCAGTGGATCTGTTCCGCTACATGGCGGGCTGGGCCAGCAAGATTGAAGGGAACACCATTCCCATCTCCATGCCAGGCAAGTACTTCGCCTATACGTTGCGAGAGCCTGTCGGCGTCGTTGGTCAGATCATTCCGTGGAATTTCCCCTTGCTTATGGCAGCCTGGAAACTGGGTCCAGCCCTGGCAGCAGGATGCACCATCATCCTCAAGCCGGCGTCGCTGACCCCGCTCACAGCCTTGAGGCTCGGAGAGCTGTTCATTGAGGCAGGCTTCCCGGCAGGTGTGGTGAACATCGTGACAGGGCCCGGCCAGACTGCAGGGGCAGCGCTGGCCGCTCATCCTGATGTGGACAAGATCGCCATCACCGGGTCAACAGAAGTTGGCAAACAGATCGTGCATGCAGCGACAGGCAACCTCAAGAAGGTCTCGCTTGAGTTGGGTGGGAAGTCGCCCAACATTGTCCTCAAAGACGCAGATATGGGAGTCGCCATTCAAGGCGCTGCCAATGCCATTTTTTTCAACCAGGGACAGGTCTGCTGCGCTGGTTCGCGTCTCTACGTTGAGGAAGCGGTGTTTGAGCAGGTCGTTGAGGGGGTCGCTAAGCATGCCAGGAAGATCAAGGTTGGCCCAGGCCTCGACCCGTCGACACAGATGGGGCCGCTGGTATCCGATCATCAATTGCGTCTTGTCTCTGAATATGTGGAAGCTGGCCTCGCCAGTGGGGCAACGGCACTCAGTGGAGGGCACAGGTATGGCGAGCAGGGCTACTTTCTCGAGCCGACGGTCCTGGCTCATGTAAAGCAGGACATGCAGGTTGTCCAGGAAGAGATCTTTGGTCCAGTCGTAGTCGCCTTGCCGTTCAAGGAACTCGACGAGATTCTGCCACTAGCCAATGATTCGATGTACGGTTTGGCTGCTGGCATTTGGACAAAAGATCTCAGTAAGGCACACTTGCTGGCAGCGCACCTCCAGGCAGGGACGGTGTGGATCAACTGCTACAACGTGTTTGATGCGGCCATGCCCTTTGGTGGCTACAAGCAGTCTGGCTGGGGTCGGGAAATGGGACACGAGGTGCTTGAAAACTACACCGAGGTCAAGTCGGTCTGCATCAAATTGTAAAGCTCCTTGTACGAAGTCTTCTATGAAAAAATGAGGGAACTCGCCTCAGCTGAGGCGAGTTCCCTCATTTTTGGGAGTGAGAACATTCCAACATCCTTCAACTATTCTCTTGAAACATGGGTTATCCCAGCTTCTGCCTTTCTTCAGATCAGAATCTGGATAACTCATGTGTTGTTTCATGGCTCCCCCTGGTCTAGCCCCGTGCCAGGATGAAACGTACAACAGATACTTACACCAGTTATTCGGATAGACACCAAGTTGTTAAAACTCCACCCAAAGACGTTTTGCCGAAAAACGCAAACACTCAAATTGATGAGTTTATATGCTGACAAACAATACATTTGTGTTCCGAACAACGCAATGGTTGAGGTAAAAATACCACTCAAAGTGGTCGCTAAATGCGCGTCATTCAATGATTAAGCGATAAGTCAAGCAATAATCATGGCATGAAAAGTCAAACGAGCAGGTGACCAAACTGAAGGACGTCGAGACGAGCCAGCAATCAGATAGTTGAGCAGTGTTTCTCTCTGCTCGTCAGGAGCGGAAAGGACAGACACAGATGTTCATTTAACGCTTTTCATAACGCTCCATGAATATCCTTAAGGATAGAAGGCATGATGTGTAGAGTAGTTACCAGGAAAGTAACGAGTACACTAGAAGCTAGTCGGATGCGAGCGATGCTTCAGTTGACTTGGAAGCATCGACCGTTGGTTGAAGCGATCACCATAATCTTCCTGGACTCAGTGGCGATCCTGACCTTAGTCCGCAGTGTCGCTGGGTTTGTTGCAAACGTTTGCCGTTTTATTGAGGAGTCAATTGAAAGCAGAGCTGTCCTTCGACGAAGAACAGTCGTAGGTTGTTCTTCGCACTCTCTATTGTAGAGTTTGGATTGTATTCACCCTAAAGAATAAGGAGAAACCGCTAATGAAAGCAGCAGTCGTGCATGAATTCAAAGCACCGCTTCGTCTTGAGGATGTCGCTAAGCCGGAGCCAGGCCCAGAGCAGATTGTCGTCAAGATTGAAGCATCGGGACTTTGTCATACGGACATCCATGCTGCCCATGGAGATTGGCCGATCAAGCCAAAACTCCCGCTCATCCCCGGCCATGAAGGCATAGGCATTGTCGAAATGGTTGGGCCGGGCGTGACCGGGGTCAAAGAGGGGGACCGGGTCGCCATACCCTGGCTCGGCTATGCCTGCGGGGCCTGCGAGTACTGTATGTCCGGGTGGTCGACACTGTGCGAGAAGCAGCTCAACACCGGGTATTTCATCGACGGGGCTTACGCCGACTATGCCCTGGCTTTTGCGAAATATGTGGTTCAAGTGCCCGAAAACGTGAATCCCTTGGAGGCAGCTCCGCTGTCCTGCGCGGGCGTCACCACCTATAAGGCAGTGAAGATGAGCGGTGCACGTTCTTCAGACCTGGTCGCCATCTTCGGCATTGGCGGTCTCGGGCACCTGGCCGTGCAGTATGCCAAGATTGCTGGCGCTACGGTTGTGGCCGTGGATCTGGTTGACGAGAAGTTGGAGCTGGCAAAGGAGCTCGGCGCAGACTACACCGTGAATGGCAAGGCAGAAGACCCGGTTGAGGCGATCAAGAAACTCGGCGGGGCCGACGCGGTCGTCTGTGTGGCGGTCGGGGCGCGGGTCTACGAGCAGGCATTCAAGGCACTGCGGCGCGGCGGCACCCTGGTCTTTGTCGCGATGCCGGCGGAGAACTACATGCAGCTTCCGATCTTCGAGACGGTGCTCAATGGGATTAAGATCGTCGGCTCGATTGTTGGCACGCCCTTGGATCTGGCGGAAGTATACCAACTGCACGCTGCGGGTAGGACAAAAGTGATTTATGAGACGCGGCGCCTCGAGCAGGTCAATGAGGCCATGGAGGAAGTTGAGCACGCTCGCATCCCGGCACGGCTGGTCTTCGATATGAGCTAGACGAACAGCCGATTGCGCTTGACTTACAACCAACGGGTTACACTTGGTACGGCAGGAGTACCCTCATGCAAGCGTTGTTCTGATAGAAGTGAATAGAGTCACTCCTCTCAGGCAAAATGAGGATTGTTACACAATCGCAGGGGAGGGAAAATATGGATCTACTCCTGATCGGAGCTCAAGGTTCAGGAAAAGGAACGCAGGCTGAAAAGCTTTCGCAAGCGCAGGGTATTCCCCATGTAGCGAGCGGTGACCTGTTCCGTAAGGCATTTGATGAAAAGACTGAGCTAGGGATACAAGCCAAAGCCTACATGGATCGCGGGGAATTGGTTCCTGACAATCTCACGGTACCGATGGTACTCAGTCGCATTGAAGAGTCGGATTGCGTACGAGGCGTTCTATTAGATGGCTTTCCACGCACAATCTCGCAGGCGCAGGCTTTGGACAAGGGATTACAAAGGGTTGGACGACAGATTGATCTGGCAATCTATTTGAACGTTCCACGCGCGGAATTGTTGCGTAGACTTTCGGGTAGGTATATTTGTCGGGTGAATCAACACGTTTATAACATACACGCCAATCCACCGAAAGTACCCGGCGTGTGTGACTTTGATGGGAGTGAGCTCTACCAACGCTCTGACGATACAGGAGAAGCAGTGCAAAAGCGATTGGATATCTTTTTCAACGAAACCATTCATCTCCTCGACTACTATGGAAGCCAGCAGAAGCTGGTAGAAGTGAATGGCAATGTACCTATTGATCAGATGCAGAGGGTGCTCTTGAACGAGATACGCGACCGCCAGGAGTCACGGTAATGTAGAACAAAGTCCATGGAGAAAATGAGGCTGAGTTTGCCATTCTCGTCGCCGACCAGTTCCTGCGAAAGGGGTTGGGTACCGAATTGCTGCGTCGGCTGATTCAGTTCGGCCACGACGAAAAACTCCAGCGCCTCACTGGTACCATCCTCACCGAAAACCAGGTGATCGGGTGCTGGTTGGCGCGATCACACCAGATTGGGGTGATCCCGCCTCGCAAGCAGGTCATTCTTCTCAATCCGGTGCGCCTCTGGGAGGATGGAAATTCTCCAACTCGAAAGATGGGGTATTTGCCGAATACTTCCATGTGAACGAAGCCGATGCGAATATGGCTGTTATTCCCGCCAGCGTACCTGATGAGGTGGCTGTCTACTGCGCAGATATGCTCTCAACGGGGTTCATGGGTGCGGAGTATGGAGATATCCCCATTGGTGGGACTGTGGCAGTCTTTGCACAGGGTCCGCTGGGACTCATGGTAACGGTTGGGGCGAAGTTGCGCGGTGCAGGGCTCATCATTGGCGTAGAATCAGTCCCGCGCAGGCAAGAACTCGCTCGCACATACGGGGCAGATGTAATCGTTGATTTCACCAAAGAGGATGTTGTCCAACGCATCCTTGACCTTACAGGTGGAGAGGGCGTGGATACAGCCGTCGAGGCTCTAGGTGCAGATATCACCTTCCAGCAGGCCATCAAAGTCACGAAAGCCGGTGGCACCATCTCAAACATTGGCTACCATGGTGACGGTGATTTTGTCCACATTCCTCGCATCGAGTGGGGTGTTGGTATGGCTGAAAAGACCATTAAGACTGGTCTCTGCCCTGGTGGCCGTTTACGCATGTCTCGTCTCCTATGCGTGCTAGAGATGAAGCGCGTCGATCCAACACTCATGACGACCCATACCTTCCCCTTTGCGGAGATAGATAGAGCATTTGAGATCATGGATAAGAAACTGGATGGTGTCCTGAAGCCGCTCATTGTTTTCTAAATGGGACTCTATAGTGATCTGGCATCGACTCTCTCTGCACAAGGCTAGCTAAATCATTCCCGTCCTTGCTGATCAGAAGCGGAAAGGACAGACACCGATGTTCATTTAACGCTTTATATAACGCTCCATGAATATCCTTAAGGATAGAAGGCATAATGTGGATTGGATTGAGCAGAAATTGTCACCGATAGTATGAAAAGGAGAGTCCCGATGGGCAAACTAAAAGATGCAGTTGTCGTCGTCACGGGTGCGGGGCGGGGCATAGGGCGTGCTATAGCCGAGGAACTCGGGCATGAGGGGGCCAGGGTGGTCGTGAACTACTCGAAGAGCAAGGAGGCTGCCGAGGACCTGGTAGCCAGGCTGCGGGAGAACGGATCACCCGAGGCAGTCGCGCTGCAAGCCGACGTATCGGACGCGGCACAGGCGGCCGAACTCATCGAAGAGACGGTTCGCCGCTTTGGTCGCATCGATGTGCTGGTCAATAACGCCGGGGTCAACCTTGATCGCTCGCTGAAGAAGCTCACCCCGCAGGACTGGGATACGGTCATCCAGATTGACCTGAACAGCTACTTCTACACGGTGAAAGCAGCGCTGCCCCATTTCATACAGCAGCAGAGCGGCAAAATCATCAACATCAGCTCCATGAACGGCCAGACGGGGAGCTTCGGCCAGGCGAACTATTCAGCCGCCAAAGCCGGCATTCTTGGCTTCACCAAGACGGCGGCCCTGGAGCTGGCTCGCTTCAACGTGACGGTCAACGCGATCTGTCCCGGCTATATCGCCACAGAGATGTTCGAGGCGATTCCCGAGAAGACGAAGGAGGCGATCCTTGCTCGCATACCGCTGGGCCGGGCTGGCACACCTCAGGAGGTAGCTCGCGCTGTGCGCTACCTTATCGTCGACGGGGATTATTTTACTGGCGCGACGCTCAGCATGAATGGTGGGGCGTACTTGCAGTAAGAGTCCCAGGGATGTGGCGGAATGAAGGAGTCTTAGTCAGATAGAACTCACTGCTCGGTAAAAGCAGTGCAGAAGGAGAGCAAAGCACATGGCACAAGCAGAAGTTGTCGTTTTGAGCGGTGTCCGCACCGCGATTGGAGATTATGGCGGTGGTTTGAAGGACAAGCCACCGACTGAACTGGCCGCCGCAGTAGTCCGCGAGGTGGTCAAGCGAGCGGGGATCCAGCCAGAAGAGGTGGAGCATGTGGTCTTCGGCAATGTGATTCATACCGATGTCCATGACATGTACCTGGCGCGCGTGGCAGCCATCAACGGCGGCCTTTCCAACGCAACCCCGGCCCTCACGCTCAACCGCTTGTGTGGCAGCGGCCTGCAAGCGATTGTTTCAGCGGCCCAGACCATTTACATGGGGGATACCAGGGTGGCGATCGGCGGCGGGGCCGAAGTCATGAGCCGCAGCCAGTACTGGCTGCCGGGCGCCCGTTGGGGTCAACGCATGGGCGACGGTAAGCTGATCGACGCCATGGTGGGCGCCCTCAGTGACCCGTTTGACGATTGTCATATGGGCGTGACCGCTGAGAATGTCGCGGAAAAGTGGGGCATCACCCGCCAGGCCCAGGATGAGCTGGCGCTGCAGAGCCACCAACGGGCCTCAGCAGCGACCAAAGCAGGCTACTTCAAGGAACAAATCCTGCCGATTGAATCCCGGGTAAAGGGACAGACCGTGGTCTTTGATAGCGACGAACACGTCAAGGCAGACACGACGCTGGAGAAGCTGGCGAAATTGCGCCCGGCCTTCAAGGGCGATGGGACGGTGACCGCGGGCAACGCCTCGGGTATCAATGATGCCGCCTCGGCAGTGGTGCTGATGGAGGCCAGCGAAGCAGCACGGCGCGGATTGCAGCCTTTGGGTCGCCTGGTCGCCTATGCGCATGCCGGGGTAGACCCAAAGTATATGGGCATCGGACCGGTCCCAGCCATCCGAAGCGTGCTCGCACGAGCCAAGCTGAGCATCAAAGACATGGATGTGATCGAGCTCAATGAGGCCTTCGCGGCCCAGGCCCTTGCCGTCATGGGGGACCTGGATCTGCCGCTGGACCGCACCAATCCCAACGGGAGTGGTATCTCGCTTGGTCACCCCATCGCGGCCACAGGCTGCATCTTGACGGTGAAGGCCCTGTACGAACTCCGTCGCAGCGGAGGCAGGTATGCGCTGGTCAGCATGTGTATCGGTGGAGGCCAGGGCATTGCCGCTATCTACGCAGCGATGTAAACCCGCACTCCCTTTTCAAACAAGGAGGTCACTTCCAGCAGTGGAAATGACCTCGAAAGGACCTCTCACCTCCCATGAGCACACAACCAGACATACCCAACACACTCGACCCCTTTGGCACGTTGCGTGCGTTGCGTGATACCAACCTGGAAAGCTGGTCAAAGATGATGATCGACCTGGTCAATTCTGACGAGTATAGCCAGGCAACAGCCCAATGGTTAGATACCTATGTGACGATGTCACAACCGTTACAGCGTATAATTGACATGACCATGACCCAGGTACTCACTGGATTACACATGCCATTACGCACTGATGTGACGAGTCTGGCTGAACGTCTGACAAACCTTGAGATACGACTGGACGATCAGGATGCGAAGCTTGATGACATCCTTAGCGCACTACAGGCTCTCTCTGCAGCAAACCACGCAGAAGACGCATCAATAGTCACACCGACTCGTTCCGATAATGGTGCTAGGGCGACTCGTGCAACACACTCAGTCAGTGCGAAAGACAACGACACTGGCGTGTCGCACACTTCGCAGACAGGTAGTGCGCAAAAGAAAGCAAAAGAAAGGGATCACTAATGGCATCATCACCTTTCCCTAAGACCCCAGACGCTCTCCAGAGCGAACTGAAACAGATCGAGGAGAACTCTCGTACCTTGCTTCGGGTGAGTACGACCCGCGCAACTGTTGCCCAGACGCCCAAACAGGTGATCTGGACGCTCAACAAAGCTAAACTGTACCGCTACATTCCCGTTGTTCCAGCCGAGCAGCGGCACAAGATACCCTTGTTTCTGGTCTTTGCACTCATGAACAAACCGTATATCCTCGATTTGCGGCCAGGCAACAGTTTCATCGAGTATATGGTCAACAAAGGCTATGATGTCTATCTACTCGATTGGGGAACCCCAGGTATCGAGGACAAAGAGCTGAAATTCGATGATTACGTGCTGGATTATATAACACGCGCCGTTCGCAAGGTGAAAGCGGTCTCAGGTAGTGATGAGTTGAGCATGCTGGGTTGGTGCATTGGTGCGATCCTCTCGACGATCTATGCCGCTTTGCGACCAGACGACGGTCTCAAAAATCTCATCCTGCTTACAGCACCACTGGATTTCAGCGACAAGACGGCGGGTGGCTTTGTGCGCTGGGTCAACGACCAGGGCTTTGATCCCGAGAAGATAGTCACCGCTTTCGGCAATGTGCCAGGCGAGATGATCGACTATGGTGCCAAGGCACTCAAGCCGGTCGAGAACTATATCGGGTCCTATCTGATGCTGTGGGACAACCTGGATAATCCGCGTGTCGTAGAATCATGGCACGCTATGAACACCTGGGTCACCGATCTCATCCCGATGACCGGGGCAACCTATCTGCAGCTCATTCAGGAGCTTTACCGTGAGAACCGCCTTATACAGGGAACGATGGTCATTCGTGGTGAGCAGGTCGACCTTAGCCGCATCCGTGCTAACCTACTCGATGTGATCGCAGAGAGCGATCACATTTCTCCGCCCTGCCAATCGGAGAGCATCATGACGAGGGTCGGCAGCCAGGATCAGCTCTTGCTGAAGGTGAAAGGTGGCCATATCGGCATGATGGCGGGCAGCGGTGCGCTGAAACGGACATGGCCACACATAGATGCGTGGCTGGCGGCCCGCTCAGATTGACAAAGGGATAACTCTCAGAGAGACACTGGGACTTCTGGAGAAAGACCCTCTCTGTCAAGGGTCAAAGACGAGGAGAAGAGGACGAGAAGCAGGTGAACTAATGCAGCACGACCCTCTCATGGTTGATCCTGCCCAGGAACACTGCCAGGGAAGCTCGATCTTTTTCCATCGGTCGAGCCGTGAGGAGGAAATAGGCTTTCCCCAGCGGTTCCAATGCAGCACGTATCGTTCTTGCTGTGACCCTCCGCTTGAGGGGCTAATACTAGTTTAACGCTTAAGGAGGAATAGCATTGGCCCATCAAATCTACACTGGTCTTTTCACTCAGTTTCAGCAACGGCTCTCCTCGGCTGGTGGTGAGTCTCACCAAGTAGCGAGTTTAGCGGAAGCAGCGGATCTCATTGCCGCCCATCCTGCGCTGATTGCCGGTGAAATTGTTGTTCCGCCAAACTTTGGCCGTCATCAACATTGGGGAGCAATACTTCCGCTATTGAGCAGTAAAGGCATAACAATACGCGAGGCTGGAAGTCCTGCCAGCGTTGCCGATGCTCCTGCAGGTCTTTCCGGCGCGGAATTGGCTATTGCAGAGACGGGTTCTGTTCTCCTCGCTGAAAACGCTCTCGAAGCAAGAGTCGTCAGTATGCTTACCCTGACGCACTTCGTATTCGTATGTGAAGACAAGCTTGTTCCTATGCTTGATGACGCTGCTGTGATTTTACAGCAGCTGACCAGGGCAGGTTCCGATCAGCGTCACTATTGTTCTTTTGTCACAGGTCCTAGTCGTACCGCTGATATCGAGCGCACGCTTACTATCGGTGTGCAAGGGCCCAAAACGTTGTGCGTCATGATTGTTGCAAATGCGGAAGAAGGAAAGCTATGACGAGCAACTATCAAGTCACACCCCTTCAACAGGTTGTGGGCGAAGATACGGCGAATCGCACCCATGAGGACCAGCCTTTCGAGGAGCGTCTGGAACAGGCACTCACAGACGAGAACATGCACGGTGCCCTGGAACGCTTTGCCCTTCCTGGCGTGCAACCCGCGGAACAGTTTTTGCTTCTGAGGAGGCCGATTATGGTTCTGACTATAGCTTTGCGCACATGAGGGCTACGCTGCGTAAAGCGAAAGACTATGCCATCGAGCACCAGGCAGAATTGATAGCACAGTTTAAAGCCCAGGCAGAAGCTGCGGGAGCAGTCATTTACGAGGCACGCACGGCGGAGGACGCCAACCGCTATATATACAAATTGTGCCAGCGCAAGGGGATTGACCTTGTTGTCAAATCCAAGACCATGGTGAGCGAAGAGACGGAGTTGAATCACTACCTGGAAGCGCGAAGTATCAAAGCCGTTGAAACCGACCTTGGTGAATGGGTGGCCCAACTCGCCCATGAACGTCCCTCACACATGGTGATGCCTATCATTCATAAGACGCGCCAGCAGGTGGGTGCGATCCTTACAGAGGCCCTAGGACGCGAGATTTCGCGTGAAGATGTTGCCGAACAGGTTGCAGTGATTCGGGTTGAGCACCGTAAATCATTTCTCAACGCCGGCATGGGCATCAGTGGAGCGAATGCGTTGATTGCTGAAAGCGGCGCTGTGATGATACTCACGAATGAGGGGAATGGCCGTCTTGTAACCTCGTTGCCGCCTGTACATGTCGTGATGGCTGGTTATGATAAACTGATCAGCACGTTTGCCGAGTCCATGACACAGTTGCGTTTGCTTGCGCGCAGTGCTACTGCCCAGCAAATCACGAGCTATACGACTTTTATCACGGGTCCCGCGATGCCGGACAAAGAGATGCATATTGTTCTTGTTGATAATGGGCGTAGTGAGATGCGCGATGATCCCCGTTTCAAAGATGCACTGCGCTGCATTCGTTGTGCTGCCTGTGCCAACATCTGTCCTTCCTATCAACAGGTGGGCGGCCACGCCTTCGGCTATATCTACAGTGGCGCTATTGGACTTGTCATCACTCCATTTCTGCATGGCATTGAGGCTGGAGCAGGTCCACAGAGCCTCTGTGTCAGTTGTAATGCCTGCGAAACTGTGTGTCCGGTCGAAATACCTCTGCCAAGCCTGATTCTCGACGTACGTCATCGTACAATGGAGGCAAAAGGCTTGCACTGGATCAAGAAACTTGTCTTTGGTACAATGGCCCATCCCCACATCTTCGGTTTCTTCACCCGATTTGCCAGTAGAGGTCAGTTTCCGATTACAAGGGGCAGCAGGTATATTCGTGCTCGTAATTTTGGCGTATTGGGCAAACTTCCTGTCATGCGCACTTTTGTTGAGCTGGCACGTTGGCGCAGCCTGCCAGCTTTTGCGATAAAGCCTCTGCGCGATAGGGTGAAAGGACAGTCGTCGCCCTCTTCCAGTGCTATAACAGGCCGAGCCAGCATAGCGAATACTGGCATTAAGGTCTGCTACTTCGCGGGTTGTATGATAGATCGTCTTTTTCCCGAAATGGGAGAGGCTGCCATTCAAGTACTGAGAGCCTGTGGTGTCCAGGTAACTTTTCCGCCAAAGCAAAGTTGTTGCGGCCTGATTGCTCTCAATTCTGGTGATCGCGCCGATTGTACGACAATGGCACGTCAGACGATTACGGTGCTGGAGCAGGCACTAGAAGAGAGTAAGGCCGACTACATTGTTGGCGCCACGACAAGTTGTGTAGTAACCCTGACACAAGACTATATCAGGCTCTTCGAGGATCTACAGCAGCAAGAGTGGCTGCGGCGAGCACAGGCGTTGGCCGCAAAGGTAATGGATTTTGCGAGTTTTATGGATCATGTAGTGCTAGCAGGTGGGGCTACTCTTCCCATACGAGGATTCAATGCATCACCTGATGTGATTGTGACCTATCACGATTCCTGTCAGTCAATTAATTGTCTTGGACTACGATCGGAGGCGCGGCATATCATCCAGGACGTGTTGGGATTGGAGTTGCGGGAGATGCCGCAGTCAGACGTGTGTTGTGGATTCGGAGGCTCGACTTCGATTGAGCATGGTGATGTGTCGGAACGCATTATGAACAATAAACTGAATAATGCGGAGAGCACGGGGGCGACGGTGCTGGTGACGGATAATCCCGGGTGCCTGATGCACTTACAGGGTGGGGTGGACGCGAGTGGGAGAAAGATGCGTGTGTTGCATTTGGCGCAGCTTATAGCGGAGAGGATGGAATAGCATGGGGAGAGAACGTGATGCCTGCATTCTCGGCAGGAACGCTCTTCTTCTTGACTTTTGCCAGTTCCTTGTCTCCTTTACAAAAGGGGCGAATGATCAGCTCTTCGGTTCGTATCAGGGTGTGCTCCTGTTTGCCACCTGATTCGATCCTGGCTTCATTCACCATGGCACAACCCTATTTCTTTTTCAAGTGAGCAGCTTTCAACGAGCAGTATTGGTCAGGTAACCAATGAAGACAAGCCTGACCTGGAAACCCTGGAGGGAAACATGCAACGGACATGGGTAACTATCGATGGCAATGAGGCAGTAGCTACTATTGCACATGCCCTCAGTGAGGTTATCGCTATCTATCCCATCACGCCCTCGACCACGATGGGCGAACTCTCTGATGCCTGGTCAGCAGAGGGACGAACCAATGTATGGGGAACAGTACCACATGTGATCGAGATGCAATCGGAGGCAGGGGCCGCCGGAGCTATTCACGGTTCATTACAGACGGGCGCGCTCGCCACCACTTTTACGGCATCGCAGGGGCTGCTCCTGATGATTCCCAACATGTATAAAATTGCGGGCGAATTAACACCCACGGTCTTTCATGTGGCCGCACGTGCGCTGGCTACACAAGGGCTTTCCATCTTTGGCGACCATGCGGATGTCATGGCGATACGCGCGACTGGCTATGCCATGCTCGCATCCAATTCAGTACAGGAGGCACAGGATCTGGCGCTTATCGCACATGCTTCTACATTGAAGTCACGCGTTCCTTTTTTGCACTTCTTTGATGGATTTCGCACCTCCCACGAAATCGATAAAATCGAACAATTGACTCGCGAAGATATACGTACCATGATCGACGACTCGCTCGTGCAGGCGCATCGCCAACGAGCACTCTCACCTGATCATCCCTTCATTCGCGGTACCTCTCAGAACCCCGACGTCTACTTCCAATCCCGTGAGACGGTCAACCGCTTTTACGCGGCTTGTCCCACCATCGCCCAGGAGGCCATGGATACGTTTGCCTCCCTGGTCGGACGGCAGTACCATCTGTTTGACTATGTGGGTGCACCGGATGCAGAGCGTGTGATCGTCGTCATGGGCTCTGGTGCCGAGACGGTTGAGTCAACCGTAAAATACTTGAACGCGCGGGGTGAGAAGGTGGGAGTGATCAAAGTACGTCTGTTCCGTCCCTTCTCTGTTGAACATTTCCTGCAAGCGCTACCAAAGACGGTCAAAGTCATTGCTATCCTGGATCGTACAAAGGAGCCGGGCAGTACCGCTGAACCACTCCACCTGGATGTGGTGGAAGCCGTCAGCGAAGCACCTACCAAAGGTATGGCTCTCTCTGCGCGTATCATCGGTGGCCGCTATGGCCTTGGCTCGAAGGAGTTTACTCCTGGCATGTCCAAAGCCATCTTCGATGAAATGAGCAAAACAGAACCGCACAATCACTATACGATCGGCATTCATGACGATGTAACACATACCAGTTTAGCGTTCGATCCGACCTTTTCAATCGAGAGCAAAGACCTCGTCCAGTGTGTCTTCTGGGGTTTGGGCTCTGATGGCACCGTGGGAGCAAACAAAAACTCGATCAAGATCATCGGTGAGGAGACGGACAACTACGCGCAAGGCTACTTCGTGTATGACTCGAAGAAATCAGGCTCGGTCACTATCTCGCACCTACGATTCGGGCCGCAGCTCATCTCAGCACCATATTTGATTGGTGAAAATCAAGCAGACTTTGTGGCCTGTCACCAGTTCACGCTGATAGAGCGGTTCGACGTCCTCAAGTACGCGAAGCCAGGCGGTGTCTTCCTGCTCGACAGCATCTATGGCCCAGAAACTGTCTGGGAGCATCTGCCCCAGGAGGTGCAGCAGGCGGCGTCTTCCAAACAGTTGCGCATGTTTGTGATCAATGCGCACCAGGTCGCCAATAGCGTCGGTTTGAAAGGGCGCATCAACTCCATTATGCAGACGTGCTTCTTCGCCATCAGTGGCATCCTGCCACGCGAGGAAGCGATTGCACACATTAAACAGAGCATCAAAAAGTCCTACGGCAAGCGTGGAGAGGCGGTGGTGCAAAAGAACTTCCAGGCCGTCGATGAGACGCTGGCTCATCTGCACGAAGTGCAGTTTCCCGTAGAGGCTGCCATCCCTGCTCTCGCGGGCGCTGAAGCCACAGCTTTCCAGCACCGCTCACCCGCGCCCATACTGCTCTTGCAACGACGGCAGCCTGTGGCCGATCTCGCGCCCGAGTTTGTCCGCAATGTCCTGGGTAAGATGATCGCCGGAGAGGGCGACACATTACCGGTCAGTGCTCTCCCCTGTGATGGCACCTACCCGTCTGCGACGGCCAAGTGGGAGAAACGCAACATTGCCTTAGACATCCCTGTCTGGGACCCGGATATCTGTATCCAATGCGGCAAGTGTGTCATGGTGTGCCCGCACTCCGTTATCCGCATGAAAGTGTACGATCCAGCTGAGTTGAACCATGCCCCAGATGCCTTCCTGTCCACGGATGCTCACTTCCGTGAGTTCCCAGGTATGAAATATACGCTGCAGGTGTCACCAGAAGACTGTACCGGCTGTAGCCTGTGTGTGGAGGCGTGTCCAGCCAAAGATAAGCGGCAAGTTGGACGCAAAGCGATTAACATGACTCCCCAGCCGCCGATTCTGGAACGTGAGAAGGTCAGTTGGGACTTCTTTCTCTCTCTGCCCGACATGGATGCCGCCAATCTCAATCTAGGCGCCATTAAAAACTCACAGCTGCTCACACCGCTCTTCGAGTTCTCAGGGGCGTGTGCAGGCTGTGGTGAGACACCCTACATCAAGCTGGCAACTCAACTGTTCGGTGATCGCATGATCGTTGCCAATGCCACCGGTTGCTCGTCGATCTACGGCGGCAACTTGCCCACGACGCCCTGGACGGTCAATCGTGAGGGCAATGGGCCGGCGTGGTCGAACTCCCTGTTTGAAGACAACGCGGAGTTCGGATTAGGCATGCGCGTGACATTGGATAAGCAGCTGGAATACGCCACAGAGTTACTCTCAACCTGCACCGACATCCTGGGAGAGGAACTCGTGAACGCAATACTACACACTGACCAATCAACCCAGGCCGGTATAAATGCCAAACGAGAGCGCGTCACCCTGCTCAAGCGGCGCCTGCAGCACCTGAGCAGTACAGAGGAAGCAGCCTCTCAAGATGGACGCGTACACAATCTCCTTAGTCTGGCCGATGCTCTGGTACCTAAAAGTGTCTGGATCATCGGGGGAGATGGTTGGGCCTACGATATTGGCTTTGGTGGGCTTGACCATGTGCTAGCATCTGGACGCAATGTCAACGTGCTGGTACTTGATACAGAGGTCTACTCTAATACCGGTGGTCAAGCGTCGAAAGCCACACCACGAGCAGCTGTGGCAAAATTTGCCGCCCGTGGGAAGGCGACGCGCAAGAAAAACCTGGGCTTGCTGGCAATGTCGTATGGGCATGTGTATGTTGCCAGTGTCGCAATGGGAGCAAACGATCTGCAGACCCTACGCGCTTTCCTGGAAGCTGAAGCGTACGATGGGCCTTCGCTGATCATTGCGTACAGTACCTGTATCGCCCATGGCTTTGAGATGAGCAAGGGACTGGAGCAAGAAAAGCTGGCCGTGCAGGCAGGACACTGGCCATTATACCGCTATGATCCAACCTTGCTCGAGGAGGACAAAAACCCGTTCATCCTGGACTCCAAAGCCCCAAGCATTCCTTTGGAGCAGTACGCCTACAATGAGACACGCTACCGTATGCTGTTGCAGAGCAACGAAGAGCGTGCCAAAGTCTTAATGAAGCAAGCTCAAGAAGATGTCCGTGAGCGCTGGCAGCAGTACCAACATATGTCTGCGCCTCTACACCATGAAAGCGAGAAGTAGGAGTATGACATCGATTGATGTATCGACGAACTATCTAGGTCTCCAACTCAAAAATCCACTGGTCGTATCAGCTTCGCCTCTTTCAAAGAGTGTAGACCTCGTGCGCCGCCTGGAAGACGCTGGAGCATCTGCTCTCGTCATGTACTCCTTGTTTGAGGAACAAATTACGCATGAGAGCCTGGAGTTAGATTACTTTCTCCATCGGGGTACGGAGGTCTTCTCTGAGGCTTTAAGCTACTTCCCCGACCTGGACCACTATAACATGGGGACGGAACCCTACGTGGACCATGTGCACACAGTGAAGCAGGCGGTGAACATTCCGGTGATCGGCAGCCTGAACGGTATCTCGACAGGTGGCTGGATAGAGTATGCCCGTCGCATTGAGCAGGCTGGAGCTGACGCCCTCGAACTCAACATCTATGCTCTGCCCACCGACCCAAACGTGACCGGTGCCGAACTGGAAGAGGAATATATGAAGCTGGTCAGGGATGTGCGGGCCACAGTGAAGATCCCCATTGCCCTCAAGTTGAGCCCGTTCTTCACGTCCATACCAAACATGGCCAAGCGGTTCGTGGAGGCGGGGGCCAACGGCCTGGTGCTCTTTAACCGCTTCTATCAGCCGGATTTTGACCTGGACACCTTGGAAGTCGTGCCCAATTTGGAGTTGAGTACTTCGTCCGAGCTGCGCCTGCCGCTGCGCTGGATTGCAATTCTCTATGGGCAGATCGCCGCCGATTTCGCCTTGACCAGCGGCGTGCATACGGCCCTGGACGTCTTGAAAGCCATGATGGCAGGAGCCAGTGTAGCGATGATGACCTCGGAGCTCCTGGAGCATGGTATTGGGCAACTGACAGCTATTCTGGCGAACCTGCAAGAATGGATGGTCGAACACGAGTATGATTCCATCGCCACTATGAAAGGCAGCATGAGCCAGCGGGCGGTCGCTGAACCGGCAGCCTTTGAGCGAGCGAATTACATGAAAGCGCTCAATTCTTTCGACCGGTACTTGCCTGCTCAGGCCTTCTAAGCGGTTGGCAACCCGCAAACTGCTGGGAGGTATCGGCGTCGTGACGGCCTGAAACCGAGATACGCGAAAATAGGACATAGGAAAACGAGTGAAAGAGGAAATAGAAGTGTTTTACAAGAACATCGATAGTACATGCAAAAAGGTACAGGTATCCTTTTGAACGCGATATCTTTGTACAGTCTATTAGCCAGCAGATACAGTGTCCAGCACCTCTGCCATTCTTCCGCGGTGAGGCTCGCTTTCCTACCTGGCTCTATCATATCACCTACCATCGTTGTTTGCGACAGCTTGAACGGCGTAAGCGGGAGAGCCCTGCAAGCCGTCATGCAGGCGAAAATAATCCTGGAGGGGATGAAGGAGGAAAAGCAGGTACAAGATATCATAGAGCTACGCGCCCGGCAGGCCAGCGTGCGTGAGCAGTTGGAGAAATAGACGACCATTTATCGCAGTGTGTTGATCCTGCGCCACCTTCATGACAGCTTACATGACACCGGGCCAAGTTCAAACAGGTTTCGAAGATGAGCAGGATGTGCTCTTGCTCATACACTGGGGTTCGCCCTAGAAAAAGTCTATAGCCTCTTGAAGGGAGAGATGTAATGGAACAACTTGCTACTTCAGCCAGGCCACTACGCATTGCTATCATTGGCGCTGGCCCAGCCGGTTTTTATGCTGCCGATACGCTTCTCAAGCAACGCGATATCGTCCTGACCATTGATATCTTCAACCGCTTCCCTACTCCTTTCGGATTGGTCCGCGACGGCGTTGCGCCTGATCACCAGTCCATCAAAGCGGTGATCCGCGTCTTTGATAAAATCCTGGTGGATCCACGCGTCCATTTCTTCGGGAATGTCACCTATGGTGTTGATATCCATCATAAAGAACTCAAGCGGTTCTACGATCAGATCATCTATGCGGTTGGTGCCCAGGCTGATCGACGTATGGGCATCCCCGGTGAAGAACTGCCCAATACCTTTCCAGCTATCTCGTTTGTTGGCTGGTATAATGGTCATCCTGATTATCGCGATCTGCCCATCGATCTCTCATGCGAGCGGGCTGTCGTGGTCGGCAATGGCAACGTAGCAATGGATGTGGCACGCATCCTTGTCATGCCCCCGGATACGTTGCTGAAAACTGATATCGCCGACCATGCGCTGGAGAAGCTGCGCGAGAGCAAGATCCGCGAGGTGGTGGTACTGGGGCGACGTGGCGCAGCGCAGGCATCATTTACGACCCCCGAGATCAAGGAACTGGGGAAGCTTGAAGGGGTGAATTTGATCATCAATCCTCACAACATCGAACTTGATCCGGCAAGCCTGGTTGAGATAGAAGAAGATCGCACAGCGAAGGCCAACCTGGAGTGCCTGCATGAGTATGCGACTCGCACGGAGCATACTGCTCCGCGCCGCATTACCATGCGTTTCCTGGCCTCGCCTGTGGAAATTGTCGGTGTGAATGGGCGGATGACAGCGGTGAGGATTGAACACAATGAGCTTGTCGTGGATGCCAATGGCGGACTACGATCGAAAGGAGCCGGCACGTTTGAGATCATTGAGGCTGGCCTGGTAATGCGCTCGATTGGCTATCGCAGTGTGCCAATTGAAGGCGTGCCATTCGATCATGCGACCTCTACCATCAACAATATCGCAGGGCAAGTCGTGCATCCGAATACCGGTGAAGCAGTACCGGGTGAATATGTCGTCGGGTGGGCTAAGCGCGGCCCCACCGGTCTGATCGGGAATAACAAGCCTGACTCGGCAGCCACAGTCGAAGCAATGCTGGCCGATCTGCCTGTTCTACAAGGAATCAGCGACGATCATCGTGCCCAATCGCAGATCGAGGCGTTTCTGCGTGAGCGAGGCGTTGACTATGTGACCTATCAGGATTGGAAGATGCTGGATCAGTACGAGATTGCCTGCGGTGTCAAGCAGGGGCGTCCACGTGTCAAGGTCACCACTGTACCAGAGATGATGGCAATCATCCGCCGGGGGCGTTGACGATCTCCTTGCGCTCTCGCCCTTTCTAATTAGTGCTCTATTCCTGAGATTGACCCACAAAAGCGGGACAACCTCACTATCGTCTCCAGCCCACATTCCGCAGGGTGCGGAATGTGGGCTGGTAGAGACAAAAGAAAGTTTAAAGACAATCCTTTCCGTTGTTTTGGGGTCCGTTAATACTCGAGGGCCTAACAGCATGCCCTTACCCGACGGATGGAAAAGGGATAGACCACTGATACCTCGCCCGCCGGTAGTAGTTAGGTAGTAAGTGATAGACCTCTATTATACTCAACGATAAACCACTTCGTGAACGCCTCATGAAAAGCATCAGATTTGGAAAAGGATAACGTTTGTCGAACATAACGCCCCATTCGCTGACGTACAGTATTGTTCCATCGCTCTCTATGCGCTGTCTCCCCGGTTGCTTTTCCGACACCATGATGGGTGGCTTCCGGGAAAACGTGCCGATAGGGGATATAAAAATCACTGAAGGTCTGGCATTGCTTGTATCCATCGGGAATGGCCATCCATAACCGATGGCACGTCGCTTTACTTCTGTCACCACTCACAAACGCTACAATTTGGCGTGTTCGTCGGCACAGGGCCGCCCACAGCCAGCGGATGTGATCTTTCTTGAGCACAAAACTCCAGATCTCATCCAGTTCTAGAACGTCATCAACGGATGCAGGGAGGAGAACATCCTTCGCCTCCGGCAGTTTCTGAATATAGGTCGCTACCTACCGAGTAACCGTCTGTCAAGGAATGTCAAAGATGCGCTCAACCCCGCGTAAGCTGCAGCGCTCCAAGCCAGCCCGTAGGACCATGGCTATCTCGGCTTCTGAATACGCCTGCTTGGGTTTGAGAACCCGATAGGTGCCGCAGGCCTTACAATGATAGTGGGCATTCCCGCAACGAGTGGTTCCATTTCTGACAATGTTTGCACTTCCGCAATCGCGGCATGTGTACGTTCTTGTTTCTTGAATCATGCTCTCCATTGTATCCCATCACTTACTACCTAACCACTACCCGCAGTTCGTCTAACTGGAGGTGTGGGAGCTGGAGATTGCAGAACGAGCGTTCATGCAGGGTCTGCGTGTGCTCGCCAGCGCGCGACATCCAGGCGGTAATGGTGGCATGACGGTAGCCGAAGACCCGTTCAGCGGCGGAAGGATCCAGTCCTTCGGCAAGCGCAGTCAGCACCACGGCGACCTGCCCAGAAGGAGTTTTCAGACGGTATAAAGGGGTGTGGCGTCGGGCAGTGAAAGTGGTGCGGCAGGCCTGACAGCGAAACGTCTGGATGCGCTCGGCATGGCCATGCTTGCCATCCTCGAAGAGGCGCGTGGATATGAGTATTGGTGATCCCGGAGTACGGGCACTGCTGGTTGGGACAGGCGAAGCCCTCGGTGTTCACCCGCTTGGGCGCTCCCCGACGGCTTTTCATCTCACGCCAAGGTCGCACAGGCGAAGGCGCAGGCCCCACAACAGACGAGTAGGCGCAGGAGAGGCTACAGGCGGGGCAGTCAAGTGGGGTGCGTGGCTTGAGAAGACGTTGGAGTGGGGTACACCTGGTTGCTGCTGCCGACTGGACAGGACCATGATGGGGCCAACAAAGGGAACAAAGCCGCGCGAGAGAGAACATGAGGACAAACAAGAGCAGGAGCAAGAACACATGAAGAGTCATAAGAATCCTCGCCACTTGAAATTGGGATAAGGGAAGCTTCCTTATAAGGAAGAATAAAGAGAGTCGAAAGGACTGTCAAGCGGTTGGGAGAGAAGGCTGATTTATCCACCGCCGAAAGAGGCAGTACCCGTTGGGAGACGTGGCTGGGCTATCGGCCGCGCAGTTGCGAACCCCCCTTGCGCATCGTGCTGGTGCTGGATAATCTGGCGGGGCATCTGTCGTATGACCTGGTGCTCTGGTTCTTTGATCATGGGGTGATGCCGCTCTACACGCCCGTGGGCGGCTCGTGGCTCAACATGGCCGAGTCGGTGCAGCGCATCATCGTGCGCCGAGCCCTGGCTGGGCAACATCCCCAGACCGCTCAAAAGGTGATCGACTGGCTGGAGCAGACGGTGGAAGGATGGAACAACCACCCCACGCCTTTTGTGTGGAATGGCAAGCGGCGACGCCGACGCGAACGGGCACGACTGCGCCGCCTGGCTGGCTCAGGCGCTGCCCTCGTCAAGAGCTACGCCATTGCCAGTTGACCCACTAGATTCGCTCGAGGCCGTGATCCAGTATGCCAGCACCATGACGTGGAAAGGCAAACATCCTCTGGTCACCTTGGTGACCACCACCTATCAGACCGGGGTCAAACTCACCAAGAAAGCGATGCAGGCTGTCGAAACCCAGCTTCAACGATTACCACACCTGGACAAGTGGTTCGTAGACATTGTCTCTCCCTCACCAGCTGTCCGGGATGGTTCATAATTCTTGCGTCCCTTAGCCGGAGCACAAACAAAAACACCCAGGGTCGCCGTCCTGGGTGCCTCTGCGTTTGGATAGACCGCCATTGCCGCTTAAGAAGACGAGACAGCAACAACGCTCATGCTGTGATTATACTCCTGCGTTGCACAAGAGTCTACCACTCATGCACGCTCTCTTCGTCTGCGCCTATATCAGTCGGCCTCGCCGTCAACGTTGTTCTCTATGCGGTCGCCACGGGAAGGTCCCTCTAGTCTCTGGCGACTGCTGAATTGCCCCCCTCGTACTTGAACGAGATCTCCATTTTCACACGGTAGGAAAGAGACTTCCCAGGCTCCTCGATGTGGATGTCTTGCTCGACAATGCGGGCGACCCGAATGTTCCGCAAGGTCTGTGAAGCCCGCGCGATAGCGGCTGCGGCCGCCTTCTCCCACGACTCGTTGCTGGTCCCCACCAGCTCGATCACGCTGTACACACTTTCTGCCATTTGGCTCTCCTTTCGTTCAGGCGGTAGTAGCGAGCAGTCAGTAGCCAGCTTCCTGGCTGTTGCTCTGCCTTTCAGAGACAGAAGTTATGGAGGCATATTTACATAAGGAGCAATAGCGCTCCTCACGAAAATATACACTGCCATCGCTTGGAGTGGTGCTACAACTATTGTACTTATTAACCGGCGAATAAGCAACAAAATACCCGGCCACTCGCCTGGCCGGGTACTCTGCGTTACACATGCTGGCATAAGACCTGTGCTGGCTACGTGCGCCGTGTCACGCACGATGAGATCGCCAATGCAATCGGCTAGAATTCGAGGAATATTCTAGGAACACCGGCTGACCTAGCTCCGAAAGGCCAAAGCGTTGTAGCCTCAGGCACGCGAGTTCCGCGCAATAGGGTGAAGATCAGACTCCTGTAATGGCTACATAGCATATCCGTTCTAAAATCAGAAAGTAACCGGTCATCCTGCAAACTGTAGCGCTACGTCTGTAGCGCTTACCAACCTCATGCAAGTGGCTGTTTTTTCACCACCGTGCACCTTTCGATGTGCTGCTCCTGGCGACTCCTGGAAAAACACCGAACCGTCGGTGTTGCACGTTTTCAGGAAGCCGGCTGGTTGACGAGGTTGATCAGCCATTGCGTCCCTCTGAGAGGAGGAGTTCGGCACTCTCTGCTGCTCTCTGCGCTCTCTCACGGCTGAGGGCTGCACCGGAGCACGTGCACAGAAGCGACGCCTCCTCTCGTTGCATCGTCCCTGCCCGCGGGCGGACGTCTCACAGGAGGCGCAGCCGGTACACGCTGGGAATGGAGTCACCCGTAGCCTGGCGCAAGCAACGCAGGCTCCTCCAGCCCTGTGCACGGGCACGTTCGCGCAGCACGCTCCTTGGCCGCCTCCCCGGCGTAGACGCCCTTTCCTCTCTATACACTCCCGCTGTTCGCCCTCCACCTCGAAGGAGAGCTTTTCCGGGGAAGGACTTGCTGACGTGCCCGCGTTACCGCGCAGGCAGCGCCAACAAGATCGGGCGCAGTCTCGGCACGCAGGGCAACAGCAGCAGGACGACCAACACCCCAAGCACGAGCGGAGAGGGGGTCAGCAGACCAGCGAGCAGAAGCATGTGAAGTGCGATGGTCCACAGCACCAGCGGTCCGAGTTTTCTGAGCAGGAGTCCCTCCTGGCCGTTGAGACCAGCCGAGGTAGCCGCCAGCATCAGGCAGGCTGGAGAGAGCATGCGCGCCAGCTGACCCGCCCCATTTTGCGCAGCCGCCAACCAGAGCAAGGAAAGCCCTGTTCTGCTGGCCGCTGCCTTCTGCAGCAGCGCGACCATCGCCGTCCCCCCCAGGTTAGAACCGGTCAACCAGGCGCCCAAACCGGCTAACCAGGGCGAGAGCCACACATACCGGCTGCCCAGAGCAGCCGCAGCGGCTCCCAGCGAGGCCGTCATGGCACTGGCCTGCATGACCTGGGATCTCGCGCAGGAAGAGCAGGA
>Ga0070717_10000533_pt1 | contig 24065 bp, 43 predicted proteins | sample LARL113metaG_FD_71366 | JGI IMG/M metagenome (GOLD analysis project Ga0070717, IMG submission 71366) | Corn, switchgrass and miscanthus rhizosphere microbial communities from Kellogg Biological Station, Michigan, USA - LAR L11-3 metaG | ecosystem: Host-associated > Plants > Roots > Rhizosphere ...
CCAGGCAGGATCTGCGAACTCCGGTTCCGCAGTATCCTCCACGCCTGTTGACACCAATGGGGTAGCTGGATCTACGGGCTCGTCAGGCGGGAAGGGCGGCACCGGGACATCCGGAGCGGGCGGAGCGGCGCGCACGGGAGGCGCTGGCGGATCCGCCGCTTCCACCACGGTCAATATACAGGTAGCCCGTGCCGCAATGATAGCTCTCTACGGGGTGAGTTACACCACTTCGCCACTCGCAGCGACGGTGCATGCCATACAGTCGTCGAATGGCGGAAACGGCGGAGCAGCGGGTGGCTCGGGCGGTGGCGGAGACGGCACCAACGCGGGCGGTGGCGGCGGCGGTGGCGGTGGTGAAGGCGGCTCGGGTGGAGTGGTCGGAATCTTCGCCCACACGATCACGGTAGGCGCGAGCGGCATTATCCGCTCCAATGGCGGCGCGGGTGGCACGGGCGGCAACGGCCGCACTCAGACCGCAGGCAACGTCGGCGGTGGCGGTGGTGGCGCGGGTGGTTCGGGCGGCGTCGGCGGGATCGTCTGGCTCGTCTATCACCGCTACACCAACGCAGGCACAGTGCAGGCCGCAGGCGGCACGCACGGCACAGGCGGCACAAAGGGATCCCCTCACGGCACAGGCACGGACGATGCGGCGAATGGCGCCAACGGCTCAGACGGGCCCGCGGGCCACGTCATAGCGATCCCGTGTTAGGCACATGTCCACGATCACCAAAATAGTCATCACGGTCACGTCGGAGTATGCGGCAGCGCCTGCCCCTCCGGCGCTGCTGAACAATGAGAGTTCGGGCCACATCACCCTCTGGGACATCCGTCCGTGGCTTCCGTGGGCATCGCGCGGCCTGATCGGCGCCAACAACTGGCAGGACTACCTGACCCGCGGCGGGGTCATGGATAGCACGCAGGCCCCCGGATACGACCCGGTCGTACAGGGACCGAACAGCTGGGCGAAGCGGACGGACACCGTCACTGTTTACGACGACTCTACGGGTTACGGAGCCGGCGCTACTCACGGCACTGCCCCGTTTACCTATACCGGCGCCCAGACGAGCAAGCTGGCGTTCGATATATCCAGCATCCAGAATCTTGCAGACACCCTGGTCCTCGCCGTCTATGCTTCGAATTCCGTCCCGCCGTTGTTTGGCGGCCCGACAACCACGGACGAGCTGAAGTTCTACGACGCCTATGTGGACGTCACTTTAGACAGCACGACGGTCGTCCGCTTTTTCCCGCAAAACACCGTCAGTATCGCGCCGGGCCCGAACGTGGGCGTTCCGACGACGGTTATCAACGCGGCCAAGGCAATCGACAAGAAGGACACGACGTTTGCGACCGTTCAGGAAACGGACGCCAACAACAGCGGGACGAGCGCCCTCTGGCATCCCGCCGTACTGCTGCTCGAAAACTGGACCTGGGGCTCGATTGTCTGCGACGATCCGCCGGCGGGAACGCTGGGCGAACCCTACGTTCACACGTTTCTGCTGACGGGCGGAACCGCTCCGTTCGCGTGGACAATCACTGCGGGCAGTCTGCCCCCGGGTCTCTCGATGGATCCGGCCACCGGCCAGGTCACCGGCATTCCGGAGGTTTCGGGCAATTATTCGTTCACGTTGAGCGTCACGGACGCGAGCGGCATCGCGATTACGGCGACCTGCTCGATCCGGATCCACGAGCGGATCGGCTGGCTCGATCTGTGGGTCTGGCGGGTGCTGACAACTTTCGCCGGCACGGACCAGGTGATCGAATTTCCGCCGGGATATGAGCGGGCAATGCGCCTGCAGCTCGCCGCCGACTTCTCGCGGCAGTTCCCGGGACACGATCGAACCCGCATCAAGGCGCAGCTAGCGCGCGCGCTCGAGGCCCTGGACAAAGAGAACGTGACGCAGGGACAAGCGGTAGAAGATCTTCCGGAGTCTGAATGAACACCGACACGATGACGAGCCCGGGCATCGGACTCCTGCCCTCGCAATTTGCAACGCTCGGCGGTTGCATCATCGATCTGCTGGGCGTGAACGGGAAACGGGTCACGGCGCAGATCGCCGCCGGCGCCATGTTCCGCGGCTGGGCGGCGGGATTTCAGCCGACGAGCTGGCCGCTCGACCCTCTTCCGAATCCGTGGCTGCTGGTCGGGCAATCGAACTTCGACGGGGCTGCAGTTGCAGACGCCCTCGGAGGAGGGATCGCCGCCGCGAACCTGCGGATCACGCTCGAGGACGGCGACTCGGGATCTCCCAACCCGGTGTATGTCGCGATGTTCGGTTCCGGAAACTTTCCGTATCTGCGAGCGACCACCCAGCCCGGCGATTACGACTTTGATGGCGGCGAGAACCTCGCCTTCGGTTTCGCCGACGTCGATGGCAATCCCGTCGCCTGCGGATACATGGGCGCCTGCACCACGTATCGCCTCGACGCCAGTGGCAACACCATCGACACCTTCACCGGATTCCCTGGCGTCTTTGCCTTGACCGACCCTTTGTACTCGGGCGTCTCGAGGCCGGCCGGATATATGACGCCGGTGCAGGCCGGGCAGGCCCCGGGTATCTGGCCCGTCACCGGATGGTTCTCGGTGCCGATCGACGCCCTTCCGGCCCTGTTTGCGGCGGTCGAGACCGGCACGGTGCATCTGGGCATCAACGACGCTTTGAGCGCCGGCGATCAGTTTTACGATTTCACGGCCGGCCTGGCACTGGATGTAATCGGCATCCCGTTCACACCGGCGCCGTCGTTCGCGACTCTCGACCTGTGGGTCTGGCGTCAGCTCCACAAGTTTGAAGAATTGACGCAGGATTTGAACTTCCCGCCGGGATATGAAAAAGCTCTCCTCTATGCGCTCGCCGCGGAGATGTTCACCGAATACCCGGCCGCCGCGAAGAAGTTCGACCTTGAAGAATTGCTGGCGGAAGCGGAAGACGCAGTGAAGGATCTCGAGATTCTCAACGCTTCCGACGCCGTATCGATGGAGCCCCCTGTATGACCGTTCTCGCACTAATAACAGCCGCATTGCAGACGATTGGCGAGTTATCGCCGGGCCAGCAGCCGAACGATGAAGAGGCCGCTTCCGGTCTCCAGCTGCTGAACACGATCCTCGAAAACTGGGAGATCCAGCATCGCAAGGTGTTCATCATCGACAACCTGCAGTTTCCGATCACCTCAGGCGTCGGCGAATACACCATGGGGCCAGGCGGCGACTTCGACACGTATCGGCCGGTCAAGATCCAGTCGGCGAACGTCATCTTCTCAGACGACCTCAACCCGGATAACGGCATCTGCCACGCGCTCGAGTTGTCGAACTCGGTGCAGTGGGCCGCCATCAAAGAGAAAGCACTGGCAGCGCGGCGGCCGCTCAAACTCTATAACGACAACGATTACCCGTTGCTCTCGCTTCGCCTCTGGCCGGTGCCGACGATTCCGGAATAATGACGCTGCACATTCTGCTCGATCCGTCGGGCGCTTATCTGGCGCTCGAGTACGGCCTGGTCTGTTCTCATCTCGAGAGCCTCGTGGAGCGCATCGCAAAGCATCACCCCGTGCGCGTCAACGATCCGGAGAAATGGCGGGCGTATCACGACGGGGAACCGGAAGGAACAATCGGAACGACGATCAAGGGCCGGCCCGTGGTCCTCGAGGTCCGCAGGACGGACCGATCGCTGATCGTGCCATGAGATTCGAGCGGACGCGGGACATGGCGTTGGTGCGGTCCATCCTGACCTGGCCCAGCCTGTACGACTGGCATTCGGACGACGGATCGCCGGCAAGGGAAGACTACGATCCGCCGCAATCGGACGCGATCTGGTACATCCTGGCTCGCGACAACGAGACGATTCTCGGGATCTGGATGCTCGTCCCGCTCAACTCGATCGAGTACGAGGTCCATACCTGTTTGCTGCCTGGGCACGGATACCGCCGCGGCCGCACCGCGGCTCGCGAGGCGATCGCATGGACGTGGGCAAACACGCCCGCGCTCCGGCTGATCACGAAAGTCCCGGCATACAACCGCATCGCCTATAAGTTCGCGATCGACGCCGGGTTCGAATTGATCGGTGTCGACAAAAAGAGTTTTTCGAAGAACGGAACCAGATACGACCAGGCCCTCCTCGGCCTGAGTCCCACGGAGTAATCATGCCCGCAGCAGCAGCACTCGCAATCCCAGCAGCCATCAAAGCCGGGACCAGCATCTTCGGAGCAGTCCAGGGGCGCAACGCCACCAACGACGCCGTCTCGGCACTGCTGCAGTCGTACACGCAGGCCGGCAATACGGCGAAGTCGGCAGTCGAAGAAGTGAATCCGCAGATTCTCGGATCCGCGAGCCACTGGGGCGACATGGTGCAGGCCAGCGGCGAGGACGCCGCCAACGGCGCGACCGCAGCAGCCGATAAGGGCATCGCGAGCGTGAACGGCGCGGTAACAGCTGGGCAGGGGATGCTGCAGCCCTATCAGAGCGCAGGAAATAACGCCCTCTCGACCCTCTCGAATCTCCTGTCGAAACCGCAGCAATTCCAATATCAAGCCGATCCCGGGTATCAATTCCGCCTGTCGGAAGGGCAGAAGCAGATCTCTCGCATGGCCGCGGCCCACGGAGCGGCCGGCGGCGGCGGGACCGCAAAAGCACTCGCACAATACAACTCCGGTCTTGCGAGCCAGGAATACGGCAACGCATGGAATCGCTGGAATACGGGCAACCAGGAGCGGCAGAGCGGCCTCGCCACCGTCGCGGGCATGGGCGAGCGCGCCGGCGAATTCTCGAGCGACCTCGGGATGCGCGGTTCGCAGTTCGGCGCCTCGCTCGGGGAGAATGCGGCGCAGTACGGCGGCAACGCGCGCCTCGGCGCCACGCAGTGGGCCGGCAATCAGAATATCAACGCCACCGATCGAGCGTCACAGAACACGCTCGACTTAGGCAACTTTCTCGCAAACCTGCAGATCCAGGGCGGCCGAACGACGGCGGCCGGAGACATCAGCAAGGGTAATATCTGGGGCCAGCTAATCCCGCAGTTGGGCCAGCAGGGCGCGGATCTATTCTCAAAGCTTTTCAAGGGCAAAGGCGGCGGCGGCGGCAACGGATATAGCGACGGCTCGGCGCCCTACGGCGGAGGTTAAGAACATGGCGTTTCAAATTCAAGGTGGTTTCGATCCGGGTGCGATTCTCGCGCGGCAGGAGCTGCCGCCGGATCCCCAGGTGATGCAGGCGAATGCGCTCAAGCTCCAGGCGGCCCAGCAGGAGCAGTCGCTCTTTCCCGTCAAGCAGCAGATGGCGCAGGAGCAGCTCAAGGACGCGCAATACCAGAACCGAGAGCGCCAGCTCGATCTCCAGGAGACTCAGACCTGGCAGCAGACGATGCAGAAGTACGGCGGCGACTTTGAGAAGGCGCGGCCGGAGCTGGCAGCGCAACTGCGCCCGAAAACCCTCGCCGCAGTCGATAACATCTACCTCAACCACCAGGACAAGCTCGCCGACATCGGGAAGAAGCAGGCAGAGGCGGACAAGGCCAACACGGACCTGGCGAACGAAGAGCGCGAGGCCTTCGGCGGAATCGCGGCGGACGTGGCGAAAGCTGGCTATAGCCCGACGGCGATGGCCGCCAGCCTTTCGATGCTCCAGAAAACTCACCCGAAGTACCAGCAGCATATCGACGCCATCCAGCAGCAACTCAACCAGGCCGGCCAGAGTCCGGATGCGATCAAGCAGCTGGTCGATCCCATGATCACCCCGAAGGCGGCCGCCGCGGCGCAGGAGCTCGAGAGCAAGAAAGTCACGACCGCGGAGGCGCAGCAGAAGGTCATTACGGGCAACATAGACATCGCGGCGCGCACGGTGCCAGATAACCAGGAGGACTGGGCGAAGTGGTACGCCGGCCTCGATGACGAAACGAAGCGGCGCGTCCCCGCGAATTACTCTGTGGCGGCCGCCGACAAGGTGCGGCGCATGGCGGTCCCGACGAAGGACCAGCCGGAATTCGATATCAATTCCTACAAGGCCAAGATGGGCCTGGTCGGAAATAGCGAGTACGACCAGTTCCTCGCCCAGTACGCGCGCTCCCTCGGCAAAACGCCGGCGCAGCTGAGCCCAGCCGAAGGGCTGGCGAGTTTCCAGAAGTACGCGGAAATGAAGCAAGACCCGGTGCTGCGCGAGAATGCGATCGCGATGAAGCAGCTCACGGAGGCCAACCTGCGGATGCAGCAGGGCCTCATGCCGACTCCGGAAGATATCCAGACCTATAAGGACGCGCTACTCAATCACAAATTGAGCCCGACCCAGTTCAACGAACTGAAGTCGCGCAACGGGAACGTGGCCGGCAAAGTGTTCGCGGCCGCCATGAGGGACGATCCGAACTTCTCGCCGGCGAAGGCGGAGGCGGAGTTCAAGGCCTGGGAGAAGACAGAAGCGGACTTCACTAGCGGGAAAGAGGCGGGGCTGGTCCGGTCGAACAACAATGCAATCGAGCACCTGGCGCTGCTCGAGCAGGCGCGGCAGGCCCTCAACAACAACGACGTGCCGGCTCTCGCGCGGATCGCCAACTATTTCGGCACGGCGACCGGCGGAACAGCCGCGACTACCTTCGACCACATCGCGGCTCGGGTGGGAGACGAGGTGCAGAAGGCCTTCATCCCGGGCGGCGGGTCGGCCGGCGAGCGGACTGCGGCCGGATCCGGATCCTACAGCTCCAAGATGGGAGATGCTCAGGTCGCGAACAACATCAAGGCCGACATCGCCCTGATGGATTCGCAGCAACGGCACCTGGTCGACCAGTACAGCCGCGGCACGTACAACCAGGGGAGCCAGCAACTCTTCACTCCGGAGGCACAGGCGGCGCGCGATCGGCTGCTGGGACGGCAACAGGGCAGCGGACAACCCGGCGGACAACTGCCGAAGCCATCGGGAACGGGCCAGGCGGCGGACGCAGCCACAATCAAGGCCTACCTCGGGGCGAACGGCAACGACAAAGAGAAGACCCGCAAGGCCCTCACAGACGCGGGCTGGGTAATTCCCAAGGGGCAATAAAATGGCCGACCTCCTCGATCAAGTACACGCGCAAATCCAGCAGCAGCCGCAGGGAGACCTCCTCGACCAGGTGCATCTCGAGGCCACTTCGCCGGCAAAGAACGTCCTGGACGATCCCGGCAACAAGTACGTCGGGGAGTCCAATGGGATCCCGGTCTATAAAGCCAAAGACGTCGGCGAGCAATTGGCGGACATCCCCAAGGGCGTGTGGGAAAACTTCGTCCAAAGCGGCCATGGATTGATAAATGCCGTCGCGCACCCGATCGATACCGTAAAAGGTATAGGTGCGGCCCAGGATGCGGTGCGGCAGAAGATGGCGCAGTCCGCGAAAGACGGCGACTACGTAACGGCCGCACGGCACCTCGTCAATTATCTGATCCCGATGCTGGGCCCCGGGCTGGATGAATCCGGCGACCTGGCGCAGAAGGGCGAATGGGGCAGGGCAACGGGTCAAACGATCGGAACGGCCATCCAAATGGCGGCTCCGGAAGTGCTGCGCGCCGTCGCCCCGCAGATCCCGCTCTCGCCGCGGGTCGGCCCTCAGTCGCGGCTGAACCCGATAGAGGCACAGAACCAGGCGTGGCTCGATGCGAAGGGCATCGATACCTCGCTCTCGATGCAGACGGGGTCGAAGACGGCGCGGAACCTCGAGGGATCCGTCCAGAACGATATCGGCGGGGCAGGGTACGCAGCGGACGCTCGAGAAGCGACCCGGCAACAGATCCAGGGGCAGGCACAGCAGGAACTCGACCAGATCTACCCGCAGCCGGTGACGCCCGGCGAGGCCGGCGGGGCCGTGCTGGGCAAATTTAAGGCGGACATTCGCCAGCTCGACGCGGACGCGAACACCTCTTACAAAAGCGCGTATCGCGTCGAGAGGGATCCGCGGAACGTCAAGCAAGTCCCGAAGCAAGTGCGGACACAGAACGGGTGGGAAGAAGTCGTCGACCCGAACACGAACCAGCCGGTAATGGAGGACATGCAACTCCCGGTGGACATGCGGCCCATGAAGATGGCGCTGGGTCCGGTTGCGCGCCAGTATGCGCGCACCCTTTCGGACACACAGGCGCACGCCTCTCTCGGGCTGAAAACCATGCGGGATATCATCGCCGGCCCCGACTACAAGTCGCTTTCGCAGGCAGAGATGGACCTCGGGCTGTTGAAGAAGGCCGCCAAGCAAGAGCGGGGGATGGCGGAGCTGCGGAATGAAAGCCAGGGGTTAGCCGCGTACAGCGTCGGACAGTTCCAGCAGGATATCGATTCCACGATGGCCACCGCGCATGGCGGTCAGCAGGGCCTCGCGGACCTGCAGGCCGGTCGGGCGGCGACCGCAAAAAAGTGGTCTATCTACGAGCAGACCAAGAAATTCGGCAAGCCGAACATCGAAGATCTTGAGCCCATGAGCGTCTATAACAAGCTCACCGGCGACAAAGATATCCGCGACACGTTCCTGAAGCGAATCCGCGCCATGGCTCCGGCGGAGATGCCGAAAGTCGGACGCGCGTTGATGCAGGAGATTGTCGACCGGGTCTTCCGCAAGGGCGGCATCAACCATGAGGAGCAGGCGCTGAATGCGTGGGACGCGATCGGCCCCGAAGCCCGCAAGGTGTTCTTCCGCGACCCCAAGCTGATCAACGACCTGAACGAGACGATGATGGCTCTCAACCGCATCGCAAAGGAGCCGAACCCCTCCGGCTCAGGCTATATCATCGCCCTGAATAACCTGAAGAAGACGATCACATCCGGAGCCGGTCTCGTGCTCGGCGGCGGCGCCGGAGCTGTGATGGGCGGGGCCGCCGGCGCAACGGAAGGGGCAGGACTCGGGCTCGTCACCGCGGGGGGGCTGCATGTGATCAGCAACGCGGCTCTCGCGCGCATGTTGTTCTCGCCGAAATGGACGGCATTGCTCAGGCGCGGCATCCAGCTCGAGATCTCGGGCGATAAGGTAGGCGCAGGCCTGGCCGCGGCGCAGATGGTGAAGATGGCCGGTAAAGAGGCGCGTCGCGTCGAAACGCAGGAGCAACGACAGTAAAGCTGGTGTGGCTGTTGACGTCCTACGAGCGGCCGGCCTCCGCTACCAGTAGCGGCGTTAGCGGAGCCCCGGAGGGTGCTGGACCGACTCCCCCAGCAACCGACCGTTAGGCCGCTATCTCTAGCGACCTGCTTAGAGTGTGAACTGACCGGGGGCCCGTTTCAAGAACCAGCCGTAATAGCCGGCACTCAAATGACCAGACGTCTCTTTATCCTCGCGCCCACAGCGGCGATCGCCGGCACACCGCGCAGCCTCCGAAACGCCCTATGCGATGCGGGCAACGCATTTCACGAGCCCTACGTGGAGTGGGCGCAGAGGATGAACGCATCGAAAGACAAGCCGGAGACCATCCCCGCGGACGCTCTCCAGGCCTTCGACCCCCTCCCGAAGTTGTGGCGCGACGTCGAGCATAAATTCCGGACGTGGATCCGCGGCTACTAGGAATCTCAAGCAGCACTTTAAAAAATCCGCCCGATAGACCCGATTATTAGTGCCACCTCAAGGAACACTTGAAATGGACCCCATCACAGCAGGACTGAACGTTCTCAATCTGGTGCTGACCTTCGGCATGAAGGTCTACGACGACACGCCGGTCGCGCTCCGGCAGCAGGGCGCCGCGGACTGGGCGCGTTTCGTTCACAATATCGCCGACGCGGTTCTCACCGCGCAGGCCAAGCTGACGGCGGTGGCGAAGCCGTGAAATCCCACGTCATCACGTTTCTCTCAGGGAACGCTGCGGCGCTGCTCTTCTCCGCGGCCGCGCGGGCCTTGCCAGAGCCCGAAGTGCTCGGCTCGCGGTTCTACCTGTGGTTCTACAGGTTCTCGCAGAATCTTTTGGCGAACCTCGATCTCTCCGCAGCTGCTAAAAAACAATGAGCTCCGTCCTCCTCGCTTTCAAAAATCCCAAGGTCGACGACCCCTCCGCATGCCATGCGGGAATGGGCGTGACCGCCCTCAATACGGCCCTCGCGCTGCGGGAGTCGAGAATCGCATCCGACGCGATGCCGATCGCAAACGGAGAGTACCTGTGGGCGCGGCTGGCCGGCGATTGGGCGCACTATACGCACGTCGTTCTGTGTGCCCCGTACATCGACTCCGTGTTCTTGGGCAAACTCGTCAAGAATTTCTCGTCGAAGCGATTCACGGTCACCTACCACTCGAATCTGGGCTTTCTCAGCGTCGATCGATTCGCGGCGCGCTCGATCCCGAAGTTTTTAGAGCTCGAGAAGGAGTGCCCCAACTTCCAGGTCTCTGGCAACTCCCCGGAGCTGGCGGCCGCCATCACCGGCGCGACGGGTTCCACGTTCCTACACCTCCCGAATCTTTACCATCTGCCGCACGTCGTCCGCCGGCAGCGGCAACGCTGGCAACCCGGGCTGGACTTGAATATCGGCCTCTTCGGCGCGGCGAGAGTTTTGAAAAACTGGCTGACCGCGGCCGTCGCGGCCATGATCGTCGAGCGTCGGCTGGGCGGCAACGTCGCATTGCATCTCTCCTCCGGACGTGACGAAGGCGCCGCGGCGATGCGCGAGAGCCTCACGGAACTACTGGCGCTCAACCCGCGGCTCAAGATCGTCGACGTGCCCTGGCTCGCGGTGGACGACTTCCGCCGCTACCTGTACGGCATGGATCTCCTGCTGCAGCCCAGCTTCACCGAGACCTTCAATAACGTCACGGCCGACGGCTGCGCGTGCGGGGTCCCGTCTATCGTGTCCGAAGCGATCGACTGGGTTCCGGAAAGCTGGATCGCAAAGGCCGACAGTGCGATCGCGATCGCGGACGCGGCCTGCAGCGTCCTCAGGGACAAACATGCAGCCAGCCGCGGCTGGAAGGCCCTCGATCAATACAACCAGGACGCCCTGAAAAAGTGGCGCGACTGGATTGGTTATGCCGCATAATACTGGCGCCGCCTAGCCTTCGCGAGGCGAAACACCAGAGACCCACCTGGTTGGCGGCATCCAGCTTTCCAGCGGGGAATCGAAGGGAACGATTCGATGACAACAGTAGCGATTTACGCCCGCGTGTCGACGAAGGACAAAGGGCAAGACACCGAGAACCAGCTTCTACAGTTGCGCGATTACTGCGCCCGGGCCAACTGGACGGTCACAGAGGAGTACATCGACCACGTCAGCGGCAAGAGCGGCGATCGGGAAAACTTCAAGCGTTTGTTCGCGGACGCCTCCAAACGGAAGTTCGACGTCGTCCTCGTCTGGGCGCTCGATCGATTCACCAGGGAAGGGGTGCTCGAGACCTTCGAATACATTCGCGACCTAACGAAGTACGGCGTCCAGTTCGAAAGCTACAGCGAGGCGCACTTCCGGACAACGGGACCGGCCGGCGAGTTGATGCTGGCGATCGCGGCCTGGATCGCGAAGCAGGAACGGCTGCGAATCAGCGAGCGGACGAAGGCCGGCCTGGCGCGAGCGAAGAAACAGGGGAGATGCGGCGGGCGCCCGGTGAAGGTCTTCCGGCGCGATCGCGCGCTCGAGCTGCGGACCCAGGGAATGAGTTGGAGGGCGATCGCGCGGGAGCTCGGTGTGCCGCATTCGACCATCCGGCTGGCGCTTTCGGGTGTACAGAAAACGTAGTCGAGGCCCCGGCAGCCCCGTGCGGCAAACAAAAGGGCTGGATTTGCCGGTTTTCCTGAGCGGCAATCGACCGATTGTTGCACACCCCTGACGCCATTATTTCCAGCGACTTACGCCGTTCTGAGGCGTTTTGAGCCTCCGGCGGCCGTCACAAAAGTGGGCGCCGCAGGGGGTATCCCGACGCCAAAAAATCGCCGGAGCAAAATCAGAGACTGCATGTACACCTCGCCAAACATCGACGGTTGGATGAAGCCGGAGGAGCTGGACTGGCTCTACACTCAGGCTCTCGAGATGGAAACCATCGTGGAGATCGGGTCATATAAGGGCCGCTCGACGCATGCATTGCTATCGGCCGGCGCTTACGTCACGGCTGTCGACCACTTCTACGGCTCGGCCGGCGAGGACGCCCACGCACGGGATGCGGTGGCGGATGGCATCTACCGCGATTTCATCGCAAACACGGGGAACGCGCCGAACCTCTGCACCGTCCGGTTGCCCAGTCTGCACGCCGCGACCATGTTTCGGGATGGCGCCTTCGACATGGTCTTCATCGACGCCGATCATCGATACGAGGAAGTGAAGAAGGACATCCTGGCATGGCGTCCGAAGGCGAAACGCCTGCTCTGCGGCCATGATTTCTCGGCATCCTGGCCAGGAGTGCTGAAGGCCGTCACAGAGACGCTAGGAGCGGTCGAAGTCTACGACTCGATCTGGTATCAGTGGCTCACCAGGTGAGCTACCTCTGAGAATCCACAGTTTTTGTGGAAAACGGCCGTCAAACATCGCTCGGCGGCCGCGTCAATTCGTGCCCTGGTCGGATTGCACCTGATCGGTGCTTCTTCGCCTCTTCCTCACAGAGTTCGATGGCCAGCGTGCGCGCCTGCTTCTTCGTCATGCTGCCCGGTAGATGCAAAGCCGGCCCATCGTTCACCCGGTAGAGAAACTGCCGGTGAATGATGTCGTAGGCCACCCACACCTTCGTATGGGTCTTGGAATCGCTGGCAACCCAGTATCCCTGCGGGTGCATTCTGACGTCGATTCGCATTACCGGGTGAGCCACCCTCCTGGATCGCACTTCGGACATCCTTCGAAGCATTCGTCGCAATGCGCGGGCGTGGCCGGCTCCGGATCGGCGCCATGCCGGCGGTCCCACAGTTGGCGCGCGATGCGGGCGATCGCGACGTCGGGGTGAAGCATCGCCGTGATCAGCATCTCCTCTGTCAGCTCTTCAGGTTTACTTCCCATGAAAATCCCTTACCTCTCCATAGAAGACTGGGACGACGACGACGCCTCCTGGTGGCTCAGACATCCCCTGCATCGTCCGGTGCGCCTCGCCAGACGAAGCCGTCGAACAGGTAGGGACCAGCAAACGGCGGCTCCGAATGGGGCCACGTCCCGCGGCCGATGATGCGCTGGCCGGCGTCGTCCCAGATGGTGCGGACCCAGAATCCCCTCTCATCGCGAGCCCAGAACTCATGAACAACGACAACGGAGCGGCCGCGGTCGACGCCACAGACGTACCGCTTCGGCCTCCACAATAGACGTTCAGGGTCGAGCACCAGGCCGCCGGCGATCGCACCCAGGAATCCACGGCGATTCAATTGAGCCACAGACCGCCATCCTTCAGCGTCTCCCGGGCCTTGCCCCGGGTCTCTTCACTGACATTTGGCAGCTCAGCGAGAATCCGCAGAACGTCCTCGACGGCATGTTTCCCGGCGCGTTGGGCGATCTGGATGGCGCGCATCATCTCGAGTCTCTCCTTCTCCATCCTCCTCAGATCCCAGGCCATATATAGGGCCACCACCAGTACGGCGCCGCAGAATCCCAGCGACCAGACCGCACTCCACATAGCCGGCAATTGCTTTCCGATCAGACCCCAGGCAATTCCTACCAGCAGGCCACCGGTGCCCCAGATGATAAGGTTACGCATGGATCGCCGGAAATCGGGGCTCTCCTTCCACAGCTGACGAGTGGTCATTCAACCCTCACTTGAATATCTGGATGCTCCACGGCAAAGCGGATACCGGCGAGGAGTCCCGCTTCATAGCACCGGCGGCGCCTCGGGCTGAGTAGAAGAATCACCTTCTGCCACCACGGCAACCGGCGCAGCTTCATTTCCATGATGCGCTCCAGGGTATCAGATCGCTATAGTTGAACCCAAGGAGAGTCAGTATGGCACAAGGAGCAGCAGCACCAACGCAGCAGAATCGCACGACTCAAAACACCCAGCAGCGGCACACGTTCAACATCACCCTCCCGGGCAGCTGGGGGTATCAGGAGTTCGGCGCTCTCAACTGGATCGCCGGCCAGCTCTCGCTGATCAGCTCGCAGTATCTCGTCGGATTCAGCGGCGGCCAGGCCGGCAGATTCACGGTGAGCACCGCAGGCGGTCAAAACTCAGCCGTTAACGGAGAGACGACGGCAGGAGCCCAGCCGGAGCGGAGGGGCCGGCGGAAGATGACCCCCACGCAAAGGGCGGCCCATGCGGAGAGAATGCGGGCCCTGGCGGCGAGGCGAAAGGCCGAAAAGCTGGCCTTGCAAAAGCCGAAAGGGAAGACCGCGGCGGCAGGGGCAGGATAGAATCAAGTCCACGATCTAAGGCATAGGCCTGCTGCTCTCAAACGAGCGGCAGGCCGTTTTTGCGTTTCAGGCTCATTCTCCGCGCTTCTCTCGATTGCGCTCCCGTTGCGCGAGCCACTCCTGAACGACCTCGAGCTTGTCCAGTCGCGACTCGTGCGCTTGTGCGATGTCTCGTAGGGCTTCAGTAGCAACCTGCAGCTTGTCAGTGGCCTCGTATAGCCGGTTCAAACCCTTCCAGAATTCCTCAACCTCGAATTGATCCATATACACTCCCTGCCACTGTATGCGGTGTACCGCCAATCTGTAGTCAAAACGGCTACACCCTGCAATTCACTCGACCCGGCACCCACCGTGGCAGTGACTGTCGCGTCGATGATCACTTTGCCTTAACAGCATCAACCTCGGCCAGCGTCATCAACCGCGGCCTCTTTTTCGCTCGTGGCCAGAGCTTTCTGATCTGCTCGACTGCCGCACGTTTCGCGTCCTGCTCCCATCGGGCCTTGTCCTGGTTTGCGAGAACCTCCAGGTACAGATCGAGATGGGCATATTCCAGCTTGTCGCGCGGTATTGTCTTACCGTCTCCGATAGGAACGCGGACCGGTAGCGCCATCGCGGCGGATCGGATCTGGGGCGACAGCCAGGCGGACTCCTGCTGCTGGCGACGATCTTTGGCGCGTTCGGTGCGGACCGCGGTCACCAAGTGCCTGCCACGAAGCATCGCGTCGAGCTCGGCCAGGAAGTCCGGCTCCGCGATCTCCAGCATGACGTCGAGTAAATTTCCGGCGGGAAGCTCGGGGTGGAGCGCGATCGCGTTCCTCGCGAGAATTGCGGACTCTCGTTGCAGGTCGTCAAGAGAGCGCGTGAGCTTCGTCTTTTCTGTCGTTTTCACCTGTACACCCCTTGCACCTGATCGGCGTGTATTGGCCTAAGGTGTCACTATTAGCCACAGTCTGTAATTCACTTCTTCTTCGCCACTTTCTTGGCAGCCCGAAACTTCTCCCAGCGAGCGTTAGCCGCCTGGCTGGCGATTTCCTTCTTCCGCTTGTCCGAGAGCTGATCAGCCCGGGCCCGTGCAGCGGTCACACGTTCTTCCGTGGTCATCGACGCAGCCCTGAGCTTCCCAAGGGCAACGGCGGCGGGATTCTTCTTTGGCGTGTCGGCGCCTGACTTCTTCATCGCTTTCGAGTATACAGCTTGCCAGCGCTGGCAACGCGCACATTACTGCCGCATCTCTGCGTTTTTCTCTTGCGTGCTAGCGCTAGCAAGTATAGAATTAGAGAATGCAGAAGAAAGTCACGCCACGACTCTCAGAACTTCAACAGGCCTTCGCAATCGCGCAGAAAGCTTCCGCGAACGCCGACACCAACAAAGACCGCGCCTATTTCCAGGCAATCGCCTATCTGATCTGGAAATCGTGCGGGCAGGGAGCCCACGCCCTGAAGGGGGAGGCGCAGTAATGCCCCACCGCCGTCCCATACTCCGCCGTCTGGACCTCCTGTGCCTCGGCGCCAGCCCTGAGAAGCTGGCGCAGCAGGCCGAGATCCCCGCGTCATCCCCGCGGTCTATCACACCCGCTCAGTCTGAACGCCTCTACGTCCTCAAGCACCGGCACGCGCAAGGCGCCCTGGAGGCATGGGAGCAGCTCGAGCTGGATCGTCTCCGGAGGCTCCTCTAATGCCCCGCATTCGTGAACATTCGAAGCTGGCCTGGATCCGCCGCAACATTCCCGCGGAATTCATGGCCGTGTACGTGGGCCTCGAGAAGCTCACGCGCGATGAACTGGCGGTTCTCTCGGACGCGATCTACAACTATGGCGGCCGCCGCGCTCGCCAGGAACGCGAAGAGATCCGCCGCACGGGAGGTGTCGAGTGAGGTCACTCTCTAATCGCAAGATCTCCCCGAAGGAGCTGGCCGTGAATGGCTGGGAGAAATTCGGCTCGAGGTTTGAGCCCGGCAATTTCGGCCGCAAGTATGTCCACCGCAATGGCTGGACAATCAGCCACTGTGGCCATCCTACGGCTCTCTGGCCGTATGTGCTCGAGGATCCCGACGGCCGCATGATCCTCACCGGCGCGGCGGTTTCAGGCCGTGCCGATTACGGCGTGGCATGGCCTACCGTCGCGTCGGCCGTTGACTATGTGCGCGGCCGGCTGGACGGCACGATCGCGGAGCCAACGCACTACAGGGGGATCAATGCGCCTCGGTGATCGTCGTCTGACCTGGACGGAGCGCACCTGGTGGCTCCTCGCGTTCCTCTTCCTCGCGTTCATCGCGTTCTTCCTCGAGGGGGCCCGGCCATGAGCTCGAGATTCCTCTATTTCCAAGTCCACGGGGTCAAGCCGCCCCGGGTGCCGCGGCGTCGATCGAGCGGCCGCGGACCGGCCCGCTCCTGGAAATACCGGGCCTGGATTCGCTCCTTACCCTGCGCGGTATGCGGTACAACAAGGCATGTCGAAGCGGCGCACACGGGTTCGGATGGCGGCACGGCTCAGAAGGCGTCGGACTACTCGTGCGTCCCTCTCTGCCAGAACCATCACACGCTAGATCCGGATTCGTACCACGTCCTCGGACGCGATGAATTCGCGAAACGCCACGGCCTCGACCTGCACGATCTGGTGCGGCGTCTCAACCACGACTGGTTTGCCTACAGGAGCCTCGTAAAATGAGCACCACCTACGCGCCGCCCGTGTCTACCTCTGCAGGCACCCGGCCTCTCTCCGGCGCCGCCCGTTTCCAGTGGACAATGGGCGGCATTCTCGCCATGATGGCGGTCCTCGGATTGTGGATCGCCCGGCAGCAGACGCTCGACCTGCTGGCCGCAATTCCGTCCCTCGCGCCCTTTGTGGCGATTACGGCCTACTGCTGGTGGGCGGGCCACCGGCGGGTTCGCGATGTATTGCTGGTCCTCACCTGGTGCGTCCTGTTCGTCCTGTTCGCCTCGGCCTTGATCGAGGCCGCGGCCCGGGCTCCGTTCGTCCTGGTGGACGATGCGCTCGGCCGCATCGATCACGGAATGACCGCGGTGATTGTGAATTGGCTCAACTGGCATTATGGGCTGCGGACGCTCTCGTCCCTGGTCTATGCCTCGCTCTTCCCCTTCGCGGGTATCACAATTGTCCTGCCGGCGGCCCTGGGCTACTCGAAATCGGCCTATCGCGTCATTCTGGCGGTGGCCATCGGCACGCTGATCACTGTGGCAGTCTTTACGGTCCTCCCGGCCGCAGGCCCCTGGACGGTCGAGCATTACCAGCCGACGAAAATGCAGGCATTCGTCACCCGGGAGCTTCACGATCTGAAGGCGGGCACGGCGGCCGCGAGTATGGACTCACAGGCGATCGTCTCCTTCCCTAGCTTCCACTGTGTTCTGGCCATTCTCTGCGCCTGCGCGTGGTGGCCGGTGCGCCGGGCCCGTTACACCGCGGCAGCATTAGCAACGGCGATCTGTATCTCTACGGTAACGACAGGCTGGCACTACGGAATTGATGTGATCGGCGGGAGCCTGGTAGCTCTGGGATCGCAGTGGGCGGCGAGGAGGGTGGTTTAAGCTGGAAGCGGCGAAAACTTCGAATTCAGGGCCCGGCGACAACCGCTCTCGCCGGGCCTTTTTTACTCCCAAGGGACGTCGTCATCGACTACCGTGATCAGGATGCGGCCAAGTTGTTCCTGGATCGCCTCCCGTGCGGCTTCTTCGGCGACCCGCTGATTCTCCGGCGTCGCCGGCACGCCCAGGTGCTCGCACAGTTCGGGCGTATAGAAGTGAATGGATTCCCCCTCTACGTACAGGCCTGGTCCGATCTTCTTCATCCCAACAGCCCACCGCGGCGCTCTCATACAGGGCTCCCCGGGATCTCATAGGGGATGAAATCCGGCCTTCCGTTGTTCAGCTCGTTGTGAAACCGCAGCCAGGAATAGAACAGCTCCCGGTCGTCCATCTGGGCCATCACTGCTCCCAGGGCAAAGCCGAGCATCGTCATCAGACTGTCGTACTGATCCCGCGTCATGTCGAGGCTGACGCGATCGCCTTGGATAGTAACGGTCACAATGGGTTCTCCCATGGGATACCGCCGCCGCGGGAGAGCAGCGGCGGTCCCAACCCTGTTTCATCCGCGCCGTCTGGCCCGGCGCCTGGCCTCTTTCCCCCAACGGGAAAACTCAATCCGGCAACGGCGCAGTCTGTGCGTACCGCAAGTAGACGCCGCACCAGGTCAAGGCGCATTCGCCGTTCTCGGCTGCGTGCTCGAGTTCGGTGAGCATCCGGATACCCTCATGCCCTGCGGAAGTCGTAACCTCGACTACGCCGCAGGCATGGCAGCGATCGCAGCTCCAGGCGACGCGCTCGATCGGCACGTATCGCAGATCAGGCATCACGCCCTCCCCTCCTTGATCGCTTTGCCGAACGCCTGCAGCTCGTCTTCGAGGTCCTGCATGACCTGCAGGTCCTCGGCCGTCGGCTCGGACTCAGGCGCGAGGGCCTGGATGACACGGAATAGGATCGCCTGGGCTCCCGCATAGAAGGCCCGGCGCATCTCCTGCTTCTGAATCGCCGGCGCCTGAGGGTGCAGGACCTGCCGCGCGAACTGGTCCCACTGCTCGGCCATTAATTGCCGCTTTATAGGCTGGGCCACAATACCCTCCAGTCCTCCGCGGCCGCCGTCCAGTGGGCAACCCACCGGCGCCAGACGTAAGCGCACAGTGCCCGCCAGGAAGAGACCTCCCGCACCATCTCCGCATGCTGCAGCTCCGCCTCCAGCCAGGTCGAACACCGGGCCATCTCGGCTCCGTGCTCGTCAGCCCAGAAAGCCATCGATTCGAAGAGCAGCGGCCTCCCGCCGTGAAACGAATGATCGAGGCCCAGGAACACGGTGGACACGTCGACCAGGTCGAACACTCTCGTGAACGCGACCCGCCGGTCCATCACCTCGAATTGCACTGCCCATTCGAGCAGATCGTCCACCGGCACCGGCGTCTGTCCGACGAGGACATATTTGTCGCTCATTCGCCCGCTCCCATCACCTTCGGCCGGCTGCGCCTCGCCTGTTCCACCAGCCGATCGATGTCTTCCATGAGAGTAGGTATCAACACGCGGACATCAGCAATCACCTGGCGTAATCGCGCAGCCTCCGTCACAGGCAGCTCGTGCCGCACCCTCGACCCCATTTCCATATCCCGGAGCCTCTTGTACAGCTCGAGCACACGGCCCTCAATCTCGATCAGTTCAGCTTCGCTGATCATGAAGTCGCTCCTGTAGAATTGAGAACTGCCGGGTCGCTCCCGGTATCTTTTGCGGGCTGGGACGGTTGCCTATCACTGCCGCCCCTCCCGCAAGCCTTGATAGGGGGATCAGCTCGTGAGATTCAAGAAGCCGAAGTCGCCGCATAGAGCTAGGGGAACGAACCGCGCGGCGGTCGATACGCCGGGGACTGACGCCGATGCGCTGGACAAGTTTTGGGAATACGGCCAGGAGAACCCGGGCTTTAATTTCACACCGGCGCTCGATAGAGCTCTCGACCTCGTCATGGGAGACCAAAGCTTTCCCCTTAAAACTCGCGTCGAACTCTGCCTGCTGCGGAAGTCCTGGGGCAACTGGTACCCCTACGCAGTGCAGGGCGGCGAGGCTATGAGTATGCCAATGCCGGATTTTGATGATCAGGGGCTTGCTGTAAAGGTCCTCCGTCGCCTCATTTTGGGACCCGGGGCTTGTCCAGCTTGCCGTAAGCCTTCCACCTCCGACGAGCACAGAATATTCCGCTGGCATCGCCTCTGCCTGATTCGGGCGTTTGCGCGTGACGCGGAACGTTTCGGTGACGACGACCAGAAGGAGTGGGCCGCGGGTGTCTTTGCTGAACATGGGCGCGAGTAGCATATTCAGTCGCCGCCTCCCGCAATCTGTGATCGTCTAGCCTCGATACAGTCAAAGCAGGCGCCATTAATCGCGGTGCCCGTGATTGGCTTCCCACAACTCCAGCACTTCGGGGCTCCCACTGCCGGCGCCGCACGGTCTTCCCCGTTACTCCAGCTCTTCCTTAACAGGTCGACCACACCTCCCCAGGTTTCGAAGCCAGTGTTTTTGGCTGCAAAGCTGGCGACAGCCTCCGCGATCTCGATCGAGACTGCGTCCGGTTTCTTCGCCCGTGCCATCCGCAGGAGGTTAATGCAGGTCTGCTTGTTGGGGGTCGGAGGCTTCAATCGAGGGAAGCGTTTAGCTGCCACATCGTGAAGGAACTGCTGCAGCTCGGCGACGTCTTCCGCCCCTGGAGCGGACTCGCTAGCTAGCTGTGTTGTGGTTGTGGTTGAAACACTAAAGGATGCGCCGCCATTTTTACTTTGTACGGTCTCGGTTTTCGGTTTGTACGAACCCGAATCCGCGGTTTGTACAGACTGGATCTCGCAACTTTGTACAAAGTCAGGCTCGGCGAGCAGGCTGAGCTGGACCCATTTACATTTTGCCGGGCGCCGCTTCGGCAGACGCTTTTTTGGTATACCGATCTCGCGCAGTGTGTTATCTTCGACTCGATCAGCTATGGCACGAAGCGCCGCCATCCCGTCAGCGATGAACTCACGTTTCCAGTGGAAACAGGCTTCCAGTTTGAGCTTCGCGGTGGCCCGTTTTTCGTCAGGGAGGCTTTCAATAAAATCAACAACATAAGTGGTCTCACAACTATGTACAGAGTTGTGAGATTCGTTTTTTAGACCGTCCTTTTCGTAGGCTTGGGGAACATCGGCGCAGTACCAGATTCGCTTCCCGGTTTTAGCCTGCCTGCTCTCGTCGAGCCGCACCCTCCCCTGTGACTGCAGTTCCGCCAGGACATTTCTTGCGGTCTGTTCCTCCCATCCACACTCCACCGCCATATGCGAGGCGTATAGTGCGTTGCCGTGCTCGTCGACGCAGAACGGCGATTCATGGTTGAAGGCCGTGGTCTTCGATTTAACCCAGGCCATCCCCTTTTCGGTGCGCTCCCCGTGGCGGAGAACCCACTTCCACTGGTCGGGCGCTTCGACGTCATACGCTCCCGTTTTCGATCCGGCGGCGAGCATTAGCTCTTTATTCTTGTCGGTCCTCATCGGCCACCTCCCGCGCCCTGCGTAAGGCGTCGATATTTGGCATGGCTCCGCTGCACGCATTCCTTGGTGGCACGGCACACCGGCCGGCCGTTCTCGTAACGATACTGTGATGGATTCAAGAACGCTCGCTGGCATTCGGCGCAGGTTGCGTTACGTCTGACTGTCTTGGTCACACTTTTGGACAACATTCAAAACTCCTGGGCTGGAAAGTATTTGAATGACAGGCAGGGAGGCTCTACACTGGGGGGAGTTGCTCCCGGCGTCACTCGTTAATTGTTTTGGGCTGATCTCGACCGCCAAGTTAAGAGAGCCCGGGCAATGCTTCCGGCGCGCCGGGTGGTGACCTACCCCGCTTTCGGGCCGCATTCACAATCGATTGGACATGCCTTCGGGCGCGGTACAATCGCGAGTTTTGAACGCATGCCCCAGTACGTTTCCGCAGTTCCCCCTCGCCGCAAAAGTACCTGCGGGCCTGTATATCCTGCGTTAAGGGAGTTAGTCTGAGAACAGGCGGCCGCGGCGCTAGTAACACCGCAACCGCCCTAACCAATACCAGCTTTAGGGAGCTGACATGGCTGATCCGGATTCTAGCGCCCTTATGGCGCGTCTGCGGGCCGAGCAATCCCGGCTCGCAAAGATTCTCATCGCAGCGAACACCATTAGAGGCTACGACTACGACTGCAAGCAGTTCGCGACGTGGTGCAACCGTCTGGGACGAGCTCCACTGCCGGCGTCGAGCGACACCGTCGGACTCTACGTCGCCTCGCAATTGAGCGACGGCCTCAAGGTGTCGACCGTCACGCGGCGCCTGGCTGCGATCGCGCACATCCACCGCGCGAACGATCTCCCCTCGCCCGTCACGGCGGACGTCCGGATGCTGCTCCGCGGCGCGAAACGAGACCACACCCGTATCGAGGACGTCCACCGTGTCTGCCCATTGTCGATCGAGGAGCTGCGCTCGATCGCGCGCCTGCTCGTCGAGGAGGACACGCCCATGTCGATTCGCGATCGCGCCATTCTCGTTGTCGGATTCGCGAGCGCATTGCGGAGTGCGAACCTCGCCTGCTTGACGATGGCGGATGTGGAGTTTTGCGAGAAGGGAGTGAAGCTTCAGATACGCAGGTCGAAGACGGATCAGGAGGGCCGCGGCGCCACGCTGGGACTGCCTCATGGCCGCCATCCCGAAACCTGTCCGGTAACGGCGCTGCGCGACTGGATGGCGCGCCGCGGAGCATACGCGGGGCCCGTCTTCACGCGGTTCGGCCGGATCGCCCGGCGCCACATCCCGCTCGAGGCGGAGCGCATCGGCCAGATCGTGCAGCACGCGGTAGCAAGGATCGGACTCGAGTCCGAGAAATACTCGGGCCACTCATTGCGTTCCGGCATGGTGACCGCGGCCGTCGAGCAGGACATCGACGAGCTGCTGATCATGGCGCAGACTCTGCACCACGACCGGCGCTCGCTCGCGGCGTACTTCCGCCGGCGCGACGTCTTCCACTCCGCGGTGGCCCTGCTCGATCTGTGAGGCTTTTTCAATCTCGCTCCACTACAGAGCGTTATGGGGGCCGGGCACGGTAGTGATCCGCCTTTGACTGCGGACGCGCCCGGGCCCCCCAACTTTTTCAGCTCGCGACCGTTGCAACAGCCGCCAGCGAGATCAGAATGCCATGAAACGAGCGCGGGCGCACACCTCACGGAAAAAATATTTGCTGTAGGGCTCTGCCTCGGTGAAAGCCGATGGCGGACTCGGGCGGGCTGCGCTAATCTACCAATGATTCCGGGCAAAGCGAAAATAGCCTTTCGTTTTAAATCCGTGAATAGCAACTGGGAGCGGGCGACCGGCTTGGAAACTGATACGCCCGCTCTCCAGTACTTTTAGTCCTTCAATACTGCGGCGACTAGCCTAAGTTAACGCCTCGAGGCGGAAAACCACAATGAATTTCTGCCTTCCCTTTTTGTTTGATATCAAGCCGCCTCTTGAATAGAACAGACCAACGCCCCGCACTTACAGCCGGCGCGATGTAAGCCGGTGTGGGCCGGTACTCCAGCTAGTGCCCTCGGATTCTGGTGCCCCCAGATGATGAGCTCCACGCGCCCCCGCAGCTGCAGACCCTGGCAGAGCCTCCAGGTGTAGTCATCTACGGTGCGGATCGACAGGCCGAGCTGGCGTGCGATCTCGCGGGTGCGTTTACCCTGGCAGGTAAGTGAGAGGATATCAATCTCGCGTGGCGAGAGCGCCACGAGCGGGCCCGGCGAGCCCGGCCTGGTGGGTTCCTGGGATCGGATCATGTCTCTGAACCGGCACTAGCACTTCTTTTCTGTAGACCATTGACTACAGTAGATTTACGATATTGTATCGTTCGGCAAAACACATTACTATTTACTGCAGATGAAATCAGGCCTGGAAGTCATAATTCGCAAGCCGGCGAAATTAACCAGGCAGCAGCAGATATTGGCTGAAATCAGCAACCTGCGCGACCGCGCCAAGAACATATTGGCACTGGCTGACAAACTGGAGACGGCAGTACTAGAGACGCCCACGGAAGCCGCGTAACGGGCGTCAGGGACTGCCGGGCCGGTCCCCACAAAAACTAGTCCGCGATCCACCTTCCGGATCCCCCATGAACACTACAGGTGCGTCTAAACGGCGCCACATCCCAACGACTCCGGTCGAGAGCTCGGCCATTTCGGCCGTAGGCCACGACGCGAAGACAAACACCCTCCGCATCGAGTTCTCGAGCGGGGGCGTGTATGACATCGCGAACGTGTCGGCGCAGGAGCACCAGAT
>Ga0070717_10000534_pt1 | contig 24061 bp, 23 predicted proteins | sample LARL113metaG_FD_71366 | JGI IMG/M metagenome (GOLD analysis project Ga0070717, IMG submission 71366) | Corn, switchgrass and miscanthus rhizosphere microbial communities from Kellogg Biological Station, Michigan, USA - LAR L11-3 metaG | ecosystem: Host-associated > Plants > Roots > Rhizosphere ...
AGACCGCGAAAATTCTCCGGCGGAATTTCGCCAGTGCGATCAATCTCGTCCGCGTCGACGTGTTCGCGTAAATAGTTCTCGAGCTTTTGCAAAAACTCCGCACCTGCCGCGCGGTCCTGTTCGCTCTGGGCAGGGTACGGGTAAATCCGGTCGAAATCGTAGCGGCCGATGAAAAGATTGCTCGCGAAGCTGCCGCGATCATCAAGTGGGTCGCGCGATGCTTCGGCCAGCTCCAGGGCCTCGCGCTGCCCCTTCGACATTTTCGAGGTATCAATGACTGACGAAGCCGCGGGTTTTTCCGGCTTTGCGCTGGTTTCCTCCGCGATTTGTTTCTCGGGGGCCTCGAGCGGCGACTTCATAGTGGCACGGACTTCCAGCCCGAGCAACGCAGGCAAGATGCTCGATTGCCCCACAGACAAGGTGCCTGTGCCACGGCCTCAACTTTCATAGAATTTCGTTCCGTCACGGGCGTGTTTCTTCAAAATCTCGCACGGTTCGAACTTGTCGTCGGTTTGCGCAAGCCGATTCATCTCATCGACAATCTTTTTCAAACCAAAATGTTCCGCGAACCGCAGCGGCCCGCCGCGGAACGGCGCGAAGCCGGTGCCAAGAATCATTCCGTAATCAGCGTCTTCGGGCGATTCGACTACACGCTCCTCCACACAGCGCGCCGCTTCATTTACCATCAGAAAAACAAGCCGCCTAGCCAAGTCCTCCTCATTAAACTTCAATCGCGGATCGCGATGCCAATCTAACGGAATGTTCGGTCCTTCCGCGCCTTCGGGCTCACCGTTCAATCCGCGTCGCCACTGGATGAGCGACTCGTTAGGTGTTTGTGTTTTGCCTTCGTATTTGTAAAAGCCGTTCCTGGATTTGCGGCCCAGCATTTGCCCATCACCTAACCAATGCAGTAGGGCCGGAGCATGGTCGCGGCGTCCGAATGCCTTTTCGAGTGTCGCAGCAATGTCAACGGTGATGTCGATGCCGATCTCATCAATCAAACGCAGCGGCCCCATCGGCATACCCCATTCCAGCAGTGCATTGTCGATCTTTTGTGCATCAACGCCGGCTTCGAAAAGCTCAGCCGCATCGAGCAGATATGGGAACAAGACGCGATTGACGAGAAATCCGGGACTGTCCCGCACAACGATGGGAAGCTTTCCAACTTGCCTAACGAACGCGAGTGCGCGTTCCTTCGTGTCGTCCGACGTTTCCTCGGCAACAACCACTTCGACAAGTTTCATTCGGCTGACTGGATTGAAAAAATGCAGACCAATCACCCTTTCCGGCGCAATCGTCACCGCGGCCAATTCGCTAACCCGCAGGGCAGAAGTGTTAGTCGCCACAACCGTTTTCGGCCCGACCTGCATCGAGAGGTCGCAAAAGATCTCCTTCTTGATTTCGATCTTTTCCGACGCGGCTTCGATGACGAATTGGACATCACGCAATTCCATCGGCGCCGTCGAGGCCACGATTCGCGCGCGTCCCTGCTTGGCCTTTTCTTCGGTTATCAAACCGCGCTTGACTGCCTCGGCGTAGGTCTTTTCGATGTTGGCAAGCCCGCGATTGACCTGGTCCCGGCTCACGTCACGCAAAATCACAGTCACGCCATGTGAACTGAGCCATTGCGCGATGCCTGAGCCCATGACGCCAGCACCAATCACAGCCGCGTGCGCAACTTTTTCCGTCAGCGCTTTCGACATTCCTTTCCTGTATTTTTCCGCCAGGAAAAAATTGCGGATCAAGTTTTGCGTCGATTCGGTTTTGCCCAGATCGACAATCGCATCGAGCTCAAAGGCGAGCGATTGCTCCGTGGAAGCAAAAAGACTTTTCTGAATTACTTCGAGAGCGCGCGCAGGCGCCGGATTGTGATCGCGCGGCGCGGGAATTGTTTGCTCGATCTTCGGCGCCGGAGAAATTTTGCGTTTACCTTCGCGCAATTTTTTGCGCGCAAGATCGACAAGTTGATCACGCGGTGCAATTTCATCAACCAGGCCGAGCTTCAACGCTTCCAGCGCAGAATGAAGTTTTCCTTTCAGGATCACTTCCGCCGCGCGTTTGGCGCCAATCAATCTCGACAGGCGTGTGCAACCGCCCCACGCGGGAACCAAGCCGAGTGTTGTTTCGGGCAGTCCGATGCGCGTTGCTGGGTCGTCCGATGCCACGCGCCAGTCGCAGGCCAGCGTGATCTCGTATCCACCGCCAGCGCATGCGCCGTGAATCGCGGCGACAGTCGGAATTTTCAGAGCTGCAATCCGATTGAAAATGTGCTGGCCTTCGGCAATGAATGCGCGCAGCTCACCGGTCTGCGCTTGTTTCAACAGAGTTTTCAAATCGGCACCGGCGACAAAGATCGATTTCTTGGCGGACTGGATGATTAACCCGCGCAGTGACTTATCGCGCTCGATAAGATCGACATGTTCATTCAATTCGTTGAGCGTAGCAGTGTCGAAAATGTTCGCGCCGGAGTCCGGCCGATCAAACGCGAGCACGCAGACGCGGTCCTCGCCGATCTCGCGTTGAATCATGGAACGTGTCGCCACCGATGGCATCGACACTCATAATGAATCGTTTCCGGGCAAATTCCAAGCGCGGAACGATTGCTCTTCTGCGGCCGCGATGTTAGAACACGGCGGCGGCGAGAATGGAGGTTCTCATGATCGGCAAAACTCTCGTACCTGAAATCAAGAAGCCGGTCGTACCGCGCAACCGTCCTGCGCCGCTTTCGAAGTTGGACGAGGCGGCCCACAAGAGCGCCGACGAAGTCTTCGGAATGCTCGGCACGACTGCCGCAGGTTTGAGCGAAGAGGAAGCCGTCACGCGCCTTGAGGAACACGGGCCTAACGAAGTCGCGCACGAAAAGAAAGAGAGTTGGCTGCAACGGGTTGGGGTCGCCGCTCGTAATCCGCTGGTGATTTTGCTGACAGTCCTGGCGATTTTGTCCTATTCTACCGGAGATTCCGTCGCCGGCACCATCATGATGTTGATGGTGGCTCTTGGCATGTCCCTGCGTTTTGTGCAGGAAACTCGCGCCGACAATGCCGCCGCCAAATTGAAGGCGATGATCACTGTCACAGCTACAGTCGTGCGCGATAATCAGGCCAAGGAAATTCCGCTGCGTGAGCTCGTGCCCGGCGACGTCGTTAAATTGTGCGCGGGCGACATGGTCCCGGGCGACGTGCGACTAATTTCCGCAAAAGATCTTTTCGTCATTCAAGCCACCCTGACCGGCGAATCTCTGCCCGTCGAAAAAACAGATCTGCCGGACCAACGCGAAAATGTTTCGTCGATTGAGCGGACGAATCTCTGTTTTCTCGGCACGAGCGTCGAGAGCGGCTCGGCCACTGCGGTAATCGTCGCCACCGGTGCACAAACTTATTTCGGAAAAATCGCGCGCAGCTTTGCGGGACGACAAGTCGAAACCGCCTTCGACAAGGGCGTCAAAAGATTCACCTGGCTGATGATTCGTTTCATGATCGTAATGGTGCCGTTGGTTTTTCTCATCAACGGACTGACCAAGCACGATTGGAAAGAAGCATTCTTTTTCGCGCTGGCCGTGGCGGTGGGGCTTACGCCTGAAATGCTGCCGATGATCGTCTCCGTTTGCCTGTCGAAGGGCGCCATCGCCATGTCGCGCAAGGAAGTGATCGTGAAGCGACTCAACTCGATCCAAAACTTCGGCGCGATGAACGTGCTTTGCACCGACAAAACCGGCACGCTCACGATCGATCGCGTCCTGCTCGAGCTTTATGTCGATGTTTTCAAAAGAGAAAACGAGGAAGTGCTTCGCGATGCCTACCTCATCAGCCATTTTCAAACCGGACTGAAAAACGTGCTCGACCGTGCCGTTCTGAAACACGCGGAACTACACGGCGAGCTCGGCATTCAAAAATATACAAAACTGGACGAAATTCCGTTCGATTTTTCGCGGCGCATGATGTCGGTAGTGGTCGAGGGACCCGATGGTCAATGCCAGTTGCTGACCAAAGGCGCGCCCGAAGCGGTCTTTACAAAATGCACGCATTTCGAGAGCGACGGCGAAACGTTTCCGATGGATCCCATTTTCGTAGGCGACCTTCTCCAACAAGTGAACGACTTGAGCGAAGACGGCTTTCGAGTGCTCGCAGTCGCGACGAAGAAGGTGGCAAAGCGACACGCTTACGCGAAGGTCGATGAGTGCGACCTCGTGTTGACCGGCTATCTAGCTTTTCTCGATCCGCCAAAAGAGACCGCCGCCGAAGCAATCACTGCGCTGCGTCAACACGGCGTCTCCGTCAAAGTTCTGACTGGCGATAATGATTTAGTGACGCGGAAAGTCTGTACCGAAGTTGGCATCAACGCGGAGAAAATCCTGCTCGGTCGAGAAATTGAAGGCATGTCCGATGCGCAGTTGGCCGACGCTGTTGACATGACCGACGTCTTCGCGCGCCTCTCGCCCGCGCATAAACAACGCATTGTGAAGGCACTGCAAAATAAAGGTCACGTTGTAGGATTCATAGGCGACGGCATCAACGACGCGCCAGCTCTGCGGGCCGCGGACGTCGGCATCTCGGTGGACAACGCCGTCGATATTGCGAAAGAATCTGCCGACATAATTCTGCTCGAGAAGAGCCTGATGGTCCTAGAAGAAGGCGTGCTCGAAGGTCGCAAGGTGTTCGTGAACATCTTGAAATACATTCGCATGGGCGCGAGCTCGAACTTTGGAAACATGTTCAGCGTAATCGGGGCAAGCGCCTGGCTGCCTTATGTTCCAATGGCCCCGATTCAGGTTCTTACGAATAATTTGCTCTACGATTTTTCGCAGGTTCCGATTCCGACAGACAACGTCGGTCCCCAGCAAGTGGCCAATCCGCGGCCGTGGCACATGGGTGAAATCGCCAAGTTTATCGTATTCATCGGGCCGATCAGTTCCATTTTCGACTACACCACCTACGCGATCATGTGGTTCGTGTTCAAATGCGGCCAACTCAATCTCGCGCCGCCGGCGGGATTGGCGTGGCGCTTCGCGAAGACGGTCACGCCTGATGCGACATACGCCGCCGCGCTTTTTCACACGGGCTGGTTCGTCGAATCGCTGATGACGCAGACGCTCATCGTTCACGTCATCCGCACAAACCTGATTCCGTTCATTCAATCGCGAGCGAGTTGGCAACTCACGGTCACGACAGTGATCATCATGGCCATCGGAGCCTATCTTCCGTTTTCGCCGTTAGCCACGTTTTTGGGTTTCGTCCCATTGCCGCCGCTTTTCTGGCTGCTCCTGTTGCTCACGCTCATCTGCTATCTTGCATTGACGCAGATTGTGAAAGTGTGGCTGCTGAAGAAATCTTGGATTTGAGGGTCGACTCGTAGTGGTCGTGATTCCCTGCAAACTATTTCTTGATCGCAACCCATTCATTGCGCGCGCGGGAATCGGCCACCGCCTGGACGACGCGCATGTAACGCACGCCATCTTCAAAATCGGGACCCGGACGAATCCGCCCCTTCGATTTCACCGCCGCGATGAAATCGTCTTCCACCCGCCACTCCATCAGTAAATCCGGCGTCAGATCGATGACACGCAAATCCTTGTCGCCAACTTTCCCGACCTGAACAATATCGGTGGCGAAATCGTAAACCAGGGTCCCCTTGTCACCGTAGATGTCGAGCCGATCGCCCGGGGCATGCGCGTTCACGCCGCTGAATTCGAGCACGCCTTCCGCCCCATTTTGAAATACGCAGAGCACGGTAAGCAGATCGGGAATGATGACTTCGTAACCCTGGCGGATCGGCATCAGGATTTTCCCGCGCGCAAAAACGCCGCCGATGTCGCCCAACCAGCGCTGCAATACCTCGACGTAAATTCCAAGCGTAAGCACATTCAGACCGCTAATTTCGATCCTTTGCCGCCAATGCGCCGGCGCGTCGGGATCGAGATATGCGCTTGTCAAACTTTGCAAGCGCACATGGTGCGGGCGACCAATATAATTTTCCGCCAGCAACTTTTTCACGAGCAGATCGGCGCGCATTCCGTATGGCGGCGGGCAGAGCATCGTGACCAACTCCGGATAACGTTTTGAAGCGGCGAGCATCTCCTCCGCTTCCGCCAGGTCCATTGACATGCGCGCCTGGCAAAAAACATGTTTGCCCGCCTCCAGCGCGGAAATGGTCACGGCCGAATGCATGTACGGCGGTGTGCCGATCCAAATAATGTCGAGGTCAGGAAGGGCCAACAGATCGGCCCAGTTCCGCATCGGCGTGGCGTGCGGACACTCCTCGGCGCAAAATTTTTCGCTGCTCGCGTAGGTCGAGTTCGACACCGCAACAATTTCGACATCAGGGTTGCGTTTGAGTGCGGGCAAATGTCGCGTGCGCACAATTCCGCCCGCCCCAACAATTCCAATCCGCAATTTGTCATCAATTTTTTGCGTCATGCCTTGAAATGTAGTTGGCGATCTTGGGTTACCGCGCGGCAAAGCGCGAGTTAAGTTTGACTATTTCTTGAGCGCGCCGTTCAACTCAACCATGAATCGACACGAATGCACACGAATAGAGACGAAACCGTCCGAATCACGTATTCGCGTAGCAGGACGCGCCATTCAACCCCGAAGACGTTCGCCAGCGAAGATTTCCTTGACCGTGACGGCCGCTCACGGCACGTTGCGCGCCTCTTCTTGAGGTTATGGCCAGGATTTGTGTGATCACAGGCTCAAGGGCCACGCGAGGCAGCGTGATTCATCGGCGTGGTATGGCCAAGAAAAAAGGCGGCGTCGGCCGGCACGTCACGAAAAACGTGCCGCGCATCTTCGCGCCCAACTTGCACGAGCATCGCATCTGGGTGCCGGAGCTGAAGAAATTCGTGCGGGTGCGCGTGACGGCTCGCGGGTTGAAGACAATCAATAAAAACGGCGCCTACGGAGCACTCAAAAAAGCCGGCGTGATTTAATCGCACAACGCGCGGCTCTGAATTCCGGGAGCGCGCGCGCCTCGCGTGCCCGGCGTCCGTGCACTCGCGATCGAGAACCGTTAGATCCCCTGCCTGTCCCGGAGGGGACTTCGGCGAGGCCAGTGAAGTCCGAGCCGGACTGGCGTTGCAAGCGAGGCGCGTTTGCACCCCCGGCACTTGCGCGATCTAGCTGCCGCCGATCTCCGCTTCTGCGGGTGTAGAAGCGGCCGCCGCGGCCAGCGACGGTTCCGTGTCGATAGGGCGAGACTCTATCGAGCGGATTTCCGAGCAGATTTCCGTGGCGGGCGCAACTTCGGGCGTCGGCTCCGCGGCTGAGACAGCCGATTTTGCCTTTATTCGCGGCAGATCAAGCGAGCCGTCATTGAATTCGATCACGTAGCCTTCGCGGATCAGCCAATGCAGGTCGGACGCTAGCGCCAGCTTTGCGCGTTCCTGTTCTTCGCCGGCTAGATCGACAATTAGTTTGTCGGCAAGTTCCTTGCGACTTATTCGAGGCGCTGCGATTAACGTTTCGAGAATGGCGTTCACAGGCGGAGAGACCGCCGCGCCATGCTGGACGAGGGCCCGCGCACGAATCGGCGAGACGAAGAGCATCCCGCGCCGGTGCCGGAAAATATGCAACCCAGCCTGACGAAACTGTCCCGCTAATTCCTGCATCATGTGCGAGGGCGAGCGCATAGCACGCGACCACTCATCCTCAATCAATCGATGCAGTGCGCGATCGGGCAACCGGCGACTGATTGGGCCATCGATGGTCAATTCCATGGCTGTGATGATCAAACCCGGCAAATAGTTCTGGCGAAAATGGCGTTCCGCATCCGTTGCGGACGCAAAGGTCTCGAGCGCTTCTGCTTTCAGGGTCGAATAGGTCGTAATTTTGCGGACCTCTTCTTTCCATTGCTCGACCAGCGCCGGATCACTCACGATCTCGATCTGACGCTGATAATCCGCGAAGCTCATCCTCCGGCTGAAGCGCCGTTCGAACAAGGTGCGCAGGCGTTTTTGATAATCGTGATGATTCGTCGGGCCGAGCAGGGTCCCGCTTAATTTGCAGCGCGCGACATTGGTGAAATTTCCTTTGATTGGCTCGCTCTGGGTGATGTCGACCTTGTAAAAACTTGACTCCGCGAAGCGAAAAGCGTCGCGCTCGAGGGATTGGCGATCCACCGAAACAGCCCCGCTATCGCCGAGCTGGAAGAGCTGCAATTCTGCACTCGCGGTCAAATGAACATTGTAGCGCTCAGGTTTGGCCAAAAATAGGCGCGCCAGAGCGAAGATCGAATAGGCAACAGGATTCTCTTTGATTTGGGCGACGACGCTTTCCAGCGCGGGCGGACGCGGCAAAAAACGGACGCTGATTCGCGAGGCAAGCTCCTGCAGAGGTTTATGTTGCTCTTCGCGATGTCGATCTTTCCTTGGAAACGAACGACGGTCCCTTTTTCTTCTCGGACGATCTCGCTGTTTGTCTGTCTTGAACGTTGGGCGTTCGACGTTGGGCGTTGGAGGTTTTCTGTCGGCGCGAGGGGTCCGGCGCGCCCAGCGGTCGCGCTCTACCGGTGAGGGTTCCGGCGCGGGCTCGTTCACCCACGCGGGCAGCATTTTCAGATCGAGCAGCTCGTCGAGAGCAATGGAAGAATCGGCCACGCTCCCTTTCTAAGCCAACCCGCGAGGAAGTAAACTCGATGCTGTAGTCACCGGCATGCCGCCGGTCGCTCTAACGACGCGTTGCGCCGTGGTTACATCCCGAAATTGATTGACAACCCAGCTAATTCATTTACTTGCACATGCTGCGCTGGCGGTTTAAGCCTGGCGCGCGAACCAACGAAAATTTATGGCCGAAAAATCAATCGAGGAGAAGGTCAAAGACATCATCGTCGAGCAACTCGGGGTCAACCCCGAACAGGTCACGCCCCAGGCGTCGTTCATCGAAGATTTGGGCGCGGATTCCCTGGACATCGTGGAACTGGTGATGGCTTTCGAGGAAGAATTTTCCGTCGAAGTCCCTGATGAGGACGCCGAAAAGTTGCAAACGGTTGGCGACGTCATCAATTACATCAAGCAGCGCGCCAAACAGCAAGGCGGCGAAGCCGTCAGCGCTTAATTTCTCATCTGAAAATTGTAGGGCAGCCGCTCTGGTTGCCATTCATTGAAATTGGCAAGTGACGCGCTTGCCCTACCCGCTTTTCGTTTCACGGTTGCGAATGACCGTAACCCGCTCAGACTAGAGGCGATGGGCTGGGGACTTCTTCAAAAGCCGCTGCTCCACGTCTTGGGGCATGACGTGTCGTTTCTCGGCCTGATTGCGTTCGTGGCGTTGTTCTCCATTGGCGTGTTCGTTGCCAGAGTTCTGCAAAGCGATGCCGTTCGGCGTTTGCTCAGCCGGTTCAAGATCGACAGCAACTTAATCGCGATCCTCACCACGATCTTGAGCCTGGCGGCATTCGTATTTTTTGTCATGGCAGCGATAAACGCCATGGGCGTCCCGCTTTCCTGGAACGCGCCCCTTCCGGCTATCAAGCTCAGCTTGTTTCAAATTTTCCTCCTGCTTGGACTGCTCATCGCCGTTTTCTGGTTTTCGTCGCGAACCAAGCGCTTCCTCTTCCATCGGTTCCTTGCCAAAAGCGGACTCGACCGCGGATTACAGTACGCGATTGCCCAAATCGTCAGCAATATCGTGCTGATCATTGGCATTCTCATCGTCCTGGACAACGCCGGCATTCATCTGGGGGCGCTGACGGTTTTTGCCGGCGCGGTCGGCGTAGGCGTTGGCTTCGGACTACAAAATATCGCGAGCAATTTCATCAGCGGGCTGGTGATTTTGGCTGAACGGCCCATCGCAATCGGAGACCGGGTCGACGTCGCGGGCGTCGCTGGCCAGGTGCAGCAGATTCGCGCGCGTAGCACAGTGATCATGACCAACGACAACATCGCCATGATCGTGCCCAATACGAAGTTCATCGATTCGACAGTCACGAACTGGACCCACGGCGATCCACGTGTGCGTTTTCGCATCCCGGTGGGCGTGGCTTACGGCAGCGATGTAAACAAGGTGCGCGATGCCCTCATCGCCGCCGCCCGCGAGCATCCGGCCGCGCTAAAAGAGCCCGCACCAAACGCGTATCTTGATAAATTTGGCGACAGCAGCATCAATTTCGAGCTTATCGTCTGGAGCGAAGAAATGAGCTACAAACCACGCCGTTTCAAAAGCGATTTGAATTATTTGATTGAGAAACATTTGCGCGAAGCGGGAATTGAAATTCCAAATCCGCAACGCGATGTGCGCATTCGCAGCGGCGTGCTCAAGGTGCAAAATGTCGATGCGGAAGCTCGACATGTAGGGCGAGAGCCGATATAATTTTCTCCCAAGCCAAAGCTTGAGAAGATGGCCAGGTTCCGTCTATTTGATCAATTCCCCTGCCGGGCCTAGTCAGCCTAGTATAATGCAAACTGTTGGAAAAATATCATTGCCGGATGGCCTCACCGCGAAAGTCGTCAGCCGCGCCGAGTTGGACGGCTCAACGGAATGGAGAAGCGCGTTTCGAGACAAGTGCAAGGACCACCGGTTCTACGAGATCGTTGAGAACACGCTAGCTAACGATTTTGAATATCGGTACTGGCTGCTCCAAGACTCCAGCGGAAACATCCGAGCCGTGCAGCCGATGTTTTTCGTTCGACAAAATCTCGTTGAAGGCGTGCCGGGCCGGGTGCGTGCGATTGTCGATCTTATCCGCAAAAAATTTCCGCGTTTTTTGACCATGCGCGTGCTGATGGTGGGCTGCGCGGCCGGCGAGGGCCATTTGGGTGCATGTGACTCGAAAGACGAACCGTGGGTGGCCGAGGCGTTGCACGCCAGCCTGAGAATTTACGCCCGCGAAAATAAAGCCGGCTTGATCGTTCTGAAGGATTTTCCGGCGAAATATCGGTCGATGCTCGGTGATTTTTCATCGAATGGATATGCGCGCATTCCGAGCATGCCAATGACGAAGCTATCGCTTGATCACGCGACTTTTGACGATTATCTCGCGACGCTCGGTTACGTTACGCGAAAGGGTTTACGACGAAAATTCCGTAAGACGGAACGCGCGGCCAAGATCGACATGGAGGTCGTGAGCGACATTGAACCTTATGTCGATGAAATCTATCCGCTCTACTTGCAAGTGCACAAGCGCTCGCCCATGAAGTTCGAGCAACTGACAAAAGATTACTTTCGCGCGCTCGGAAAAATGATGCCGGAACGCGTCCGATTTTTCATCTGGCGCCAGAGAGGCAGGGCCGTCGCCTTCAGTTGTTGCCTGATCCACGACGGCAAGATTTACGATGAATGTCTCGGCCTAGATTACACGGTCGCGCTCGACCTGCATCTTTATTTCTATACGCTCCGCGACGTGCTCATCTGGGCTATGCAGCACGGCCTCAAGGAATACCGCAGCGGGCCTCTCAACTACGATCCAAAACTGCACCTCGGTTGCAAGCTGATGCCGCTCGATCTTTATGTTATGCATACGCGAGCGTTTTTGAATCCGATTTTCCGCCGCGTGTTAAAATATTTGGAACCGACTCGGCATGACCCCGTCTTGCGCCGGTTCCCAAACGCGAACGAGCTCTGAGCAATTTCCGGGCGAGCGAACGGCGCAGCGCCGCTCTTCGATCTCAAGTTGAAATTCATCGCGCCCATCCCCATATTTGCGCCGCCAAAATCCGATCCGGCTTTGCGAAAATATTTTCGCATCCATAATAGCGCGTGATGGATCGTGGGCCCCGCCTTTTCCCGAATCCCTGGTTACTCCTCGTTTTCGAAGCGCTCTTCGTGACCGCTTCGGAGACGCTTTTGAAAGTGGGCGCGTCCAGAACCGAGCGTGTCGCGGGTTGGGAATGGACCGGACTGCTGTCGCTCGCTTCGATTTGGATTTGGTGCGCAATCGCGCTGGTGATCCTGAGCTTTCTCTGTTGGATCAACGTCCTGAAATACATCCCGCTCTCGATCGCCTTCCCGCTTTCCAATGTCGTGCATGTGCTCGTGCCGCTCAGCTGCTGGATTTTCCTTGCTGAGCACATTTCGCCTCGGCGCTGGTGCGGGATCGCAGTTGTCATCCTTGGCTTGGCCGTGGTCGCAAAGCCGGTTGCGAAAATCGAGGAAAAGCTGTGACACGTGAGCAAACGATCGTCGCCGTCTTTGTTTTCGCGACCGAAGTGATCACGACCGTCGTGGGACAGCTTCTTCTTAAGCACGCCATGGAAGGTTCGACAACCTTGGGTTTCGCTCATCCGCGCATTCTGAAGTTGTTCGGAACTGGCGTGCTCGCCCTGGCCATTTCGTTTTTTCTAACCATCGGCCTGCTGCAACATTTCGATCTCAGTTTTTTTTATCCCATTCAAGGATCGACCGTCGTGATCATCACGATCGCAGCCGCAATTTTTCTGCGAGAGAAATTGTCGCTTCAGTTAGTGATCGGTTCGCTGCTGATCAGCGCAGGGATCGTGGTCGTCTCGCTGAGTTAAGGCCGGCCAAAGCGTTTCGATGGCGGCGTGATTGATCTTTTGCGCTGCTGCAAGATCGGGCCACGCGAATTTCGGATGATCCATTTCCGAGGCGAACCGTTGCTTCCAGCGCGCGTAAGCTGGCTTGGAGAACGCGCCGCAAATGTCGCCGGTGACAATTCGGCATGCATTCCGCAACTTCGCCAAGGCCCAGACAAGATCGACAATTGCGAAGCGGCCGTTCTCCCAATTCGTTGCCGCCTGGTTGGCGCGAAGACAATCAAGGTCGATTGTGACGTAAACATCACCACCGCCAAGGTTCTTCACAAAGCTCTCGAAATGTTCGCGCCAATTCTCGCGCAGAATTGCGCCGCGACGTTTGCGATTTTTCAGCGGGTGGTCATCTGCCCATGGATGCACTTCGAGTTTTCCGGCGCGCTCGGCGCGTAAATTCCCAAATATCTGGTGCGGCCACCAGCATTCGAAATTTCCGCAACCCCAAATGCTGGCGCGCTGCACCTGCGGCAATTCGAGCGCCCGATTGACCCAACCGCCGCAACCCCATTTTGGCGGACGCACATCCCAGTCCGGATGATTGTCGAACGAAATAAGGACGACCGGCCGCGAGACACGCCGAATCCAAAGTGCGCTCAGATAATGAAAGTCGCCTGAGCCGTAAAGCAAAAATGGAGCGAGATGTTCTTCGTATTCGCGATAGAACTTGTCCATCAAACGTGCGGGCGCGGAAAATCGCAGCTGCGGTCCCCACTTTGTTGCATCCAGAGTTTGGAATGGGAGCTGGTCCCGCCTCCAGGCCCCATCCAGATCAAGATGCAACGCGGGCCGCAAACGATTTAGCGCGGGGTCACGTCGCCCCGTGCGTCTTTGCTCAACGCGAAGCGAAGATTTTCCGCCGCGGCGGCGTCATTCGGCCGCAAACGCAATGCCTCATTAAATTCCGCGATGGCCTCCGGGGTTTGTCCCAACTTCATGTAAACGACGCCGAGACTATTATGAACCGGCGCTTTCGGATCCAGCTGCGCCGTTTCCAGGTAATGCTTTTTCGCACCTTCAAGGTCGCCTTTCAAAAACAAAGCGCGGCCGAGATGGTAATGCGCTTCGGGATGCTTTGGTTTCCGCTGTAGCGCCATCTTAAACTCCGCGATTGCTTGATCGAGCTGTCCGTTAGTCGCCAGCAACATCGCATAATTGTAGTGCACCTTCCCCGACTTTGGGCTCAGCTCTATGCCTTTCTCATACTCGGCACGAGCTTCGTCTTTCCGGCCGAAGGCCTCGAGCACGTAACCATAATCAGAATGAATCTCGCCATTGCGCGGATCGTCGTGCACAGCCTGTACCATTTCGCGAGCGGCTTCATTTAATTTCGATTCCGCAAGGAAAATATGAGCCTGTCTGTAGTGAGACTGCTCCGCCGCAGGATTGAGGCGCAACGCAATTCGGTATTGCGCGGCTGCTTCGTCAAAATGATTTTCATCTTCCAAAGCCAACCCGTACCGCACATGCGCGCGTTCGCTAGCGGGCACGTCCTGAACTACAGAGGCGGCGCGTTCCACTTCGGGCGTAGTGTTTCGGGTTTGTCCGATCCAGAGGGCAGCGAGCGGAGTGACAAAAACCACTACCCATTTCAATCCATGCAGGAGCCAGCTGGGCAAAAATTGGTTGGCCTGCGCGACCGCGCTGCCACCGGTTAGTCCAAGGTGCTCGCGGGTCGAGCGTTCGCGCACTTTCCAAATGAACCCGTCGTAATAAAAATGAAGCAGTCCGGAAGCAGCTACGACACCGGTGAGCACACGCCTAACTATCTCTATCTCGGTTTCCTTAAAATATCCGAGCGAGCCGTAGGCAAAGACAAGGCCAACGTAGAGCCCAACCAACGAGCCGCTGCGGCGGAACACGAAACGCATGAAACCGCCGATGGAGCTGTCCTTTTCAACGCGGTTGCGATTGTAGATCCAGACCAGCGACAGATATTGGACGTCGTGAAATACCTCGAACAACGCGATCCCGGCGAGAATATTGGTTACTCCATTATTGCAATACCACCAGAAGGCAATGCTGGTGCTGAGTAGCGCCAGTTTTACCGGATTCGGTCGCTTGCCGGTCGTCCACATTCGCGCGAAATTTGCCAAGAACAGGACTGAAGTCGCGATGGCGGCCGCGAACATAATTTGTTGGGCGCCGCGCAAGAGCGCTGGGGCAATAAACGGACCTCCGCTCGCATAATAGGTTTCGAGCGTATCAGCCATGCGTTGCGGAGAAAGCAGCACGGCGCTCGCAAACCAGATCGCGCAGGTGGCAAAATCGAGCCGGCGCGTCAGCGCGGCGAACGACCCCGTCTTTGCGTCGTAAATTCGGCAAAACCCATACGTCTGCATCATTCCGTGCCAAACACCCCAAAAGAAGACCACCAAAACGAGTCCTTTTAGGTCCCACCATGTAAAAGCCACGCAGACCGCGACCAAAAAAATCGGGGCGAAAATAAAGCGCCAGCGAAATCGTTCGAACAGGGCGCGGTCGCCGTAAGCGCGGATCATTCCCGGCAAATGGTGTCCAGTCGCGCCAAACGCTGCCACGAAAAGGTAAATGTCCTGCGCGCGCCAACGTGCTTGGGCCAACGCAAACATTGGCACAAGCAACAGAGGTGTCGCTACGTAGAACAGCAGGTCGCGCCAGCTATCGAGAATCCACAAATTCTTTTTCGGGACGGTAGTTGGGACGGCCGGAACAGTTTGCGGGCGTGAAAATGCGCTTATCTGCTGCATGGGGCTGCGGGCCTTTATTTTCGTCAGATCGACGGAAAAATCAATCCCCTCCTAAGCGCGCCCCGCAGCAACATTGACATCTTCCATGCACGCAGTTTCTGCGCCTCGCCCGAAATTAGGGTGGAGTCGTGAATAATCATCAAACTGACGAACTGAAAGGCCGCAAGCAAAGGCGCGACTTCTATTGTGTCGTAGCCGATGCGTTCTATTTTTTCGCCCGCCGAGCCGCGATCGTTCTGGGCAGCGCCTGGGCCTTTGTGGGCGCCCTGCTCGTCATACTCGTTTGGTTGATTACCGGACCAACCTTTCACTTTTCGGATACCTGGCAGCTGATCATCAACACCGCCACGACCATCATCACATTCCTGATGGTGTTTTTAATTCAAAACACTCAGAACCGTGACGCGAAAGCGGTGCACTTAAAATTGGATGAGCTCATTCGCGCTCTCAAAGGTGCCCGCAATAAACTCGTCGACCTCGAAAACCTCTCCGAAGAAGAACTCAGGAAACTTGAAGATCAATTCCAACGGCTGCGCAAAAAAGCCGAACATGACGGAACGCACCACCGCGACGGCACAGCGCGGGAGTCCACCTGAACCGTTAACCACCGGCCTTTTCAGATTTTTCGCACGACGCCCATCGCAAAAAGACTTTGCCGCTCGGACACAACTTAAACACTTCGCAGTTGGAGCAATCCGGTTTGCGCGCATAACAACGCCGCCGTCCGTGCCAGATCAGCCAATGACTCCAGTTCGTCCAGTGCTCACGCGGCACCAGCTTCATCAGATCGCGCTCGATCTTTTCCGCGTCTTTGTGCTTCGTTAAGCCAAGCCGCTGCGAAAGCCGCGTGACGTGTGTGTCCACCACAATTCCTTCGTTTTTTCCAAACGCGTTGCCCAGCACAACGTTCGCCGTTTTTCTTCCAACGCCAGGCAGCTCGCGCAGTTCCTCCATCGTCGATGGGACCTTGCCGCCGAACTTTTCGGCAATTCTCGATGTTGCCGCGCGAATGCTCTTAGCTTTGTTCCGAAAAAAGCCGGTCGATTTAATCGCGTTCTCCAATTCTGCTTGCGAAGCATTCGCGTAATCTTTTGCGGTCCGATATTTCTTGAACAACGCCGGCGTGACCATGTTCACTCGCTTGTCCGTGCATTGCGCCGAAAGGATCGTTGCGATCAGGAGCTCGAGCGGATTCTTGAAGTTCAGCTCCGTGTGCGCATCCGGATAAACCTTTTGCCAGATTTCAATCAATCGCTCCACACGTTCGCGGGCTTTCATTCCAGCTATTATTCCTGTAGCTCATTCGGTTGCAATGCAGAGTGACGCACCAGCTTATGACGATCGGCGCCCAATCGCCACGCGCAATCGAAGATGGGCGCAGCGAACGGCGGCTTGGCTGGCGGCGCGCAATATCTCACCGAACGGCATCTCAATCGCCGGGATGTGCTGTTGCATCGCTGCCGGAATTGCGCTCGCCGCCACGTCGGTTGTTTATCACCGCCTCGAATGGTTTGTCGCCGCAGTTGGAGTGCAATTGCGTCTTACCGCAAACATGCTGGACGGGATGGTCGCATTGGCTTCCGGTCGCGCGTCCAAAGTCGGCGAACTTTACAATGAAATCCCGGATCGCGTTTCCGACGCCGCTGTGTTTATCGGGGCCGGATTCGCCTGAGGCGGGAACACAACTCTCGGTTACATCGCCACCATCTTGTCGATCTTTACGGCTTACATCCGCGCTGCCGGGAAAATCGCCGGCGCGCCTAACGAGTTTTGCGGACCGATGGCAAAACAACATCGGATGTTCGTTATCACGCTGATCTGCATTTACTCGACTTTCGCTCCGCGGTCCTGGCAAATGGTTGGATTTGATCACTCAAAGATGGGTCTGATGACTTTCGGCCTTGCTCTCGTCATCGCAGGCTCTGGTGTTACAGTCGTTAGGCGGATCGCGCGGATCGTCCGTGCATTAAAATGAGCGAAATCACACGCGAGCGGCTCTTTGGCTTTCGTCATGCCTTTGACAATGAGGTCACCATCGTTCTGACAGTCGCAGTCGTCGCGCTGCTTTTGTTGGCGCCACTTGGCGCGCCGCTTAATTTCGCACAGGCTCCGAACAATCGCGAAGGGTGGTCGCAGATCGTGCAAAGCGTGGAATCTTCGGTGCGCGCTCTGGCCGCTCAGTCTTGCGCGGAGTAGCGCTCAAGCTTTTGCGCGAGGTTCGGCGGGACGTGCGTGACGATGAGCGCCCGGTCGCCTTCGTACTTCAACTCGAGCACGTGACCGACTCGATGAATTTCCGCGATCAACGCTGTTTCATTTGCCGGAATGCGGAAGCGCGAACGTAATCGCCAGGAGCTGAGCGCTTGCTGCAAAGCCTGGATCAATTTATCGACGCCCTCGCCAGTGCGCGCGGAAATGGCCACGCTCCCCGGAAAACGTTTCACATAGCTCTCGGACAACTCGCGATTGTCCAGATTGTCGATCTTGTTGAAAACAATCAGCGTTTGTTTGCCAAACGCATCGAGCTCCTTGATCACGGCATCGACTGCTTCCATCTGCTCGTCCACACGCGAATGGCTCAGATCGACAATGTGAATGAGGAGATCAGCTTCGCTCACTTCCTCTAGGGTTGCTTTGAACGATTCAATCAATGTGTGCGGCAGTTTGCGCAAAAACCCGACCGTATCAGTGAGGAGAACGCGCTGTTTGTTAGGCAAAAGAAAACTGCGCGTGGTCGGGTCGAGCGTGGCGAAAAGTCTGTTTTCGGCGACAAGGTCCGCGCCGGTGAGCAAATTGAGCAGCGTCGATTTACCCGCGTTCGTGTAGCCCACCACCGCTGCGACTGGCCATTGATGACGTTTGCGACCCTGCCGCTGCACCGCGCGCGTTTTCCGCACCGATTCTAGTTCGCGCTCAAGCCGCGCGATGCGCTCTTGCACACGGCGACGATCGACTTCCAATTGCGTTTCGCCAGGACCGCGCGTTCCGATTCCGCCGGTCTGTCGCGAAAGGTGATGCCACATTCGCGTTAAACGCGGCAGCAAATATTGCAGCTGCGCTAACTCAATCTGCAATCGGCCTTCCCGGCTGCGCGCACGCTGCGCAAAAATGTCGAGTATCAATTGCGTACGATCGAGAACTTTCCGCGCGAGCAAATTTTCCAGATTGCGCCCCTGCGCGGGAGAAAGTTCATCATTGAAAATCACGGAGGTCACTTGTCGATCTTGGAGTGAATCCTTAATCGCTTCGGCTTTGCCTTTTCCGATGTAGTACGGCGCCGTCGGCTTCTGGAGCTTTTGCGTGACTGTGTCGACTACTTCAGCGCCCGCGGAATTTGCCAGTTCGGCGAGTTCCTCCAGCGAGTCGTGCAAGTCCCACTTCGAGACGCCTTTCTTTTCCAGGCCAATTAAAAGCGCGCGCTCGTGTGTTTTTTGCGGACGAGTTTCAATCATTCCCTTGCGCAACCCCGAATGCTTTCAGGCGTTGCGAGATCCATTTCACAGCTTCGGTGTGAGTAAGAAGCGATAAATTCAGCGGTTGAAAACTAGTTTGCCGCCGAAACCAGGTCAACTGCCTTTTGGCATACCGACGGGTCCCTTGTTGAATCGCGGCAACGCATTGCAAGATCGACATCTTGCCGGCGAGCAGCTCGCGAATCTCACGCAACCCGATCATTTGCGACGCGGTCGTGCTCATCGCACCGGCCGTACGCACCTCTTCAATTACGCCTTTCTCAAACATCGCGTCCACTCTGCGATTGATTCGCTCGTAAAGGTCCTCGCGATCGCGAAAAACGAAGATGCCTGTTGTAGCCAGGATGGCTGATCGCGGCCAGCCGCAGTCAGCGACCCCGGCCACAGATTTCCACTCGCTGCGTTGCACCGAAGCCGGTTTCCCGCTCGTTAGGCAAATCTCGATCGCGCCCAGTAATCGCCGGCGATTTTTCATGTCGATCTTGCGAGCGGTTTCGGGATCGATTTCGGCAAGTTTGACGCGCAATTGATCGAGACTCAGTTCGTTCAATTGCGCGCGCAGTTTCGGATCAATCGCGGGCAGCGGCGTCAACCCGTGCGTCAATGCTTTAATGTAGAATCCGCTCCCGCCCACGACGATCGCCAATTTCCTGCGCAAATGAATCTCGTCGATGGCGCGGCGCGCGAGCCGGCGAAATTTTTCCGCGTTCATTTCTGCCAAGATCGACATTGTGCCGACGAGATGATGCGGCACTTTGGCGAACGTTTGGGCGACCGGTTTCGCGGTCAGCAAATTCTGGCCTCGATAGATTTGAAATGCATCGGCGCTGACAATTTCGGCGTCGAATTCCTGCGCGACGTCGGCGGCGATTTCAGATTTTCCGATGGCCGTAGGCCCGACAATGAAAAAAACGTTTTTCACAAAGGAATTTGTTCCGAAAACAAAAACCGGGAGACGCGCTTTCGCCTCGTCTCCCGGTTTGGAATTTTGTCGGATTAACTTCTCGGCTGATGCTCGCTCGTCTTCGCGCCGCTGACCACGAGTTTGCGGCCGAGGAATTCTTTATCGTGCAATTCCTCCACCGCTCGTTTCGCTTCTTCGACGGTCTGCATTTGCACAAAGGCGAAACCCTTGGAGCGCTGGTTGTGCCGGTAACTTACGACCTCGGCGTTTTGCACGTGGCCGACGCCATTGAACAGGTCGAAGAGATCGCTCTCCGTCGCGTCGAAGGACAAATTGCCGACGTAGAGCCGCGGCGACGTGACTTCGACCGTTTCAGGTTTGCGTGTGGGCCGCGGCTGTTGTTGCGAACCGTTGCGCGATGCAGTGGCCGGCTTCTTTGTGCTTTTGCCGTTTCCAAAAAGTGCAGCGAGCCGCTGCCAGAATGTTTTCTTGGGCGCTTTCGCGGTCAGGCGCGGATAGCGCGCCCGGCGATCGCCCATCTGTCGAGAACCGCCACGCGAACGGCGCGGGCGTCTCCCGGATGTATGAGAGTTCATATTGAATATCTTGAATGTTTAATCGATTGTTAAGTGGGCGGAGCGCATCTGATGGTGCACTGTCCGCGGCGCGCGAACCTCGCTCGGTTCGTTCCACCAAATTGCAAGCAGTCTGCGACGCCGCCGGAAACTCCGCCTCGTCGTATCGGAAAAACATCGAACCGCGAACCGTCACAGTCAGCCAACGAAGCAGCGAAGATGCAAAACCGCGCATCATAACCTCGAAAAAACCTGAATCATGGAAAGCGGACGTCCGAAGGATCGACTTAGATTCCCGACATCTCTGTGCTGATTATCGCGTGCAATGGAGGCAATTGCAAGCGAAAGGAGCAGCCGCCGCGGCGGGTGAAGATGTCGATCTTATTTGTTATGACCCGATCGCAAGAACCACTCGATGAAACGCGGGAGGCCTTCCCGGAATTTCGTTTTGGGATCGTAACCCAGCAGCTTTTTCGCTTTCGAAATGTCGGCGCAGGTTAGCGGCATATCGCCCGCCTGTTCGGGCAACTGCTTGATCTTCGCCTTTTTGCCAAGCGCGCTTTCAATTGCCGAGATCAAATCTTTGAGCCGAATAGTTTCGCTCTCGCCCAGATTGAAGATGTCGAATAATGGCCCTTCGTATTTAAGGCCGGCCAGCGTCCCCTGAATGATGTCGTCGATGTACGTATAGTCACGGCGCGTGGTGCCATCGCCGAATTGGTCAATCGCTTCGCCGGCGTAAATTCTTCTCGTGAATTGATGGATCGCCAAGTCTGGACGCTGACGAGGCCCGTAAACCGTGAAGTAACGCAGCACGACCACCCGCATCTGATAGAGGTGGGAAAAAGTGGAACAGAGAAATTCGCCCGCAATTTTGGTGGCGGCATACGGGCTGAGTGTCTGAGTAAGGTGTTGATCTTCCGAAAACGGAACTTTCTTTAACGCGCCGTAAACCGACGAGCTCGATGCGAAAATAAATCGCTCGACCCCGGTGAGACGCGCCGCGTCGAGCAAATGCAACGTGCCGGCGACGTTTGTATCGTAGTAAAGCTGCGGATTTTGAATCGACGGCCGAACCCCTGCGCGCGCAGCCAGATGCGCGATGGTTTCAAATTTTTGGCGGTGGAATAAATTCCGCACGGCCGCGCTATCGCGAAGATCGACATGATGGATTTCGACGTTGTGAGAAACGCGAGCGATGTTGTCCCGCTTAATTTGCGGATCATAAAAATCGTTGAAATCGTCGAGGATGGCCACGTCGTGACCGGCGGAAAGCAGCTTTTCGGCAAGATGCGACCCGATAAACCCGGCCGCACCAGTGACCAAAATTCTCATTAACACGAATAAACACCAATGGAGGGGAAGAACGGCAAGTTGTTTTATGACTCGTGTCGACTTATGCCCATTCGCGGTTAGTCAATGAAGAAGTCAATCGCGCTAAGCGCAGCCGCGTTCCTAACGGTGTTTGCGGCGACGCTGGCGATCAAACTTTCGCCGGAATTGACCCGACCCAAGCATGTCGATCTTGCGTTTCGGATTCCCTCGCCGCTCGAACTGGTCTCGCTTCCTGCGGCGGCGCGTTTTGACTTTCCACTCGGCAGCGAAAACGCCGCGATGAGCTACAACGCGCAACACTTCACGGAAAATCACCATCTCGGAGAAGATTTAAATGGGATCGGCGGTGAGAACAGCGATTTGGGCGACCCTATTTATGCGATCGCCGATGGACGTGTCTTGCTCGCCCGCGACGGCGGACCCGGCTGGGGCAACGTCATGATCGTGTTGCACGCCTATGTCGAAAACGGCGAACGCAAGTATGTGCAATCGTATTATGGGCACATCGAAAAGATGCTCGCCCAGGCGGGCGAGGATGTGCGGCGAGGTCAGCAAATTGCGACGGTTGGGACCGCGAACGGCCTCTACTTTGCCCATCTCCATTTTGAAATGCGCGAATTTCTGACGCCGTTTATCGGCCCGGGCTATCGCAACGACACGCGCGGTTGGCTCGATCCAACGGCGTTCATTAATCAGCATCGCGGCGCGCCGGAAGACGATGTGGGGCGAATACCGATTCGTTAGGCAACAGAAAACGCTCAACGTCCAACATCCAACGCTTAATCACACAATCGCGTTAGGAGAATTTCCGCCAATGCGCTAACAAATAAATCCAATTAATCGCCAGAAAAGTGGCTACGAGAGTGCGGACGAAGATTTTCTCTGCGGAAGTAAAATGCGCGATTCGCAAACGGGGTGATTGCATTATGAGGACGGTGACCGCGTAAGCGTTAAAGACCGACAAGGCGCAGAGGACCGCGGAAGCAAGCGGGTTCCAGCGTAGTGCAGCGATGAAGTGGCCGTGCAGAAATTGAATCGCCGATCTTGTCGCGCCACAGGTTAGGCAGGGAAATCCGGTGAGATCATGAAACACGCACCGTGGCCACGGCAAACCGAGCGCAAACCAAACCGCCGCCAGGCCTAACGAGCCAAGCGAGACACTCAGCCAGATTAGCTCGTGATCGGGTTCATTCGGCGCAAGATAGCGGCGCGTCAGTTGCATCAACGTGGATCACCGGTTTGCGCCGTGAAGCCCAAAAGTGAGCGCCGGTATCAGCACTGCCAAAAAAATCGCACCGCCGCAACAAACAATCACCGGCAGCAACACAGCCAGAGTCGCCCGTCCCGTGTCCGTTTCGTGGGCTCGCGCCAACCCGATACAGTAGAGGACGATCTTCCAGATTCCAACAATGAGTCCACCACAAAACGGAATGACAAGAAGCGGATTAATCGATCCGCCTGCGAAACAAATCACTCGAAACGTCGTCTCAAACGATTGCTTCGCGCCGCCCACCATCATCAAGCAGAGGTGAAAAATCGCCGAGCTGACGAACGTTCCGATGGCGACGAGAACGGGCGCCAAAATCAAGAGCGCGATCCAGCCGAGGCCGCCGATGAGATGGGCGAGGTCGGCCTGTCTGTTTGCGAACAACGGGAACGATCGAAGAACAAAGTTGTAAATCACGGCGAAAATCGTGCCGAAAGTTCCGCCGATGATGGCGTAGATCAGCGGCTCGCCCAGGCCGCCTTCGCGTTTCATGGCGGCGAAGGCAGCCGTTGGTTTGCTTAGGACCATCTGCAAAGTTTCGATGAAAGCGCTCAACAATCCTTTTTGCTGCCGCAGATCCCATGGCAATCCGCTGCGCGGCGCAGGAGCTTCCAATGGCGTTCCAGCGGGTCGAGGCGGGCTTGTTGATATTGGCCCGACCTGCGGAGGCGGCGCCGGGGCCGCCGCTGCGATATCCGCGGCGAACTCGGGAAATTGCGAAAGCGGCTGCCAGTTGGCCATGCCATCGCGCCAACCGAGGTCGCTCGGCCCGAACCTGCCGCTGCGAAGACCTTCGCGAACTTGTTCTTCAGGAAAGGCGCCCAGACTCATTGCGCCCCGACTAACGTGGATCATGGCCATAGCCTTTGCGTTTTAGTTAGGCTCGGCGGCAAAGTCAATGCGCGTTCGCCCGCGCGTTGAGCGATTTCGAAAGTGCAACTCAATCGAAGCGATTCGTCTTGTCCGGCTTATCCAGCGCACGCCAAAAATACCACGCTGCGGCCGAGCGATAAGGCCGCCATTTCTCACCAAGCTTCATCAGCTGCTTGGGCGTGGGCAGTTTGCGCCGGCCGAAAGTTTTCGCGAAACCTTTGCGCACCCCGTAATCGTGCACCGGCCATACGTCGCGCCGGCCGAGATCGAAGAGCAGCAACATCTCAACCGTCCAGCGGCCAATCCCGCGCACGGTGATCAGGCGCTCGATAATTTCCTCGTCGGTCATTTTCGCAAGAGAGCGCGCCGACGGCACAGTGCCGTCGATTGTTTTCACGGCGAGATCTTTCAACGCTGCAACTTTGCT
>Ga0070717_10000535_pt1 | contig 24038 bp, 27 predicted proteins | sample LARL113metaG_FD_71366 | JGI IMG/M metagenome (GOLD analysis project Ga0070717, IMG submission 71366) | Corn, switchgrass and miscanthus rhizosphere microbial communities from Kellogg Biological Station, Michigan, USA - LAR L11-3 metaG | ecosystem: Host-associated > Plants > Roots > Rhizosphere ...
GGCGAGCCGCACAAGAAGCTCGCCACCGTGGAAGCGCTCGCGGAAAAAATGCTACGGCTCGGGGCTGATCGCGATGCCATGATCGTTGCCTTCGGTGGCGGAGTGGTGGGAGATACCGCCGGGCTGCTCGCCTCCCTCTACATGCGCGGGGTTGATCTGGTGCAAATTCCCACAACCGCGTTGGCCCAGGTTGATGCCGCGATCGGCGGCAAGACCGGTGTCAATCTGCGTGGCGGCAAAAATCTGCTGGGGACATTTCACCAGCCGCGCGCGGTGCTGATCGACCCTTCGGTTCTCGGCACATTGCCCGAACGCGAATTTCGCGCTGGATTGTATGAATCTTTGAAGTGCGGTGTGATCGGCAACCCAGAGCTATTCGAGTTTTTAGAGAAAGCCGATGCGAAGCAGCTTCGTCGTAACCGTGAAAAGATCGAATGGGTGATCGCCCAATCTGTGAAATTGAAGGCGAAGGTCGTTTCATCCGACGAGCGCGAAGGCGGCTTGCGTCGTGTGCTCAATTTTGGCCACACCATCGGCCACGCGCTCGAGGCCGAAACCAATTACCGTCATTTTCTCCACGGGGAAGCCGTGGCTTGGGGAATGATTGCGGCAGCGCACATTGCCGAAGCCGTCGGCCGACTCGATCGAAGAGATGCTACCCGCATCCGCAGCGCGGTGCTTAACCTCGGGCCGCTGCCAAAAGTCGACGTGCGCAGCCGCAGCGTCTTACGGCTTATCCTCTCTGATAAAAAAACTCGGGGCGGAATTGTTCATTTCATTCTGCCAACGACGATCGGCAACGTGGAAGTGGCGAATGACGTACCCGGCGACGTGGTTTGTGAGGCAGTTGAAGAGTTGCGGCGCCTGTCGTCAGGGATGGCCACATAGAGGCTCGTGTGGGGACGGGTCTCTGACCCGTCCAGCCGAGCACGGCGCGGCGGCACTGAGATAATCTTGCTTCTTTAAGTGTGAGCGGACAATCCAAGAGCGAAATAATTGGCGCTTCACCTGAAGGCGCCACGGATAGAGAAACAGCCGCTCGCGCTGTCCGCGAGATGTTCAGCTCCATCGCGCCGCGTTACGACCTTCTCAATCATCTCCTCTCTTTCAATATCGACCATCTGTGGTGGCGGCGCACCGCGCAGACCTTCGCTCACATTCTCACCCAACCCGATGCCCGCGTTCTAGACCTGTGCTGCGGCACTGGCGACATGGCATTTGCTTTTCATCGCCGAGCTGGGAAGATTCAGCCACGAATATTGGGCATCGACTTTTCCCATCCCATGTTGCAGCGTGCCAGGGCGAAATCAAAAGCGACAGCCTTGCGCTGGGTCGAAGGCGACGCGCTGCGGCTTCCATTTCCGGATTCGCGATTTGATCTGGTTGCGTCAGCATTCGGCTTTCGCAACCTGGCCGACTACGATGCCGGCCTGCGCGAGATCGCGCGTGTGCTGCGTCCAGGCGGCCAGTGCGGCATTCTCGATTTTGGCGAGCCTGGAGGATTCATCGGAAAACTATATCGCGTCTATTTCAAGCACGTGCTGCCCAAGGTGGGTACAGTCTTCTCCGGCGTGAAGGGACCGTACGCGTACCTGCCGGCCTCGGTCGAGCGCTTTCCCCACCCTGACGAACTGCTCGAGCGCATGCGAAAGGCGGGATTTCAGAATGTTTCATGGACGCCCTATACCTTTGGAATTGCAGGATTGTATCGAGGGAGAAAATAATCGCGAAGCGCGTAGCGACAGCCGCCCTCGGCTGTCAGGTCGAGCGAAGCTCGACGGCTACAATGACCCACAGCATCACGATTTCGCTGCCGCCTTCAGTAACTCCGCCAGCTTGCTGATGTCCTCGCCCGTCGTATCGCCGATCGCTATGTAACGCAGCCCGCCTTCTGTCCAAGTTTCGTAATTGAAGGAAACATGTTTCCGCACGCCTGACCCGGACCGCAAAGCCGGCGCCGCGTGTTCCTGGAAGATAAAGACGGAAACATAATGTTTGCGGACCTGGAAAATGAGTTCCGCTCCCGGAGCCTGCCCCAGATAAGCCATCCGTCCGCCCACCAGCGTGAACTCGGTATTCTGCAGCTCAGGAAGATTGAAGGTAAAGGGAATCTTGCCTTGAAACCACGGCTTCACAGTATGACGATCAGACGAAGCCACATCAACTGTGTTGGGGCTGGCCAGCGCAGCCACATGAAGGTCCGCGACCTCGCTGAAGGCCTGGTCCTGGCCCAGTCGCTGGCCTCCGATATACCAACTCAATAGCGTCGCTACGAGCAAAGTGGCCAGAACTGCGGAAACGGCCATCCACGCCCGGCCTACCCACGGGCGCGGCTGCTTTAGCAGTTTCTGCTGAATGCGCTGGCGAAATTCAGAGCTCGGGTTGTAACGCTTTCCTGCGGATTGCGTCGCGCGCTTCATCTGCACACGGATGAGCACATCGGTCGCGCATGGCGGGCAGCCGCGAACATGAGCGTCGATGGCCTTCATCTCGCTCGAGGGAAGTTCTCCGTCAAGATATGCATCGAGTCTTGCGGTGAATTCGTCTGCCATCGTTATCTCCCGAGTTTCTTCTGAAGAAGTTCGCGCAGTGCTCTCCGGGCGCGCGACAGCCGCGACATCACTGTGCCGATTGGAATTGAAAGCGTGTCCGCGATTTCCTGGTATGACATTTCTTCCACGTCGCAAAGCAGCAACACCTCGCGAAAATGGAGGGGCAGCTCATCAATCGCAGTTTGCAGCAGGTGTTCCTGTGATTTGTCTATGAAAATGCTCTCCGGTGTGCCTGCGCTGGACGGAATCTCCGGCGCATCGTCAGCATCGAGTGGCACCGAGGCCCCCATTTTCAAACCTGTGCGCGAAGTGAGGAACGTGTTCCGCAGGATGCGGTACATCCATGCGCGGAAGTTCGTACCTGGTTGAAACGAAGTCAGCCCGCGTAATGCCTTCGCGTAAGTCTCCTGAACCAGATCCTCGGCTTCACTGCGTTCCTTCGTAAGCCAGTGCGCGAAGTTGTAGAGCTGGTCAAATAGCGGCATCGCCAGCTCTTCAAACGCCGCCGCCGTCAAACGGTCCTTCGCCACCTCCATAGAGTAAACCAGGGAAGGGAAGTTTTATTCCGTACACGCAGGAGCGCTGTTCAGAAGTACTACGGATGGCCAATTGAAATGGATTATCGACAACTGAACTTTCCCGTCAGGTATACCTGCGAATTAGGAAATCCTGAAAGATGATGAAACTTGGCAGGTTGTCGTTTATCCTCGTCATCTCCCGCCTAAGGGCAGTCTGGGGGGGGAAGCCAGCCCTGTACGGTGATGGAGGTTATCTATAAAAAATCAGGGAGCGTCACAGGATGATAGCTTCGACGCTCCCTCTCAGATCATCATTGCTTAGAACGAGAAATCGTGGACCATCCTCACGCTCTCAGCGGTCACTGAACCCAGACCGTAGGCCGCACCGGCAATAGCTGTGCCGCTACTTCCCGTAGTGAGAGTTCCGCTTGCATTCACCGCCGCTTCGATGGAGATGGTGTACGTGCCCACTCCAACGTTAGGGAAGATAAAGTTAAAGCTGTGGGCGCTGGTAGTTTGAAGAACGAGTTGCAGCGTCGAGTCGAAGTTGCAAGTTCCGGTGATGATTCCCACGGTGACAACGCAGCTGCTGAGAGTTTGGCTCAGCGTCTGAACGCGGGAATCCAGAACCACGCCGTAATCACCGTTCGTATCTTTGGTGCATCCCAGGATTTGGTCAGTGCAGTCGGCGATCGGGTCGGCAATCTGAACCACCGTATTAGTATTTGGGTCTCGCAGAACGGCACGCAGATATACCGCTCCTTCAGCCGTTGCCGTGGAAGAACCGCCGGAAGAGGTTTTCGTCTTCGTGTTTGTGTATAGGCCGGTCACAAGCGAAGGCGTAACGAATATAGATTGGCTATTCGAGACCTTCATCGTAGTCTTCATGATCTGCGCAAAGTTGTCGCCTGTGACATCTACCGACGCGCCACTAAATATGTCGTGGCAGGTTACGGGTACTGTGTCACCGATGTTTGATGTGCCGTTGACGATACACCCTACCGCCGTGCTGATGGCTGCTGTAGCTTTGGAACTTGCAGTCTGAGCGAAGGTGAGAGGTGCGCTTAATAATGATGCGAATACCATTGCTGCTGTCAGTGTCCGCACGCATGCCTTGCCAGTCGCTAGCAGTTTCATGGACTCCTCCGTTTGTAATTTCACAAATCCTGTGTTGGAAGTGGCTTGCGGCGAACTTTAGATCAGGACGTGCCGGAGGAACAAGGCACGAAGGGGCATATAAGGCGTAAAAGGATGGGCACTACTGACTGATCATTTGGCCACTTATCGCGATGAACGGTTTCCCGATTGTGACCATGCGCGAGGAGGTTACCTGATTCGCTATCCGGCGGATCGCTGCGCAGCAGCCTGCTGCCCAGACCGGAAGCAATCGGCAAAAGCATCCGCAATCGTATAGCGCATCACGTCTTCATATTTCGATCCCAGAAAATTTCGCAGCCGGTCGGTGTTCATGATGTATTCGCCCGTCATGTAGGGAACAGCCTCGGGCGGATTGGCTGAAATTCCAGCTTTCCACAAAAATTTCAATACTCTGCGAAAAAGCGATTTAGTGGGCACACGAAAAAGCTTAGCCTGCGCCATCTCGACGCATTGTTCGAACGTCAGCGGCTCGCCTCGCCCTGCCACGTTTAATATGGTCAGCCTCTGTGCTTCGGGCTCCGTCTTTCGCAGGATGAAAGCAATTAGCCGCGCCATATCGTCGACATGGACGAACTGTAGGCGATTCTCCAAATACTTTCTTCCGTACGGCAGCATGCAGGGGAGGCGCTTGCCTTTTTCTCGCATGCGTTGCGCGCGATTGCTGCGGCCGTTTGGGGTGCCGCGAAACGAGCCAACCAAATAATTCTCCACGCTGGCTCCCGCAAAAATATGCGGACGCAGCATGTAAACACTGCATCCCCGCAGCGACGGCGCGCGCTGCTGCACCACGCGATCAGATTCCATCTTGTGAATCGCGTAAGGCAGAGTGTGGGCACCGAGCGGAAAATCCTCCGTGACCAATCCCGTAAGGTCCGAACCATACGCCGATACGCTGCTCGGGAAAATGAATTTCTCGACCACCGCAACATCGCGGTTGGCTTCGGTGATTGCTTCCATCACCCGCGCGGTTCCTGCCACGTTGATCTGCCACATTCGGTCAACGTCCAGTGCTCCCGTGCGAACTGGATCGATGACGAATGCGAGATGCACAACCGCAACCGGACTGGTCTGACGCATCAACAAGTAGAGCTGGCGGCAGGATTCTTCTTGACCCAGGTCCATGCGTTCAAAGCTGAACGGAAAATCGGTTTGAGGCGGGCTCAGATCAATTCCAAGAACATTGAAGTCGGCCAATTGCGGCAGAAGTCGAAGGCCGAGATTCCCGGAGATTCCCGTGACCAGAACCGTTGGTTTCGTTTCGGCCATTTACTTCGGACCAGATTCAGGACCCTTTGCCGGCGGCTTGCCTCCAGGCTGGGCTGGCGTTTGCTGGGGCCCAGCAGAGCCCTCGCCAAAATATTTTTCATCGAGCACCGGGTTGGATAACTGCTGGACTGCTTGCATCGAATCCTGCATTTTCTGCTGGCGCAAAGCATTGTGAATCTCTTCGTGCACCTTTTCGAGCGGCAACGTATCCTTTTCGCCGACCTTATAAACAAAATATCCGTTCGGGCCGGAGATGAGTTGTGAAACTTCGCCTGATTTCAGATCAAATACGGCGCCCTGATCGGCCGGCAGGCTGCTGCGCCGTACTTTACCCAGCTTGGTGCTGGGAGGATTCGCTTTAAGGCCGCCTGTGGTAAACGCCTCTTGCTGCAGTTTGTCGAAATCCTCGCCAGATGTGGCGCGGGTCTGCAGGGCTTCGGCTTCCTTCTTCATCGCTTCATCAGCTTCGTCCTGACGTTTCTTGGTTTCTTCATCACTCAGTTTCTCCTTCGGCGGTTCCAACTGCTTGCTGTGGGGAATAAAAAGACGCTGCAAGTCGGCCTCTTGATACGCTGCGTCGTTCTTCTTGTAGTAATCCTGAATCTCGCTTTCGGGAACTTGCGCGGCCTTCTCTTGCAGGTCTTGCCCGAGCACTTGAGCCAACACCTGCATCCGCCCGATCTTCATGAGCTCTTCGTAGTGTGGTCCCTTATCCAGACCCATCTTGCGGGCCTCATGAGCCATGACGATTAGGTTGGCATATTTTGTGGCTACTTGCCGGCGGGCATTCGCGGGGATTTGCGGTGCAACCGCATTTAGCAACCTTTCGAACTCGGCGCGCGTGACCACGGTTTTACAATCTGCCGATTTGGCTGCCTCCGCTGTTGCGTTGTCGCAAACGTTCTTGATGGTGATGACCGGTGCGGCAGGCGGAACCTGCGCGGCCTCGGAAGCTTTCGCAGCGGGTCCGGTAGTCTCGGCTTTCGGGGCGGCTGGTTTCTGCGGGGTGGCGGGCTTTGGGCTCGAGGTCTGCCCCCAGGCCGCCAAAGCGCAAAATAACAGACAGACTAACGCACGATGAAGCATAAGCTTGGAAGTCTCCAGAGATATATGGAAGGTACTTGGAGAATCGTAGCACAGATGCGGAGCTCAGTCCTCGAATCCCCGGCATTTAAAGTGCGGCAGCTATAATTCCTCTATGTCCGGTTCCCTGGCCCTTTACGGCTCCGAGTCGATGCGTGCTGAGAAACGCGGTGTTGCCGGGAACTCGGTCTTGGCGGCGATCGCAGTTACGGCGCTGAAGATAGCCGTCGGATTAGCCACCGGAAGCTTAGGCATTCTCTCCGAAGCCGCGCATTCGGGACTTGACCTGATCGCGGCGGTGATTACGTTGTTTTCAGTGCAGGTTTCAGACAAGCCCGCCGATGCCGATCATCAGTACGGGCATGGCAAAGTCGAAAATTTCTCCGCTTTCATCGAAACCGGATTGCTGTTGCTGACCTGCATTTGGATCGTCTACGAAGCTTTTAAGCGCCTCTTCTTCCACCATGTAGAAATCGAGCCCAGCCTCGCCGCCTTCCTTGTCATGTTCTTCTCCATGATCGTGGATTACTGGCGCTCGCGGGCCTTGGGCAGAATCGCCGCGAAATACGACAGCCAGGCTCTCGAGGCGGACGCGCTTCATTTCTCTACTGACATTTGGTCTAGCGGTGTGGTCGTGCTGGGTTTGTTGCTGGTTATGGTTGGCCGGACCTACGGTATCGGCTGGCTTCGCGATGCCGACCCCGTCGCCGCGCTCTTCGTGGCAGGAGTCGTCGTGTATGTGAGTTGGCGTCTGGCGCGGCGAACTATTGATGCCTTGCTCGACGCGGCGCCTGCGGGAGTGCGCGGCAGGATTATTGCCGCCGTTCGGCGGGTAGATGGCCTGCTCGAGATTGATCGTGTTCGCATCCGCCGAGCTGGCAACCGCTACTTTGCCGATCTCTCTATCGGGCTGGCGCGGAATGTCACTTTCCAGCGCTCCGAGCAGGTCTCCGATGCCGTGACCGCCGCAGTTCATGACGTGCTGCCCGATGCCGACGTTGTAGTCCACTCCATTCCTCGCGCCGTGAACACCGAGAACATCTTCGACCGCGTCCGCGCGGTCGCTACCCTGCACAATTTGAATGTCCACGACGTGAGTGTGCAGGACCTTCGCGGCAGTCTGCACGTGGAGCAGCACCTGGAACTTGACGAACGTCTGACCTTAAAAGAAGCTCATGATCGCGTGACGCTTCTGGAATCGGAAATCCGGCACGATGTCCCGGAAATTTCCTCCATCTTGACCCACATCGAAAGCGAACCGGCCACGATTGAAACTGGAGACGAAGTCGCGCGCGACGCCGATCTCGAGAAACGCCTTAAAGCCATCGCAGCCGAGTTCCCGGAGATTCTCGATATGCATGACGTGCAGATGAAGCGCGTGCGCGGCCGTTTGTACGTCTCGTGCCACTGCACCATGTCCGACGAACTGCCGCTATCACGCGTGCACGACATTCAGACAGAACTGGAAACCCGGTTCAAACGGGAAGCGCCGGAACTGTTCCGGGTTTTAATTCATCCAGAACCAAGGACCGATAACCGAAGGTAGTACAGAGAATAAATCTATGGGCGAAGCACGCGCCACTTGGGTAGATGAAGAGCGTTTTGTGGGGCAAGCCAGTTCGGGTCACGGCATTGTGGTCGATGGCGCGCAGGTGAAGTCGGGAAATAGCCCCATGGAACTGGTGCTAATCGGCTTGTGCGGATGCACAGCGATCGATGTGGTCAGCATTCTTCGCAAGAAGCGTGAACCATTTACCAGCGTCGAAGTTCGTGCCCAGGCGGAACGCGCGCCCGAGCCACCAACTGTTTATACCGACATTAAGCTTGTCTACCGCGTGGGAGGCAAGGTTTCACACAAAGCAGTCGAAGACGCGGTGCGCCTCTCAGAAGAGAAATATTGCTCAGTGGCCGCCATGCTGAATAAAACCGCGAAGATCAGCTATGAGATCGAGTACGCCGACTGAAATCGATGTAGGCGCGGGCGTCCTCGCCCGTGCTCAGCTATCTTCGCGCTATTCTCTCCGCGATCCACTCTCCCGCTTCTCCAGTCCCTAAGCTGCCGCCTACATCCTGTGTTAGCTTTTTCTGTTGCACCGCGGCCAACACCGCCGCTTCAATCTCGTCACCTTCGGAGGTCATTCCCAAATGCGCCAGCATCATGGCCGCAGTCAGAATCGCACCAAACGGATTGGCCACGTTCTTACCCGCAATCCCCGGAGCCGAGCCGTGTACCGGCTCAAACATCGACGTCTTTCCGGGATGAATATTCCCGCTTGCCGCCATGCCCAATCCACCCTGCACTCCTGCGGCAAGATCGGTAATGATGTCGCCGAACATGTTGTTGGTCACGATGACATCAAATTGCCGTGGGTCCCGCACCATCTGCAGGCAAAGCGCATCCACATACATGTGTTCTGAGGTAATCTGCGGATATTCACGCGCCACTTCTTTGAATGTGCGCTGCCACAGACTGCCGGCATGGGTCATTGCGTTTGACTTGTCACACATGAGCACGCGGCGGCGCGGCGAGCCATCCTGCTTGGCGTGGCGCTCGCAATAATCAAAGGCGTATCTGATAATCCGCTCCACTCCCTTGCGAGTATTTATGTCTTCTTGCGTGGCAACCTCATCTGGCGTGCCCTGCTTGAAGACCCCGCCGAGATCGCCATACACGCCTTCCGTGTTTTCCCGGATCACCACAAAATCGACATCCTTCGGCTCGACGCCTTTCAGTGGGCAAATCGAGGCATCCAACAACTTCACCGGCCGCACGTTCGCATAAAGATCCATCTTGAATCTCATGCCGAGTAGGATTTCTTTTGCATGAACATTGGACGGCACACGTGGATCGCCAAATGCGCCCGCCAGAATGGCATCGAAGTCGCGCGCCAGCATAGCGAAACCATCAGGTGGAACGGTCACTCCGTCTGCGCGATAACGGTCTGCACCCCAATCGAAGTAGCTCAATTCCACCGGCGCGCCACTCGCCTCGATGGCCTTTACCGCCTGTGGGATAACTTCTTTGCCGATCCCGTCTCCGGGAATGACAGCGATCCGTTTCTTTTGATTCACGGGAGGAAAAGGTATCACAGCAGGGAATTCCCGCGAATAGAAGGCAGGCGAGTTTTGCGAACGTTGACCGGCTCATCCGCCCCCTCCGGCTTCGCTATAATCGAAGATTGGATATGAGTACAACGGAACTACATGAGGAGGTGACTTTAGCGGCCGGCGCTGTTGACGTGCGCCCAGAATTCAGGGCGTTGATCTCCGAATGCGGCATTTATGAGCTCGCGTCGCGCGCCGAAATCAAATTAACCGGCCGCGACCGCGTGCGCTGGCTGAATGGCATGGTCAGCAACAACATTCGTGACCTGGCGACAGGCCAGGGTGTGTATGCGTTTTTACTGAATGCGCAGGGACACATAATGGGCGATCTATATGCCTATAACCGCGGCGAGTCCCTGCTGGTGGAGACGGATCGCGCGCAGCTCGAAAAAGTGCTCTCAGTTTTTCGCAAGTACATCATCATGGATCAGGTCGAAATCGAAGATATCAGCGAAAAGCTGATCTCTATTGGGATCGCCGGACCACGCTCCGGAGAGGTGCTGAAAGCCGCCGGTTTTCAATTTTCGCAGCTAGAGGCGCTCCAGTTCACGGACATCACCTGGCAGCAAATCAGTGTGACTCTAGTGCGCCACGACAATCCTTTGCTCGAATCGTACGAACTGTGGAGTGCACCCGGTGATACAAAAACTTTGTGGGAGGCACTGGCGAGCGCCGGAGCCGCACCGGTGAGCGAAGCAGCAGTCGAGTTGCTCCGCATTGCGGCTGGAATTCCGCGCTACGGACAGGACATCCGCGAGCGCGACCTGCCGCAGGAAACCGAGCAGTCGCGAGCTCTGAGTTTTACCAAAGGCTGCTACATCGGCCAGGAGATTGTCGAGCGCATTCGCTCGCGCGGAGCTGTACACCGCATGTTCATCGGGTTTGAAATTGAAGGCCGGCTGCCTACTCCTGGGATCAAGGTCCAGGTGGACGGCAAAGATGTCGGCGAAATTACCAGCGTCGCATCGTTGCCCACCGACGGCAATGAGCGCAAAGTTGCTCTCGGATATTGCCGCCGCGAGGTCGGAACTCCGGGAAGGGAAGTGATGATAGGAGACACAAAGGCGCGAATTTCTCCGCTGCCGTTCGCCGGAATTACCGGCTAATCGTTAGAGATTGCGCAGGATGTACCAGTAATTCACAAACAGGACCGAAGATTTATGCCCGACAAGAAACAAAACAGCCCTTTCACCGTAACCGATCGCCGGCCGTTCACCGCGGAAGGGGAGTTGCGCAAAGAGACCAGCGAGGAAGAGGTGCCACAGGCGCAACCTGCTGCTGCGCCCAAGCCGGCCGCGCGCCCAGAAGAAGCCCCGATTCCGCAAGCGCCCAGCGCCGCCGAGCAGCAGGAGCAGGCCGACGCCTATCGCAGGTCGTCCAAGGATCTCGATTCGCGCGTCGAACTCGGCGGCCACTCTCCCAAAGATTTGGAAATGACCTTCGAGCGTTTCATGGCCTCGCTTTACATGACCGCGATGTTGCAGCTCGGCCTGATGCGCGAAGAAGGCAGCCAGGCGGGCATTGACCTGATCGGCGCGCGCCAGACCATCGACACCATCAGCCTGCTTGCGGAGAAGACGAAGGGGAATCTCACCGCCCCCGAAGAAAATTTCCTGCAGAATTCACTCTACGAGTTGCGTATGGCTTACGTTGAAGTTACGAATGCGCTGGCTCGCCCGCCCCAGGCGACGGGCACGGATTCCGCCAAAAGATGAAGGCCACGCTGACCGTCCTGGGCAGCGGCACGTCCATGGGCGTGCCCACCATTGGCTGCGACTGCGCGGTCTGCCATTCCTCCGATCCGCACGACCGCCGCACTCGACCGTCAGTTCTGGTTGAATACGATGGCCGTGTCGTGCTCATTGACAGCACGCCGGATTTTTACCAGCAGGCAATCCGCGAGCGCATCACCCATCTTGATGCCGTGCTCTACACCCACGCCCACGCCGATCACATTCTTGGAATCGACGACTTGCGGCCGCTGAGTTTTCGCCATAAGCCAGGCAAGCTGCCGCTCTACGCCCGTTCCGACGCAGCAGAATTCATTCGCAACATGTTCAGTTATGTCTTCGCCGCGAGCTACAAATTCGGCGGGCTGCCACAAGTGGAGTTGAAATCAATCGACGGCCCGCTCAATCTCTTTGGCGCGGAATTCGACCCCGTCACAGTTATTCATGGCGATACGCAAATTTATGGTTTCCGTTTCGGAGCAGCGGCCTATCTGACCGATCACAGCGCGATTCCGGAGCCCTCGTTCGCTCAGTTGCAGAACCTCGACATTCTCTTTCTCGATGCGCTCCGCCATAAGCCGCATCCCACGCACTCAACGGTGGAAAATTCATTGAAGATCGTCGAGCGCTTGCGGCCGCAGCGCGCTTTCTTCACTCACATTTGTCACGATCTGCCGCACGAGCAGACAAACGCGATGCTTCCACCCGCCGTGCGATTGTCGTATGACGGCATGAAGCTGGAGTTTGAAATTTAGATTTAGCGGTTCCAAAAAAGTAGATGCTTTGACCGCGGAAAAAGCTTTTGACCGCAAAGATCGCAAAGAGTTACCCGAAGCTCGCAAAGAAGTTCTCCGCGTCCTTTGCGACGCCTTCGCGAACTTTGCGGTTAAAGATTTTGAATGGATATCCTCCACCAACTCGATAACATACCGTCCAACTTCGGAAGCACCGTCGTGAGCGTCGGCAACTTCGATGGCGTGCATCGGGCCCACGCGCATGTTCTCTGTGAAATCGTGCGCCGTGCGCCGGTGATTGGCGCGAAAGCAATCGCTGTAACCTTCGAGCCACATCCAGCTCGTATTCTGCGCCCTGATTCAAGCTTGAAACTACTTACGCCCACGCCGGAGAAATTGCGCCTGCTCGAAGCCACCGGACTCGATGCCGTTCTCGTGCTCCCGTTCGGCCGTGATCTTTCGCTCCTCAGCCCAAGGGAATTTGCGGAACAGATCCTGAAACAAAAGCTCCAGGTTCGAGAAGTGCACGAAGGATTCAACTTCCATTTCGGTCACAAGGCCGCGGGAACAGTGGAGATGCTCGCGCAGTACGGTCAGGAGATGGGTTTCAAGGTCGTCACTTACCCTGAGATGAAGCTGCGCGGCGAGCCGGTCTCGAGCAGCCACATCCGCAAATTGCTCGACGAAGGACGCGTGAGCCGCGCGCGCCATCTGCTAGGCCGGCCCTTCAGCATTCTTTCAACCCCGGGGCGAGGCCGAGGATATGGCTCCAGGTACACCGTGCCAACCATCAATCTCGCCCGCTACGAAGAGCTTGTTCCTAAAGATGGTGTTTACATTACACGAACGCGTCTGGCTGCCGAATGCTTCGATTCAGTGACCAACGTGGGCAATCGCCCCACATTCGGACCGGATTTATTTGCGATTGAAAGTCATCTGTTGAATTTTCATCCCATCGAACTCACGCCGGAAACGGAAGTTGAAATTCATTTCCTGGAACGCCTGCGTGATGAGATCAAGTTTCCTTCAATAGACGCGCTTCGCGACCAGATTGCGACCGACGTCAAACACGCTCGGCGATACTTCCACCTTCTGAAGCTCGGGAAGTAACGATCCCGCCGCATTTTCCAATTGCCAACCCCCACCTGAAAATTGACAATCCTGCGGATGGCTACGCGCCTCGGCTTTGCCCAAGTCACCTCCGCGCAGCGGCGCACGTTATTGGCCGCCGCGCTCGGCTGGATGCTCGACGCCTTCGACGCCATGCTCTACGCGCTGGTGCTGACCTACATCATGCGCGACCTCGGAATGAGCAAGGCGGTCGCAGGATCACTCGGCAGTTTGACTCTGCTGGCTTCCGGCATCGGCGGCGTGGCATTCGGATTCCTGGCCGACCGCATCGGCCGCAAGCGCGCGCTGATGCTGAGCATCCTCACGTATTCAATCTGCTCCTTCGCCTCCGGCCTTTCGACTTCTATCCTGATGCTCGCTGTTTTCCGCTTTATCCTCGGCCTGGGAATGGGCGGTGAATGGAATACCGGGGCAACTCTTGTCGCCGAGACCTGGCCCACAGAGTTGCGCGCCAAAGCGATTGCCATCGTGCAAAGTTCGTGGGCAATAGGCTATGCGTTCGCGGCGCTGGTTGCAGGAGTCGTGCTGCACTATGCCGATTGGCGGATGGTATTTTTCGTGGGAATTCTGCCGGCGCTGGTCACGCTATGGATTCAAAAGGGCGTGCCGGAGTCCGAAATGTGGCGGGCGCACCGCGCCAGGAGCGTAGCGCTTCCCGATGGAGAATCGATTCTCCGCCAGCCAGCGCGAGCCGTAGAACCGGGGTTCATCCGCATCTTCCAGCCTCCATTCGCAAAACACACTTTCGCTCTTCTATTCATGAATTTCTTTGGCATGTTCGCCTGGTGGGGGCTGTTCACCTGGATGCCACCATATCTGTCGCTCCCAGTAGCACAGGGCGGTCGGGGCTTCGGCGTCATGGGAACTACCACCCTCTTGATCGTGCTGAACTTGTTCGGGATGTTTCCTGGCTATGCCAGCTTCGGTTGGGTCGCAGATCACCTTGGGCGAAGAAAGTCTTTCATTCTGTATACGTTCCTTGCTGCTCTTTTAGTTCCACTTTATGCCATGGTTAGAGCGCCTTCGGCGCTGCTCGTTCTGGGAACGGTTGTCGCCTTTTTTGGCACGGGCTTTTTTTCCGGATCGGGGATTATCGGCAGTGAAATTTTTCCCACCAGCGTGCGCGCCCGCGCACTGGGCTTCACCTACAACGGAGCCCGCACCATGAGCTCAGTCGCGCCCTACGTGATCGGTCGTGTCGGCCAAGCCAAAGGATTGAGCTGGGCCTTTTATCTGTGCGGCCTGTCATTTCTCCTGGCTTGTTTCGTAGCAACGCAATTGCCGGAGACGAAAGGGAAGCAGTTGGAGTAAGAAAGATCAGTCGACCGGCTCGATCAGCGTAGTAGTTATCTCATAAACCGCATCGGTGTGGCGTCCGTCGAAGGCCGGGAGATGTGGGATACTTTCGCCTGACTGCCCCAGAATCGTCGTGATTCCACCAAGGAGGTTTTCCATGGACCGGATTGCCATTTCGGTGTTGTTCGTTGTTGGGCTAGCGGCCACGCTGGTCACCGCTCAGCAGAAGACCGCGAAGCTAAAGTCAGAGACTAAAGAAGCGAAGATCGCCCGCGCCCTTTCCGCAGGGGCCAGCGAACATTGCAAAGGCGGCCAAGGTAGTCGATCGGGATGAGAACGGAAAGGAGACTGTGCTGCGGGAAGGTCAGAATGGCTTTACTTGCTTTCCCGGACACCCATGGTGGTGGATGACATAGCTTATTGTGCGAATGCTGATGCTCTGCAATGGGAGGAGGACTGGCACGCGCACAGGCCCAAACCCGCGAACAGGCAGCCGGGTATTAATTACATGCTGGCCGGGGGTACCTACCGGAGCGCCACTGACCCTTACGCTACTTCGGGCACGCCCTTCACGGAAGGGCCCCACTGGATCATTCTGTGGCCCTTCGACCCGGCAACAACGGGCCTACCCGCGCAATTGAAGCAGACTGGAACTTGGATCATGTGGGCTGGCACGCCTTATTCCCACCTCATGATCAATCAGCGTCCTTAACCGGCAGCACGATGGCTTTTGTAACGCAAAATCCTCTTATCAGCGAGGTTGGGGGGTATTTATGAGATGAGTTGTAATCTCAGCGGGCTTCTGCTGTTCAGGCATCTGCACCACCACAATGGCTGCGAGGACGAGCAGGATTCCCACGGCCTGCAACGGTCGCAGAATCTCACCTAATGCTATGGCCGCGATCACAATCGAAAACACCGGCTCCAGGCAACTGACTACCACAGCGCGCGTCGGCTCCAGATGCTGTAGTCCCGCAAAATAAAAGGAGAACGCCGCCAACACCGAGAGCAGCGAAAAAAACAGCAAGAACAGCCATTGTGCAGCCGAATAATGGGCCGAAGCAATCTTCCAGGGAGAATTGACCAAAATCCAGAAAAGAGACGCACTGCCTGTGACGTACAGAAGCACCGTCCAGCGGTCATAGCGCGCAAGGATACTGTGTCCGCCAATGTTGTAAAACGCAAACGAAAAGGCAGCGAGCAGCGCAGCGATCACGCCGATTCGATCCAGCTTGAAACCGCCTGATCCGAAGATTCCAATCACCAGAGCAATTCCCGCAAGCGCCAGCGCGACTCCGGCGATCCGCTGCCAGGTCGCTTTCTGTGTTCCCCTAAAGACGGCGTACAGCAGAACCCAGATCGGAGCGGTATATTGCAAGATGATGGCGGTGGCGACGTTCGTCCTTTGAATCGCCAAATAATAAAAATAATTCGACGCCGCGACTCCGAATACCCCGATCAGCAAAGTTTGCAGAGCATCCTTGGGCGGAAGCCGGAGGTGCTTCCAGCCCCGCCAAAAACCCAGCACAGGCAGGAAAACGAGGAACGAAAATGTGGTGCGGGTTTGAGAGAGTATCAGCGGATCGATCGGCCGCAGCACCTGACGGCGGGGAAGCGGAAGTCCCGTAAATGCCGCGCGCCCCAGAGCAGCAGCGACGCCCCACAGGAACGTGGCGCTGCCGATGTATAGATATCCGCGAAAAGGATGGGCTTTCTTTTCCATGCAGTTGGTCAGGCGCTCTGAGGGACTCCCTTCCGCCGTTTCGGCTCCGTCATAGTAATAAATGACATCATGACTTGAAAGATTGTGGCCTGGCAATGTGCACCTGAGGATCGAATTGCAGAGTACAATCTCGTTGCTTCGCACGTATCGAGGGGATTAGTCTCCATTGTCTCCGCGCATAAAAAAGAGTTCCCAAAGTCTACATCGAAAAGTCGTGCTCATCACCGGGGCCAGCCGCGGAATCGGTTTTGCCATTGCGCGCGCACTCGCTGCAGAAGGATGCAATCTGGTCATCACTGGCCGGAATAAGTCCGCTTTGAACAAAGCGAGCAGGGAACTAGTAAGTAGCAAGCATCGTGTCTTGCCGATGGTGTGCGACGTGCGGGACGTCGTTTCAGTCCGAAGTTTGTTCGCCGCTATCGAACGCCAGTTTCGGCGACTCGACATCCTTATCAATAACGCTGGCATCGCCCACCCAAATCTGCCTGTCAGCAAACTGCCGGTCGAACTCTGGCGCGAGGTGATTGACACGAACCTCGCCGGCATGTTTCTGGTAACCCGCGCCGCGTTGCCGCTGATGAAATCTGGCGGGGTGATCGTGAACAATTTGTCGATTGCCGCTAAACGCGTGTTCGCGGGATCGTCTGCTTACAATGCTTCAAAACACGGCGCCCTGGGATTCACCAACACGCTGCGGGAAGAACTGCGAGAGAAGGGAATTCGCGTCATTGCGCTTTTGCCTGGCGCTACGGATACGGCGATTTGGAACACGCTATGGCCAGAAGCACCGCGCAAAAAAATGATGCAACCGGAAACCGTGGCGCAGGCGCTGGTAAACACGCTGGTCTTGCCCGCGGAGAGTACAGTCGAAGAGCTAGTAATTATGCCGTCTGCCGGGACGCTTTGAAACCTGATAAGAGCCTCTGTGCCCTCTGTGGTTATGCCTTGCAGGTTTCCTACCACGTCCCGTATCTATGCCTCCTCGGTCGCTCGGGGAATATCTTGATCAGCACAATTCCCGCCACAAACCCTCCTACGTGCGCCCAGAAAGCGATGCCGCCACCCGTCTGGCTGGTGTAGGCAATTGAGGTCGCCGCCCCGCTCAGGAACTGAATCAGAAACCAATATCCCAGCACGATCCACGCCGGCAGCCACCAGAATGTGAAGAACACGATCAACGGCACAAGCGTCAACACACGCGCTCGGGGATACAGCACGAAGTACGCTCCCATCACTCCCGCAATTGCTCCGCTCGCACCCACGCTGGGAATGTTTGACCCGAGATTGAGAAGAATATGCGTGAATGCAGCCACGAACCCGCTGACGAGATAAAAAATCAAATAAGAAAAGTGCCCGAGGTGATCTTCAATATTGTCGCCAAAAATCCACAGCACCCACATGTTTCCGATGATGTGCAACCACGAGCCATGCAGGAACATAGATGTCAGAATTGGAAGAAAGACTCCAGCCAGATTCAAATGCGCCAGTGCCAGTTCAACGTGCGTCGGCACTACGCCGAACTGATATACAAATCGATCCAGCGCCCGATGCCCCTGCGTCTGAATCGACAGCTCATAAAAAAACGCCAGCGCATTCAATGCAACAATGAAATAGTTGACGAATGGAGTGCTGAAGCGCGGCTGATCATCGCGAATGGGAATCATGCAGGATTTGGTAATTTAGTAATTGGGTAATTTCGAAATCTGAAACCTGGCTTCCGCAAATTACGAAATTTCCCGATTACCAAATTACCAAATCTCCCCATGAATGGCGTCCTGATTATCGATAAGCCCGCTGGCCTGACCTCACACGACGTGGTTAATCGGGTGCGCCGCATTCTGGGGCAGCGCTCCGTCGGGCATCTCGGAACGCTCGATCCGCTAGCTACCGGCGTGCTGCCACTGGTCATCGGGAATCTCACTCGCCTGGCGCAGTTTTACACAACATCAGAAAAAGTGTACGAAGGGGTGATCCGCTTCGGCTTCGCGACCGATACCTACGACGCAGAAGGCGAACCAACTACCTCATCCAAATCACTTCAAGTAACACTTGAACAATGTCGCGACCTGGCCGCCAGATTTCAAGGCATCATCGAGCAAATGCCCCCGCCGTTTTCTGCCAAAAAAATCCACGGCATACCCGCGTACAAACTCGCCCGCAAGCACAAAGAAGTCCCGCTCGCGTCGGTGCAGGTGGAAATCAAAGAATTTGAAATTCTTGCGGTGGAGCGTGACCTTGCTACCTTCCACGCTCGCGTCGCCTCTGGAACCTACATGCGCTCCGTCGCTCACGAAATGGGCCAGCAACTCGGCTGCGGTGCTCATCTGGCATCCCTTCGGCGAACAGCTCTGGGCGAGTTTGATCTCGCGGAAGCCCATTCGATCGACAGACTAGACTCGGTTGCCAAGGCGCAGCAATTGGAAGATGTGTTCGTTCACCCGCGAAAGCTGCTCCCGCAATTTCCCAGCGTGACTGCGAACGACGAAATGGCTGCCCGCATCCGCAGCGGCCGCACTGTGAACTTGCCGGAATTGTCACGCGCCAAGCAGGTGAAAGTGTTTTACGGGCAAAGGGAACTGATCGCCATCGCGACCCGGGTGGCGGGAACGCTGTTTCATCCGAAAATCGTACTGGCAAGCGAAGAACCACAACCCGCAAGACACACGTAGGGACAGCCGCTCTCGGCTGTCCAGCCAAGCGCAGCTCGGAATTTCTCTTGGACGCTACTGCTTCATCTCCGAGCAGCACGGCTTCTCGACCGGCTTCGGCTCCATCAACTCTACTCGCGTAAAATTCGGATCATACAAATTGAACTGCCACTTGCCGTCGCGCCCGATCTGCGGCTTCTCTGAAGCCTTGTAGCCGCGCTTCAGCGCAGTCTCATAACCTGTCTTAACGTTCGTCACGCCTAACGCGAAATGGTGCATCACGCCCAATTCCCGCGGATCTGGATCATGCACATTGAGCATATACTCCAGCCAGTCGGTTCCTTCGGGGACGCGCATATCCACCCAGTCGGTCTCTGTGTCCTTCATCCCGCCGTGCCAGGTTTCCTGAAACCCAAGAATGTCTTTATAGAAATGGTCAGCCGCCGCCCGATCTTTCACCACCACGCCAACATGAATGATTCGTTGCGAAATTCGGCTCTCAGGCAGAAACTTCCCAAACTCTCGGCTGTGCATCGATCCCGGCCGCAATTCCACGAATTCGATGTCATGACCGTCGGGATCGCTAACGTCGAATCCCCGGTTTCCATCCCGCATCGGCTCGAGCTTCTCCGGGACTTTAACCCCGCGGCTCGCGAGATACGCGCGTAGCCGCTCGGCATCGCTAGTCTCAAACGAGATGTGCGAAAGCCGGTCCATCTTTGCATCCGTCAACGCCGGAAACATTTCGATGTATTGATGGTCGTTCACTTTGAAATAAGTCAGCAGCAGCCCGGTTCCTTCCGAGGGCTCTTTGTCCAGGCTGAACGGCTCCTGAAATCCCAGCACGCCCGTATAAAACTTGCGGGCCGCGTCAAGATTGTCGGTTCGAAGTCCGATGTGAGCGACACCGACGATTTTGGGACGGGTGGGCGCAGCCGATGACGCGCCGCTCGCGTCCGTTTGCGCCAGGCACGTCGAGACCAGCAGCGAAAGCAGCAACACCGCCTGCAATATTTTCATGGCGAGAGATGGTGGACTTCCAGGCGCCTAACTGTCAAGCAGCGGGAAGGGAAGCGGGCAATGTTCTTTGCATGATGTCATCCTGACGAAGCGGAGTCGCTCGTTTGCGAGCGACTCCCGACGAAGGATCCATGCATTTGGCTTGGAACCTCAGGGGCTAAACCCCCCACGATTTTGCGCGACTGACGCGGCGCTAAAGCGCCGCTCTACCACAGTGCAGCAGGCTTTCGTGAATTTTCCGCCGGAATAAGATGTCTGTCATGGGTCTGTGGGGGACGCGTTGTCTTTCGGCGGGAAGATTCCGGCGAACTCGAATAGTGTTTTTACATCGCGCCAGTCGCCCTTCAGAGCGCGGGGGATAGCGCGCGCTGCTTTCTGCAACTCGCGCTGTTGGGTGGCGGAAGGAAGGGGAAGAGGAAGACACATTGGAAGCGGGCGCGGGTTGAGTTGCGGGCGAGGGCGCTTTCGGCTGCGGCACAGGAGGCGTCGGCGCTGCATCGGATGACGAAGGCTCTTTCGCGGACGAGGGCGTCCGCGCCACGTGAGTCTCTTCGGCGGGCGAGGGCTTGGCGGACGAGGGCGTCCGCGCTACGTGGGCATCTTTAAAGTCGGCGGGGCACCAGGCGTCATCGCCGATGATCCGTCCTGTGATATGGCTCAAAGATGGTGCGGCGCAAGTTGCCGGAGGCGATCTGCAAGGCATAGAGCAGCAGGCCAGCGGATTTGGTGTCCACCTGGCGGCAGACGATCATGCAGGGGCAGAACAAACTCGGTTGGCACGTGATGGGCGGAGTGGCTCAGGTCAACAGTGGCTAAGAGCGCGAAAAGGATGGAGCAGCCGCGCCAGGGTCAATGTCCGATAACAAGTATTATGTAAACTACGCGGAAATAAGCTCTACGTGCTTCGATTGCGGACTACTCGGCGCCAGAAAGGTCAAAATGCCGCGATCTAGAATGGCGAGCTTCCCTCCTCTATGTAACGCCAGCCCCAACAGATAAGCGTCGCTGGTTTGACGGTGCCCGACCAGCCGTGACCGGAACACTTTTACCGCCTCGTTGAAACCCAGGTCATCCGGCCAAAACTGGTGAAGCGGGTGTTTCAGTGTGATTGCCAAAGATTCCATGGCTTCAAGCGGGGTCGGGCTTCGGTCTGAAAATGCCGGATTGGAGACGATTTGCACAAACGCCGCTTGCGTAAATGGGCATGTTGCCCATCCGGCGGCTGAGTTCCGCCCAAACCATCGCTGCACTCGCTCGTGAAAGGCGTGTCCCGGCCAAGCTAGCGCAATGAGGACGTTGGTATCCAGCAGATACGTCATTTCAGTTCGGGCTCGAGCTTTTTAACCCGTTCCGTCGTGATACGAGGCGAATCCGGAGGAACATCGAAAACCGCGATTCCGTTAACCATTTTGAAGCGCGCTGGGCCGGCTAGTCCTTTGCGGAGGAGCTCCGAGACTGCTTTACAGAGCGACAACGATCGGCTGTCGGCGTAAACGCGTGCGAGTTCGAGGGTTTGGTCATCAATATTGAGGGTGGTGCGCATAAGCACGGTATGATGTCACGCTCGGCCAATTGATGTCAAATCAGCTTCAGACGCATCATATTCGCAATATGATGCCCTCTCAGTCTATGACGCATCAAACGAGAGGTGTTCTCGTAAGTCATTCTGGAACTGACGCAATTTCGCCAGGCGTTCAGGTGTCGCTTCAACTACCTCCTGCTTCGCCCGAAAGACCTGCCGCCCGTCCGATTCGGTCAGGACGCCCATGACTTCTCCCATGCGCCATCCCGGCGTTCCCAGCACCTGCAAGCCTTCCGGTCCGGGTACGAGCAGCGCGATACAGTTGTCGCGAATTACGCCAACGCATTTGGGAAAACGGTCGAAAGTCTGGAGATCAAAACCAGCGAGGTAAAGTCGTTGCAGTTGCTCGGCAGGATCAGGCAAGAAGCAGATCCCAATTCTTTAAGTTTTTGTCATTCCGAACCCGCTTCAGCGGTGAGGAATCTGCTTTTAAAAACACCCCTCGCTGCGCTCGGGATGACGCCTGCGGGCTCAGACGCCCGCAGAACGGCGTCACATCTTGTATCGTCCCAGATCCTCGTCGTTCAGTCCTTCGAGCCACTTGCGCAGCTCTTCGCTGGTGACGCGGTCGGAGACATTGGCAGCAACCTTTGAGTTCTTCAACACTTCATCGTCCACAAAAATCGGGCAATCCACCCGCAGCGCCAGGGCCAGCGCATCGGATGGCCGGGAATCGATGCTGATCGGATGTCCATCCCGCTCGAGCCAGATCACCGCATAGAAGGTGTCCTCGCGCAATTCCGTAACCACTACCTTATGCACCTGCGCGTCCAGCCCGGTCAAAACGTTCTTGATCAGGTCATGCGTCATCGGCCGCGGTGTAGCTACCTTCTCGATTTCCAGCGCAATGGCGTTGGCCTCGTAAATCCCCACCCAGATGGGCAGGACCGTGTCGCTGCCCGAATCTTTAAGAATCACGATGGGCATATTCGTAACTGGATCCATCATTAGTCCACGGATTTTCATTTCAACTTCCATCGTGATCTCCAGCCGATCAAAACCCCTTATATCACCATTTCGCCTGCGAGGCTGTTGGGAAAAGTGCCGGTAGTAACTACAGAGACATAGCTGCCCACATCGGGAACGGCACCATCGGGAACTTTGAAATTCATCACTTTGTTCTGCGAAGTGCGGCCAATCCACTGGCTGCGGGCTTCATTCTTCCCTTCAACCATCACTTCAAATACTTTCCCTAGATTAGACGAATTGCGCCGGGTCTGGATACTTCGCTGCTTCTCCTGTAAGACGGCTAGCCGCCGCGCCTTCTCCTGATCCGGAATCGCGTCTTCCAGCTTCAATGCCGGCGTATTGGGCCGGGGCGAGTATTTGAAGCCAAAGATCCCGTCATATTCCACTTCATGGAGCAGCGAAAGGGTTTCCTGGAACTCTGCCTCCGTTTCGCCGGGGAAGCCGACGATGATGTCAGTTGTGATGCTGATTTCGCGCTTCGCAGCTTTCATCCAGGAGATGCGCTCGAGATACTGCTCGCGAGTGTAGAGGCGCTGCATGGCGTCGAGCACGCGAGTTGACCCGGTCTGCACTGGCAAATGGACGTGATCGCAGAGAGTTGGAACTGAATCGATGGCTTGGACGATGTCGCGGCCGAAATCGCGTGGATGCGAGGTCGTGAAGCGCACGCGTTTGATGCCTGGAACTTCTGCGACGGCGGCGAGGAGTTCAGCGAAGCTCTTCTTTTTTACGGAAGAGCCGCCTGCCGGATCTTTGTAGGAATTTACGTTTTGTCCGAGGAGCTGAATCTCCGTGTAGCCCAGATCGGCCATCTGGCGAGCTTCGGCGAGCACGGAATCCGAAGTCCGGCTGCGCTCTTTTCCCCGAGTGAACGGCACGACGCAGTAGGCGCAGAACTTGTCGCAGCCTTCGATGATGGTGATGTAGCCGCGATGCGGATTGCTGCGCGAGGTGAACTCGGTCTCAAAGCACTCGTCGGTTTCGCGATCGTCGAGGCCGGTCGCCCGCTTCCCTTCCTCGATTTGAATCAGCATTTGCGGCAGATTACGGTACGATGCTGATCCGCAAACCATCGAAACATGCGGCGCGCGCTCGAAAATTTTCTCACCCTCCTGCTGGGCCACGCAGCCGAGGACGCCGAATTTCTTGCCTTGTGCCTGGAGTTTTTTGTAATCGGCGAGACGGTGAAAGACCTTCTGCTCCGCTTTGTCCCGGATAGAGCAGGTGTTATAGAGGATCAGCCCCGCCTCCTCGACCGTGGGGACCCGGCGATAGCCCTGCGAGATGAGCGTGCCGATGACTTTCTCCGAGTCATGCACATTCATTTGGCAGCCGAAGGTTTCGAGGTAGAAGGTCTTCTGGGCCTCAGCCGACATAGATACGGTCAGTATAACGCAGGGAACACTTCCCCACCCTTTCGCAAAAAGCCCGTAATCCGTCCGTAAGGACTCGAAGGGACGAGGACAGACGGGGCAGAGATGCCGAAAGGGATGTGGGGAAGACTAAACGGCTAAACGGTGTCG